>Ga0326728_10009209_pt1 | contig 23908 bp, 13 predicted proteins | sample MB3enrmetagenome_FD_207602 | JGI IMG/M metagenome (GOLD analysis project Ga0326728, IMG submission 207602) | Lab enriched peat soil microbial communities from McLean, Ithaca, NY, United States - MB31MN | ecosystem: Environmental > Terrestrial > Soil > Wetlands > Peat | place: USA: New York... | reverse complement strand
ACGGGGGCGTCCGCCCCACGTAGCTTGCGGCGGCAGGTATAATCACGCCGCAGCTTTTCCCGTGCGCCCCATCGCCACAGCCGCGCCAGCACCGAGGCCACCGCGAACCACGGCTGCGCAGGGCGGTAGCGAGGCACCCGGTACAACTCGCGCACCAGGGCCACCGCTCGGGCCGTGGCGCCGCCGCGCGCCTCCGCCGCTAAGCGCGCGCGCTGCCCGATTTCGCGGGCCAACTCCGGCGCTTCCAGCAACCCTGCGACCGCTCCGGCCAGTGCGGCGGCGTCTCCTATTTCCACGCACGCGCCCGCCGCCCGAAACTCGTCCGCGATGGCCTGGAAGTTCTCCATGTGCGGCCCCGTGATCACCGGCTTCGAGAAAAACGCCGGCTCCAGAATATTGTGCCCGCCGCGCCGGGCCAGCGTTCCACCCATGAAGACCGCGTCCGCCACTGAAAACAGGCCGCTCAATTCGCCGATGGTATCCAGCAGAAGCACGGCCGGAAGCGCCAGCGTGTCGGAGCCGCCCAGGCGGGAGCGGCGCAGGTAGGGAATTCCGGCCGCCTCCAGTTTCTCCGCCGCCGTCTCGAAACGCTCCGGCTTTCGCGGCGCCAGAATCAGCAGCAGGTCCGGGTGCCGCGCGGCGAGTTCCTGGAACGCCGCAATCACCGCGTCGTCCTCGTCCACGTCGCCGGGGCGCCCTCTGGGCCCGGCAGGCGGCATGGTGCTGGCGGCGATCCACACTTTGCCGGGCCGTATGCGCTCCAGCAAAGCGGGCACCGGGGCGCCGGCCGCCGCCGCGCGCGCCTCGAAATCGTACTTGAAATTGCCGCCCGTTTGGGTTCGTTCGGGAAGCGCCCCGAGCGCCAGAAACCGCTCGCGCATGGCGTCGGTTTGCGCCAGGATGGTATCCGCCGCGGACAGTACTCCCCAAAAGAACCAGCGCCAGGGCAGGTAGCGTGGAAAAGCGCGGTCGGAGATGCGGCCATTCACGATCGCCAGGCCCGCGCCCGTTCGGTGCACCTCGCGAAACAGGTTGGGCCAGATCTCGGTCTCCGCAATCACAACGGCCGAGGGGCGCAACGTGCGCAGCACGCGCCGCACGGCGAACACGTAATCCACGGGCGCGTAGAATACGCCGTCGGCCAGATCGCGCAGCTTGTCGCCGGCCGTGGCGCGGCCCGCCAGGGTCGAAGTGGAGACGAAAAGGCGGCTCCGTGGAAACTCGGCCCGCAAACGGCGCAGGAATTCCACGCACGCCAGCACTTCGCCCACCGAGACAGCATGCAACCAGATGGCCCCGGGGCCGGTCTGTCTATAAGAGCGCGGAAGGAAGCCAAAGCGCTGCGGCAAGCTCCGCCAGTAGCCGCGGTTTCCCAGACCGCGAAACAGGAAATACAATATGAGAACAGGCAGCCCGAACGCCTGTAGGACTCGGTAGAGGAAATAGATGCCCCGTATTTTCAAACGTTTGGCTCTTTTAATGAGTATAGCCGCGGCGTTCGCGGCGGACAAGGATAAGGACACGTTCCACCCTCCGCCGCTGGCTGCTCTCGACCACCGCCAGACCAACGCCCAGGTCACCATCGCGGTGGACCCCTACGCTTCGCCGGACAAGGCCAAGACCGCGTTCGGAAAACTGGACCCGTACCAATACGGTATTCTGCCGGTGCTGGTCGAGATCCAGAACGATAGCGGCAAGACCATCCGCGTGGACAAACTGAGCGCCGAATACGTGGGTCCGCATGGCGACCGGGTGGAAGCCACGCCCGCCAAAGATGTCCGCTACCTGCGCGGGCCCAACCGTCCCTCGGTGGTCCCCGGGCCGATCGGCAAGATCTCTTCCCGGAAGAACCCGCTGGATGCCTGGGAGATCGAAGGGCGTGCGTTCGCGGCCGAAATGCTGCCGGCGGGCCAGTCGGCCAGCGGATTCCTCTATTTCCAGACGGGCCTGCAACGCGGCGCCACGATTTACCTGAACGGCCTCACCGAGGCGGCTTCCGGTAAGGAACTGTTCTACTTCGAGATCCCGTTGCAGTAGGGCCCGGCCACGCCCCGGCGCGCATGCCCAATCCGGTCACAAGCATTCACGAAAATCTTCAGGCCATTTAAGTGGCTCCTCTGCTACAAGTTAGCGTCTGGTGCCCAGGCCGGACCAGGGTTCCCGTGCGGGTTCGCCGGGTAAACTGAAGGCGGCAGGAGGGTTACGCTTTCCCCCGCGCCCGTTCCGGCGCGGGCTTTTCTTTTTCCGGAGGGATCATGCGTTTGCGTTTGTTATTCGCGGCAGTGTGGCTGGCTTCGTCCGCGCTCGCGGGGCCGCCGCTCACCACCATTCAGGATGTGCTCTACAAAGCCGATGGCACGCGTTTCAACGGTACCGTGACCATCAGTTGGACCAGCTTTCAAGCCATGGACAATTCCACCATCGCCACCCAGAGCATCACCGTCAGAATTGTGGACGGCAATCTGCACGTGCAGCTTGTCCCCACCACCACCAGCACCCCGACCACTTATTACTCGGCGTTGTACAACAGCAATGGGCGCATTCAGTTCCAGGAGACCTGGTCGGTGCCGTCCAGCGCGCAGCCGCTGCACGTGCGCGACGTGCGGATTGCGACCTCCTCCAGTGGCACGGCGCCCGCGGGGGCCGATACCAGCGGGACCACTACGGTTGCGGAATCCAGCGTCGTGGGGCTCATCGCCGACCTGGGTGCGCGGCCGCTCAAGGGAGCGGGATTCGCCGCCGGCCGCACGGCGGTGGTCGATGCGCTGGGCGCGCTCGAGGCGGCCACCGGCAACGCCACCGATTGCATGCACGTGGATGGCTCCTCGGGAGCGTGCGGCGGTGCGCTGCCATCCTTCATGGACGGCGACTCCCCCGCCGGCATGGTGGACGGCTCGAACACTTCGTTCACCCTCTCGGCCCTCCCCAACCCCGCCACCAGCCTCGCGGTTTACCGCAACGGCGTGCTCCAGAAAGTCGTCCAGGACTACACTCTTACCAACAGCACGATTCAGTTCGTGGTCGCCTCCACGCCGCAGCCGGGCGATACCCTGCTGGCCAGCTACCGCCTCACCGGGACGGCTTCCGGCACGGCGCAAATGTACCCCAGTCCCCAGGTGCTGTGCAGCGGGACGGGATCGGCCATCACCAACACCAGTCTCACCAGCACCGGGACCTGCGCCATCCCCTCGGGACTCCTGATGCCGGGCGACCGCGTGGAGATCCGCTTCGATTTCTCCCACCAGGGCACGGTTTCCGGCTTCAGCTTTGAGATCCATTGGGGCGCGACCACCATCGTGCATCGCGACGCCGCCGCCGCGGAAGCGCTTGCCGGGGGTCGGGCCGATGCGGCGCTGCTGGCGGCAGGCGCGCAGTTGAGCTCTCAAACCTGGGGCGCGCTGCTGGCCTTCAGCACCACTGTGGGCGCCGCCACGGACGTCTACACCAACGGCATAACCGTCGATTTTCAAGCCATGCTGGCGCAAACCGGCGACACTCTTACGCTGGGGAATTACACCGTGGTGCGGCTCCCGTGACGGCCGCCTTTGGGAAGCGCCTTACCGGTGGAACTGGTCCCCCGGCCGCCAGTCGGGCAGTTTGTCCTGGTTGGCAATCTCCATCCCCAGCACGAAGCCGTACTCCGCGGCCTGCTGGACGGCCGTGAAATCCCAATCCGCCTGGAATTCGTCCGACGGCTGGTGGTAGTGCTTGCTGTTGTACTCTTCCCACATCTTCTGGCCGTAGCCGGCTGGCTTGCCCAGGAATTCGGTGGCGTGTTCGACGGAAAATGCCGGTATTCCGGCGTGCGCGAATGAGAAGTGGTCGGATCGAAAGTAGTGGCCCTGCTCCGGCTGCGCATCCGAGGAAATCTCCAGGTTCAACCGTTTGGCGACTTGCTGCGCCAGCGGCCAGACCGTGGTGCGCTCCGCGCCGGTGAGGACTACGTCCTTGGCGCGGCCCCAGGGATACAGCGCATCGTAATTCAAATCGATGGCCGTCTTGGCGGCTGGGTACAAGGGATGCGCGGCGTAATACTCGGAGCCGCGCAGCCCTCCTTCTTCGGCCGTGACCGATAGGAACAGCGCGGTGCGGCGGGGCTTCTGCGGCAGGGACGCCCAGGCGCGCGCCAGCTCCAGCAGAACGCCGCACCCGGTGCCGTTGTCGATGGCGCCGTTGTAAATGGCATCGCCGTTGACGGGCGTGCCGATTCCCAGGTGGTCCCAATGCGCGCTGAAAATCACCACTTCGTCCTTCAACTGGGGATCGCTGCCCGGCACAATGGCCGCCACGTTGCGGGTATCGAGCTCCCGTATTTTGGCGGGCATGCTGCCGCGGATCACGACTCCCAGCGGAACCGGCCGGAAGTCGCGCTTCTCGGAAGCCGCCAGAAGCTCATCCACGGTCTTGCCCGCCAGGGCCAGCAGCTTCTCCCCGCCTTCGCGCGTCACCCAGCCCTGAAAGGCCAGCGACGGTTGGCCTGAGGCCAGCGTCACGAAGGGCATCTCGCGGCCCCAGGAGTTGCGCACCACCTCCCAGCCGTAGCCCGCGGTGGGAGTGGTGTGGATGATGATGGCGCCCACGGCGCCGCGCCGCACGGCTTCCTCGTATTTGTAGGTCCAGCGGCCGTAGTAAGTGAGCGCGCGGCCGTCGAAGAAGGCCGGATCGTTCGAGGCGGGTTCGTTGGTGAACAGCACCAGCACCGTGCCCTTCACGTCCACGCCCTTGAAGTCGTCCCATTTCCATTCCGGCGCGGTGATGCCGTGGCCCACGAAGATGGCTTCGCCTTCGAAGCGCGTCTGCGGCGTCTGGTGCTGGCTCACGCCCACGAAATCCTGGAGCCAGCGGAAGTCCACGCTCTTGCCCCCAACCGCGGCCGAAAGCTGGGCGTCGGGGGTGGTCTCGATCCCCACCAGCGGCACTTTCTGGAAGTAGCTTCCATGGTCGCCCGCCGGCTGCGCCCCCGCCAGGGCGAATTGGGTGGCGATGTACTCGGTCGCGATGTCGCCGCCTCGCTGGCCGACGCCGCGGCCCTCCAGCAAATCGAGCGACAGAAACCGGGTGTGCTCGCGAATGCGCTGCGCCGAAATCGAGCCGTCTTGGGCCAGGACCGGGAGAGCGGCCATCACGAGGATTCCGAGAGCTTTTAACATATTTGAAATGGTATCCCCCGGAACCCGCCAGCGTCCACTGGCAGCGCCGGCCCTACCGCAGCTTTCCCTCCCGGAATGTGTTAATTCAAGAGGATGAGGGTTTTTGCGTAATCCCGCAGTGGCTCCCCACGTCCAAGCAACAAGGAGGATCATGAAACTCGCGCGATTGGTGGCGCTTCTCTGGGCCGCAACTGGCTGGCAGGCGGCCGCTCAGACCTGGGATACCAGCGGCAACGGCATGCTCAACGGGACCTACTATTTCCGGGAAGTGATTCTCGTCACGAACTCCAGCACCGGAGCGCTCAGCCGGGGGATTTCACTGTACGGAAACATTTCCTTCACCCCCGCCAGCGGGGCTTACAGCATCAACTGCCTGGTGATGGATTCCGAGGCCGGCGCGCAGCAAACCTACACCACGACCGGCACGTACTCCATCGCGGCCTCCGGCTACGGATTCCTTTCCAGCCCGGTATCCAGCGGAGATTACGTCTACGGGCTGGTTTCCCAGCAGGGCATTTTCATCGGCAGCAGCACCGAAAGCGGCTTCAATGATCTTTTCATCGCCGCGCCGCTGGCCTCGCCTGTGCCGACGGTGGCAACCTTCAAGGGCTCCTACTGGCTGGCGGACATGGATATCCCCAATGGCATCAACTCGATGTTCCAGGCGAATCCGGACGGCGCAGGTAACCTGGGAAACGTGTCCCTCACGGGTTACGGTTATGGCGGTGGCTCGACCGTGTACACACAGACCGCAGCCGCGGTCAAATACTCCTTCAGCAATGGGGCCGCGGTGGTGGCGTTTCCGAGCCCATCGAATGCCACCCTGATCGCGGGGACCAAGTATCTCTACTTTTCGCCGGATGGCAACTTCGTTTTTGGCGGGTCGCCCACAGCGTGGGATTTCCTGGTGGGAGTGCGCACGGCATCCGGCACGCCCAGCTTTGGGGGCCTTTACTACCAGGCCGGCATGGACCTGACCTCCATCTTCGATACCTACTACGGATCGCTCAACGCCAACGCCGGCGTGGCCGTGGGGCACCAACGGGTGAACGATGTTTTCGACGAGTATGCCATCGGCTACACCTACAGCGAAGCGTACTCCGTGAGCTCGAATGGAACGTACAGCAACCCCGGCATCATGAACTATGTGGTGGGCGCCGATGGAGTGCGGATCGGGTCGGGAATCGGCCCCTACCTGGGCATCAACGTGGCGCTTCCTGCGCCCGGCTTCAGCGGTTCGGGTGTATTCATCAACCCGGCGGGGGTAGTGAACACCGCCAGTTTTGCGCCATTCACGGCGGGCATCGCTCCCGGGGACTTCATCAGCATTTTTGGCACCAACCTTGCGCCTGGCACCGCGACCGCCTACACGGTTCCGTTCCCCACGACCGCCGGTCTCGACGGCGTCCAGGTGACGGTCAACGGTCTCCCGGCGCCGGTCCAGTTCGTGAGCACCGGACAGATTTCGGCCATCGTGCCGTACGCCATCGGGTCTTCGATCGCCCAAATCCAGGTGAACAACAACGGCGTCCTCTCGAATGTGGTGACCGAATTCATGAACCTGACGGCGCCGGGGGTGTTCACCGTGCCTCCCGGCGGGGTAGGTGATGGGGCCGTGCTGCACGCGGATTATTCGCTGGTGACGGAGCAAAGCCCGGCGCAAGTGGGTGAGACGGTGGCCGTATACCTGACTGGGCTGGGGACCGTGAATCCACTGATTCAGGACGGCTCGGCCGGCGTCTATAGCCAGACCAACTCCACGATTGCGGTTTACATCGGCGGGCAAGCGGCGGCCGTCGGCTACTCCGGCCTGGCGCCCGACTTGGCCGGCCTCTATCAGCTCAACGTGACCGTGCCGAGCGGCGTTACCACCGGAGACAACACCCTGGAGATCGTGGGGCCGGACTCAGACGCAGACGAGGCCCAGATTCCGGTGGGCAGCTCCCAGACTACTTCCGCCGTATCCGCGCCGCAGCCTGCCCTGCGCAAATTACCGAGGTCCGCGCCGCCCGCGCGCCGGCAGCGCACATCACCTATTTCTTCCTTAGACAAACTGAACCTCCTCGCCCATTGACGGGTGTACCCGCGGGCGCCAGACTGAAACTGGAATCAGGCCGGCCCACCGGGGCTGGCGGGAGGTAAAACAAATAGAACCGGGCTACCAAGGGGGCGGCCTTTTCGGCGGCAGGCGAGCAAGGTAAAAGGAAGTTCTGCGCGATCGGATTCTTGTGCGGGCGGTTGGCCGCACCGCGCGTGAAGCGCAAATCGGATGATCGCCGCCAGGGTTTCCAGTTCACGTGCCGGCCGGATGACCGCCCTTTCACTTTTTCTCCCCTTTTTTCGTTTCCGTGAGACGGGTGGCGAGCCGCACTGTTGTAAACTGAATGAGTCGTCCCACATATGGCTTCGGCTGCTTCCCTGGAAATCGTCAGCGCACATAGTCCGGATTCCGATGACGCTTTCATGTTCTACGGCCTGGCAACCAGGAAGGTCCGCTCCTCCAGAGTTACCTTCCGCCACGTGCTGGAAGACATCGAGACGCTGAACCGGAAGGCCCTGGAGGGGATCTACGAGCTGAGCGCCATTTCCTATCACGCCTATCCGTACGTGGCCGGCAAGTACGTGCTCATGGCCAGCGGTTCGAGCATCGGCGATGGGTACGGTCCCATGATCATCTCCACCCACCCCATGGAACCGGAGGAGTTGAAGGGCAAGCGCATCGCCGTACCGGGCCTGATGACCACGGCGTACCTGGCGGCGAAGCTGTTCCAGCCGGATTTCGAAGCCGTGGTCACGCCCTTCGACCAGATCACGGACGCCGTCCGGGAGCGCACCGTGGAGGCGGGCCTCATCATTCACGAGGCGCAATTGACCTTCGACCGCCAGGGTTTTCATCGCGTGGTGGACCTGGGGCGGTGGTTCAAGACCAGCTACGGCCTGCCGCTGCCGCTGGGCGGGAACGTGCTGCTGCGGTCGCTCGATCCGGAAATTCAGAGCGAGTGCTGCCGGCTGATGCGCGAGAGCATTCAATACGCGCTGGACAACCACGACGAGGCCCTCCAGTACGCCATGCAGTTCGCCGGCGACATGGAGCCGCGCCTGGCGGAGAAGTTCGTGGGCATGTACGTCAACCATTACACGCTGGACGCCGGCGACATCGTCCCGCAGGCCGCGCAGAAACTGCTCGACCTGGGCTTCGAAGCGGGCCTGGTGCCGTGGCGCGTGGAAGTGGAATTCGTGCGCTAACCGCGCCGCGGCGCCGGCAGCCACGATACAGTAAGAGTATGCGGTCCTATGGCGTGGTTCTCCTGCTTGCCTGGGCGGCGCTTCTGCCGGCCCAGGATGTGCATCCCAAGGATGTCCGCGAGATGGCCAAGGCGGGCTCGAGCGCCATCCCCCAACTCCAGGAACTGCTCAAGAATCCGGATGTTGAGGTGCGCGTCGAGGCTGTCAGGCAGATCACGGAAATCGGCACGGCGGCCAGCCTGGATGCGCTGATTCTGGCCACCCGGGATAACGATCCCGAGGTCCAGATCCGCGCCACCGACGGCCTGGTGAACTTCTACCTTCCCGGCTATGTCCGCACGGGCATCGGCGCGTCGCTGCGCCGTGTCGGCACCGGCATCAAGGGCCGGTTCACCGACACCAACGACCAGGTGATCGACCCCTACGTCACGGTGCGGCCCGAGGTGATCGACGCGCTGGGCAAGCTGGCGAGCGGCGGCGGGAACATGGACGCGCGGGCCAACGCCGCGCGCGCGCTCGGCATCCTGCGCGGCGGAAAAGCCGTTTCCGACCTGGTCGAAGCCCTCCACACCAAGAACAGCGAGGTGATCTACGAATCGCTGGTGGCTTTGCAGAAGATCCGCGACGAATCGGCCGGGCCGCGCGTCACCTTCCTGTTGCACGACCTCGACCAGAAGGTGCAAATCGCCGCCATCGAAACCACCGGGCTGCTGCGCGACATGGACGCCGTGCCGGAGCTGGCCGACGTGCTCAAGCGCGCGCACGATGCCAAGGTGAAGCGCGCGGCGCTCACCTCGATCGCCATGCTGCCGTCGGAGAAAAGCCGCGGTTTGTACGCGCAGTATTTGCACGATAAGGACGACCGCATGCGGGCGGCGGCGGCGGAAGGCTATGCCCGGCTGCGCCATGCGGACGATCTGCCCATGCTCGAAAAAGCGTGGCGGGACGAGGGAAAGACCTCGCCCCGGCTTTCGCTGGCCTTTGCCCAGGTGATGCTCGGAAAAACCGAAGTCGCCGAATTCAGCCCGTTGCGATACTTGATCGACGAGTTGAATTCCGCGGCCTACAAGGGCGAAGCGTTTCCTTTCCTGGTGGAGCTGGCGCGCGACGCCCAGGTCCGCCAGGCGCTCTACGCCCCGCTCGAGACGGGAACCAAGGACGAGAAGATCGGCCTGGCGGGCGTGCTGGCCCGCAGCGGCGATCGGGAGAGCATTCCGCATCTGGAGAAGCTCAGCCACGATACGGACGCGGATGTGGCGCAGGAAGGACTGCGATCCCTGCGAAGCTTGCAGGCAAGATACTAAAGCTCTCAGCGATCAGCGGTCAGCTCTCAGCTAAGGCAGCACGGCGCCAGCGGCATTGGTTTAGCTGAAAGCTGATGGCTGAAGGCTGACCGCTTGAAGCTACTTCGCCTTCCTCTGCTTTTGCTGGCCGACGCGGATCTTGAAGTGCTGCACCTTGGACTCCTGGAACGCCTTGTGATCGTGGCGCGCCACGGCGTCCGCCAGGTACTGATCCACGCTGACGTCCTTGGGGAGCACGGCCATCAACGTGAAATTGTCGTTGCAGGTGGGGCAGAAGGCGCGGAACCGCTTTACATTGGGGATTGCCATAACTCTCAACAGTTTACCATTGTAGAAGCCCGCTATGCCCGGCCCCCGGCCCCTGGTCCCCGGCCCCTGCCCCTACGCCGCCAGCTCGAACGGATCGGTGGTGCGCATTTCCAGCCAGCCTTGCTGCGGCACGACATCCAGGGGCAAACCGGACTGCCACAGCGAAAACTGGAACCGCAGGCCGCCGGCGGGCTCGACGCCCATCGACTCGAGCGAGATCCGCGCTTCCAGTACGCGCGCGAATGCGCATTCCACCGGCTGGTCCGTTCCGGGCGCCGCCAGCTTCATCCCGGTGGCCCGCGCCGCGCCATTGGAGAAGCCGATCTCGACCAAGCTCGAGTGCGCGCCGTCCAGCGATTGCGCCGTCAATCGCGCCTCCATGTGCGCGAGTTCCCGCTCGCATCCGGAATGGAAATCCACACGCAAATAGAAGTTCGCGCCGTCGCTGCCGAAATATACTTCCTTCACCAGGAATCGCTTGCCGTGCATCGATCCGGAGCGCTCATCCACGCGATAGATTCCCGCGCCGATCCATTCGAAGTAGGAGGTCACCTGGCCGTCGATCACCGGCGTGACCGGGCCCGACGGCGCAACTTGCACTTCCGGCAGCGCGATCCTCAGGATGGGCCGCGAAAGTTCCTCCGGCGGCGCGAGATTCAAAAAACGGTAAACGTTGGCGAGGTGGCTGCGATAGAGCTGGTCGAATTCCACGCGGTTGGCCGAATGGTGTTCCGGCCCGTACCACCAGCACCAGTCGCTGCCTTCGGCGATCAGCAGCTCCTCGAAAGCCAGCCGCCGCCGGTCTTCGGGGACCATGGCGGCCGTGTCGTACGCCCGCCGCGCGCGCAGCAGTTGTGTCCACGCCTGGTTATCTTCCTCGGCCCCGATCCAGACGTCGAAATTGGCGTCGATCCAGGAACCCGGAAAAATGCGCTCCACCGGCTCCGGCGCCAGCAGCCGCAGGCCCTCGCTGACGGTCACCGCGCGCATCCGCCGGTCCTCCAAGATCTTCCTGTACAGCTCGCGCAGGAACGGCCGGCCGTTGTGGTCGTAATATTCCCACGCATTCTCGCCGTCCAGGATGATGGGCACCAGCGCGTCCCGCCCGGCGGCGTCCAGGCCGGCGCAGTTTTCGCGGATGCGCCGCAGAAAATCTTCCGCCGCCTGTGCCGCGTCCATCTTGGCGTAGACGAACCCGATCAGGTCGCTGAGGAAATGGTCGCGGAAGATCACGTTCAGCGTCTTCCCTCCTTGCCGCCAGCAGTAGGGCCGGTAGAGACCCTCCACCGGGACGGCCCGTCCCAAAGTCCGGTTGAGCACCCCGCTGTCGGTCGCGGCCCATTCAAAACCCAGCTCCGAGGCAATCGCGAAGACCTCGTCGGAGACGGAACCTTCCGACGGCCACAGCCCCACCGGCGCCGCCCCGAAATGGCGCGCCATGTACTCCCGCGCCAGGGCGAGCTGGTGGCGCGCATCGTCGGGGTAGCGGAACCGCGGCGGCAGCGCCACGTTGGGATGGGCCACGCCGGCGATGTTCGAATCGCACAGCAGCGGCAGGATGGGATGGTAATAGGGGGTGGTCGAAATCTCGATCTGGCCCTGGGCCGCCAGCCTCTGATACACCGGCAGCACCTGGCCCACCATCTCGCGCTGCTTCTCGCCCATGCGGCGCTGGTCGTCCGGGGTGAAGTCGCGCCCGCGCCGGACCCATTCGCGCACCTCCGCGTCCTGGGCCTGGAACTCCTCGTCGAACCAGGCGAGCTGCGACCACATTTGCAGGTCGCGAAAATCCTGCGGGCCGAACAGGTTCCGCGACCCCGAGCGCTTCTGCCCCTGCCACGCGCCGTACAGCTCGCCGTAGCGCGGGTAGCGGTAGATCATGCGGTCCGGATCGGAATAGAAGGAGTGTTGCAGCAGGAATGCGCGGTCCGCCTCGGTCAGACTTTCGGCCGGCTTGAGCGCCGCATCGAGAAACGGATCGGCGGCTTCGCCCGAGGCATACTCCGCCACCTGCGCCATCATCGAAGGCACCAGGTTGAAGGTCTGCCGGACTTCCGGAAACTCCTCCAGAATCCGCGCCATGCCGTAGTAGTCCTTGAGGGCGTGCATGCGCGTCCACGGCAGCTTGTACTCGCCGGTCACCAGGTCCTTGTAAAAAGGCTGGTGCATGTGCCAGAGGAAGCACAAATAGATGTGCGCCATAGTCTTCTTATCGGCTGAAATAGCTGCGCACAGGAGGCGGCGGCGGGTCCTGGCGAATGGCCCGCCACAGGATGTCGTTGAGCGCGTCGTCGTCGTTCTCGTCGGCTTCGTCGAAATTCATGCGCGCCGACGCGCGCGCGGCGGGGGTGTCGGGATTGCGCGCGTCCAGCGGGATGCGCGGCTTCTCGGCGGTATACGGGGCCGGGTCGGGCTGGCGCTGGAACGACGCGGTCATCGGGCGCGCGCCGGCGTCGAAGTGCGTCATGGGCTGCAGGCCCAGCAGGAATTCGATGGTGCGCAGCATGGACGTGGTGTTATACATGGTGCCGTCCACCACGTGGCGCTTCACCCAGGGCGAAATCAGAAACGCCGGCGAGCGGTGCGAATCCACGTGGTCCGGCCCGTTTTGCGCGTCGTCTTCCAGTATGCAAATCACACTCGACGCCCAGAAGCGCGACTTCGAGACGCCCTCCACCAGCATGCCGATGGCGTAGTCGTTGTCCGCCGCCAGCGAAAGCGGCGCCGTCCGCCCGGCCGTGATGCCGTTGGTGTGATCGTTGCCCATGCGCATGACGATGAGGCGCGGCATGTTCCCGGACTTCTCGTACTCCCCCAGCTCGCCCAGGAAAGTCCTGGCGCGCTCCACGTCCGGGTAGTTCAGGTCAAAGCCGCGATACCGCCGGTTGGTCGCTTTGGCCAGCACCGGGTCGCGCACCCCGCTGATCTGTTCCGACCCCATGGCGGCGTCCGCCTTGTTGTTCACCATGTAGCCGAAATTGCGGATGGAAATACCGGCCTCGGCGGCGTTGGTCCACAGGTAACCGGCGGGCGGCAGCGAGGCCGGGTCCGTCTCTTCGAAATCGTAGACGCGGCGCCGGCCGGCGTACTGGTTGGGCCACAGCTTTTGCACGTAGTCCGGCGCGATGGCCGCCGTCGACCAGTTGTGCCCGTCGGCGCTGACGTCGGCGCTCACGTAAAAGTTGTCCAGCAGCACGAACTCGCGCGCCAGTTTGTGCAGGTTGGGTGTGACGTTTTCGCCGAACAGCACCAGCGAGGCGTCTCCATTGCCTTCCTTCATGTCGCCCAGCACCTGGTCGTATGAGCGGTTCTCCTTCACGATATAGATGACGTGCTCGATGGGCGGCAGCGGGCTGGTCTCTTCCAGTTTGGAATCCCGGTAGGGCGAGTTGCCGAGGGCGGCTTTGGTCCAGGCCTCGAGCTGGTCGCTGGTGAATGGCTCGATCCACGAAGCCGTTCCGGTTTGCATGTAGGGCGCGAACCCCGCACCCCTCGGCGAGTCGCCCTGGTGCACCGGCGCGGGCTGCTTGGTGGGGATAGGCCCGTCGGGATTGGGATACGAACGCCCCCCTTTGCCGTTGAGCACCACCAGCGTTCCCGCGGGCAGCGCGCGCACCGCCGTGGGGTACCAGCCGGCGGGAATGAATCCCTCCACGCGGCTGCGCGTTTCCGAGACATCCACCACCGCGGCCGCGTTGGCGTCCGAGCAGGCTACGTAGAGCCGGTTTCCGTCGGGGCTGAGCGCCAGCGCGGAGGGTGTCATCCCCAGCGGCTGCCGCGGCGTCATGGACACGTTGATGCTCTCCAGCACGCTCAACTGGTTCCCCGAGCTGACGCCCACTGCGTACACGTTGTTGGTATTGGCCGCCGCCACGAACAGGCGGGCGATCCAGGTGGGTTCGCCTTCCGCGGGCTCGGCGGGGGCGCCCTTCCGCCACACGATATCGGTGGGGTGGGCGCCGATCCGCACGGTGTCGAGCACGCTGCCGTCGGCGGCGTCATAGTGCCCCAGCGTGCCGTCCGCCCAGTGGGTCACGAAGAAGGACTTGCCGTCGGGATGGAACAGGATGCGGTACGGCCGCCTCCCGGTTTTGTAGCGCCCGATCACCATTCCCGACTGCGGATTGATCTCGACCACCGAATCGCGGTACAGTTCGGCCGCGTACAGCAGCCGCCCGTCGGGCGAAAATGCCACGTCGCCGATGAAATCGTTCACCGTGCGCTGCTCCGGCGGTACCACGGGAAACGTGCGCGCCGGCGTCAGCGTCCCGCCCGCGAAGCTGAATTCGAACACCGACGCGCGCGATCCGCCGCCCACGTACACGCGGTCGCCCTTAGGTGCGAAGGCGAGTCCCAGCCAGCCATCCGCCACCCGCACGTTCGACACCACGCGTGCCGAAGCCGCTTCGATGACGCTCACCGAGGGCGGCCGGTAGCCGCCGTTGAGCACCAGCAGGTACTTGCCGTCCGGCGAGAGCGCCGTGGCCATGGGCAGCGTGTCGAGCGGCACCTGCCTGCCCACCGGCGCGAGGCGCCACCCGCTATTGAGCAGGAACGCGCCATCCGGCAGCGGCCCTACGCGTTCCCTGGGCGCCGGCTGCGAGCTGAGCAGCGCCCCCAGAGAAATGAAGGCGATGATGAGACCAATTCGCGCGTGTGGAGACACAATGGCAGGTTGCATGGCCACCTAACATTGTACGGTGTGCAGGTGGGCCATGCTCTAGCCGGCCCTTTCTTTCCCCGCACCCGGCGCCACGGAGACTGGCTGCGGCAACCCCGTGGCCGTTAAACCAACCCCCTTCGACAAGCGTTTTCGCAGGCTCTCCTATTGGAGCGTGGTCTCGTGGATCGGGACGTCACGGGAGTGCTCGATTCGTCGGGTCGTGTGTAAGACGGACAGAATGCGCCTTTCGTCGCCGGGCACTCTGCTACGTTGTATGCTTTACAATAAAGGCGCTTACTTTCGGGAACGGCATGCGAGAATGACGTTGGCCGGTGATCCCAACCTGGTCCCAAACGGACAGTTCGTTACGAGACTACAATGACGGACGTGATGCCCTTCTTAACGCGTGTCGTGCTGAAGAACTACAAGAGCATCGCCGCGAGCGGTGTGGACTTGCGTGCGTTGACCTTCCTGGTGGGCCCAAACGGCTCCGGGAAGAGCAACTTTCTGGACGCCTTGCGGTTCACCAGCGATTCACTACGAAGCTCTCTCGACAACGCCTTGCGCGAGCGCGGAGGCATCGCCGAAGTGCGCCGTCGCAGCAGTGGGCATCCTACCCACTTTGGAATCCGTTTGGAATTCCAGTTGCACTCTGCTGTGGGCCATTATGCCTTCAAAATTGGCGCGCGTCCGCAGGGCGGCTATGAGGTTCAGACCGAGGAGTGCGTGATTCTCGGACCCGAGGGAGCCAGTTTCCTGGTGATCGCAGGAGAGGTCAAGGAATTTGAGTTGGGCGGAACACGAAACGGCATTGCTCCACCTGCCGCCTTGAACGACCGCCTGTACCTGGTCAACGTTTCAGGCGTGCCAAAGTTCAGGCCTGTTTACGACGCTCTGTCAAGGATGGGTTTCTACAGCCTGAATCCAGACAGAATACGCGATTTCCAGGCGCCGGATTCCGGAGAGCTTCTCGTCCGCGACGGCAGCAACCTGACTAGCGTGCTGCGACAACTCTCCATGCGCGACGAGGCCCGCAAGAGACGTATTGAGGAGTATCTCTCTTCGATCGTTCCCGGCGTCAGTGGCGTCGACGTGAAAGACGTTCCACCCAAAGCGACGTTGGAGTTCCGGCAAGAAGTCGCGGGTTCCAGCGGTCCATGGCGGTTCTTTGCCGGCAACATGTCGGACGGAACCCTTCGCGCGCTCGGCATTCTCGTCGCCCTGTTTCAGTCCCTGGACTCTGCCACGTCAAGCGTACCTTTGGTGGGCATTGAAGAGCCGGAAGTTGCCCTGCACCCCGCGGCAGTCGGAGCACTACTTGACGCGCTCAGAGAGGCGAGCCAGTCAACGCAGGTGATCGTCACGACGCACAGCCCCGATCTGCTTGACAGCGCGGACATCGAGGCCGAACTCCTCCTTGCGGTCCATGCCGAGAAAGGCACGACGCTAATTGCTCCGGTCGATGAGGCAAGTCGCGAAGCTGTTCGCAAGGGACTGTACACTCCTGGCGAACTGCTCCGGCTTGACCAGTTGCGGCCGGATACCAAGCTCTTCGGTCCAAAATCTCCGAAGCAACTGGATCTGTTTGACGGAGCAGGGCTGTGACGCCGATCAAAGTCGGTCTTGTGGTAGAAGGCCACGGTGATTGTAAGGCCGCTCCTATCTTGTTTCGTCGAATTGGATACGATATCGACCCCAGTGTACCCCTGGATATCCAGCAGCCGATCCGGAGACCGCGGAGCAGCTTGGTGCGCACGGAGGGTGAACTCGAGCGAGCTGTCGAACTGGCAGCGCTTAAGGCACGCCCGCGTGGAGGGGTGTTCGTTCTTTTCGATAGCGACGACGATTGCCCGGCTAAGTTGGCCCCACCTCTCTTGGCTCGCGCGGAGTCGGCAGGAATGGGGCTGCCAGTGTCCGTGATCCTTCCCCAACGTGAATTTGAAGGCTGGTTTCTAGCAGCCGCTGAGTCGATTCGCGGAAAGCGAGGGCTGCCCGCCGATTTGGCTCCTCCTCAAAACCCAGAAGAGATTCGAGGAGCCAAAGGATGGCTTCGCGAGCGCATGCACGGGCACGCTTACTCCGAGACCATCGACCAGCCTGCGCTGGCGGCGGTGTTCGACCTGAGCCAGGCGAGGGCCGCGAAATCGTTTGACAAGTGCTACCGCGATCTACGGTTGTTGATCGAGCGGTTTCGAGCCTGACTCGGAGCGTTTACGCCTTACGCTTCACCTCGCTACGCCACCGCCATTCACACCACATTCCCCCCGCCAATTCAACCATATACCCATTTGCCTCCGCCGCCTCATCGTACACTCTGAACAGGGGTGCGATTCCGCTGTGGTCATTTTCCGAAATTGGCTTCGTTTCGTATTCTCCGTGCGGCAGCCGCCGCGCGGCCCCGCGCCACAGCAGCCCGTCTCCGGCGTCCCGCCATCCCCAGCCGCCAACCACCGAAATTGGCTTCGTTTCGTAATCCGGGCCACGCGGCCAATCGCCGGCTCGCGATCGCCGCCAGCTCACTTGCTCCCCGCCCCAAAACTGCCGTTTTCCGTAAGCCTCCCTACGGTTTTGGCTTCGTTTCGTACGAAAGCATCGCCTCCGCCCCAACGGCCCTCCGGTCAGGCCATCAGAAAACCAGCCGGGCCCCCAATTGGATGGTCCGGAACCGGTTGGCGCTGGCCGTAATGGTGCCGAAAGCGCTGTTGCTCGCCGTAGTGCTGGGAGCCGCGAATACCGGGTGGTTCAGAACGTTATACGCTTCCACGCGAATCTGCAGGGACGCCTTCTCCGTGAACGCGAACCGCTTGGAAATGGACGGGTCCCACTGGTTGATGCCGTCGGCGCGCAGGTTGGAGAAGGCCGTCGGGAAGGTGCGTATGTGATAGTTGAAGGCGTCGGCCGACTTGGTATCGAACAGCGCCGTGTTGAAGGCCGGGCCGTTCACCTGCCGGTTGTCCAGGTCCATCGGGCCGCCGCCCAGGTAGACGTAGTCGCCGGGGCTCGACGAGCTCCCGTTGACCCACAGCAGCGGCGGGCCCACCTGGAAGGTGTAAACGTTGTTCAGCAGCCAGCCGCCCACCAGCGAGTTGGCCAGGCGCGAGTGGAAGGCCAGGGCTTTGCCTTGGCCGATCGGCAGTTCATAGGTCATGGCCACCACGTAGCGCTGCGGGTGATCGATCGACGCATCGCGCTTTTCCGGGACCGGATCGGAATCGTTGAGCCAGGTAATTTGTTCCATCAGCCGCGAATAAATGTAATTGAACACGAAGGTCAGGCCATGGGAAGCGCGTTTTTGGAGGCGCACGTTGAGGCTGTTGAAATAGGAGCTGCCGTCGTTGAGGTTCTGCTCCAGCACTCCGCCCGAGCCGCTCCAGCCGGTGGAGCTGTCGCCCACCGGGAACTCCGGATAACGCGACAGGAGCTGCACCGGGGTGGTGGTCGCGGTGTTCTGGCTGGTTTGCAAGCCGGAGAACGGGTTGGCCACGGAGCTGGTGAGATAGGTCTGGTTGGGATCGCGCGTGGGAAGCGTGCTCAGGTACTGGCGCGGGATGCCGTTGAGCTGGGTGTAATCAATCGGAAGGTGCACCGAGTGGTTGCCGATATAGACCACTTCGAGCAGCATGTCCTTGGTGAGGCTCTCCTGGAAGCCCATGTTCCATCGCAGCGAGTAGGGGCTCTTCATTACCGGATTGAGGAAGGTGACGGCCTGGCCGGCGTAGGTCAGCAGGCCCAGCGAGTTGCCCGTGGGCTGGAGGAAGCCGCTGGGGTAAGGGTTGCTCAGCGTGACCAGCGGCGTCAGGTAGTTGTTGCTGGTGGCCGTGAGCGTCGTGGTTTGGCTGAAGCCCTCCTGGTTGGTATCGGGGCTGGTGGAGAACTTGTCGTCCACGCCCATGGCCGTGATGGTGACGGGCGCAACGAACATTCCGAAACCGCCGCGGATGACGGTCTTGCCGTGCAGGAAATCGGGCGTCCAGGCCAGGCCCACGCGCGGGCTCGCCAGGTGCGAGTTGTTCTGGTAGACCGCCGTCTGGCCGGAGGCCGGGAAGGTCAAGCCGCCCAGCACATTGAAAGCGCTGGCGGGAAGCTGTGCGATGGGAGATTTGGCATAAGCCGCCTCGGCCGCCGCGGCCAGCGGATTGGGGGTGGTCGTGTTGAAGCCGTCCACGGTGCGGCCGTATTTTTCGTTGTAAGGGAAATCGTGCTCGTAACGCAGGCCGAAATTGACGGTGAGGTTGCTCTTCACTCTCCAATCGTCCTGCACGAACCCCGCGGCGTAGTACGAATACCACGAGGCGGTGGTGTTGATGTCATAGCTGCCGCTCGAAGGCAGTCCGAACATAAAGGCGGCGAAGTCCTGCCCGGTGGAGACCGTCGAGGAAGCGCTGCTCGAGGCCCGGTCCCAACTGTTGTTGAAGGTGAAGGTCCCGGTGGAATTACCGGAGGTGAGGGTATTCAAACGGTACTGCCGGAAATCGCCGCCGGCCTTGATGGTGTGGTTGCCCTTGGTGGTCATCCAGGTGGGGTAGAGCTGGTAGGACTGGGAGGGCAGCTTGTTGGCGCCGGTAGCGCCCAGCGCCTGCAAGCCGGTGGCGCTGTTGAAAGAAATGATGGGCAGTTGCAGGTAGGTCGAGTTCGCGGCCAGGTACGACGGGAAACCCAGGGACGTTGGGTTGAACCCCACGCTGGGCATGTTGTGGCCTTCGTTCATGCGCGTGAAGTTCAGGCGGAGGTCCACCACCTCGTTGGGGCTCACGGTGTAGACCTCGTCGGCCGCCAGGCCCAGGTTGCCGCGATACAGCAGCGACCCTTCGGCGATGTTGTTGAAATAGTCGTTCTTCTCCTGGGAGTAATCGGTATGGCGCACATCCGCGAACAAACGGCTGCGCTCGCTCATGTTGTAATCGATGCGGCCCATTTCGTTGCTGAAGATGTCGTTGGTGTTGGGCGCGCTCACGAAGTTATTAATCGTGGCCGTGGGATTGGTGGGTTCCGGGAAGAAAGCCAGGTAGGCCTTGGCGATGGCGTTGAGCTCGCTCGCGGGGATCTGGTTGCCCGGCAGCGCGGTCCGGGTGACGGTGGAACCGCTCAGGGTGGCGCTGAAGGGGTCGTAGATGGTGGTGAGGCCGGCGAAGTTTCCGGCCTTCATGGCGTCGGTGGGAACGGTGGCGGTGTTGGGGTTGGGCTGGCCATCCTTAATGCCTTCCCAGGCAAAGAACCAGAACAGCTTGTTGCGGGTGTCCATGACCTTCGGGACATAAAATGGGCCGCCGGCGGTGACGCCGTACTGGTTGAAGTGGGTGACGGGCCGGGGCGTGCCGGCCCGGTTGAGGAAGAAGTCGTTGGCCGTCAGCGTATTGGGCTGGTTGAATTCCCAGGCCGAGCCGTGCAGGGAGTTGGTGCCGGTCTTGGTGATTTGGTCCAAAGTTCCGCCCGCGGAGTGGCCGAAGGAGGCATCGGTATCGGAAACTTTGACGTGCACTTCCTGTACCGCGTCCTGGGGCGGGCTGTAAGCCAGGCGGCCGTCCCAGGTGGCGTCGGGGGAGCCGTTGAGGAGCAGTTCGCTGGTTTGTTCGTAAGTGCCGGCGATTTCCCAGCCCGCCGCGCCGCCGCTATCGAATGGATGAACCAGGGTGGGCTGGGCGTACCCGATGACGCCCAGGGAAAGCGAGGCGGCCATCATGGGCGTGCGGCCGTTGATGGGCAATTCCTCGACTTCCTTGGTGGTCACGGCCTGCCCCAGGGAGGCGTTTTCGGTATTGAGCAGGGGCGCGTCGGCGGTTACTTCCACCGAGGCCGAGACGTCGCCGACATCCAGTTTGAAATCGATCACCGGATGCTCGCCGGCGCCAATGTGCACGCCCTTACGGAGGGACTCTTTGAAACCCGGCGACTGCACCGCGATATCGTATTCGCCGGGCAGAAGGTAGGGGGCGGTGTATTGGCCGGAGTTGTCGGAAACGGCGGGAATCCTGGCGCCGGTTTGGGTTTCCGTAACCGTCACCTTCGCCCCTGGGACAGCAGAGCCGGTGGGATCGGTGATCGCACCGCTGACGGTGCCGCGGAATTCCTGAGCGAAAAGCGCGGCGGAAAGGAGCAACGTCATAACCGAGACTAAGCTGAGCTTCATAGTCAACTCCAACATAGAAGCATAGCGCTAAACGCGCATGTTTGCCGGTACAGCGGATTCTACCGCCGGGGCGCGGCCAGCCTCTGCGGGCGGAAGTACCACAACAGCGTGGTGTTGCCCATCCGCGCGGGCGCGCGTCGTGCTAAAACGGGACAGTCCGGCAAGGCAGGCGGGAGAGGCAATCCGATGAGAATCACTTCGTGGGCGACCGTCGTACTGGCGTTTGGGCTGGGGGCGCCTGCGCTTCCGTACCAGGAGGCGGGGCCGTCCGGCCAGGTTTTCGCGCGGGATCTGCTGCGGGAGTTGGTGGAGATCAATTCCACCTCGGCCTTCGGTTCCACGGCGGCGGCCAAGGCCATGGCCGCGCGTTTACGCTCCGCCGGTTTTCCCGAATCCGACATGGTCCTCGCCGGCCCAACGCCGGAGAAGCAGAACCTGGTGGTGCGCCTGCACGGAACAGGAGCGGCCAAGCCGATCCTCCTGATTGCGCACCTGGACGTGGTCGACGCGCCCAGGGAGGGATGGTCCGCCGGCCTCGACCCGTTCCACTTGACCGAGCGCGACGGCTTCTTCTATGGGCGCGGAGTCCTGGATATGAAGAACGGCGTCGCAGCGCTGGTGGCCACCTTGATCCGCTTGCGGGCCGAGGGTTTCGTTCCCACCCGCGACATCATCGTCGCGCTCACCGCCGATGAGGAGGGCGGAGGCGCCAATGGGGTTTACTGGCTGCTGGCCAATCACCGGGATTGGATCGACGCCGCCTACTGCCTGAACCTGGACGCGGGCGGCGGCCAGATCGAGAAAGGCCGCCGTCTCCGCATGACGGTGCAGACCAGCGAAAAGACCAACGTCAGCTTCCAGGCCCAGACCAAGAACCAGGGAGGCCACAGCTCCCTGCCCGTCAAGGACAACGCCATCTATCAATTGGCCGGAGGTTTGACGCGGCTTTCGGAGCGCGACCTGCCGTTCCGCTTCGACGAGACCACGCGCCTCTACTTCGAGCGCATGGGAGCGATTGAAACCGGCCAGGTAGCAGCCGACATGAAGGCCGTCGCCAAAGACCCGCCGGACCTGGAGGCCGCGCGGCGGCTCGCGGCCGGCTCGCCATACTACAACGCCATCATGCGAACCACTTGCGTGGCCACCCGAATCGAAGGTGGTCATGCCAGCAACGCCTTGCCGCAAACCGCCAGTGCGGTGATCAATTGCCGCTTGTTTCCGGGCGATACGGTGGAGGCCGTCCGCGAGGCCCTGACCCAGATCCTGGCCGACCCGGGGATAGCCGTAAGCACGATGGCCGCCGGCCGTCCGGCTCCGGCCTCGCCGCTGCTGCCGGAGGTGATGGGCGCGGTGGAGAAGGTCACCCGCGAGATGTGGCCGGGCATGCCGGTCTTCCCCGTACTGGACCCCTGGGCCAGCGACTCGATCTACCTGCGCCGGGCGAACTTCCCGGCTTTCGGAGTGAACGGCGTGTTTGGCGAACTGGATGCCGGCAACGCCCACGGCGCCAACGAGCGAATGCCCGTGGATGCGTATTACGACAGCGTCGAGTTTCTTTACCGGCTCTTGAAGGCCCTGGTCTGAGAAAGGCGCCGCGCGGCTATTTCTGTTCCGGCGGCTTGCTCTCGACGATTCCCAGCTCCGTCAGCACCTTCGGATTGGCCTCATCCATGGCCAGCAGGTTGTGGCAGGCGTTGCAATCCTGGGTAACCGTGCGGCCGTCCTGGGCGGCGTGGTTGCCGTCGTGGCAGCGAAAGCAGCCGGGGAAGTCGGTGTGGCCGATGTTGTTGGGGTAGGTGCCCCAGGCGACCTTCATCTCGGGGAAGATGTTGCGGTCGTAAACCGCCAGCACCTGCTCGGCGGCGGAGGTCACCTCGGCCCGGCGCTCGGCCCAGATGGCCGGATAGGTGTCCCGATAGTAGCTCTCAAACGCCGCGGGAATTTTTTGCGCGGCTTCCTCGCGGGTGGCGTAGCCGGCCTTGACGATCTCCACCGCCCGCTTCTTGGCAAACGGCAGCGACGGCGAAATCTGGCCCGCGTTCAGGGCGCGATCCACGGCCCGCTCCGGCAATTCGTAGGCGTGAGTCGGGCGATTGTGGCAGTCCACGCAGTCCATTTCGCGCTTGGGCAGGTCGCCGCCGTCCGGCTTGGCGTCGGCCGTGGCGTACACGGTCTTGCCGCCCGGGCCGTTGTACTCGATCCACGGAATGTTCTGCCGTCCCTCGTCGGCGTGCGCATAACGGATCAGCACGCCGGGGCCCAGGTGCGTCCCGTGGATTCCGATGCCGCGGTTGCCGCCGCCGATCTTCATCAGCAGCACGGTCTTGGTGAGGGTATTGTTCTGGTCGTCGGCAAACTTGTTGACGATCACCACGCGGTCCTCACCGTACTTCTGCGGCCAGTGGCAGGCTTCGCAGGTCTCGCGCGCGGGACGCAGGTTATGAACCGGCGTGGGGATGGGAGTCGAATAAGTGTGGAAGGTCACCGCCAGCACCTGTCCCACGCCCGACAGCTTGCTCCTCACGAACCACGAAGCGCCGGGCCCGATGTGGCACTTCACGCACTCGACGCGTGAATGCGGGGAGTTCTGATAGGCCGTGTACTCGGGCTGCATCACGGTGTGGCAGGTCTGGCCGCAGAACGTCACCGAATCCATGTAATTCACGGCGCTGTAACTGACCTGGCTGGCAATCGCCAGGTTGACCATGGTGGTGAAGAAAACGAAATAGACCAGGCGGCGCAGGTCGGCGTTGCGCCATGTGAGCGGCGGGAATCCGGGCGGATAGATGCCGCTTCGCCCCTCACGCCTGCGCTGGAGCCACATTCCCAGGGGAATCAGCATGAGGCCGGCAAAGAACGGCGCCGGCAGCACCAGGAACGCGAGAATCCCTATGTAGGGGCTCTGAGTCGTCCCCTGCAACGTGGTGGGCAGCAAAAAGAGCCAGAAGACGGTAGCGGTGGTGACCAGCACCACTCCTGTCAGGCTCACCCAGTTGCTGGACAGATGGATGATCGGGGACAGCCAGCTCCGGTCCCCGCGATCGGATTGGTTGGGCGTCATGAGTCTAGTGGTCTCCGGCGGATGTCCGCTCGCGGCCCCTGGAAGGCT
>Ga0326728_10009207_pt1 | contig 23909 bp, 16 predicted proteins | sample MB3enrmetagenome_FD_207602 | JGI IMG/M metagenome (GOLD analysis project Ga0326728, IMG submission 207602) | Lab enriched peat soil microbial communities from McLean, Ithaca, NY, United States - MB31MN | ecosystem: Environmental > Terrestrial > Soil > Wetlands > Peat | place: USA: New York... | reverse complement strand
AGACCGGGGGTCGCAGCTCCGCTGCGACCCCCGGCTTCCATCTGGCAGCCCTCCGGGTTGCGAAAAGCGGCCCAGACCCGCTTGGTATCGGTCAGGCCACAGGTTGGGGTCGAATCACCTTGGGCCCCCGAAGATCCGTGTAAGGAGCAGGTCCCGCTCGCGTCCCCCCCGCGCACGCGGGCGTCTCCCTCCGCGCTCCAGCCTCCGCTGGCCAGGGGCCGGCTATTGCTGGCGGGCCACGCTCCACGCTCGCCACGCTCCACGCCTCACGCTGCCGAGAGGCGCGCAATGCGTCTCCCCTCCCGGTTGGCGCTTGTCTCTGCGACCGGTACTGTTTCAATGTCGCCATGAGTTCCGCTGACGAGCTTTTTGACCCGGCTGTGCCGGAGATTTACGAGGTGCAAACCCAGGCCCCGGGGCCGCCCGGGAGGCTGCCTTTGACTGAAGAGATGCTCTTGCACAGCCCCAGCGGCGACATCTTCGGCCTCGTCCAAAATGCGGGGATGGGATGGACTCCCTCGGAGGCGGGGAGGCAGCAGTTCCTGCTGCTCAGCACGCAGGGTGGAGTGCGCGCGCCGGACGGGAAACCGATCGCGCTGGGGTATCATACCGGGCACTGGGAGATCGGCTTGCTCGTCGAAGCGGCCGCCCAGGAGTTTCGCCGGCTCGGGGCTATCCCTTTTGCCGGCTTTTGCTCGGACCCGTGCGACGGACGGACGCAGGGCACGGCGGGCATGTTCGACAGCCTGCCTTACCGCAATGACGCGGCCATCCTGTTCAGGCGGCTGGCCCGGTCCCTGCCCTTGAGGGCCGGGGTGCTTGGGGTGGCGGCTTGCGACAAGGGTTTGCCGGCGATGCTCATGGCGGTGGCCGGGTTGGGAGACCTGCCCGGGGTCGTGGTTCCGGGCGGGGTCACTTTGCCGCCGTCCAAAGGAGAAGATGCCGGGACGGTGCAGACGCTGGGAACACGCTTTGCGCGCGCATTGGTCACGCTCGAGGAGGCGGCCGAGTTGGGCTGCCGCGCCTGCGCGACTCCCGGAGGCGCCTGCCAGTTCCTGGGCACGGCGGCCAGCGCGCAGGTGGTTGGCGAGGCCCTCGGACTGTCCCTGCCCCATTCGGCGCTGGCCCCTTCGGGCCAACCGGTGTGGCTCGACCTGGCCCGGCGCTCTGCGCGCGCCCTGCATCGGCTGGCGGCGCGAAAAATGGCGGTGCGCGATATTCTCAGTGCCGCCAGCATTGGCAACGCCATGGTCCTTCACGCCGCGTTTGGCGGCTCGACCAACCTGCTGCTCCACGTGCCGGCCATTGCCCATGCGGCGGGCCTGAAACGGCCCGCCGTCGAGGATTGGATTTCGGTCAATCGCCGCGTCCCCAGGCTGGTCAGCGTCCTGCCCAATGGCCCGGCGCCGCATCCCACCGTGCGCGTCTTCCTGGCCGGCGGTGTGCCCGAAGTCATGTTGCATCTGCGCCGGTTGGGCTTGCTCGAGACGGACGCCCTCACGGTCACCGGCGCAACGCTGGGCGAGAACTTGGACGGATGGGAGAAGTCCGAGCGCCGGCGCCGTTTCCGTGGCCTGTTGAAGAGCCTGGACGGCGTGGACCCAGACGATGTCATCCTGCCTCCCGAGCGGGCGCGCAGCCGGGGTTTGACCGGCACGCTGGTCTTCCCGCGCGGCAACCTGGCGCCCGAAGGTTCGGTCGTCAAGAGCACGGCAATCGATCCCGCTGTCATCGGGCCTGACGGGGTGTATCGCAAGACGGGACCCGCGCGCGTATTCGTGAGCGAGGAAGAGGCCATGGCGGCCATCAAACAGGGCGCCGTCAAGCCGGGGGACGTGCTGGTCCTGACCGGCGTCGGGCCGGCGGGCACCGGGATGGAGGAAACCTACCAGGTGACGGGGGCGCTCAAGTACCTGCCTTTCGGCAACCAGGTGGCCCTGCTCACAGACGCCCGTTTCTCCGGCGTCTCCACCGGCGCATGTGTTGGCCACATTGGGCCTGAGGCCCTGGCGGGAGGCCCGATTGGCAAGGTCCTGGACGGCGATGTCATCCAGATACGGATCGACTGCAACGCCATCGATGGCAGCATCGATCTCGTGGGCGAGGGCGCCCGCCCTTTCAGCCCGGAGGAAGGCGCCCGGGTCCTGGCACGGCGCCCGTCCCGGAAAGACCTGGCCCCCAATCCCGCCCTGCCGCAAGACACCCGGCTCTGGGCCGCGCTGCAATCGGCTAGCGGCGGGACCTGGGCCGGATGCGTGTACGATGCCGACCGGATTGTCGCGCTGTTGAAGCGTTAGTGCTCACCATTGTTCGTGACGGACGTAGTCCGGGTTTAGACGGGTGCGCGATTCCTTGGTTTCACCGGGGTGGCCGATGGCGATGCAGGCAACCGGAATGACGGAGGCAGGCAGAGAGAGTATCTCCTTGAGATTCTTGATTCGCTGTTTCCTTGGGTGCACTCCCATCCAGCAGGACCCCAGCCCCAGAATGTGAGCGGCCAGGAGGAGATTCTCTATGGCCGCGGCGCAATCCTGCAACAAATAGCTCAGTTGGCCGTCATGCGCGGCGGCCAAATCGCCGCAGACCGCGATGGCCAGCGTGGCCGAATCGAGCATCTGGCCGTTGGACAAAGAGGCCGCCAGCCGAGCCAGCCGCTGACGCTCGCGAACCACGACAAAGCGCCACGGGTCCTTGCCGACGGCTGAAGGGGCCGCCATGGCGGCAGCCAGGAGCTTCTGCACCGTCTCCTCGTCGACTTCTCCAGGGGTATAGACCCGGATGCTCCGTCGTCCGAATATAAAGCCGAGTTCCTCGTCGATCTGAGCCTGAGTTCTCATAGTCAAGAGTGCGCCCGGGAGTGTCCCGCATCGGGCATTGCCGGGCAATGCTTATTTGTGATTTACGAACGGGCCGTGAGTCTGTAATTGCACGGCGCAAACAAATCTCCGACACTATGGCCACTATGAAACAGATCCAGAAAGAAGAACTTTACGCGCACGTGAGCGGCTTCCTGAAAACCCGGGGCATCGAGCTCAAGGAAGGCAGCTACGCCAATTTCATCCAAAACGGCTGCAAGGTGCTGGCGGAGGCCATTAACCTCAGCCAGCAAGGGGTCCAGCGCGCCACGAGCGGACTGAACGAGAAGCTGGATGAGATGCGGGAAATCATCCACCAGAAGACGGCGCCCAAGCGGCCGGCCAACCAGTCTGCGGGAGCCGCCTCGGCGCCAGCAGCCGGCCCGAAGGTCCAAACGAACCCCTCGGACGCCCCGCCGGCCCAATCCCCGCCGCCAGTCCCGCCTAAGGGGGACAAGGCAAGGCGCGCCAAGGCCGCGAAGAAGGCGGCGCCGCGGCGAAAGGCCCCCTAAGTCGTGATGAGCATAAATACGTCGCCGGATTTATGCTCATGACCACTAAGCCGCGACCGCAGAAATGACCCGCACCAAGCAACTCAGGGGCCTTTGCACCCATTGCCAAGCCCCGCTCGAGTTCCCGGCCCTATCCATCGGTCTGACCGCCCGATGTCCCCATTGCGGCCGCTCGACCGAATTGCTCCTGGCTCCGCCCCCGGCCGATGCGTCTGCGTCCCGCAAGATCATTGCCTGGACCGCAATGGGGGTGCTGGTTATTGCCTTGGGAGTCGCCGCCCCGCTGATCGGTCTCAAGTTGCTCCGCATGAAAGCAGCGGAACGACAGGTCATTTACCCTGCCGCCAGCATCCCGGCCAACACAGCGACAAATACGAATTCGCCAGCCTGGCCGGCTGCAAGGCAGGGCGGTCGCGGAGAATCCTCGCCAATGCAGCCTCGATGACCACACGCTCCGTGGGTCCTTCCCTCGTCACTCGACACCCGACTGGCTACGAACACCCCAAACTCTCGCCGCAGTTCATGCACTTGAAGCAGGCGCCGTTGCGGACGGCGACGTGGCCGCAGTTGGGGCAGGTGGGGGCGTCCTGCTGGAAGTGGGCCAGGGACTCGTTGAGGGTCTTGACGGATTGAGGGGCGGCGGCCGGGACTTGGAGGTGGCCGCTGCCGTTGTTTTGGCTGCCGGCTTCCATGTCCAGGACTTCGTTCTCTTCGGCCAGCGCAAGTTCAGGCACCGGGCGGTTCACTTTTTTTTTGACCTCTTCCTGCAGGCCGGGAATAGCCAATTCCGGCTGGTTGCGCCCGGGCGCATTGGCTTCGCGATAGCCGGGCACGAATTGAACTGCCAACCATCGGAAGACGTAGTCGATGATCGAGGCGGCATTGCGGATGTCGGGGTTCTTGGTAAAGCCTGATGGCTCGAAACGGACGTGGGCGAACTTGCGGACCAGGGCATCGAGCGGCACGCCGTATTGGAGGGCCAGGCTGGTCAAAGTCCCAATTCCATCCATCAATCCGCCGATGGTCGAACCTTCCTTGGCCATGGTGACGAACAACTCGCCGGGCTGGCCGTTATCGAACCAACCGACCGTGAGGTAGCCTTCGTGGCCGGCGACGTCGAACTTGTGGGTGATGGCCTTGCGGGTGTCGGGCAGGCGCCGCCGCAATGGCCTGCCGGCCTGTTCGCGCAGGCGGCTGACTTCGGCCTCAAGTTCCCGGAGGCGGTCTTGCAGGCTGGCATTGGATTCCGCCGCGCCGGCCTTGCCGCCGCTTTCGTCGGCGCGCCGGGTATTGAGGGGTTGGGAGCGTTTGGAGCCGTCGCGATAGACAGCGATGCACTTCAGGCCCATCCTCCAGGCCTGCACGTAGGCATCCCGGATGTCCCCGATGGTGCTTTCGTTGGGCATGTTGACAGTCTTTGAGATGGCGCCACTGATGAAGGGTTGTGTGGCGGCCATCATTCTCAGGTGGGCCAGGCAGTGGATGCTGCGTTTGCCGCGAAACGCTCTAAAGGCGCAGTCAAAGACCGGCAGGTGCTCCGGACGCAGCCCGCTGGCAACGGTCTGCTCCCCTTCCACGATGTCCTCGATCGTGTCGAATTTCCCGATGTGCTCGACAATGCCCTTGGTTTGGGCGGCATCGTAGCCGAGGCGCTCGAGGGCCTCGGGCACCGTTTGGTTGACGATCTTGAGCACACCGCCTCCGGCCAGGAGCTTGTACTTCACCAGGGCAATGTCGGGTTCCACCCCCGTCGTGTCGCAGTCCATGAGGAAGGCTATTGTGCCGGTGGGCGCCAGCACTGTGACCTGGGCGTTGCGGTAGCCCCCTTTGCGCCCGCGCTCCAGCGCGCCGTCCCAGCAGCGGCGGGCCTCTTCTTTCAAATAATTGAACTCCTGGCAGGGCTGGATGTTCTCGACGGCCTCGCGATGCTGTTGGATGACCCTGAGCATGGAATCCACGTTGTCCGCCCCCAGCGGTTGGGACACGTGCGCGCACCGCGCGTCACGGTAGCCCTTGAAAGGCCCCATGGCGGCGGCGATCTCTGCGGATTGCTCGTAGGCGTGGCCGGTCATGATGGCCGTGATCGCCCCGGCCAGCGCACGGCCTTCGTCCGAATCGTACGGCAGCCCATAGCTCATGATGAGCGACCCCAGGTTGGCGTAGCCCAGGCCCAGTGTGCGGAAGATGTGGGAATTCTCCCCAATCTCCTTCGTGGGATAGCTCGCGTTGTCCACCAGGATTTCCTGGGCGGTGATGAAAAGCCGGGCTGCGGCCTTGAACCTGGCGACCTCGAAGACGCCGTCGTCGCGCCTGAACTTCATCAGGTTGAGCGAAGCGAGATTGCAGGCGGTGTTGTTGAGGAACACGTATTCTGAGCAGGGGTTGGTGGAGTGGATGGGCTCGGTGGCCTTGCAGGTGTGCCATCGCTGGATGGCGCCGTCGTATTGGAGGCCAGGGTCGCCGCAAGTCCAGGCGCTTTCGGCTATCTTGTCCAGCAGGGCCCCGGCGTCTTTTTTCTGGAGCGGTTTGCCCGTGGTCACGGCTCGAGTCCACCATTCCTTGCCCTCCAGAGCCGCTTGCATGAACTCGTCGCTCACCCGCACCGAGAGGTTCTCGTTCTGGTACATGACGCTCCCGTAAGCGTCGCCGTTGTAGGAGCCGTCGTAGCCCTGTTCGATGAGGGCCCAGGCCTTCTTCTCCTCCTTGAGCTTGGCCTCGATGAACTCCTCGATGTCTCCGTGCCAATCGTGGAGGGTGTTCATCTTGGCCGCGCGGCGCGTCTTGCCGCCGCTTTTCACCACGTTGGCCACCTGGTCATAAACCTTCAGAAACGACAACGGCCCGCTGGGCTGGCCCCCGCCGCTGAGCTTCTCTTTGCTCGAGCGGATCGGCGAGAGGTCCGTGCCGGTGCCGGAGCCGAACTTGAAGAGCATCGCCTCGCTGTGCGCCAGACGCATGATGGACTCCATGTTGTCGGCGACCGATTGGATGAAGCAGGCGCTGCACTGGGGGTGTTCATACTGGGTTCGGGCCCGCTCCGCCTGGCCGATCCGGGGGTTGAAATACCAGTTGCCGCGGCTCGAGTTGTTGCCCACGCCGTACTGATGATAGAGGCCGACGTTGAACCAGACGGGCGAATTGAAGGCGCCATACTGATTGAGGCACAGCCAAGTCAGTTCCTCATAAAACACTTCCCCTGCCGCCTTGTCGAAGTAACCGTCTTTGACCCCCCAATCGGCTATCGTGCGGCAGATGCGGTCAATAAGCTGCCGAACCGAAGTTTCCCGCTCCGATGTGCCCTGTTCCCCGTAAAAATACTTCGATACCACGACCTTCGTCGCCAGCAGCGACCAGGACTTCGGCACTTCCACATTGTCCTGCTTGAAGATGACCTTCCCGGCCTCGTCCGTGATTTCGGGTGTGCGCCGTTCCCATTCCACCTGGTCGAAAGGCTTGACTTGCGGGTCGCTGAAGACCCGCTCAACGGTGAGTTGTTTTCTGGCTCCCGAAGTGCCGCTCCTGGCGCTGCGTCCAGTCCCGAGGGCTGCAACCCGGCGGCGGCCCTGGCGGGGAGCGGTTGCCGCAATGTCTTCATTGGTGTCAATCATGGTCTCTCCTCTCAACCTGTGGTGATTTCTTCTGTCACCATTGGCCGGCCTTCCAGTGGAAAGGCCGCACGTTTCGAGTTCAATTCGTTCGTTTTCGAGATGAATCAGCCTCACACCTTGAGGCGCCTGGCACCCCATTAGTGGGGGAACAATACAAACATACCTACCATATATTGGGGAGCAAGAAAATTCTTCAAAAAAATGCGCAAACGTTATCGCCCTGCGAAAACCTGCGAGTTTCCGCTCAGTAGCCTTCGATCACCACGTCCTTGCGCGGGACCCAGCCCAGCCGCAACGGACCGGCGGTGACCTGCAACCATTTGTCATTCTGGTCCAGGACCTTCAACTCCGCTCCGTCGTGAACGGTGAACGCTTCCTTGGACTCATCGAACCAACCGGCGCGGACGACGGCCTCGGGTCTCACGACGATGGCGGTGCGAACCGAGCGGGCTTGGTACAGGGCTGCACCCAGACAGGCGGCCAGCAATACCGCGCCTGCTGCCGCCGCCAGCACGGTTCTGCGCAGGGTGGCCTTGAGGGCGGGCCGCCATTGGAGCAGTGCCAGGAGCAGGAACAAGAGCCAGGCGACGGCGGCGGCCATCACGGTCCACTCGTTGAGGGTGAACCGGTTCAACCATCGTTGCCAGCGTCCAGTGGGCAGGGTTGGCCCCTGGACCTGGTTGCGGGCGAACTGGAGGTTTGCGCGCACGTCCGGGTCGCGGGGAGCCAGGCGTTCGGCCTGGCGATAGGCGGCGATGGCGCGGCCGATTTGGCTGGACTTGAAAGCGGCGTTGCCCAGGTTGAAATAGAGTGCCGCAGAGACCCGGCCGCCTTGAAGGAGCTTCTCGTAACTCGCCGCAGCTTCCGCATACTTGCCCTCTTCGTACAGTTTATTGGCGGCTTCGAAGTCTGCCGACATGGCCTCGGGGCGGGCTGCCAGGGGCCACAGCACGAACGCCACGACAAACAGGCGGCACAGACGAGCAAGGAGGTCTTGGGTCGGGTGCAGGGCCGCGCTCATGTATCCAGGGCCTGCAGCTCGCGCAGGGCCGCTTCGAATTTGGGAATGAGGGCGGCCAATTCCTGGCTGCTCTTGACCGGGGCGTAACGGGCCAGGTTGCAGCTCTGGAACAGCTCCTGGACGCGCGCCAGAACGGGCTCCGGCACGCCTCGCGGCCGCAGATGCTCTTCGATAACCGCCTCGGTTATGGCCGAGGCGGGCAAGTCGAGCCGCTCGCCCAGTTGCTCCTGGAGCAACCGGAAGAGCACGGCAAAAAACTTGTCCGACTGGTTCTCAACCGCCAAACGGCGCATCTCGGCAAGACCCTCGCAGATGACTCGCCCAAGCTGCCGGCGCCGCCGGAGGCGGGGATTGTTGGCCAACCGCTCGGCCTGCCTGCGCCAGGCAAGGGCCCAAACCCACGCCAGGATCGGGACCGTCTGCAGCAGGATAAACCACCTCTGCCCGACCAGGGGCGGACCGGTCTGGGCAACGGCGCCCAACCGCGGCTTGATATGAACGATGTCCTGCGCTGGCGGGGGCGCATCCTGGGCGGGGCGTCCGGCGGCCACAAAAGTAGGGGCCGCCACTGAGCCGCCCGGCCGCACGATGAGCGGCGTCGCAGGCTGGGTCAGCGTGCGATAAGTCCCGGCCTCGGGGTCGAAAAAGCTGAAGGAAAACTGCGGCAGTTCCTTGATCTCGGCGCTCTGCGGCACGACGATTTGTTCGAACGTCCTGGCGCCCTGCAATCCGAAGGGGTCCGTGCTCTCGAGCGGTTTGGCGGTCGGCGCAAACAGCTTGAAGTTCCGCCACTCCGGCTGCTCCGGCAAGACCAGCCCGTCCAGGGCGCCGCGCCCGGCGATTCGGACCCGCAACGTGATTGGATCGCCGGCCATGAGGTTGGTGGGGCCGGCAGTCACGGTCATTGTATAATTGCCCACGGCGCCATTGAAACCGGGCGGCACATTTTCGCTGGGCAAGGCAACGCATTGGAGATGGGTGGTTTGGGTGGCAAGCACGACCCGCTTTTGTTCGCCCCGGTAGAAGGGGCTGCGCATGCCGAACTGCTCGAAGAATGAATCGCGCCGGCCATCCCGCGAAGGCAATTCCATGACCGCGCTGAAAGTGACAGGACCGAGGTTGAGGACGCCGGTCTTTACTGGCTTCAACGTGAACAGGATGGGCAGGACTTGATAGCCGGTCGCCCCAATGCGCGCGCTGCGCTGGGCGCCGGGCTGCATCTGTTGACTCAGGTTGAAGCCCTCGGCTGGAAAAGAAGTCCGTTCCAGGCCGCTGATGCCCACCCCATCGCGGACATAAAGCTGGACCTCGGCCCGCATCGGTTCGCCCAGGTAGAGCCGTTGCTTGGGAAGGACCAGTTTAAGAAATGCCGGTTGCGTGCCGGAGGCAATTGCATCGGCAGGCGGGGCATCGGGCTTGAGCACCTTGAGCTTGAGCGGTTGCGTGCTCATCTTTGCGCCCTTCACCATGGCGGTCAATGGAGGAATGGTGAACTCGCCCGCCTGCGCGGGTGTCACCGCAAATCTGTGCGTGACCGAGGAGCTGGCTTCGCCGTTCACCACCGTGAACTGGCTGAAAGGACCCATATACGCAATTCGCAGGCCCGGAATGGCCGGCATCGCCGGAGGACCAGGTTGTTCTGTCGAGGACCCCCCTTCAAAAGTCAACCCCAGCGTCACACTTTCCCCGAGGGTGATCGTGTCGCGGTCCAGCGAGGCGGTGAGCGTTGCCGTGCCGGCGAATGCAGGGCCCAGCCATGAACAAAGCACGGCCACGCCGCAGGAGAAGGCTCTCCGGCAGTTCGCGATTCTAATCTCACGCCACAGCTTGCGCATCTGCGTTTGGACATTCCACCCCGGGTTTTGTTCGAGTGGATGCCCGGGCGGGCGGGGTGACTCCTACCTCGGGGGCCGGAGCCATGGTCCTAATCCCAATCGTAATCCACGCTGTCCCAAAATCAACCAGAGGCTCCCTTGTTGTCTCCGTTGTCGTCTTCCCTTGTCGCACGGGCTTTCGCTGTGCCCAAGAATTAGCCGGTTAAACAACGGCAAGAAAGCCCGAAAACTCGAGGTTGAGGCGTTTGGGGAGGTTTGGCACGATTCTGGCTAACACAACACTGCTCTGCTGAGCGGTCACGATGTGTCCACGAAGTCGGCAGCGCATAGAATCTAGCGGCGACCCACCGCTCCCTGTGGCTCGGCTCACGCCCGCGACCAGCCACAGGGTTATTCTTTGCCCGGAAAGGGCCTGCCCTCAGGCGGGGATCGCTATGGTTCAACTGACGCTCACTCCGCCTGTCCCTTTCGTGCCTCTTTAGCCCAGGCGTCCTTTAGCGTGATGGTGCGATTGAAGACCAGGTTGCCGGGAGCGCTGTCTTTATCGAGCACGAAATAGCCCAGACGTTCGAACTGATAACGGAGATGGGGTTGGGCGTCCTTGAGGCTCGGCTCGCACTTGGCAATAACGCGCTCCAGTGAATGCGGGTTGAGGAACTTCTTGAAATCTCCCGCGGCGTCGGGTTCCGCCACGGTGAACAGCCGGTCGTATAGACGGACTTCGGCGTCCACAGCGTGCAGGGCGCTGACCCAGTGGATGGCGGCTTTGACTTTGCGGTTGGCGGTCGGGCCGCCGGTCTTGCTGTCCAGGTCGGCAGTGCAGCGCAACTCGACCACCCGGCCGGAGGCGTCCTTGAGGACTTCGTCGCACTTGATGATGTAGGCGTACTTGAGGCGCGCCTCCCCGCCGGGACGGAGGCGAAAGTACTTCGGCGGGGGTGTTTCCATGAAGTCGTCCTGCTCGATCCAGAGTTCACGGCTGAAGGGGACGGGCCGAACGCCGGCGGACGGGTCCTGGGGATTGTTGACGGCCTGGAGCTGCTCGGCCTGGCCCTCGGGGTAGTTGGTGAGGACGACCTTGACGGGCCGGAGCACCGCCATGCGGCGGAGGGCGCGGGCGTTGAGGTCCTCGCGGATTGAGTGCTCCAGGACCGAGACATCGGTAAGGGCGTTGTATTTGGTGATGCCGATATTGTAGGCGAAATCGCGGAGGGCCTGCGGCGTGACGCCCCGGCGGCGCAAGCCGCTGATGGTGGGCATACGGGGATCGTCCCAGCCGGTGACCAGGCCCTCGTTGACCAGTTGCATGAGCTTGCGTTTGCTCATCACGGTGTAGCCCACGCTGAGGCGGGCAAACTCATATTGGCGGGGCAGGGGACGGGGCAGGTCGAGGTTCTCGAGTATCCAATCATAAAGGGGGCGGTGCACCTCGAACTCGAGCGTGCAGATCGAGTGGGTGATGCCTTCGATGTAGTCGCTCAGGCAATGGGCGAAATCGTACATCGGATAGAGGAGCCATTTGCCCCCCGTGTGATGGTGTTCGGCGTGGCGGATGCGGTAGAGGACCGGGTCGCGCATCCAGATGTTCGGCGAGGCCATGTCGATCTTCGCGCGCAACGTGCGCGCCCCGTCGGGGAATTCCCCGCGCTTCATCCGCGCAAGGAGGTCCAGGTTTTCCTCGATGGAACGGTTGCGAAAAGGGCTGTCTTTACCAGGGCGATCCGGGGCGCCGCGGTACTGCTCGGTTTCCTCGGGCGAGAGGTCGCAGACGTAGGCCAGGCCCTTGCGGACGAGGATCAAGACGTATTCGTAGAGCGGGTCAAAGTAGTCTGAGGCGTAGAAAGGCTCGGCCTCGGCAGAGGTCTGCGGATTCAGGACGGGCGCCAGGCTGAAGTCGCGCGCGCCATTGACGGTCCGGGCCTCCGGCGTCTTGCCTTTGGGCTTGAGTCCGAGGCGGTCGTCGGCCCAGGCGCTGATGAGCCACCGGACGTCCTGGGTGATCGAATCGACGTACTCGATGTCTTCCTTGGCCGGATTGGTGTCATCCATGCGCAGGTTGCAGACGCCGCCGAACTCGCGGGCAATGCCGAAGTTCAGGCAGATGGACTTGGCGTGCCCGATGTGGAGATAGCCGTTGGGCTCGGGCGGAAACCGCGTGTGGATCTCCGGGTACTTGCCCTGGGCGACATGGCCGGCAACGATGTCGCGAATGAAATCAGAGGGGCGGGATTCGGCCGCAGCCGGCAGATCAGCCCTCCGGGTTTCTTTTTGATTCTGTGTAGCCATACCAATAGTAATCACTTTACGCCCTCTGCCCCGACGAACGCAATTCAGCTCCTCATTTGGGCTTCAACTGAGGGAACAGGATGACATCCCGGATGCTCTCCTGGCCCAGCAGCATCATGCACAGGCGATCGATGCCCATACCCATGCCCCCGGCGGGGGGCATGCCGTGTTCGAGGGCGGCCAGGAAATCCTCGTCCAGTTTCTGCTGCTCGCCCCCGGCCTGATGTTCGAGCCGCTCCCGCTGCTCCAGAGGGTCGTTCTGCTCGGTGTAAGCCGGGGCAATTTCCTGCCCATTGATGCAGCATTCGAAGACCTCGACCGTGCTCGGGTCTTCCGGGGAGAGTTTGGCCAGCGGCACCAACTCCTTGGGCAGGTGCGTGACGAAGGTCGGCTCGATGAGGGTCGGCTCGATGAGCTTTTCAAACACCGCGCCCGTCACCTCGAAATCTTCGTGGCCGGGCCCGATCTCGGCCCCGAGCGATTCGGCGCGGCGGCGGCGTTCCCCCGGGGAGACTTCAAACCAGTCGGCGCCCGCCTTCTCGCGCACCAGGTCTTTGTATTTCACCTGGCGCCAGGGCGGGGTGAGGTGGATGGTGCGAGTGACTTTGCCCTGGGCGTCCTTGTGTTCGATGGTCAGGGTTTGGAGGACCTCCTGCGCCACGTGGCAAACCAGGGACTGGACCAGTTCCATCATGCTCTGGTAGTCGCCGAAGGCCTGGTAGGCCTCGAGCATAGTGAACTCAGGGTTGTGTTTGCGGGAGAGGCCTTCATTGCGAAAGTTGCGCCCGATTTCATAGACCCGCTCCAGTCCCCCTACCAGGAGGCGCTTGAGGTAGAGTTCCAAGGCGATGCGCAGGTAGAAATCGCAGCCCAGGGCGTTGTGATACGTGACAAAGGGCTGGGCGGCCGCGCCCCCCGGAATGGCCTGCATCATCGGCGTCTCGACCTCGACATATCCCCGCCCATCGAGGAAGCGGCGGACCTCGCGCAGGATGGCGCTGCGTTTAAGGAAGAGGTCCTTGACCTCCGGGTTTGCCACCAGGTCAAGGTAACGCTGCCGGTAGCGGACCTCCGTATCTGCCAGGCCGTGCCATTTCTCGGGCGGCGGGCGCAGCGCCTTGGCCAGGATGACAAACGAGGCGAGCCGAATCGAGACCTCGCCGGTCTTGGTCGTGAAAAGCGCGCCGCAGGCCCCCAGGAAATCGCCCACGTCCAGGTGCCGGAAGATGTCAAACTGTTCGTCGCCAAGGACATCTTTCTGGGCATAAACCTGGAGCCGCCCGCTTTGGTCGCGGACATCTATGAACATGCTCTTGCCCATATCGCGGTGCGCGGTGATGCGCCCCGCCACGGCCACCTGGCGGCCTTCGACGTAGTGAGCGCGCGCCTCGGCGCACTTCTCGGTGGGCGTAAACTTATTCCTGAACGGGTCGATGCCCTTGGCCCGCAATGCCCTCAGCTTGGCCTTGCGTTGATCGATCAGTGAATTGCCTTCGCCCATAGCCGGTGCAGATAATCATGGATGCCCGGCCAAGTCCAAGGAATAGTTGAGGCTTTAGGGCCTTGCATGAACGCGGTGGAACAACCTGCGATTCGTCCATCCCGGTTGAATTCTGACCGTCTAGGCAAGAGCCGGCCGCCTGAAATCCGTCGTAAGTGTCCGTTCAAAAACGAATTCCGATTTCCTCCAACCCGAAGGGTTGGCAGAAGGTAGCCGGTGGTCGTTCGGGGCGGAGGGGAACGACCACCGGGCAGGGCGTCCGCTGGCGATCGCACCCCGGAGGGGTGCCAGAACATAATGTTACGATTACGCTTCGCCTTCGGAACTTATTCTTGCACCAACCCTAAGCCCCGGCGGAGGCTCTTCTCTGCGTGGCAGCGCCAGCGGCAAGATTCCTTTGTCCACTTCCGCCGCCCAACTCGACTAAACAGGTAGCAATCGATGGACAACAGCCTTGATCAACTGGTCGAAGCCGCCCGGGCCGGGGACAAAACGGCCGCCGTTGGGCTCATCGAACTCTTCTATGCGCGGGTGTATGCCTTTTTGCGGCGCCTGGCCTCAAACGAGGCGGATGCCGCGGACCTCACCCAGCGCACCTTCAGCCGCGTTTGGCAGGCGCTGCCCTCGTTCGCAGGGAGGTCTTCGGTCGCTTGCTGGATTCACGGCATCGCCTACCACGTGTATGTGGACTGGCGGCGGGCGGACCACCCCGCCGAGTCGCGCTCCAATGATTGGTGGTCGGCTTGCCCGGCGGCGGACGCTCCACCCGATGAAATGGCCGCTCGCGCCGACCTGGCTGCCACGCTCTATGCCTCGGTCGAGCGGCTCGAACCGGGCCTGCGCGAGAGCGTCCACCTTCACTATTACCAGAGCCTGACGCTGGAAGAGACTGCCGGGGCGATGGGGGTGGCCGTGAGCACCGTCAAATACCGGCTGCGCCTGGCCCTGGACCATCTGCACAAGAAGCTGGATGCCGCCGAAGGGGGGCGGATGGTTCGCCGGGCTCGATAAGCATTCACCGCTATGAAACCTATGAATACTCCCGAACAGGAAATCGAAGATACGTTGCGCCGGGCTCCGGCGCCCAAGGCCCCCGCCGGTCTCAAAGACCGGTTGGCCGCCCAGATTCAACTCGCCCCGGTCCGCGCGAAGGCGCCAACCTCCGCGCAGGCTTTGCATCCCCGCTCATGGCTGGGCCGCTGGTGGCCGGCATTGGCGCCGGCGGCCGTTTCTCTGGCCTGCGCCATGGTGGTCACTGTGCAGCAGACGGAGATCCGCGACTTGAAACAGACGCTTGAGGCCCTTTCCCAGGGCGCAACGGGGCAAGCACCTGTGCCGGCCCAAGGGGCGGTTCAGCCGGCTGCCCTGGGCGGCCCTTCGGAAACCCAACAACAGGAGATCGCCCGGCTTCAAGACCTGGCGCGCCGATTGGCGGGCGAGATTGCGCAGCTTGAGCAGTTGCGCGCGGAGAACGAGAAGCTCCGCGCCCGGGTTGCTGCTGCCGCAGCGTCCGGTCTCACCCCTGAAGAAGAGGCTGCCTTGGCCGAGGCCCGGGAAAAGGCCGCCTTGGCTCGATGCGGCAATAATCTCAAACAGCTCGGCATATCGGTGAAGGTGTGGGCGCTTGATAATGATCAACTTCTGCCGCCGGATATTCTGTGCATGAGCAATGAGATCGCCTCGCCAATCACGCTGATCTGCCCTTCGGATACGGGCCGCCAGGCGGCCGCCGGCTGGTCCGCATACAACTCCGCCAATTGCTCCTACGAATACCTGGGCGGCTCCGGTGGGCGGAGCGATGAGGAGCCGGACCGTGTCTTGTTCCGCTGCCCGATTCACGGGAGCATTGGTTTGGCCGACGCGAGCGTCCAGATGAGCGTCGCCAAAAAGCATCCGGAGGATTTGGTCTGGAAGGACGGCAAGCTCTATGACAAGCCCCACGACGCGCTGCCAGAAGGAAAAGCCCCGGGTGCGCCCAGCCAGGGATCCAGTCCCGACCCAAGCCGATGAAGCGCGCCTTGCTCATTGGTCTTGCCGGCGCAGTTTGCCTGGCGGCGCTCTCGGCGGCGATAATCCAAGGCCGGCAACTCTCGGACCTGCGCGCGGAGCAGCAGCGGCTCGCAGCCGAGCTTGCCGGGCCGGAGGCATCGGGCTTGCCCGCTGCTCCGCAAGGCCAGGCAGGCGGCGGTCCTGGCACGGCGCCGGTCTCGCCCGAGCTGTTGCGGTTGCGCGGCGAAGTCACCCGGCTCGGCGCCCTGCGGCTCGAGTTGGCGCCGGCACGCGCCGAGAATGAGCGCCTTCGGCTCCAGCTTGCCGCCGCCGGCACTAACAACGTCCCAGGCCAGGTGCTGCCTCCCGGCTACTTGCGGAGGGCGGACGCCCGGATGGCGGGATACAACACGCCCGAGGACACACTCCAATCCCTCCTTTGGGCGCTGCACCATAAAGACAGCCTCCGCGTGCTCCAAGCGTTCGCACCCGAGGCCAAAGACGGCAACGCCATTGCCGACACCTTGCTTCGGGGGTCGGAGGCCTTTATCGGAATGGCCGTTGTCGGCAAAGACCAATTGCCCGATGGGTCAGTTATGGTGCGTGTGCAGGTGGCGCCCGATGCGCCTGCAATGGGCTTCCGCATGGAATCAATTGACGGCCAATGGAAGATCGCATCACTGCCATGACCGCTTAAAAACGAAACGGGCCGGTTTGAAGAGACCAGCCCGCTTCGCAACCATGCAGACCGACAAACGACACATCAGACAGCTCCTATTCACAGCAAATCCCATACCGGACCTGTTCCCTCTCCCTGGGGCCTGTCGTTGCCCGCATCTTTTCAGGCTTTCTTTGAGGGGAACAGGCCCGCTCAGGCTTGCGCAGTGTCCAGGAACAGGACATCTGTCCAATTCGGGCCTGGACAGTTTCGAGCCATGGCAGGTATTTGTCGGTCACACCAGGAGATGTTTGCCAACGCGTTCCGCCACATTGCACCCCGAAACAATCGAATCGCTCAGCGAGATGCCGTCGCGGTAGTGGCCGGCAAAAAACAGGCCCGGCGCCTGCCGCTCGATTTCCGTCATTAGCCCCCGGTAGCGGCCATAGCCCAGGGTGTATTGCGGAATGGCTCGAGGATAGAACACGACGTGCTGGTAGGTCGGCTTGCCCTTGACCCCCAGCAACACGCGCAGGTCCCGGCACGTCAATGCAACCAGCTCGGGCGGCGGCAGCGACGCCAGCTCCGGGTAACGCTCCCCGCCGACATAGCTGGTCAACATCAAATGCCCGGCTGGCGCGCGGTTCGGAAAGAGCGACGAAGAGAATATCGCGCCCAGGATTTTGAACCCCTCGATTCTCGGAATCAACATGCCGTATCCCTGGCAGGGATGGGCCACATCCTCGCGGCGAAAGCCCAGCACCACACTGGCCACCGGCGGGTAGCGAATCTCGGCAAAAGGCGCCAAGCTCAGCGGCGGCTGCGCCTGTACCGGCATCTCGGCCAGCCTGTAAGCCGTGCCGGCGTAAATGACCGCGCTATGCTCGGCGCGCATCTCCCGGCCATCCTGGCGCGCCTCGACCGTCCAGCCGCCTTGGGCCGGCCCCTGGATGAGCCCAATCACAGTGGCTTCCAGGCGAACCGCCTCGCCCAGGCGCTCGCGCAACGTGTCGGGCAGCACCTGCAGGCCCTCGTCGAAGGAGAACTTCGGCGCCCGGTCCTTCGCCACCTCGCCCCGCCGTTTGCGTTCGCGCGCCCCAAAAATCTGCCCCTTGATGAGCGAGCCGTAGCGGGCCTCAAGCTGGCCCAGCTTCGGAAAGGCCTCCGGCAGCGACAACTTGCAAGGATCACCCGCATAAACCCCGGCCACCAGCGCGTCAATCGCATGGTCGAGAAACTCGCGGCCCAGGCGGCGGATGACAAATTCCGCCACGCTCTCCTCCTTGCCGTCGCGGCGCGGCGGCACGAACGGTTCGCGCAGGAGGGCCAGCTTGGCCTTGGCGGTGAAAAGTTCGCTCGTGAAGAACCCCAGGGGCGATGACGGCATGGCCACCGGCCGCCCATAGCGCACGACGTAGCGCGCCTCTGCCTTCGGGTCCGGATCGAGCCGCCTCCCGGCCAGTCCCGCATCCCGCACCAACTGCCCAATCCTGGGGGACGTCTCGAGGATCGTGTTCGGTCCGAATTCCGCCAGAAACCCTCCCTCGCGGATGGACTGGATAACCCCGCCCACGCGCCGGCTGGCCTCATAGACGGTTACAGGCACGCCCTTGCGCTTCAAACAGAACGCAACGGTTAAACCTGTAACGCCGCCGCCGATAACGGCCACCGAATGCACGTCCCTCATATCGTCCTGGAGAACCGGTTCTCCTTGCGTGTCGTCGCGTACGCATCGAAGCGCATTGCGACGTTTCGAATCAACAAGCGTCCCAAATCGGTCACTGCTACCCCCTCCGGCGTTCTGATCAACAACCCGTCCGCTTCCATATCCTCGAGCGAGTCGAGTTCATGGGCGAAATGCCTCTTGAAATCGAGCCCCAGCAGCTTCGACATCGCCTCGTAATCCAGGCCCAGGTCGCACATCAGCCGCATGATGGTCACCCGGCGCAGCTTGTCCTCCTCGGTCATGAGATAGCCGCGGTGCATCGGGAGCTTGCCGGCATCCAGGGCGGAGTAATACTCGGGCAACTCCTTGTGGTTCTGCCAGTAGAAGCCCTCGGCCTGCGAGATCGAGGACATCCCAAAGGCGTAAATGTCGGCCCCGCCCCGCGTGCTGTAGCCCTGGAAATTCCGCTGCAAGGTCTTCTGCCTCTGTGCCACGGCCAACTCGTCCCCCGCCAGCGCGAAGTGGTCCATGCCGATGTACACATAGCCCTCGGCTGTCAGCTTCTCGATGGTCAGCTTGAGCAGCTCGAGCTTGGTTTCCGGCGTCGGCAGCGTCTCCACCTTCAGGATCTTCTGGGCCGGCTTCATCCAAGGCACGTGCGCATAGTTGAATACCGCAAAGCGATCCGGCCGCAACGACAGGGTCTCCTCCAGTGTCTTGAGGAACAACCCCGGCGTCTGGTGCGGAAGGCCGTAAATCAAATCGAGGTTCACGGAGTGAAACCCCGTCTCCCGCATCCACTGGACCACCCGCCGGGTCATCTCGAAGGGCTGAATCCGATGCACCGCCTTTTGCACTGCCGGGTCGTTGTCCTGAACCCCCATCGACGCGCGGTTGAAACCCGCCTCCCGCAGCGCCACCAGGTGGTCGCGCGTCAGGCGCCGCGGGTCCACTTCCACCCCCGCCTCCACTTCCTCGGCCAGCGTGAACCGCCGACGTATCATCCGGCCCAGCGCCCGGATTTCGTCGGGCCCCGAGAAAGTCGGCGTCCCGCCCCCGAAATGGAGTTGGACCACTTTCCGCCCCGGGTTGAGCAGCGGCTTCATCAAATCCATCTCCCGCTCGAGGTAACGCACGTACTCCGCGCTCTTCCTCGGGTCCAGCGTGATCACCGTCGTGCATCCGCAAAACCAGCAGAGCGATTGGCAGAATGGCAAATGGAAATAGAGCGACAAATCCCGTTCAGCCCGGTTGTTGTCCCGGATTCTCTCCAGAAAGACCTCCGGCGCAATCTCCTCCGTGAAATGGGTTGCGGGCGGATAAGAGGTATAGCGCGGGCCGGGGACGTTGTATTTCCTGATCAGCTCGAGGTCCACTTTTAGCATAGGGACAAATTAACACGATTTCGGCGGCCGATAAGCCCGAACCAGCGAGACCAGGCGCTCGATGTTCTCGAGTTTCGCCCCCGGCGGCACCCCATGGCCCAGGTTAAAAATATGGCCCGGCCGATTGCGCATTGCGCGCAGGGTCAGGACCGTCTCGGCAGCCAGGGCCTCGGGCGCGGCGCAGAGCAGGAGCGGGTCCAGGTTGCCTTGCACAGCCACTTGGGACGGCAATTGCGCCCCCACCTCCGCCAACCCCACAGTCCAGTCAAGCCCCAGGACCCGCGCCCCCGTCTTGACCAGGGCATCCCAGTTGCCATGCGCGCCCTTGGAAAACACGATCACCGGCGCCCGTCCCTTGAGCGAGCCGATGATTTGTCCCATCCAACGCGCCGATGCCCCCTGAAACGCATTCGCCGACAAAACACCGCCCAAACTGTCAAAAATCTGGACCGCATCCACCCCGGCGTCGATTTGCAATTGCAGGAAGTCCGTGACCGCCCGGGTCAGCTTCCCGAGCAAACGATCGAAAAGCGCCGGCTCGGAATAGAACAGCCCTTTGGCCTTGGTGTATTGCTTGACCCCGGCGCCCTCCATCATGAAGTTGGCCAGCGTCCACGGCGAACCTGCAAAACCGAGCAGGGCCGTGCCGTCCCCCAATTCGGACCGGATGAGCGGCAGGGCCTGCGCCGCGTACTGCAACCGCTCCGTTACCGCCGACTCATCGAGCCGCTCGATGTCCGCCGCCGAGTTGAGCAGGTATTCCATCTGGATGCCGCCTTGGTCCCGGAACTGGTAGCGCTGCCCCATCCCCTCGGCCACTGCCAGAATGTCGCTAAACAGAATCGCAGCGTCAAAACCAAACCGCCGGATCGGCTGCAAAGTGACCTCCGCAGCCAGTTCCGGCGTCTGCACCAGCTCGAGGAAGCCGTGCTTCTGCTTCAGCGCCCGATATTCGGGCAGGGCGCGGCCCGCCTGCCGCATCAGCCAGATCGGCGGATGGTCCAACGCCCGGCAGCGGCAGGCGGCCAGAAACCGTTGCCGTCCGCTCAAGGGTGAGGACTCGCTGCGCGCCCCCGCCGCAGCCTGGCTCCCTCTTGGCTTCGCAGCCGCCGCCTTGGCCGATCTGACAGTTTTGCTCATGAATGTCGCCGGGCCAGCGGACCGTTCCTTCCAAGCGCGCCCGCCGGATGACTGCCCTTCTCAGGCCCAGACAACATAGCAGGAGCCCTCGACAGGTCAATTCCTGCCTCGTCTTAATTCAAGTTCGGCATTGCCCGGAGCGTGAACTGGCCGAACCTTTCGCCTCCCCTTTTGACGCTTCGACGCTCTTCAATTCTCCCCTAATATCGAGTGCAAGTCCTCCTCGGCCGTTTTGATCGGAGTCAGGCTGAATTTCTCGGCCAGAATGTTAAGCACCGCAGGAGTCACGAACGCGGGCAGGGTTGGCCCAAGGCGGATGTTGCGGACGCCCAGGTAAAGAAGGGTCAATAGGACGGCAACGGCCTTCTGTTCGTACCATGAGAGCACCAGCGACAGCGGCAGGTCGTTGACACCGCAGCCAAGGGCCTTGGAGAGCGCAAGGGCGATCTGGATGGCAGAATAGGCGTCGTTGCATTGACCGACGTCCAGCAGGCGCGGGACCCCGCCGATCGTGCCGAAATCGAGTTTGTTGAAACGGTACTTGCCGCAAGCCAGCGTCAGGATAACGCAATTCTGCGGGATTGACTCCACAAATTCAGTATAATAGTCGCGCCCGCTGCGTGCGCCGTCGCAGCCGCCGACCAGGAAGAAACGCCTGATGGCGCCGCTCTTGACCGCCTGGAGGACCTTGTCCGCAACGCCCAGCACCGCATTATGGCCGAAACCAACGAGGATCGTCTTGTCCGGCCCATCCTCGGCAAAGCCCGGCGCTGCAAGCGCCTCCTGGATGACGGGCGTGAAGTCGCCGTTGGCAATGTGGGTAACGCCCGGCCAGCCAACATGGCCGGCAGTGAATATGCGTCTCTTGTAGCTTTCGTGCGGCTCCTGGAGGCAGTTGGTCGTCATCAGTATAGAGCCGGGGAACCTGGCGAACTCTATCTTCTGGTCTTGCCAGGCTCCGCCGTAATTGCCAGCCAGGTGTCTGTACTTTCTCAGGCCCGGATAGCCGTGCCCCGGCAACATCTCGCCGTGAGTATAGACGTTGACCCCTTTGCCTTCGGTCTGCCGGAGCAGTCTCTCCAGGTCCCTGAGGTCGTGACCCGAGATGAGGATGGCCTTGCCCTTGAGCGGTTCGACCCGCACGGGAGTCGGGACCGGATGCCCGAAAGTGCCGGTATGCGCCGCATCCAGGAGTTCCATCACCTTGAGATTGATCTCGCCGCACCTCATGCAGAGGGCCAACAACGCATCGGTTGTCGGTTCGGATTCCGCCAGGTATGCCAGCGCCTCCGCCAGGAACGCATAGACCGCTTCGGCTTCCCGGCCAAGGATTTGCGCGTGGTCCGCGTAAGCAGCGACGCCCTTCAACCCGTAGGTCAGCAGCTCCTGCAAGCCGCAGATGTCCGCGCCAACCTGATCGCGGCGCGACAGCACTGAGAGCAGCCCGCCGGTTTGCACCAGCCCTTGGCGAGTCGAAGCCGGCGCCCAGGTAGCGGGCCCTTTGATGGATTTTGGGGCCTCCCTCGCTTGGCGCGCGGCCGACTCGCAAAGGGCCTTCGCCTTGTCGCGCATCCCTGCCGCGTCCCGGATGGCCAGCTCGATATCCTGGGGATCGAAATTAACATTTGTCACCGTGAGGAAGAGGCCGCGCAGGATGAACCGATCCACGCTCGGGTCCCTGGCCCCGAGGGCGCGCGCGTAATGGGCGTATTGCGCCACCGCCTTGGTGGCATGAAGCAGCAAATCCTGCAGAATCGCTGTCTCCTCGTCTTTGCCGCATACGGCAAAATCGCTGCACCCCGTCCCTTTCGAGGTTTGCTCGCACTGAAAACAAAACATGAGTTCTTTCTTTCTCTTTAAGCGTTGGGCATTTCCGAGGGCAGACGCGCCATCAGTAATGACTATGAGCGGCATTGATAGCAAATGGCAGGCGCCGAGACTTTGACTTAAGTCAAAGATCCGTGAGATGGCCGGCTCAGCCGGCCGATTCCGCCCGCTTATCGATGAACTGGGCCATGATGCTCACGGCAATCTCCATCACGGTTTGGCAGCGGATTCTCACTCCTGCCGGACAGGCAACCCGTTGAAGTTCCTCCGCCGTGGCGAGCCGCTCTTGGGCAAAGTGCTCGAAGACAGCGCGCGCCTTGCGCGCGCTGCCGATCATGGCCAGAAAGCGGAACGGTTTGTGAATCCAATTCGCCAGCACCAGGGCATCGTGGCGATGACCGCGCGTGACGATCAGGCCGAAACTGGGCGCCGACGGCAGGGGTAAGGCCAGGAGCTTCTCCCAAGCTTCCGCGCGCAACGCAACCTCCGCCGGGAAAAAGCGGCTATTGGCCAGCGCGGGCCGGTCGTCGAAAACGCTCACCTCAAAGTCCAGCTTCAGGGCCAGCGGCGCCACCGCCTGGGCGATGTGCCCCGCGCCCGCAATCCACAACGCGCAAGGCGGAGCCACCTTCTCCTGGTAAAGCCAGTCTTGGGCAAGACTGGACGGGGCAGCCCCCTCCTGGGTTCCGTCCCCGCGCTCCGCATTCCCCGCCAGCGAGTAATCTGCCCTGACTCCCCACGTCCGGGCCTCCCTCGGCTCCGCCAGTTCCCTCCAAAACCGCTCTCCGGCCCCTTGGGCATTGGGCAGGATCAGGCCGCTCACCCTTCCTCCGCAGAGCAGGCCGTCATCCCACCCGAAGTCATCGTCGAGCGCCAACTCGAACTTCGCCCCCAGGGCGGTTCGCAATGACTGGAGCGCCCGCCGCTGAATCTCAGCCTCCAGACAGCCTCCTCCCAGCGTGCCCCGGACCCGCCCGTCCCCGTGGAACAGCGCCTTGGCCCCGGCCTTTTGCGGACTGGACCCCTGGGTCCCGGTGATGATGCCCAGGACCACCGGTTCCCCGTTGCGCGCCGCCTCAGCCAGCGCCTCGAATACGACGTCTCTCATACTCGCCTCTGCAACTTGCTTTGAGCCGGAGTTTGCCAGTTCCGCGCCGCAAACGCAATTCCCGGCCTGGAGTTTGGACATCTTGCGGCACCGCGTAGCGGTGATTTGAAGGTAGCCGTGTGGCTTCAGCCCTTGTCATTACCCACATCTTTCATGGCCTCGCATGAGCCGGGCTTCTACTGACTCCAAAACCTCCCGGAAATGGCCCAAATTGGCCGCGCCGCGCAGCGGCAGCCCGACGGTAGCCGTGGGCCTCGGCCCACGGTGGCGGCCACGAAAGTCGAGCGCGTCGCGCAGCGACGCCTGAACTCAGACCTAAGTGATGTAGCATCAATAAGTTACACAATCAGTTGAACTTAACATTCCACGCTAAAGATGTGGGTAATGACAAGGGGCTTCAGCCCACGGAATCAGCGGCCCGTAGCCGTCGCGTCGCGCCAGCGACGCTTGCACCCCCCGGCTTGCCTTGTCAATCCTCCTGCATGTCCAGCCGCAGCCAGGGCTCGCGGCCTTTGGTG
>Ga0326728_10009205_pt1 | contig 23916 bp, 20 predicted proteins | sample MB3enrmetagenome_FD_207602 | JGI IMG/M metagenome (GOLD analysis project Ga0326728, IMG submission 207602) | Lab enriched peat soil microbial communities from McLean, Ithaca, NY, United States - MB31MN | ecosystem: Environmental > Terrestrial > Soil > Wetlands > Peat | place: USA: New York... | reverse complement strand
CGCGGCGGTCGTCCATCAATGCGGTGAGGTGGGTGCCCATAAAACGTTGCTCACACTACGATCCGGGCTTGGTCTCCAGAGGTTCCGTAACAATATTCAGGTTGGTGATGGGAACGGGTGATTGTTTGAGAGCGTCCACTACCCGCGCAAACGCTCCGAAACTCACGTTCTGGTCGCAGCGAATAAAAACCGGTTGCGTGCCGGCTCCCTTGAGCTGGTCCAGGACGGTCACGGCCAGCCGGTGAATATTGACGGCATCATTCCCCACATAAATATTCTGCTTCTTGTCGATGGTGATGACGACTTTTTCCTCGGAAACGATTTTGACGGTTTTGGTTTTGGGAAGATCCACTTCAATCCCCGATTCCAGAATCGGGGCCGTCAACATAAAGATGACCAACAGCACCAGGACGACGTCCACAAAAGGGGTGATGTTGATTTCGGAAAGGGAAGTTTGGGTTCTGCCTCTTGGGCTGGTGAAGGCCATCTTTTTATTGCCTCATTGAATCATTTCTTCATTGAGTCATTCTGTAAAATACCGCTCGGTCATGTTCAGGAACTCCAGCGCAAAATCGTCCAACTGGGCCCCAAATTCTTTGATGCGCTGGAGGAAGATGTTGTATGCGATGACCGCGGGGATGGCTGCGAACAACCCTGCCGCGGTGGTAATCAAGGCTTCAGCAATGCCCGGCGCCACGCTGCGGAGACTTGCGCTGCCCACAGTGGCCAGGCCGTGGAACGCATCAATAATGCCCCAGACCGTGCCGAATAACCCCACAAAGGGAGTGACCGCGCCGGTGGTGGCCAGCCACACCAGCCATTTTTCCAGCCGGCCGAGCTCGGTGGAGGCGCCAATCTGCAGGGCGCGCCGTACCGCCTCCAGGCTGCGAATCCGCGGTTTGCCGGGATTCTCATTCAGCGTGGCCTGGCTCTCAATTTCGCGATACCCGAACAGGAAAACCTCCGGCAGCGGGCTCTCCTTCAGGGTGCGGCAGAAAGCTCGAATTTCCGATAGCTTCTTGCTCTGCCGGAAAACCTTGAGAAACTCCACCGATTCGTGTTGCGCGGCCCGAAACGTACGAAACTTGCGGAAGATGATCGCCCAAGAGAAAATCGAAAATCCCAGAAGCAGCAGCAGGACGCACCGAGCCACCGGGCCCGTATTCGTCAAAAGTTGCCAAACTTCGCCTTGGTAGAAATCCTGTGTGAAACCCTGGTAGAACACCAGAATTGCAGCAGCCAATTACCCTCCTCATCAACGCCAGGAGACTGAAAAAACCAATCGAATCAACGTAACACACTGACCCCAGTCAGTCAACGTGTGATAGACTCTTCCCGCAAACGCCATGCTGCGCGAAATTCACATTCAGAACTATGCTGTCATTGATAACCTGGCCGTGGAATTTGGGCCGGGCTTGAACCTGCTTTCCGGCGAGACCGGCTCGGGCAAATCCATCCTGGTGGACGCGTTGGGATTGGCGCTGGGCGGCCGCACGTCGTCGGAGGTGATTCGCACCGGGGAAGACCGCGCACTGGTGACCGCGGTTTTTTCTGCCGAGGGAAAGACTCCGTGGGCGGATTGGCTGGAGGAATACGGGGTGGCGGGAGGCGAGGAAGGCGAGCTGATTCTGCGCCGCGAACTGCAAGCCGGGGGCCGGAGCCGGATGCTGGTGAATGATCAGCCTGTCACCCTGGCCGCCGTCCGCTCACTGGCACGGCGCCTAGTGGAAATGCATGGCCAGAACGAGCACGTGTCGCTTTTCGCACGCGACGCGCAGCTCAGCCTGCTCGATCAGTTCGCGGGCGTGAGTTCGGAACTTGAAACCCTGCGCGCCCTGCACGCGCGACGGCGCGAACTCGAGCAGGAGCTGGAGGGACTCAGCCACAACGAACAGGAGCGCCTGCGCACCCTCGACCTCCTGGGTTTTCAAGTGCGCGAGCTTGAGCAGGCCAAGCTGCAACCGGGCGAAGACGCCCACTTGGAGGAAGAGCGGCGAATTCTCTCCAACCTGGAAAAAATCCGCGCCGCTGCCAGCAGCGCTTTCGATGAGCTGTACGAGGACGAAGGCGCCGCGATTTCCCGCGTGGCAGCCGCCGCGCGCCAGCTCGAGGAGTTGCGCCGCTACGACGCTGCCATCGTCCCGCAGATCGAACCGCTGGCGGCGGCGCGGGCTACGCTGGAGGATATCGCCGCTTTCCTGCGTGACTACGTGGGCAATCTCGAAGCCAATCCCGCGCGCCTGGAGGAAATCGAGGATCGCCTGGCGCTGATCGATCGCTTGAAGCGCAAGTACGGCAGCAGCGTGGAAGCGATTCTGGCATACGCTGACGAGACGCGCCGCAGCCTGGCCAGCCTGGAACACGCCGATGAGCGGCGGGAAGCTGTGCGCAAAGATTTAAGCAAGGCGGCAGGCGAGTATCGCAAGGCCGCCGAAGCACTCTCGGAAAAGCGGCGCGACGCGGCGCGGCGGCTGGTGAAGCTGGTGCGCGAGGAGCTGGCGCAGCTCGGCATGGAAAAAACCCGTATGGAAGTCCACTTTGAAAGCGCCCCGGAAGGCCAGGGCACTGCGACTGGAATCGATGAAGTTGAATTCCGCATCTCGCCCAACGTCGGGGAAGAACTGCGGGTGATGGAGAAAATCGCCTCGGGCGGGGAAATCTCGCGCCTGATGCTGGCCTTGAAAACGGTCGTTGGACAGGCGAGAGTGAGCCGCGGCGCGCGCGGCGCCCGGCATGGCGATGTGACCTTCATTTTCGATGAGATTGACGCGGGCATCGGCGGCCGCGTGGCGGAGTGCATCGGCCAACGCTTGAAGCGTCTGGCGCGCGACACGCAAGTGCTGTGCGTCACCCACCTGGCACAGATCGCCTGCTTTGCGGATCGCCACTTCTACGTGGAAAAATCCGCTCGCGCCAACCGCACCATTACCACCATCAAATCCCTGGCCGGCGAAAAGGAACGCGCGGAAGAATTGGCGCGCATGCTTTCCGGCAGCCAGATCACCGACGCCGCACTCAAGCACGCCGCCACCATGCTTCGGCAAGCCGCCTCGTAGGGGCGGTTGGCGAACCGCCCCTACTCCGCAACCAAACTACGCCATGGCTGACCGGATTGCGCAGAGCGCAGCTCTGCGGTCGCGGTCTCGCGGTGGATTCGCGGTCGACGATTCGCAGAGCTGCGCTCTGCGCAATCCAGCTTTGGTGAGGTTTTTTGGAAGGCACAAGAAGAAGCAAAAGCCCACGGCAGGTTTTCCCACCGTGGGCTTTGAGACCTTCAAACTTTCCAGTGTCTTAACCTGAAACCGGGAGCTTACCGCCTGACGAAGCCGTGCCAGCCGCCGACAAATCCGCGGCCAAAACCGCCAATGACCACTCCGCCGACCACGGGCGGGTAGTAAGCAGGGGGGTAGTACGCCGGTCCGTAATAGGGGTAGGGGTAGCCGTAATAGCCGGCCCATCCGGGATAATAGGAGTAGCCAAATCCGAAGCCACCCCAGCCACCGCGGCCCCAGCCGCCGTAGCCGTAACCGCCACGGTATCCGGAGAATCCGCCTCGATACATTCCCCCGCGGGCGGTCTGCCCGGAGAAGGAGCCACTAAACCTTCCGCCGTTGTAGCTGAAGTTCCCGCCGCCGTAGCTGCGTCCGCCGCTTCCGCTGTAGCTATACCCGCCCGTAGCGTGTCCACCACCATAGCTGCCTCCGCCGCTGAAGCTACGCCCGCCGCCACCGCCGCCTCGCCCCTGGGCAAAGCCCATGGTGGCCAGCCCCAAACCGATCACCATCACCATCATCAGCTTCTTCATGTTAGCCTCCTACCCGCATAAACCTCTGCCGCCCTTTTGGAGGGGGGAACAACCAACCCTTGCATAGGCAATTGATTTGCCAATTCTAATCGGGTGTAAGTTATTGAAATATCATGGTAAGCGGGCAGGAGCGGGTGCACAAAATCCACCATATCGGTGGTGGATTTCGGCCGGTGGACGATTTTGGGGTAGTCGCATTCCTTGTGGCATGGCCATCTTGGCCAGGACTTCACACGGGCAGAACGCCCGTGCCACGCTCATATTCCCTTACAGAATTTGCTGCCGGGTTTCCACTCCGTGTATTCCTTAGTGAAAAGATCTTTGGTAGTCGTAGCGCCGCTCGTGAGGCCGAAGAGTTGCGCGTCTCCGCCTGTCTGGCCCGTTATCTTTAGTTGGATCTTTGTGCATGGCGCCAGGGTCATGTTGGAGGAGTGGGTCACGCCCTCCGTGTGGATGATTTGCACATAGATATCCGCGCTGGAAGACAGCGTGTTGCTGACGGACATCTTGCCGAGGGGCGAAGCTTTTATCGCGGCGAGCACGGCGGGAGGGAGATATTTGTTCGCGACCGCGCTGATCGCCGCGTCAATGACCGTGGCCGCCGTCGATAACGCCGTGGATGCTCCATAGGCGCCCAGCAGCCCGAGCGTCAGCTCGATGCGCGGTGCGCAGAAGGAGAGGACCATGCCATTGGGGGCGACGGGAGAAACGTTGTCATCGTCGGTGATCTCGAAGGTTAGCCCCTCGGTGCCGCCCCCACCCGAGGCATTGCTGCCGGTCCACCCAATCGTGAAGCCGCCCTTGGAGTATTCATTCCCTCCGGTCAGCGCCGGATGAATCAAGAACGCCGAACTGATATCCAGGGACAGCGGCAAGCCTGCCAGCGCCTCCCCCAGAGGTATGGTGATTCCCGCCGGCAGCTTAATCTTGTCCTCCACCGCCCAGACGCCTGGCGTGCCCTTTCCGATCTCCCACACACAGTGCATCGTTCCGCTCATCCCCTGGACACCGGAGATGATCTGGTTCCCCATGCCCTGGGAGGGGAATTTGATACTCGACGCGAATTGAAAATTCGTGATCGAGCCGGTGATTCCGAGGGCGGCCTTGAATCCGCTGGTGTCCTTGGTCATCCGCGCCGAAATGTTGGCCGTGTTGCCGGCCGGTGTGACCGACCAATTCTCAATGGTCCAGCCGGAAGTCAAGGCGCTAGTTGCCAAACTTTTGACTTGGGCTGACGGCGTATCCCCGTAGAGGGGGGTCTCGAACAGGTCCAGCAGCTTGAAGGGCGGAGGGGTGAGCGGTGGAGTGTTCGCGGCCTTCGGACCGTGAAAGGTGATGGGTGTATCGATTTTGATGTCGCCCTGCTGGAGCACGTCGGCCAGTCCCACGCGGTCAGTAACCAGCACCGTCTGGTCGCCGTCGGTCTCCGCCGCCAGCACCTTCGCGGCAAAGGCATTCTTCACAATCATGATGTCGCCGGCCTTCAGCGCCAGAATCTCCGGCGCGGCGTTCTTAAAGACCACGCCGTGTCCGTCGCTGCCAATGCCCTGAATCGAGGCGTCCACCGTCGCCTTCTCGAGAAGCTTTACCCCCGGCTTGAGAACCACGTGCGCGTAACTGTGCCCGGCGCCAAAGGATACGTTGTTCCCGGCATCAAACTCCGTCGGCGGTGTGGAAACACTCTTGGTAACCTCGCTGAGAATCCCCCCGCCCGTGGAGGATTTCTGGCAGCTTGCCGCACCGAATATCAATGCGGCCAGCACTAAGGTCATCGACACTCTGCTGAAGGCGGTGCTGCATGCCTTTCCCGCCGATGGCATCCTCTTCGCCTTCGATTGAATCCTCATGAAATTTCTCCTCTCGGTGTATCCGACTCTTAGTGTTTTGTGAAGCTCTCTCCGGCTCGTCATCAGGTCGATCCCTCTGCTATGCCGCTGGCGGCTTGAGCACCACTAAAGCACGGGGCGAGAGCTGGTGTCTTGAATGTGAGCCTTAATTCTTTTGAAGAGATATGAATTGTCGTTGATATAACGCCAGCCCATGGGCGTGCAATCAATTTACGCCCAATGCCGCGCAGACGCAATACGAATCGGACAGGCAAGCGCCGCAGGCGCGAGAAACCTCCCACGATCTGCGTTGGTGATTTGCCGTCGGGACTGCCCTGGCCGTGGCCCGCTGGACTTAGAAGGTGACCTTTACGGCGATGAAGGATTGGAGACGCGCCCCAGGAAGAGGATGGAGTCGGTCGGCTTGTGAACAATCATGAAGATGAACGGATGGTCAGCGCGGAAAACGGCCGGGGGGCCGGGAACTCTGGCCGCCGCTGTCACCATCACGATCGCTGTCGCCGCTGCCGCTTCGCTTCCTTCTTCGTTGACGTCGATCATGGCCTGGTGGATGACGTGCGAGATGCAAAAATCGCGATGGCCGGTCATCCCGGAAAAATCCGCGTTCCTCCCGTCGAATGCGTCGGGCATGCCCATGGCGGATAACCCCTCTTCAAGGTAATACCGCGTCTCGAACTTGTACCGGGGCAGGAAGAGATCCACCTCCTGCGTGTACATGCGCTTGCGCAATTCTTGCAGTTTCGGGAGCGTGAGGGTGGCGCCAAGCTGCTCAACGTCACGGGCGGGCAGAATGGCGATCATCGAGAGATCGTTGCCGGTGTAAGGGAGTTCGATCATTTTCAGTTCGTCGTCCTCCACGAACGGGAAACTCCCTTCCTGCTGCATCATGGGGACGTTTACGGTCTTGCCGGGGCGGACCGTGAAGGGCGCGGTCTGGGTTGTTTCTTTCTTGAACTTTAACGCCCAGTCGCCCTTGAAGTAGATGGCGTTGGTCAGGATGAGCCGGGTCAGGCTGTTGATGTCGGATGCATGGACAAGGTCTCGGATCTTATCGGCGGTCTTCTCCTCGACCCACTTGTTAATCTTCCGCGCGCTCGCCTCCCGGTCATGGGCGAAGTCCACAACGTTAAAGCCGCCGCCAAAATACTTGCTGAGGGCGGTGGTGAACGCGGGTTCGAAGTGGGAGCCTTCCTGTCCCCACAGGGCGTTGTCAACTTCCAGCTTATAGTGCTTGGCCGGCGTCGCCTGGGTTTGAGCGAGCAGAGAGGAATAGCCCGCCTCCAGTGTGGCGTCGGGCAGTTGGAGGTGCAGGACTGCGGCCATTTGCTTCTGCGTGTTGCTGCGGCTGCCGATGTAGGTCATGGCCAGCGCCGTGGAGATGCTGTAAGGCGAGACGAAGATGTTCTGGCCTTTCGAAGCCTTGTCCGCATTGATGTTTTGATAAAGCGCCAGGGCGAACTGGCTGTTTCCCCTCACCACAGCCGATACGGCCGCCGCGCTTGTCGGGGTTTGCGCCCGCATTTTGGGAATGATGACCAGCGCGATCGTGAGTGACTTAATCAGGCGAGATGAGAGCATGGGCGGCCTCCCGGCAGGTTGCGGCACGGAGTGAACTCCTGGCTGGTGGCGGATTGTCTCATGCCCGATACCGCAGCGGCAAGCGCACGACTTACCGCAGAGGCGTTGAGACGCAGAGAGCGGATTGTCGACCCCCGGATTGATTCGGATTGATTCGGATTGCGCAGAGCGAAGCTCTGCGGTCGGGGCTTCGCCGTGGATTCGCGGCTAACGATTCGCAGAGCTTTGCTCTGCGCAATCCGGAGTCCGGGGAAACCCGGCGATTCCAAAGCGGCGTCGAGCCGCCGCAGTCCAAGGTGCTTCGCACATTTAGCGTGGCAAGCCGACGGCGGATGGGAATCTGAGAGAAGGATTTCAGGTAAATGCTCCCGGGCTCCTCGCACCCCGGGCTACGACATTACGCCCGATGTATCGGCTATTATTGCTTTACGATAGGCTCCAAAAAGTTATTGACTTCTATTGTTGAATGGGTTATTATCGACACGAGATTGGCATCCTGCGAGTCTCCTGCGCCTCTCGGTTTCTCCCACCACGAGAGAACAACATACCGAGAGGATGGAAAGGCAGTCGCCGGAGGTCCGTTGTCGGCAGCTAGGGGTCAGCTCTCAGTTCTCAGTAAGGCCCCATTCGTGCGCGGTTGGGCTGGAGGCCACTGAATTACTGATGGCTGAACGCTGACCAACCCAAGGCCGTGCTTGCCGAGAGGTTCTGAAGGCCAGAATGTTCATGAAACTAAATGGGATAGACGAGCGCAAAGAAACCCTCCCAAAAGTGTGCTTTATTTGGTGCAGGCTTAAGTTATTGCAACGATGGGTGTTAGCTAGGCCCTGAGAAGCCCGAATTTCGGCGTTACTAAAGAGTTAAATAAGGCCTGAATGTAATAGAATCAAAAGGAGATAATTGTGGGAAGAGGAGATTTTCAAAAATCTATGTGTTTGAAATTAATGGAGTTAACTTATGCCTCTTGGGAATTGCCGAAGAAAAAGGGGGTAAGTAAAGGGGCGATTTTTTGAGATTTCCATGAAAACAAATGGGATAAAAGCTTGACTTTTATCAAATTTCCAGCTAGGCCAGAATGTTTATGATAAATAAGCTACTTATCCGTCTGAGGCCAGAATGTCTTAGAAAAGAAAGAGAGATAGTGGATTCCCAGAAATTTGTGATTACTAAAGTTGAACCATTGAATCTCATAATAGTTCACTTACTTGGAAATGAGGTTGAGAGATTTGAGGGAGCGAGTGCCAAGAGATCCACATCCATGGCAAGTAATCGAGAATGGCCGAAGGCGAAAATGCAGGTAGCTCCGCACGCATGCGATGATCCTGGCCGCTCGCTCCCCCGCATCGGTTATCGACAGTCGCAGGTGAGTAGTAGATGAGTCAAATTACTGAATTCGAAAATCGCCAATCACCCATCGCAAGTCTCCCATCACCGGGTCACGCGATGGCAAGAGCAGTGACCCATGACGAGTGGGGAAGGGAACGGAACAGGAAAAGGCGAACGTCAGAAAGGCATGGAGGGCAGCGTGCGGAAATCGCCAATCATCAATCGCCAATCACTAATGACCCATCGCCAATGAGTCGATGGCCCGATGAACCGATGGTTCGATTCCCCCTCTCTTGCTACTCAAAGTTGGGGTTTCAAGCTATACTGGTTTCGTCGGCTCAGCGCTGCTCCATGGGAAATGAATTGATTCAAATCGGCAATGCCCCACCGCAGGGAGGTTTCGGCGTGGAGGCTTCGTCCGCGCCGGACTTTGCGCCTGCCCCCGCTCTCGCCGGCGAGGGCAAAACCTTTTACCTTGAGACCTTCGGTTGCCAGATGAACGTGCACGACTCGGAGAAGGTAGCGGGCGTGTTGATGGCGCGCGGTTACCACCCGGTGGATTCGCACGAAGACGCGGACATCATTCTCTACAACACGTGCAGCATTCGGGAAAAGGCAGCGCAGAAGGTCTTTTCGCGGTTGGGCGCCTTCCGCAAGGCCCCGTCGGCCGAGCGCAAGATCATCGGGGTGTTGGGATGCGTGGCACAGCAGGAAGGCGAGCGCTTTTTTGAGCGCGCACCGCAGGTGAGCCTGGTGTGCGGTTCGGCGAGCTACCCGCAGTTGCCAGATCTCCTGGCACAGATCGAGTCCGGCAACCGCCGGGTGACGGGATTGAGTCTCGACACCGAGGATTGTTTTGAGACCGAGTTCACCCGCCGCGACAACCGCTTCCGCGCTTATCTGACCATCATCGAGGGGTGCGACCAGCGTTGCGCCTTCTGCGTAGTGCCCATGACGCGCGGGCCGGAGCGCAGCCGCTCGGGCGCCAAAATCATCGCCGAGTGCCGCCGCCTGGTGGATGCCGGATACACGGAGATTCAGATTCTGGGCCAGATCGTGAATGCGTGGCGGGACCCCACGCCGGCGCGCTGGAGCTTTGCGGAATTGCTGGCGCGCGTCGCCGAGGTGCCGGGCGTACGGCGCGTGCGTTTCACCACTTCCCATCCTCGCTTCTTCACTCCGGACATCGTCGCGGCCATTGATTCCCACCCGGCGCTTTGCGACCAGATTCATTTGCCCGTGCAGGCGGGCTCCACGGAAGTCCTGGCGCGCATGTTGCGCGGCTACTCGCGCGAAGAGTACCTGGAAAAAATTCATTGCATCCGCAAGGCGCGGCGTGCTATTAGCCTCTCCACCGACATCATCGTCGGTTTCTGCGGCGAGAGCGAGAAAGATTTCGAGCAGACACTTTCCTTGCTTGCGGAAGTTGAGTACGACCAGATTTTCTCGTTCAAGTTTTCGCCGCGGCCGAACACCGCGGCGCTGGAATTTGCCGATACTGTGGCGGAGGAAGAAAAAGGCCGGCGCTTGGCAGTGTTGCAGGAAGCGCAGCGCCAGATTCAATTGCGGCGCAACCAGGCGCTGGTGGGACAGACATTCGAAGTTCTCGTGGAGGGCTATCAGCCGCGCTTGGGCCAGGCGGTAGGACGAACCACCAGCAATCGAGTCCTCAACTTTCCCGGAGAACCCGCCGATATAGGTTGTTACCGGCAGGTCACCGTAACCTCCGCGGGACCAAATAGCCTGGTGGGACGAGCAGATTGAGTCATTGAATCATCGGGTCATCGAGTCATTGAATCATCGGATCATTGAGTCATTGAAAGATCGGGTTATCGGGTCATTGAAAACCTGTCCGTGGTTTGTCACCAGTGGTTTCAGATTAATGAGGGCCGCGTGCAATGCAACATACTATGGACAGTTTTTCAATGGCTCGATGAGCAAATGGTTCAATGAATCGATGATTCAATGACCCGATGAGGAAATGATCCAATGATTCGATGATCCGATGATTCAATGACCCGATATTTGGAGGGTGTTGCATGGAAGTGGAAATGAAGATCCGCGGTCTGGTCATGGATCCCGTCACGAACATGCCCATCGTGATCCTTAAGGACCTGGGGGGGACGGCGGTGCTGCCCATTTGGGTGGGAATCTATGAAGCGAACGCCATCGCCCTGGAGATTGAAAAAGTAACCACGCCCCGCCCCATGACTCACGACTTGCTGAAGAACCTGCTGCTGGGGCTGGAGACGCACGTGCAGAAAGTGGTGGTGAGCGAGCTTCGCGAAGACACGTTTTATGCCTTGATTTGGCTGGAACGGGATGGGCAGATGATGTCGATCGATTCGCGGCCCAGCGACGCCCTGGCGCTGGCCTTGCGTGTGGATTGCCCGATTTACGTTGAGGATGAGGTCCTGAAAACTTCCAAGAATGCCGGGACCTCCACGGACAAAGTCAGTAACGAAGAGTTGCGCAAGTGGCTGGAAAATTTGAACGACGAAGATATGGGAAGGTACAAAATGTAGGGATTCGGGGTTAGGGATTCGGGGTTAGGGTCAACCGGCACTAACTCAACGAATGATTCCCGACCCCTAATCCCTAACCCCTAATCCCCAATCCCTAATATGGCCGCAACCGTAATTGCCATCGCGAACCAGAAGGGCGGCGTCGGAAAGACGACGACGGCGGTGAATCTGGCTGCTGCCTTCGCCCTGAAGCAGCGGCGCACGCTGCTGATCGATCTTGACCCGCAGGCGAACACTACACTGACCTTTTTCGCGCCGGAAGAAATCAAAGGTTCAATCTATGATGTGCTCGCCGACCATAAGGTGATGGTGACGGACGTGGTGCAGCCCACCAAAGTGGCCAACCTTTGCCTGGTGCCGGCCAAGATTGCCCTGGCCAAGCTGGAGGCGAACCTGGTGGGGCAGTTTGACGCGCCTTTCCGCTTGAAGGATGCACTGGCGGGAGCGCGGGACGATTTTGACCTGATTGTGATTGACACGCCGCCGGCGCTCGGCATCATCACCGTCAACGCGCTGGTGGCGGCGAACTATTTGCTGGTGCCCATCCAGGCTTCGTATTACTCGCTGGAGGGTACGGATGACCTGCTGGAGACGCTGGAGCGAATCCGGGCGCGCCCCAATCCCGAGTTGCAGTTGCTGGGCGTCATCGTGACGCTTTATGACAAGCGCACCAACCTGGCGCGCGATATCTATAAGCAGGTTCGGGAAGTGTTTGGCGACAAGGTTTTCAAAACCGTGATCGGCAAGAACGTGCGCCTGGAGGAGAGCCCGGCCTACAAGGAGACCATCTTCAGCTTCGCTCCTGATTCCAGCGGAGCCACCGAGTATGCGCAGCTCGCCCGGGAGGTTATGCAACGTGTCAGTTAGACGCGCTGGTTTACCCATCACCCTCAAGATGCGGCACAACTCGCACTATGTCGAGGACATCATCTCGCGCAGCGGCGCCGCCATTGGCCGCATGATTCCCATCGAGCAGATTCAGCCCAACGCCGACCAGCCGCGCAAGGCACTGGGCGACATGCACAGCCTTGCGGAATCCGTCCGTGAAAAGGGTGTGCTGGAGCCGCTGCTGGTGCGCTACCTGGCGGATTCCGACCGCTTCATGATTATCTCCGGCGAGCGCCGCTACCATGCCGCGCGCGCCGCGGGCCTGCGCGAAGTGCCCTGCATCGAAAAAGACGTGGACGAGGGCGAGACGCTGGAAATCGCCCTCATCGAGAACCTGCAACGCAAGGACTTGACCCCTTTTGAAGAGGCCGACGGCGTGCAGGCCCTGGCCGACCGCTTTGCCCTGACCCACGAGGAAATCGCCAACCGCATTGCCAAATCGCGCCCCTCGATTACGGAAACCCTGAGCTTGCGCAACATTCCCGATGCGGTGAAGGCGCAGTGCATCGAGGCGGGCGTGCTTTCCAAATCCCAATTGCTGCAAGTGGCGCGGCAACCGAACGAAGGCAAAATGCGCGACCTCGTTCGGCGCTTCGCGTTGGGTCTGGTCAACCGCGAACAAGCGCGCGCGGAACGGAACCCCGACAAGAAACCGCGCCATGCGATTTTCCGCTTTGTTCCTCCCGCCAAGGAATTCAATCTGCTGCTGAAATTCCGCAAGGGCAATGTGGAGCGGGAGGAGATCATTGCCGCCCTGCGCCGGATCATCGAGACCCTGGAAACCAAGGCTTAATTCCCAGGTTTAGCTGGACAATGAAATAGTGTGATCGGGTGGGGGCGCATCGGCACATGCTCTTACGCCAGAATTCACAGGGACCGGCCAGGAGTTATGCGGCGTGAATCCGCGACGGGACGGGGCGGCCGAGTGCCACCGGTTGTTTGTTTACGGGATGCTGCGGCGCGAATTTGAGCTTCACCATCACCTGGTGCGCCTTGGCGCGAGATTTCGGACGGAAGCAAAAGTCGCCGCGGAGCTGATCGATCGGGGGCGTTACCCGGGGGCGCGCCCGGCGGGCCGAAAAGGGAAGTGGGTGCGCGGAGAACTCTTCAATCTGCGGCAGCGGGCGCGTGATCTGAGGGTACTGGATAAGGTTGAGGGATTTTTCCCCGGCGCTCCGGAGCGGAGCGAGTTTGTGCGCGCCCTGGCGGAGGTCATCCTGAACAACGGCTCGCGACAGACTGCCTGGATTTACTGGATGGGGGCGGGCAGGCCCACGGGAGATACACATGGATAGTCTGGAAGACGGTACGGAGAACGTAATTCTGGAAACTGACCGCTTGCGCTTTGCCACCTGGAGGTGGGAAGACTGGAAGGAGTTTCGGCAGCTCACCTCGGATCCCATGGTGGTCCGATATATCGGGACTGGTGAGCCGTGGAGTGACGAACGCGTCCAGGAATTTGTGGCCCGGCAGGGTGAGAATTGGGAGAAGCACCGGATCTGCCTCTGGAAGGTGATGCCGAAAGATAGTAATACTCTGATCGGCATTTGCGGCCTTCAGCGCCTGCCGGAAGGGCCGGACGTGGAAATCGGCTGGTGGCTGGCGCCTTCGCATTGGGGACAGGGATTGGCCACGGAGGCGGCGCGCCACGCCTTGGCCTACGGTTTCGAGGTGAGCAATCTTGACCGGATTGTGGCCATCGCCCACCCTGCCAACCGGGATTCCCTCCGCGTGATGGAACGAATCGGCATGCGCTTTGAAAGGGAAGCGATGCATAAAGGAATCCGCGTGGTGCTCTACGCCATCGAGCGCGAGCTGTTCAACTCCCGGCAGAGGGAAGAGGAGGAGCGTGCCTGAAGTCTCGCCGCCACCCTTGACTTCCGCGCAGGTCGCTTGCCTGGGAAGCCTGCTGAATGCGGGGTTCCAATTTGTCACCTTCGAGCAGTTTGCGCGATACCCGGCGGTGGAGAAGGCGGGCTTCGTTGCGCTGTTGGATATTTCCGGTGATCAGGTGCGGCAGTTTGGAAGCGTGGGATACCACCTGGGCAGCGGGATCGGCGTCCTGATTGAGCGCCCCGGCGGCAAAGCCTTCGTATGGAAGAATGCGTCGGTGGAAGCGACTCCGGAACTTCTGGGAACTTACGAGAGGGTGAAGAAGGAACTGGCTGAGCTGTTGGTGGGCAGCCTTAAGCAGTGAATGCGCGGCGGAATGACGCGGTGCGGAATTCAGAAACCAAATTCTGAAGCCCGGCTCGCAAATTCTGCTCGCGGGAGTGAGAACTCGGATGCACGAACCTCTGGATGTTTTGATTGTCGGCGCGGGGCCTACGGGTTTGGCTTGCGCCATTGAAGCGGTGGCCCGCAATCTGAAGCTTCTTGTAGTGGAGAAAGGCGTTCTGGTGAACTCGATTTACAACTATCCCACCACCATGACGTTTTTCACATCACGCGAGCGTTTGGAAATCGGCGATTTGCCTCTCCCCAGCTTGAACACCAAGCCCCATCGCGCCGAAGCTTTGGAGTATTACCGCCGGGTTGCAGACTTTTACCGCTTGCCCATCCATTTCCAGGAAAGGGTCATGGGAATCACCGGGCATGACGGTGAGTTTCGCGTGGAGACCGAGACTTCTGAGGGCCATCGTGACGAATACATTACAAAAAAGGCCATCATCGCCACGGGCTACTATGATCTTCCCAACTTGCTGGGAATTCCCGGCGAGGAGCTTCCCAAGGTTTCGCACTATTACACCGATCCGCATCCCTATTACCGCCGCAAAGTGGCCGTGATCGGAGGAGCAAACTCCGCCGCCGTCGCCGCCCTCGACCTCTGCCGCCACGGAGCGGAAGTCACCTTGATTTACCGGGAGGCGGCGCTCAGCTCACACCTGAAATACTGGATTCGGCCCGATATCGAAAACCGCATCAAAGAAGGCTCAATCCGCTCCTTGCCGCAATCCGAGGTGAAGGAGATTGTTCCTGGCGCCATTTGCGTCCATCGGAGCAATGGGGAAGTTCTGCACCTCGACAACGACTTTGTTTTCGCGCTTACCGGCTACCATCCGGATTTTCGCTTCCTTCGCGATATTGGCGTGGAAGTTGACCCTACAACCCATCGCCCTCGGTGCAGTTCCGAAAACTTGGAAAGCAACGTCCCGGGAATCTATCTCGCTGGCGTCATCATCGCGGGCATGGATACCAACGAGATCTTTATCGAAAACGGCCGCTTCCACGGGAAGCAGATCATCTCTGACCTGGAGAAGAAACTTTAGCTGAGCGCTTCATTCATATCTCAGCGCCACCATCGGATCCACTTTCGTCGCGCGCCGCGCGGGGATGTAACTTGCCAGCACCGCCACGCCGCTCAGCAACAACGTGGCTGCCGCAAAGACGAGCGGACTGGTGGCGTTGAGGCCGTAGAGCAGACTGGATACCAGACGCGTCGAGGCGAGTGCCAGCGCCGTCCCAAGCATGACGCCCAGGAGGACAAGCGTCAGACTCTTGCGCAGGATGAGCCAAAGCACCGCGGAGCGTGAAGCCCCCAGCGCCATGCGTAATCCGATCTCATTGGTTCGCCGCGCCACCGTGTAGGAGATCAGTCCGTACAGACCGATGGCTGCGAGGCAGGCAGCGAGCGCGCCGAACGCCGTGGCCAGCCATGCCACCAGCCGGTCACCGTACACGGATTCGGCAATCTGTGTGGTCAGTGTGCCCACTTCGTTCAAAGGGACATTGGAATCCATGTCGGCAACTGCCCGTCGAATATACGCGGTGAAAATAGCAGGGTTGCCGGTGGTCCTGACGTAGTAATGCATCGACCCTCGCAGGCTGTCCTGGGGGAAGGGAACGTAGACAAACCGGGCCACCTTTTCGCGCAGATCCAGGTGGTAACTGTTGCGCACCACGCCGACAATTTCGATGTTCAGTTTCACGTCGCCCGCGCCAAAAGCCAGGTGACGGCCCACCGGGTTTCCGCCGGCGAAAAAGAAGCGGGCGAACTGCTCGTTGACGATGGCTACCTTCGGCGCTTCACTACCGTCCGCCGGCGTGAAATCGCGCCCCACCAGCAAGGGGATTTTCAGGGTGGAGAAGAAGCCCGGGCTGACGCCGTCCACCGCGCATTGCATGTCTTCGTCCTGGCGCGCGTGGTAGCCCTCAACGGTAATGTTAGCGCCCCGGTCAGAATTGGTGAAGGGTCCGCTGCTGGCCGCGCCCACCGCCACCGCGCCAGGCAACTCCGCCAGTCGCCGCTCGAGTTCCTGAAGAAACGCTTGTTCCCTGGCGCCACTGTAGCCGCTCAGTCCTGGATCGACAGAGAAGGAAAGTACGTTGTCGGGTTGAAAGCCGGGATTCTTCTGCATGAGGTTTTTCAGGCTCACCGCAAACAGGCCGGCGGTCACCACCAGCACGATGGAGAGCGCCAATTGACCCACCACCAGGCCACTCCTCCAGCGCATAAGGACGCGGCGGCCGGCGAGGCCTGACGAGGCATCCTTCATCGTGGAAGCGGGATCCACACGGCTCGTTTGGCTGGCGGGAAGCAGTCCACAGAAAAGGCCGGAAAGCACGGCAACGCACAGATTGAAAGCCAGGACCCGGCCATCCAGTGCGGAAGAAAAAGTCGCCGCCGTGTCCTGAGGCAAGAGATGAACCAGAAGCCGGCAACATATGTTCCCGACCGCGAGGCCGCCCACGCCACCGGCCAGACAAAGGAGCAAGCTTTCCACCACGAACTGGCGAACAATGCTGCCGCGCCTCGCTCCCAAAGCCAACCGGATGGCAACCTCTTTCCATCGTCCTGCTCCTTTAGCAATCATCAGGCCGGAGACGTTGGCGCAGGTAATCAAAAGGACCAATCCGACCAACCCCGCGAGGACCAGGAGTGGCTTGGCCCAAGTCTGCCTGAGCAGATTGATTCCTTCTGCTGCGGGGTGGAGGGAAATGTGCTGCCGCAAGTACCTTTCGCGGAACGTCGCCCGCGGGTTTTTGATGGATTGGATTTCCGCCTCGAGAATAGGCCGGTAGGGCGCCTGGAGAGCGGCTTCGGTTTGCTCTCGAGAAGCGCCTGGCTTCAGTCGTGCGAAAATGTTCAGCCACATGATGTCGCGCTCGACAAGGCCATTCCATGCGGGTGTCAGCTCCCTCTTCATCGCAATTGGAACGAACACATCCACATTGTTGCCTCTCAAAAGGCCGGCAAAGCCCCGCGCCGCGACCCCGACAATCGTGAACGGATAAGCGTTCAGAGAGATCTTTCGCCCCACGACTCCGGGATCAGCTCCAAAACGCCTTTGCCAATATCCGTAGCTCAGGACGGCCACGGGGCTGGCGCCGGGAACGCGGTCGTCCTCGGGATCCAAAACGCGCCCGATCGCAGGACCGACACCCAGTACCGGGAAGAAGTTCCCACTGACCACGTCGCCACCGGCCCTCTCTGCCGTGCCCGCGAAAGCGACACTCAAAGGGACGTGGGCGCGCGCGATGACTCCGTCAAACAGCGGGATCTGGTCCCGAACATCCTTGTAATGTGCGTAGGAGTACACCATTTCGTCGGCATCGGAAGTGGACCACCCGCGTCGGTATTCGCCATCGCTTATCACCACCAGGCGTCCCGGGTCTTTTACCGGCAGCGAGCGGAGAATCGCCTGGTCCAGCAAGGAGAAGATGGCCGTGTTGGCGCCGATACCCAGTGCCAGGACCAGCACCGCAACCAACGTAAAGCCCGGGTTCTTGGCCAGCATTCGCAGCCCAAAACGAATGTCCTGGATGAGGTTCTCGATGTGGTTCACTCGGCGCATATCGCGGCACTCCTCCTTGATCTGGTCGAATCCGCCAATCTCCCGCACAGCCGCGTAACGGGCTTCCTCCGGCGTCATCCCATGTGCGACCTTCTCCTCCATCAGGCGCTCAAGGTGAAAGCGGAGTTCGTCGGAAAGCTCCTGTTCAACATCGTCCTTGCGGAACAGTGAACGCAGCCGCAGCGGCAACTTGTATACCCAACGCATGGCGACACTCTCACCTCACGGTGTCTCCAGCACCAAGCCTATGGCGGCGGAGAGCCTCATCCAGTTGGCCTGTTCCTGGTGCAAGTACTTGCGCCCGGCGGGTGTCAACGCATAGAACTTGGCCCGCCGGTTGTTGTCGGACTCGCCCCACTTTGCCCTGATCCATCCGCTTTGCTCGAGGCGATGCAGAGCGGGATACAGCGCGCCTTGATTCACCTGCAGCACTTCCTTGGACACCTGCCGGATGCGCTGGGCGATGCCCCAGCCGTGCATGGGTTCCAGTGCAAGGGTCTTGAGGATCAGGAGGTCCAGTGTGCCCTGGACCAAATCGGTTGGTTTGCTCATTCTCACTCCCCTCAGTTATCGACAGGCCATCATACTCATGCTCCTGTCAATAATCAAGGGGAGATTTTCGATACCCAGGGAGGTTAGAGGTCAGGCCGCATCGCGCCGCACCTCCGGCCTGGTGCCGGAACTATTCTGAAGATGCGTTGGAGCGCGGCCGTGGGGTGATGTGTTTTGACAGAAAAGTCCGATCCAAAACAAAGGTCAGTTCTGTGCCGGGGGGCAGCAGCACTCCTTGATGCTTCTTGGCCACGCTGTGGATCACGCCGGCCATGGCGCCGATGGCCATGCCGTAAAGAGCTCCGGATCCTCCATGCGCCATGGAACCCACGGCAGCTCCGGCGGCGGCTCCGATGCCCGCCTCCTTGGCCACGCTCTTATCGCTTTTGCCGGGCCCCTCAATGGTTCCTTCCGCGTCTTTGACTTTGGAGCCCTTGTTGTCATCGGCGTCTTGGAGTTGGGCGACGATGGTGAAGGTGCCGTGTTCCGGAGTCGAAATCGTTTCCGCCACCAGGCGCATCTCGCCCCTTCCCGTGGCCCGGCCCGCCGGCTTCAGGAAGGTCACGCGGCCGCGCACCGTGCTATCGGCGGGGACCACTTCCTCCCCCCGGGCAAAGATGGGTTCCACCACTTTTCCCGCCCAAGGATCGCCTTCCTCGCTGCCCTTGTTGCTCAAGGTGTTCGTCAGCTTCACCACCATCTGGGTCCCGCTGGGCAGGGCAATATCGTCAGCGTCCACGGCCCCAGCCTTAAGCCCCACGGCCAAGCAAATACCGAGAGTTATGATGGTAAGTGAGCAGGCGCGTTTCATTCCAAATTCCTCCGCGCGGAGAAGGGAAGAGCATCGCAAAGACTTTGCCGGCCCAGGCACTTGGCCTCCGGAGATTCGCCGCCTGCAGAGTTACTGCTTGGTGGCTTCATTAGGAGTTGGATTCGTCGGCTCGAGCGGCTTGCCGGTACTCGCATCAACGGAACGGCTGATGACGAAGGTCATCGTCGTGCCTTGCACGAGGATGATGTGCTTTTCGTGTTTCAGAAGGTCGTAAATCAGCACCGTGCCGGCTCCAATGGCCGCTCCGCCCCCGAGGGACGTGCCCCATCCGGGTCCGCCGCAGTTGCCGTAATACCGGCAGTCAATCTCTGAACCCAGGCCCACCATGGAGCCGGCGCCCGCTCCCATGGCGCCCGCGATGCCCGCATCTTTGAGGGCGTCCTTCTTGTTCTTGCCACAGCCCTTGATGGTTCCTTCATCGTCGCTGCCGGTTTTGGCGCAAGGCCCGGCATTCATATCATCGAGCCCGGCAGGGAGGGCCAACTTAACGTCTTCGGTGGTAATGATATCGTCCAGAACCACGCGCATTTGCGCCACGCCCGAGACGCGGCCCGATTGCTTCACAAAAGCCACGTGGCCTTCCACCGAACTGCCCGCGGCAATCACCTCTCTGCCGTCGACGGTAATCGGGGTCGTGACGATCCCCGTGAACGGGTCGCCCGGCTTGCTGGTCTTTGACGTGAGGGTACACGTCAGGCGCACGTGCAAAAGGCTTCCGGCCGGGATGAGCTGACCGGGGGGAGGGGGTATCTTGGTATCACTGGCCAAGGCGGCGGAGACGAATATGGCTCCCGCCAATAGCCCGGTGACGAAGCTGATGGCCCACTTCTTCATAAAATTCTCCTCGACGTGAGGTCTCATGGCGAGCCTGATCGGGTTATGCTTTCGTTCTGCCCAAGGAACCCACGGGAGCATTTTACACCTCTCGCCCCACCCTTACAAGCACACCGCGACCTTGCCCATTCGATTCTCTCCGAGGCTGACGGGTTGTCTGCAAAGGTGCCGCGGCAGGGGATTTTATGGCCGCGCGGGGGAGGGGCGCCGCGTTGTCGGTTAATTTGACCGCCATCAGGCCATCCGTTATACTGTGAGCGGGGTTGAGCGACGCTCGCCCCAGGCCGAACGCACTTCGGCCCTGCTTAGAGGGGCTATGCCAAACATTGTCCGGGAAATGGCCGATTCGGCGGTGGCGCTGGCGAAGGGATTCGCCACCACCTTTAAGATGATGCTCGGACCCACGGTGACGGAAAACTATCCCGCCGAACCCGTGCACTTTGAAGATCGCTATCGGGGTGTCCATGTTTTGCGCCGCGATGAAAATGGTCTGGAGAAATGCGTCGCCTGCTTCCTTTGCGCGGCAGCCTGCCCCTCCAATTGCATTTACATCGAGGCCGCGGAGAATACCGGCGATCATCGCATCAGCGCCGCGGAGCGCTACGCCCAGGTTTATAACATCGATTACAACCGCTGCATCTTCTGCGGCTATTGCGTGGAAGCTTGCCCCTGCGACGCCATCACCCACGGCCACGATTTCGAAATCGCCGCCTACGACACCAACACCCTTGTCTACCGCAAGGAACAAATGCTGCAACCGCTTCCCGCCGCCGCGAAAGCCGCGGGACAGAAGTAGATTCGGGTAATTCGGTGATTGAGTCATTGGGTCATCGAGCCATCGGGCCATCGAGTCATTTGTGATTTGCGGACTTCGATTTTCGATCTCCAATTTGAGATTTTCGATTCTCGCAGCCAGCCGCTCGATTCATCTTCTCACCTGAAACCGCCGATAGGCGATACGGGATAGTGTGTCACGCGGGGGTTAATCTCTCGGCCCTGCCCGCCATTTGGACTTTCCGATTGTCGCTTTGCGAAGCCAGCAGATTGACTCATCTCGTCACCTGACACCGTCGATAGCTGATATGGGGTAATGGGCGGCTGGGTTATTGGAAACGATCCACTCGTCGCGAACTATCCGTTACGAGGCACTGGCCACGATTCGGAACAACCACCTTTCTTTTCATCAACATATTCCGAGGAAATCTATAAGTCATTTGATTTGATACACATCTAGACAGACTTGAAATGTTGAATTTTTCGACATTTGTTTTCATACACATCTAGAGAAATACCTTCATTTTCGGGGGTCCCCCTATTTTCGTGCTTAGGAGCCCCTTCAAAATCAAATAACTCCTTGTAATTCAAAGACATGGATTTTGGGTCCGGCATCATCAAAAACCTCTAACCCCTTTTGTTATCTATCACATATTCTCAGGCTGCGCGGTCTCCACGTTCATCCGTCCGCCCTTCGAGGCGATTCCATAGAATCAGCAGGCTCGCCATCCGCATCGCCTGTCGAAAGTCGGAGTCCTGCATTCTCCCCATCGGCTTGGCGTCGGCGTGAGTCGGAGCGGTTTGACAGCGACATGTGGGCGAATATTCGTGTAAATACCGTGTATTTCAGCAGACATTTTGTCAGTGCCGCCCGGGCCAGCATCGGGCCTCGACCCCCATCGAACCCGCAAGCCAGCGAACTTGCGAGCAGGGCCTTGGTCAGCAAATGCCGCCGCTTCGCACTCAATTCACCTGGAATTTCTGTAAAACTCGTGTTGGTTAGCCGAAAATGTCCGAAACTTAGACAGAAATGTCCGATTTTTTCCGGGCACTTTGTCCGAGTTTTGCTTGTTTTCATACACTTTCCGGCTTTGAACGTACTTTTTTTATTTTTTTGTTTTGCAGTATTCCCCCTCCGGACCTTCCCGAATGCATTGATAAGGCGCCACATCCGATGCAGGCTGGAGTCTTACAAGGGCAGTGGATCGTGGCGTGCCGGATTTTTGCAGCCAGCAGCAATCAGCTTTCGACCCTCAGCCATGAATTCTCACCCTCCTGCAATCGCCAATCGTCCATCGGTAATTCTGTCTCCTGACTCCTGTCTTCTGACTCCTAACTCCTGGGACCTGACGCCTGTCCCCTGACACCTCTCCCCACTGCGCGATTTCACGCCGAGACGGTTGTCCATTTTATAGGCTAGCACGTTGGATACCATTGAGATACTTAACAGATGGGTAAATTGCTTGGGGGCGACTCTCTGTCGGGGCGCTCTCCTGCCCGCAGGGAGAGCCGGGCACGGAATTCCCCCGCCGCGATTTTCCGGTGTAGTATTATCCACAGCGCTGGGCAGTTACTTCAACTTGCCAGGGAGCCCGATGCGCGCCTGCCCCCCATGCCCGAGAACGTATCCCGACGACACGGATTCCTGTCCGCGCGATGGTGAGCTTCGCTGTAGCGTCGGTCGGAGTTTACCCCGCAAGGCGGGGACCGACGTTCGGCGATCGGAGATCGCCGCTACAACCGGGGGATTTGCCGCTGTGACTGAGACAGTTGTCAGTTATCAGTAATCAGTTTTCAGTGACAGCCGAAAATCCGGACCGCATTTACTGATAACTGAGGACTGATGACTGACGACTTTTTTCTCAAGGAGATCGACGCCCAACTCACAGCGAGTCTTTCGCGCCGTTTTCGGCTGGTTCGCCTCCTGGGTCAAGGTGGCATGGGTGCGGTCTACCTCGCCGAGCAGATCGCGGTGGGCAACCGTCCGGTGGCGCTCAAGGTTCTGAGCCGCAAGCTGCTGGATGACCCCGACTTCGTGACGCGTTTTCAGAATGAAGCGGCTTCCACAGGGCGCATTCATCATGTAAATGTTGTCACCATTTACGAATCCGGCCAGGCCGATGACGGCACGCCCTACATCGCCATGGAGTTTCTGGAAGGCGAATCCCTCCGCGAAGCCCTCGCGCGGCGGGGCGCGCTGCGCGTGGCGGAGGTTGCGGAAATTCTCCAGCAAGCGGCGCGAGGCCTGAACGCCGCGCACAAGCTGGGCATCATTCATCGCGACCTCAAACCCGATAACACCTTTCTGACCTATCCCGACGACGATTCTGTAGCGCGGGTGTCCCCACCCGCGAATGCCCAGGACGTAGGGGCAACCCGCGTGGTTGCCCTTCCGGTCGGCATTGCCGACACCGGGCAGGCACAAGACCCGCCCCTACGACCCGTTGTCGTCAAGCTCGTCGATTTCGGCATTGCCAAGCTGCGCGAGTCCGGCGCCCACACGCAAACCGGCACGGTGCTCGGCACGCCAGCGTACATGTCGTTCGAGCAGGCGTCGGGCATGAGGAGCGATGAACTCGACGCGCGCTCGGACATCTACTCGCTGGGCGTGGTGGTGTACGAAATGCTCACCGGCCGCACGCCATTTCGTTCCGATACGCCGGTCGGGTACCTGCGCATGCACATGCAGGAAGACCCGCCGCCCTTCCGCGCTGTCAACCCGGACCTCCCCGCGATGCCCCAGCTCGAAAGCGTGGTGATGAAGGCACTCACCAAAGACCGCGATCAGCGATACGCCTCCGCACTCGACTTTGCACAAGCGTTCATGGCAGCCGCCCAGCCTTCGGCCCGAGCCGAAGCTCGCGTGCCGCCCGCTTCTACCCGGATTGCGCCGCTGCGCGCAGTGCCCAAACCTTCGGAGTTCCGGACGGCGCGGAAGTCGCCCAGCAAAATGAAGTTCGGCGCCATTGTGGGCGTTGCGCTGATCTTAGTCGGTGCAGGAGTCTGGTATTTCTCGCAGCCAGCCGCGAAGAATCAGAATCTCGGTGGGTCGATAAAGAAAGGGGACGTGTCTTGGTCCGCGACCGCCGGAAAATCCAAGGGGGAGGTGAGGGTCGATCCCAACGACGGGCAAAAATACGTCTGGATCCCGCCCGGGACT
>Ga0326728_10009204_pt1 | contig 23916 bp, 23 predicted proteins | sample MB3enrmetagenome_FD_207602 | JGI IMG/M metagenome (GOLD analysis project Ga0326728, IMG submission 207602) | Lab enriched peat soil microbial communities from McLean, Ithaca, NY, United States - MB31MN | ecosystem: Environmental > Terrestrial > Soil > Wetlands > Peat | place: USA: New York... | reverse complement strand
ACGACCCCGGCTTTTGACCAGCGCCGCTTACGGTGGTTTGCGACCCGCTCCTGCAAGCCGATCGCGGGGGACCTACCCCCATCTCTCACGCCGCTTGCTGCGGCACACCGATGTCGGCCGCCCAGACGGGGTTGGCGCGCTCGATCGTCACGTTGCGCGGGAGGTAGGAATAGATCCTGTAACGAGGCGCGGGCTTGCTCGTCCTCGCCTTCGGCCCGAGCGCCGCCATGCCCATCAGGCGCATCAGCCGCTGCGTCCGCTTGCGGTTCACAGGCGCGCCCTCGGCGCGCAGCATTGCCGTCATGCGGCGCGAAGCGAACAACGGCCAAGCGGCGAACCGTTCGTCGATCCGACGCCTCAGCGCGGGCGTCGTTGGTCCCTGGACTCGACCCGCGGATGGCTGGCTTGCGCGATCGGTGGACGCCGGAGCGCGCTGCGCCGACCAGCGCGCATCGCTGGCGCGGGCGACGACGGTCTCCGAGGCGCGAAGAGCCTGCGCGGCGCTGATTCCCTTTCGAAACCAGGTTAAATCGGCGCCTCAACTTCATCAAAAGTGAGTTAGAGCCAAAGTTAGCCGCCGGTTGACCGCCGCCATTAATGATGAACGCAAACGGCGGCGTTGGTCTCCGCGTCTTGGGGGAGTTAGTGGTGGCGCGACAACTAGAAGTTGCGTATTGTGCCGGCGCTCAATTGCGAGTCGCGTCCACGCGCGAAAGGCGGGACCCTGTTTCGCCCGCCCGGGCGCCGCCGACCTTGTCGTCGCCGGCGTCGCGGACGAGACGAAAGCTAGGGTCGCGCTCGCTCGCCGGTCGGTCTGCGCCGCCGCGAAGGCGGCGCGCGTGACCCGACATCGCGGCGCCCGTCGATCGAGCGTGGTCGTTTCGGAGGCCGTCCTGATGCGCCAACAGCCCGTCGTCCTCGTTATCGACGACGATCAGAGCATGCGATGGGTGATAAGGAACGCGTTGTCCGACGCCGGGTTCGACGTCGCCGAGGCCGAGGCGGGAGGAATCGGCCTCGAAGTGGCGGCGCGCTGCAACCCGCACGCCGTCCTGCTGGACATGCGGATGCCCGACCTCAGCGGCGACGAAGTATTCAAGCGGCTCAGGGTGTCCGATCCGCAGTTGCCGGTCATCGTCGTCACCGCCTATGGCAGCATTTCCTCGGCGGTGAGCCTCACTCGCGAAGGCGCCTTCGATTTCATCACCAAACCTTTTCACAACGACCATCTCATCGACGTCGTGCAGCGCGCGGTGGCGCGGCGGCCCGCGTCCGGCTTGGCGTCGGGCGTCCGCGCCGCGATCGCTGCGATCATGGGGTCGGGCCCCGCCATCCAGCGGTTGGCGGATCAGATCGAGGCCGTCGTCTCCACCGACTATTCGGTCGTCATCTACGGCGAGACCGGCGTCGGCAAGGAGGTCGTCGCCCGCGCTCTGCACCAGCACGGACGGCGCGCGGCGCGCCCGCTTGTCGTGATCGACTGCGGCGCGATCGTTGAAACCTTGATCGACAGCGAATTCTTCGGCCACGAAAAAGGCGCCTACACCGGCGCCGCCGCGCGCCGCCACGGTTGTTTCGAGCTCGCCGCCCGCGGCGGCACGATCTTCCTCGACGAGATCGGCAATCTCCCTTTGTACGGGCAGAAGGCGTTGTTGCGAACCCTCGAAGAGCGCACCATCCGCAGGGTCGGCGGAACGGAGTCGATCAAACTCGACCTCGGCGTCATCGCCGCGACCAACGACGATCTCAGAGAGCAGGCCGACGCCGGCGGCTTTCGCCAGGACTTGTTGTTCCGCCTGTCCGAATACGTCATCACCGTGCCGCCGCTGCGCGCGCGGCCGGAAGACATCCCCTTTCTCGCGCACCGCTTTCTCACCCAAGCGCGCGAGGCGTTGGGACGGCCGCCGGTCGACATCGCGCCGACGGCGCTCGATCTTCTTGTCGCCTACCGTTGGCCGGGGAACGCGCGCGAACTGCGCAACGTCGTGCGGCGCGCGGCGCTCACCGCCACGCGCGCGATCACCGCCGACTGCCTCGCCGACAGCCTGCGCGACGGCGTTCGGGCCGCGCCGCGGCCGCTCGAATCGGCCTCGTTGCGCGAACGGCTGCGCGAACAACTGCGCGCGATCGAACGCGACGCGGTCGTCGCCGCGCTCGACCAGGCGGGCGGCAACAAGGCCGAGGCGGCGCGCCTGCTCGGCGTCGACTACAAGACCTACCGCACGAAGCTCAAGACGCTCGCGCAGCGGCACGGAGCGCGCGCCGATGCCTGAGGCCGAGTCGCCGCCCTTGAACGACGAGCGCGGTCGTTCGCCGGATCTCGCCGCCGAAACCGTGGCGTGCTTGTTCGGCTTCACCGAAGCCCCAGAGGCGCGGGAACTGCCCGAGGCGACGCTCGAGCGACAGCTACTGTGGCGCCGCGTCGGGTCAGTGACGGCGCTCGTCGGCTTGGTCCCGCTCTCCGATTACCGCGGCCTCGACGGCGAAGGCCCGGCGAGGGACATCGCTTGGCTCGCGCCGCGCCTGCACCGGCACGCCGAGCTCGTCGCCTGGATGGCCCAACGCTCGTCGGTGTTTCCCGCGCCTTTCGCCACCCTGTACGCGAGCCTCGAGTCCCTAACGACGTTCATGCGGACCCACGAAGCGACGATCGCGGCGTTTCTGCGCGCTGTCGCCGGCAAAGAGGAATGGGAGCTGAGAGCCGCGGCGCATTTCGGCGATCCCAGCGATCTCGATCGGCTGGCCTGCGAGGCGTGGCCTGACTGGCGAGGTTTGTCAAAGGGCGCCCGCTACCTACGTCTGTGCCGCGACAAGAGCGCTCTGATCGACTTCGGCCGGGCCAAGGCGGCCGCGCAGGTCGACCAGTTCGTCGCCGGACTTCGCGTGCTGACCGACGAGGCGAAAAGCCTCGCCCCCTCCCGCGCGCCCGATCCCGACGGCGGAGAACCGGTGGCGCGCTACGCGCTGCTGGTAGCGAAGCGCGACGTCGCCGCGCTGCAAGCGCGCGTCGCTGACGCGGCGCCGACGGCGGCGAGCGACGGCGTCACGCTCGCGCTGTCGGGACCTTGGCCGCCGTTCAGTTTCCGACCGAGTCTGCAGACGCCGAACGGGCCGGATCGCGACGGAGCGTGACGATGGCGTTGACGCCGCTCGACCACGAAAGCTTCTTCCACGCCGTCATGGCGACGATTCCCTCGTCGATCCTCATCCTCGATCACCGGCTCGCGGTTCTGACCGTCAATCACAACTTCCTCGAAAAGTCGCGAAGTAGCCTCGACTCGATCCTCGGCCGGCAGCTGCGCGAAATCTTCCCGCCGGCCTTCCAGGACACCTCGCTCGACCGGCAAATTCGCGAAGTGATCGCGACGGGCCACACGCTGCGCCGCCAGCGCATGACCTACCGAGCGCCCGGCGTCTCCTTGCGCGTCTATTCCTACAGCATTTGTCCGCTGCAACTGCTCGGCGGATCGCGCGGCGCGATCCTGGTGATGGACGACGTGACCGATCTGCTGCAGCTCAGCGAAGAAGTGCGGCGGACGCAATTGCACTTGGCCAGCATCGTCGAGAGCGCCGGCGATCTCATCGTCTCGACCGATCCGGCCGGGACGATCATGACCTGGAACGCGGCGGCGGAGAAAGCGACCGGCCACACCCTTCTCGAGGCGCGCGGCTCGAAGTTCGCCGAGCATGTCGAAGAGCCGCACAATCTGGAGGTTGAGGCGTGCTTTCGCGGCATTGCCGAGATCGACGATCGCCGCTCGGTCGAATGGCCGATGCGCTGCCGCGGCGGAGAAAACATACCGGTGTCTTGGCGCCTGTCGCGCATGACCGACGCCAGCGGCGAAGTGACGGGGGTGGTCGTCGTCGGGCGCAACCTGGTCGAGCAGCGCGCGATGGAGGCGCAGATTCGCCAGGGCGAGAAGCTGGCGGCGCTCGGCATGGTGATCGGGGGCATCGCCCACGAAATCCGCAACCCGTTGGGCGTCAGTTCGGCGGCGGCGCAGCTCATGCGCGGCCGGATCGCCTCGCCCGCCCTGCTGGAGGAATGCATCGGCAAGGTCATCGCCGGCATCGATCGCGCTTCCGTCGTCGTCGAAAGCCTGTTGCGCTTCGCGCGGCCGGGGCCGATCGCCGAGACGACGAAGGTCAACGTGCTCGACGTGTTGAAGAACGCGCTGATGTTCGCCTCGGGCGAGGCGGCGGCGGGAACGGGCGTCGAATGGAATCCGCCGCTCGCCGCCGGCGCGGTCTACGCGGAGGGCGTGCAGAACCTGCTCGAGCTCGTCGTCATTAATCTGATCCTCAACGCCTTCCAGGCGATGCCGAACGGCGGCCGGCTGACCATCGGCGCTTGGCGCGAAGGCCGGCGCGTCGTCATCGAGATCGGCGACACCGGGCCCGGCATACCGGAGGCCAATCTCTCCAAGATCTTCGATCCATTCTTCACCACCCGCGCCGACAGCCGGCGCTTGGGGCTCGGCCTGTCGGTGTCCCATTCGATCGTGCGTCAGCACGGCGGCGACGTCACTGTGCGCACGTCGCCGTCAACCGGAACGACCTTCGTGCTCCTCCTTCCCGTCGCACGCGAATTGGACGCGGCGGCGAAGAACAAGAAGGCGTCCTGACGTGCCCGCCTCCGATGTCCAACGCCCGCCCGAGACGATTCTCGTCGTCGACGACGATCAGGACATGTGCTGGGCCCTCGAGGCGGCCCTCGCCAGCGTCGGCTACCGCGTCGAGACCGTCGACACGGCGCAACGCGCGATCGCTTCTGTCGCCGAGCGCGCCTTTGCCGTCGCCTTCGTCGACGCGAGGCTGCCGGACATGGATGGGCTTCGCCTCGTCGACAGGTTGCGCGACCTGCGCCCGGCGATGCGCATCGTGATGATCTCCGGCTACTACCTGGAGGACGACCCGCGAATATCGCTGGCGATGCGCGAGTCGCGCATCGACGGCTTCCTCGCCAAACCCTTTCAAATTGCGACGATCGCCAACGCCGCGAGGGGGAACGATGGCGGGAATCTTCGCCCGTGAGCGCGGGCGCGCGCGCCCGCATTTCCTTAACGTCGGCGGCCGCCGTCCCGCCGCGCCGCGCGTTAAGACGTTGACTTCGCTTCGTGATCGTCGAGGCGGACGCGCCGCGATCGCGTGGCCTCGATCTTGCGCGACGCGTAACGGCCGGACAGGCGTTCAGCTTGTCTCGGCAAGCACAATGAGGGCTCAACGTCTTCACTAAGGAGAACCTTCATGGCACGCGTTCAGAAGTCCACCGACTCCTCGAGCCTCGCCGAAGTCGTCGACCGCATCCTCGACAAGGGCATCGTGATCGACGCTTGGGTCAAGGTCTCGCTGGTTGGCATCGAACTGATCACGATCGAGGCGCGCGTCGTCGTCGCGTCGGTCGAGACCTACCTCAAATACGCCGAAGCGGTCGGCCTCACGGCGTCCGCCGCGGCGCCCGCGTAAGCGACGGCGGCGGCCGTCGGGGGCGAGCGCCTTTGGCCGCGCGCTCCCGACGGCGTCCACCCCGATACGGAGGACGAAAGATGGCCAAGGCGTGGGAACGCGCGGCGCGCGCCGCGGACGCGATCGCGGCGAGCCGACGGCGGCGCCGCGAGCTGGCGACACTGATCGAGACGGCGACGAAGCGCCGCCGAGGCGAAGTCCGCTCATGGCTGGCGATTGTGCACGATTCGCGCAGGCGGGGCGGCGGCGAACAGGCCGCCGAGCTGCAAAAGACGACGCGCGCGCGGCGCGTCGAGGTCCGTGCGACGCTCAAACGGCTGAACGCCGCGCGGCGCCGCTTGGCGCGCGAGTATTTTAGCGAAGCCAAGACGGCGAAGGACGCGCGCAAAGCCAAAAGCGGCGCGCAGATGACGAGCTTGTTCGACGCGCGCGCGGCGGGCGAGCGTCGCCGTCGGGAGCTGGTCGCGACGATGCGCCGCCGCGCGGCGGCCTTCATGCGCGACTTGACCGGCGGCGTCGCCGCGTTGCGCAACGGTTTCGCCGCGAAGGAACGCGATCGCGCCGTCGGCGTGCGCGAACGTCTTGTCGCCTACGCGTTCGAGCGCCGCAACGCCGAGGCGGCGCGGCGCAAGAGCGCGGATCAGGCGCGAGGCGTCGGCGCCGAAACGAGCGCGACGACGGCGCCGGCGGCGGCGAATGTCGTCAAGCTGACGCCCAATCCGTCGCCGGAGTCGATCGCGGTCGACGCCGAAGCGCGCGCCGCGCCGCTCGCCGATTCGTTGGAGCGCTCCACTCGATAAGCCTCCGCCGCAACGAGCCATGGCGGCTCGGCCGGCCGAGACGGAAAGGAATCACAATGACCGTCGTGGCTTTCGCAACTGCGGGGCCGATCATCGAGCCGCCTTCGAGCGACGACGCCGGCTCGATTGCGCTGGGGCCAAGCCGCGCCTTTGTCGCTTCGCCCGCGGTCCAAGACCTCACCAAACGCGCCCTCGCCTATCTCGACGCCGGCTACGCCGTGCATTTCTGCGGCCCGGCCGGCACCGGCAAGACGACGCTGGCCTTCCACGTCGCCGCGCAGCTCAGACGTCCCGCCATCCTCATGCACGGCGACCATGAGTTCGGCAGTTCGGATCTTGTCGGCCGCGAGAGCGGCTATCGCAAGTCCCGCGTCGTCGACAATTTCATCGCTTCGGTGGTCAAGTTCGAGGAAGAGGGGCGGGCGCTGTGGATCGACAATCGCATCACCACCGCCTGCCGGCTCGGACACACGATCATCTACGACGAGTTCAATCGAAGCCGGCCGGAGGCCAACAATCCGTTCTTGAGCATCCTGTCCGAGGGCGTGCTGAACATCTCCGCCTTGCACACGCGGGGCGGAGGCTATGTCGCCGTGCATCCGAACTTCCGCGCCATTTTCACCTCCAACCCGGCCGAATACGCGGGCGTCTATCGCGCCCAGGACGCTTTGCTCGATCGCATGATCACTCTCCATCTCGATCACTACGATCGCGACACGGAGATCGCCATCGCGGTCAGCCAATCCGGGCTCGACGCGGCGCGCGCGGCGCGGGTGGTCGATCTGGTGCGGCAGTGCCGCGCCGAGGGAAGCGAGCCGCGTTGTCAGCCGACGCTGCGCGCTTCGATCGCCATCGCCCGCGTGCTCGCCGCCCGCGGCGGCGAAGCAAGCCTGCGCAACCCCGTCTTCGTTTCGACCTGCCGCGACGTCCTCGGCCACGGGACGCCGCGCTCGAAGAACGAGGGCGGGGTCCCATCCGGTTTCATCGATCTCCTTTTGCGCCGTCTGGAAAACCTTAGCCCGCCTGACGGCGCGGCCAAAGACGCGAGTTGACGACATGGCGATTCCCAATCAACGACGGCCGCTGCGCGGGGTTTCCGATCTGCGAACCCTGAACGGCCGCTCGAATGCGCCGATCTCGCCGCACAAGGCGTTTCTGCGCATCAGCTTTCTCGAACTCGAACGCACGCGGCGGCTGCAGGAAGCGCGGACGTGCCACGATCGTTGCGAGGCGATCCGAGAACGCTTCCGCGAGATCGACGCCGAAGTCGCCGCCATTCGCGCGCGCTTGGAGGCGGAGGTCGGGGTCACGCAAGCGCCGGCGACCGCCCCGCCCCGCAGCGCGCCGGCCGCGGGCCGGCCGACGGCTAAGCGCTTTCAACTCGCCTACTGAGGCGTTGGAAGGAGACGACCGCCATGATTCAAGAAAGCGAACGGTCGGAAGACGACGCGATCAGCTCTGCGACGCGCATGATGAGAGGCCCGCCGTTCGAGGGACCGCGGGCGGCGGCGCTGGGCAAGCTCTTGGCGGCGCAGGCGGCGGCGCGGACCTTCCTTGCCGATGAACTCGGCGCCCGCGAGGCCCGCATCACCAAGCTCGTCCCCGGCGGCCAAGGCTCGAGCGGGTGGATGGCGGAGGCGGAAATCCTGGTGCCGAACTTGGAAGTCAAGAAGCTCGGGCTGCCGCTGAGCCAGGAGGTCTTGGAGCTCGAGCGCTACGCCCTCGAGCTCAACGCGGATTTGAGCGTCGTCTCCTACGAGCTCCTCGGGGCCGACGCCCGCTGAGCGCGCGCCTCGCGATTGCGGCGAACGGGCGCCCGGACGGCGCAGCGGCGGCGGTTCGCCGCGCGCTCGAAAATGGTCGGCTGGCGAAAGCCAGCGGGCGGGAGAGCGATCCATGGGCATCTACATTTATGCGATCGGCCGTTCGGGCGAAGGCGAGGCGCCCCCGCTGAAAGGCGTTTTCGACGCGCCCGTCTATCGAGTCGAAGCCGGGTCGCTTTCGGCGGCGGTCAGCCGATGCCCGGTCGCCGCGGTGCGGGCCGAGCGCCGGCACCTCGCGGCGACCCACGCCGCGCTCGCCGCCCTCAGCGCGCGCTGCGACGCGCTGCCGCTGGCGTTCGGCGCCGTTGTCGCGTCGGAAAACGAGCTCCGTCGCTTCCTCGACGATCATCGCGAGGCCCTGGAGACGCAATTGCGGCGCATTGCCGGCGCAGTCGAAATGAGCCTGCGTTTGACTTTGGAGGCCGCCGATCCGGTCGCCTATCTCGTCGAGCGCACGCCGGCGTTGTGGGCGGCGCGCGAGCGGGTCTTTCACGGCCGCCGGCCGCCCTCGCGCGATGACAAGATTCGCTTGGGCCAGATGTTTGACGAGGCCCTGTGCGACTATCGCGAGGCGCACACGGCGCGCGTCGTCGGAGACCTGCGAGCCTCGTGCGTTGAAGTCGTCGCCTTGCCGACGCGTAGCGAGCGCGAAGTCGCCAACCTCGCGGCGCTGGTGCCGCGCGGCGCGCTCGACGAATTCGAGGCGGCGGTGAGCGCCTCCGCGGCCGGCGTCGACGAAGAGATCGCCTTCGCCATCGGCGGTCCGTGGCCGGCGCACAATTTCGTGCGATTCGATCCCCGCGCGCAGTGAACGGCGCGGCGCTGCGTATCCCGGAGGACGGGACCTTGTTCATTGTCGACGATTTGCTGGCGGCGTCGGTGAAGGGAATGGCTTCCCTCCTGCGCGCGATCGTCACGGTCAGGCGTTTCGCCACGGTTCGAACCGCGCGACGGCGAGATCGAAGGTCGGCGCCGCCGGCGCGCGACGCGAGCGGAGAACGAAGCGGTGTTGATCATCGATAGTCTCTTGGCGGCGCCGCTGCGCGGCCTGTTGTTCGTGCTCGAGAAGATCGACGAAGCGGCGCGAGAGGAAGCGGCGAACGAGGAGCGCGCGATCATGGCCGATCTCTCGGCGCTGCACCGCGCTCTCGACGAAGGCGCAATCGGCGAGGCGGAGTTCGAGGCGCGCGAGCGCGACCTGCTCGACCGCCTCGATCGTCTCGGTTCGCAAGGAGCGAGCGATGCGGACGATGCTTGAGCCGGTCCCTCGTCCGCTCGCCGCGACGCCGTCTCGTCATGACGAGGTGTCTCTGGCGGACGCGCTCGACCGCATCCTTCATCGCGGCGTGTCGCTGGAGGGCGTCTTGACCATCGGGCTCGCCGACGTCGACCTGTTGTATCTCGATCTCCGCTTGCTGCTCGGCTCAGTTGACACGATCTGGGCCGAAGGCGTTCCGGCGACGGTGCCGATTTTCCCGACCCTGCTCCCGCCGTCGTCGTCGCCCGCCCCGCTCCCGGCCGCGGCGCCAGCGCCGACGCCCGTCGTCCCGCGCGAGGCGCGGCCGAACGAAGGCGCTCGCAAGCGCGAAGGCGGCCGCGGCCCGCCGGCCGTCGCTGGCCGAGGTCGAGGGGCCGAGGGATCGTCGACCGCGCACGGACTCGTCCGGCTGGCGCTCACGGTGGTGAAACTCCTCCATGACGTGCTCGAGCGGCAGGCCGTGCGGAGGATGGAGGTCGGCCGGCTCAGCGAGGCGGAAATCGACCGTCTGGGCGCGGCGCTGTTCGCGCAAGCCGACGAGATTTCGCGCCTGCAGCGGCAATTCGGCTTCTCCGACAAGGACTTGTCCCTCGATCTGACGATCCCGTACGGGGCGGAGTGAAAGGAAACGCTATGTCCTCCTCCCGATCGATGACCCATTCGGTCGAAAGCGCCAATCTCGCCGATCTGCTCGAGCGGATCCTCGACAAAGGCGTGGTCGTCGCCGGCGACATCTCGATCAAGCTCGTCGACATCGAACTGTTGACGATTCAGTTGCGCCTGGTGATCTGCTCGGTCGACAAGGCGCGCGAGCTCGGCCTCGATTGGTGGCGCCAGACGGGATCTTCGGCTCGGCTCGGCGCCGAGCGCGATGCGGCGATCGAGGCGATGGGCGAACGACTGGGGCGGCTCGAACAGGCCCTCGGCGCCGCGGCGGCGGCGCCGTTCGAAGCAAGGAGCGCAGCTCATGAGTAAGAAGGATCAGGACCCCAAGGACGAGGTCGGCGTCGAGGGTTTCGCCAAAATCGCGCGCGGCCTCGCCGGACTCTTCGACGTCCTCGGCGACTTCGAGCGGCTTCCGCGCCGCGGCCGACACGAGAAGGATGGGCGGGTGATGGAGTACTCCTTTAGCACCCGCACCCTCGGCGAAGCGGCGGGAAAGCGCGCCGAGCACGAAGAACCTTCGGCGCGCGCCGAACCGCCGCGCCGGGCGGCGAAGAGGAGCGCGCTCGAGCTCGTCGAGCCGGCCACCGACGTCTTTGACGAGCAGGACGAGATCGTCCTCTTGTTCGAACTGCCGGGCGTCGAGCGCGAGGCGATCCGCTGCCTGCTCGACGGCGACATCCTGCTGCTCGAGGCGAAAACCGACGATCGGCTCTACCGCAAGGAAACGCTGATCGAAGAAAAGCTCGCCGCCGGCCCGCCCCGTCTCAACTTGCGCAATGGCGTGCTGGAAGTGCGGTTGAGCAAGGAGAAGTAGGCTCGGCCGCGCGCGAGGCGGCGAGGGAGCGGAAGGCGAGATGGCGCGATTGATCTATGTGCCCGTCGTTCACAGCGCGGCCGAGATGGGCTCGGAGGCGCCGGGCTACAAGGCGGCGTACATCGCTCGCTACGGCGAGGCCAAATGGGCGAAGCGCAACGCCGAATTCGACGCCGTGTGGCGCGCGATCGGCGCGGCGATCGACCAGCTTGGCCTCGACTTCCGGCGCGTCAAACTGTACCAGGACAGCCTGCCGGTTTGCGGCCGGGAGGCCGAGCTCGCGCGCGACCTGGCCGCCCAAGGCAGCCGCAACCATCAGCTCCTCGAAGACCTGATGCGCCGCGGCGCCACCCTGGTCGGCGCCGAGTCCCCGAAGCTGCTGCTCGACGAGTATAAGCTGCTGCAGTCGTCCGCGCGCACCAAGGCGCAGGCCGCCGCTCTCCTGGAAGCGCGCGATCGCTTCATCGCCGAGCGGATCGAGGCGACGCTCGGCGACGACGAGGACGGCCTCCTCTTCATCGGCGCCCTTCATCACGTCGCGAAGTTTCTGCCGGCCCGCGTCAAAGTCGAATACTTGTCGCCGCGCGGGAAAAACGGGCGATCGACGAGCGCAAAGGGAGACGCCGATGTCCACTGAGACGCCAAGCAATGAAGGAACGGCGCGTCTGACGGTCGTCGAGGCGCGCCGCGAGGACGTCGGCCGCGGCATTGTCCGCGTCGATCCGGAAACGCTGCGCGGCATGGGCGCTTCGCCCGGCGACGTGCTGGAGATCGAAGGTCGGAGCAAGACGGTCGCCAAGGCGATGCCCACCTACAAAGAGCAGCGCGGGCGGGAGGTCCTCCAGCTCGACGGCGTCGGGCGGCTCAACGCCGGCGTCGCGCTCGGCCAGAAGGCGGCGATTCGCAAGGTCGCCCACGCCATCGCCCGGCGCGTGGTCGTCGTCCCCCTCGGCGGCGGCGCCTTGCAGGCGGACGAGATCGAGCACATGGCCCGCCGGCTCGACGGTCTTGCGATGAAGACCGGCGACCGCCTGCGCGTCGCGCTGTTCGGCGGCAGCCACCGCGATCTCCAAGTGGTCGGCGTCGAACCCGACGGGCCGGTGATGATTCATCCCGACACTCTGCTCGCGGTGGAAGGCGCGCGCGGCGGCGCGCCGAGCCCGGCCGCGCGCGAGAGCGAAGACATCGTCACCTACGACGACCTCGGCGGCATGGAGCGCGAAGTCGCCAAGATCCGCGAGATGATCGAGTTGCCCCTCAGCCATCCCGAGGTTTTCGAGCGCTTGGGGATGGCGCCGCCGAAGGGCGTGCTGCTGCATGGCCTGCCGGGATGCGGCAAGACGCTGCTGGCGCGCGCGGTGGCGCACGAATCCGACGCGGCGTTCATCTATGTCAGCGGGCCGGAGATCATTCAGAAATTCTACGGCGAGAGCGAAGCGCAATTGCGCAGGATCTTCGAAGACGCGCGCCGGCGGGCGCCGTGCATCATTTTCTTCGACGAGATCGACGCGCTCGCGCCGAAGCGCGAACGGGTGGAGGGCGAGGTGGAGAAGCGCGTCGTCGCGCAGCTCCTCGCCCTGATGGACGGCCTGAAGAGTCGCGGCGACGTGATCGTCATGGCGGCGAGCAACCGCCCCAACGCCATCGATCCCGCGCTGCGACGGCCCGGCCGCTTCGACCGCGAGATCGCCATCGGCATTCCCAACGAAGGGGCGCGCCGCGAAATCCTGGAGATTTACGCGCGCGGCATGCCGCTTGGCGAGGGCGTCGACCTCGCCGATCTGGCGCGAACGACGCACGGATTCACCGGCGCCGATCTCAACGCGCTGTGCCGCGAGGCGGCGATGGCGGCGTTGCGCCGGCAGCTTCCCCGGCTGACGCTCGGGTCTGGCCCGATCGCTTACGAGGCGTTGATGGCGATGAAGGTCGAGATGACGGACTTTAGAGACGCGCTGAGCGAAGTGGCGCCCACCGGCCTGCGCGAAGTCGCGGTCGAAGTGCCCAACGTGCGGTGGGAGGACGTCGGCGGCCTCGAGTCGATCAAGACCGCGCTACGCGAAACGATCGCCTGGCCGTTGAGCCAGCCGGCGCTGTTCGAGCGGATCGGGCTGCAGCCGCCGCGCGGCATCCTGCTCTACGGCCCGCCGGGAAACGGCAAGACGTTGCTGGCGAAGGCGCTCGCCTCACAGAGCGCGATCAATTTCATTTCCGTCAAAGGCCCCGAGCTGTTGTCGAAATACGTCGGCGAATCCGAACAGGGCGTGCGCGAATTGTTCGCGCGCGCCCGTCACGCCGCGCCGTGCATCGTCTTTCTCGACGAGGTCGACGCGCTCGCCCCCAAGCGCGGCCTCGACGGCCGCTCGCCGGTGTCCGATCGCGTGGTGAGCCAGCTGCTGACCGAGCTCGACGGCGTCGAGGCGCTGGGCGACGTCTGGGTGATCGCCGCCACCAACCGGCTCGACATGATCGACGACGCGCTTCTGCGCCCTGGCCGGCTCGACTATCACCTCGAAGTGACTCTCCCCGACCACGCCGCGCGCGCGGCGATTCTCGCCGTCCACCTGCGCAAGAAGCCGGTCGCCGCCGGCGTCGATCTGACCGCGCTCGCCGAGCTGACCGAAGGGCTTTCGGCGGCTGACCTGCGCTTCGTCTGCGACCGCGCGGCGCTCAGCGCCATCCGTCGCGTCTTTCCTGCGGACAGCCAGGCGGTCGACGTCGATTCGCTACGCATCGAACAGCGCGATTTCGACGACGCGCTCGCCACCCAAGCCCGCAATGCCTCAATCTGATCGCGGCGGTCGCGGGAAAGCGAAAGCGAGAGGTTCGGTTCGCGGCTTTGACGACGCGATCTTCTCGCGCCGATCGCCGCGAGCGGATCGCCCGCGAAAACTCGGAGCGCCTCGGGTTTGCTGGTGATTTTGACGATCGAGCGTATTCGAATTCGCCGGGTTTGGTGCTTGATCGGCGAAGGAGCTGGCGTTTTCGATGCGAGGGCGAGACGCCTCTTCCGTCGGCCCGAGGTCATGATTGCCTCTCGAATCGAGAGGAGAGGACGATGCGCCCCCGCCTCATGGAGAGGAACCGTCTCGCCGGCGCCTGCGGCGACGCGATCAACGCCGTCCTCGTCGGCGCCGGCCACAACATCCGCCTCCTCCTCGTACGGCTGAGGATTCTTCTCTCCTTGCGCCTGGCTCTGGCCGCGCCCGCCGGCGGGAACGATCCCGCCGAAAGTCCGCTCCCCTCGCCGCCGCGTAAACAGAAATCGTCTTTTCGCGGACGACGAGCTAATTCGCTTTCGCCGTGTCCGGGGAGCGGACGCGGCCGAGCGCTTGGGTTCGTGGCGTTCGGCAATTGTTTCAATACGGATGCGGGCGTCTCGTCGTCTCGACCGGCGAGCGCAAATCTCCACTTCCTCGGAAGAAGCCATGTTCGATCGGCCGTGCTAAGCGGAGCGGTCGATCGCCCCGTTTCCAATCGCGCCGATGCCCGAATCTCTCGTTCCCGTGCTGACGCCCCACGGCGCTTTGCGCGTCGAAAGGGGCTTCTCGGAATTTCCTCTTGACGACGCCGTCGCCTGCCGGCTCGACGCCGCATTCGCCCGCGGCCGGGGGCATGGGCTTCTGCAACTCGGCCTCGCCGAAGCCGGGAGCCGCCTGCCGCCGGAGTTCGCGTTCTGGCGCGCCTTCGCCATGCGGTTCATCGCCGCGGTCTGCGCGGGCGGCGAGGCGGCGACGGTTGAGGCGCCGCGAGTCCGCGAGCCGGCCGCGGCCGACCTCGAACGCCTGATCGAGGAGGCGCCGCCGATGCGTGGCGGCGAGTATCTCGACGCCGAGCGCGTCGTCGGGCTGTGGCGTTCGCTTCAGGAAGCTCTCGACGTCGAACGCGTCGAGAGCGGCCTGCCGATCGGCGCTTTCCTCGCCGCGCGCGACAGCCGTTGGCGGCTCGTCGGGCGGGTGCATTTCAACCTCGCCGAGAACCGCAAGGACGTCGAGCGCCCGTTCGCCTTTCTGGCGACCTACGCCGCCTCGCTCGCCGCTCATGGCGCGCTTCGGCACGCGCCCCTCGGCGCGGCGTTGCGCGAATACGCCGGCGCCGGGGCGAAGAGCGAACTCTTGCGGCTGCTCGAGCCGGTCCATCGCGCGAGCGAAAGCTGCGCCTGGCTGAAAGAGATCGTCGCGACAGGCGAAATCTTCCACCCGCTGCGCTGGACGGCGCGCGAGGCGATGCGGCTGCTCGGCGACGTCAAAACGGTGGAGCAGGCGGGAGTCGTGGTGCGAATGCCGGCCGCGTGGCGCTCGGGCCGGCCGAGCCGTCCGTCCGTCGAGGCGACGGTCGGCTCCAAAGCGCCTTCCCTCGTCGGCGCCGCGTCGCTGCTCGACTTTCAGGTCGAGGTGAGCCTCGACGACGAGCCGCTGACGCGCGAGGAGATCGCGCGGCTCGTCGCTTCGACCGACGGGCTGGCGATGCTCCGCGGAAAGTGGGTCGAGCTGGAGCCGGCTCATCTGAAGGCGACGCTCGATCGATACGCCGAGATCGAGCGCCTCGCCCGCCAGGAGGGGCTGTCCTTCGGCAAGGCGATGCGCCTGCTGGCGGGGGCCGACATCGGCGCGGGCGAGGCGGCGCCGAGCGCGGACGCCGCCTGGGGGCGCGTCAGCGCGGGCCGATGGCTCGCCGAGACGCTCGCCGCTTGCCGCAGGCCCGAGATTCTCGCTGACGCCCATCCGGGCGAGGCTCTGAAGGCGACTCTGCGCCCCTACCAAGATGTCGGCCTGCGCTGGCTCGGCTTCCTGACGCGGCTCGGTCTCGGCGCCTGCCTCGCCGACGACATGGGGCTCGGCAAAACCGTCCAGGTGCTGGCGCTGCTGCTGACGCTCGACGGCCGAGAAGGCGGAAGGCGGCCGAGCCTGATCGTCGCGCCAGCCTCGCTTCTCGCCAATTGGGCGGCGGAAGCCGAGCGCTTCGCGCCGTCGCTGAAGGTTCTCGTCGCCCATCCCGCGTTTGCGCCGGCCGAGCGGCTGAAGGCGTTCCCGGCCGGCGAACTGGAGCGGACCGACCTCGTCGTGACCAGCTACGCTGCTTTGCTGAAGCTCGCTTGGATCGGCCGGACGCGCTGGCGTCTCGCCGTCGTCGACGAGGCGCAGGCGATCAAGAACCCCGACGCCAAGCAGACCCGCGCGGTCAAGGCGCTCGACGCGGAAGGCCGCGTCGCGCTCACCGGCACGCCGATCGAGAACAATCCGCGCGATCTGTGGTCGATCTTCGATTTCCTCAATCCGGGGCTGCTCGGCTCGTCGAAGGCGTTCGCGGCTTTCGTCAAGCGGCTCGCCGATCGGACGCCGCCCTCCTACGCGCCGCTGCGCAAGCTCGTCGCGCCCTACATCCTGCGCCGGCTGAAGACCGACCGCGGCGTCATCGCCGATCTTCCCGACAAGACCGAGGTCAAGGCCTTCTGCGGTCTGAGCCGCAAGCAGGCCGCCCTCTACCAGACGACGGTCGCGGAATTCGAGAAGCGGCTCGAGCAATCGGGCGACGAAATGGGGCGGCGTGGGATGGTGCTGGCGACGCTGATGCGGTTGAAGCAGATCTGCAACCACGCCTCGCACGGCCTTGGCGGCGGCGGAAAATGGCAGAGCGAGGACAGCGGCAAGTTCGCGCGGCTCGCCGAAATCGCCGCAACGGTCGCGAGCCGCCAGGAAAAGATGCTCGTCTTCACCCAGTTCAAGGAGATCGTCGAGCCGCTCGGCGACCTGCTGGCCGACGTCTTCGGCCGTCCCGGGCTCGCGCTCAGCGGCGACACGGCGGTGGCCCGGCGCAAGACGCTGGTCAAGACGTTCCAGGAGGACGAACGCGCGCCCTTCTTCGTCCTTTCGCTGAAAGCGGGCGGCTCGGGGCTCAATCTGACGGCGGCCGCCCACGTCGTGCATTTCGACCGCTGGTGGAACCCGGCGGTCGAGAACCAGGCGACCGACCGAGCGTTCCGCATCGGGCAGAAACGCAACGTCCTGGTGCACAAATTCGTCTGCCGTGGCACGATCGAGGAACGAATCGACCAGCTGATCGAATCGAAGCAGCGGATGGCTGACGACATGCTCACCGGCGGCGGCGAAATCAACCTGACCGAACTCGCCGACGCCGATCTGATGGCGCTCGTCAGGCTCGACCTCGACGCCGCGACCAAGGCGGAGTGACGTCATGAGCTTTTGGGGTTTCCACCCCTATGTGCCGGTCGCGGAGCGCCGGCGGCGGGCGGCGAAGGAGATCGAGAAACTTCGGAAAAAGGGCATGTCGTCGCGCCGATCGTCATCGAGGGTCGGAAGATCGCCAGGAGCTTTGGGGGCAAGGCCTGGTGCGACAATCTGGAGCGCTATTCCGACTTCGCGAACCGGCTGCCGCGCGGACGGACCTATGTCGGCAACGGCTCGGTGATCGACCTGAGGATCGCCCGCGGCAAGGTCGAAGCGCTGGTCAGCGGCTCCGAGATCTACAAAGTGAAGATCGACATCGCGGTGGCGGCCCCGTCGCGCTGGAAGGCGATCTGCGTCGATTGCGCGGGCTCGGTCGGGTCGCTGATCGAGCTCCTACAAGGCAAGCTGTCGAAAAACGTGATGGAGCGCGTCTGCAGCGAGGCCGACGGCCTGTTCCCCACGCCGCAAGAGATCGGAATGTCCTGCTCCTGCCCCGATTGGGCGGACATGTGCAAGCATGTGGCGGCCACGCTGTACGGCGTCGGGGCGCGGCTCGACTCCGATCCCGACCTCGTGTTCACATTGCGCGGCGTCGATCGCGCCGAACTCGTCTCGACCGTCGGCGCCGACTTGCCGCTGACGCGAACCGCCGCGGCGAGCGAAGGCCTGCTCGCCGACGCTGATGTCGCGGCGCTGTTTGGTCTCGAAATGGACGCCCCAGTCGCTGCGATCCAAAAGGCTGAACGCGGCGGAACGAAGACGGCGCGAAACGGTTCGGAAAAGCCCGCCGACGCGACTCGGCCCGCCGGCGACGCCAGGCTGGAACCCACGAAGGAGAAGCGCACGCGCGGAGCTTCGCAGCCGTCGCGCTTGCTCGCTGCGAAAAGCCGAGCAAGACAAGCAGGCGGATCGGCTGCGACGACGAAACCGTCGCCGTCGCCGTTCGCCGCGCCGAGGCCGAAACGCGGCGGCGCCACGCCCGCGCCGGCGTCCGTCAACCTTCCGCCGCCCTCCGAGCCGAAGGCCGCCGAGCCTCGGCGCTTCGAACCGCCGCCGGTCGGCCGCGCCCGCGCAGCGAAATGGATCGGCGCCAAGCGTCGGAGAGCCGATCGGTGACCGACGTCGTCCGGCCTTCGATCTGGCGCGCGTTTCTCCGCCGCCGCAAAGGCATAGACGTCAAGAATTACATCGTTATTTCAATCACATAGGTGTTCGCACTTTTGTCCTGAGTGGCGCGCCATCTCTCCGTCCCCGGCGACTGTCACGACGAAACCGGAGCGAGTTCCGCTGTGGCGGAGCGGCCGAGCTTTCATTTCGACATTGAGCAAGGCGTCGCCTAACCCTGGCGCGGGGTGAGGCCGAGAAAGGCGGCGAACTCGCGCGCCGGCGAACGCGGTCATGTCGCGGGTCGTCGCCGGGATCGCCGTCGCGGCGACCGGGTCGTCGTCGGGATCGCCGTCGCGACGACCGGGCCGACGCCGGGATCGTCATCACCCGCCGAGCCCTTTCGTCGGCCTTCGCCGCGGCGGCCAGCCGGTTGTCGATCGCTTCGATCGCCGCGCCGTAATCCGAGCAGACGACAATCCTCGCCTTTCAGCCCTCATCAACCCCTGAGCGCCCGCGAGATCAGCGCGCCGTCGGCGTCGACGAGCTCGACCGCGAGAGGCATCTCGCCGAGCGCGTGCGTCGCGCACGACAGACACGGATCATAGGCGCGAAGCGCCACCTCGATGTAATTGAGCAGCCCTTCGGTCAGCTCACGTCCGTCGAGAAACTGCGTCGCCACCGCACGGATCGCTTCGTTCATCGCTTGGTTGTTGTTGGTCGTCGAGACGATCAGGTTGCAGAAGCTGACGAGGCCATCCTCGTTGACGCGGTAATGATGGATCAGCGTGCCGCGCGGCGCCTCGATCACGCCGATGCCTTCTTCGCGTCGCGGGCCCTTGTCGGCCATCAAGTCCGTGCCGACGATGTCGGAATCGTCGAGAAGGTCGCGCAGCAGTTCGGCCGCGCACAACATCTCGATCATCCGCGCCCAGTGGTAGAGCAGCGCCCCGTGGACCGGCTTGCCGTCGCCGACCGCGCAGAACGTCTTGCGCTCCTCTTCGGCTTGCGGCGAGGGCAGGCGGTCGGCGATCTGCACGCGCGCCAGCGGGCCGACGCGATACCATCCGCTTTCCGCCCCCAGCGAGCGGATGTGCGGGAATTTCATGTAACTCCACGGCTTGCTTTCCTCGCGCAGGAGCGTGCGATAGGTCGAGGTGTCGACGTGGTCGAAGATCGTCGCGCCGTCCGCATCCTTGGCGCGCAAGCCGCCGTGATAGAAGTCGAGCGCCCCGTCGGCGTTGACGAGACCCATCATATTGGCTCGCGATTCGCCGAAACGGTCGTAGAACGTCGGCTGCGTCTCGTGCAGGCGCCGCGCGAGCCCGATCGCTTCGCGGCTCCAGCCGACGATCTGGTCGATGTCGCCGCGCAAGAGGTCGCGCTCGGCGGCCGTCAACGCCTTGTTCATCCCGCCTGGAATGCAGCCGGTGCCGTGAATGCGCTTGCCGACGATGTGGCGGATTACTTCTTGCCCGAACTTGCGAGTCAGCACGCCCTGTTTGGCGAGATCGGGGAACGCGGCGGCGACGCCGACGATGTTGCGCTTGGCGATCTCGCTCTCGAAGCCGAGCAGCAGGTCGGGCGAGGCGAGATAGAAGAAGTGCAGCGCGTGCGACTGGACGATCTGTCCGTAGTGCAGCAGCCTGCGCAGCTTCTCGGCCGTCGGAGTGAGCGGCCCATAACCGGCGATGACGTCCATCGCTTTGGCCGCCGCAAGGTGGTGGCTGACTGGACAGATGCCGCACAGCCTTTGCACGGTGACCGGGACTTCCGTGTACGGTCGCCCTTCGATGAACGCCTCAAAGCCGCGAAACTCGACAATGTGCAAGCGCACCTGATGGACATGGTTGTATTCGTCGAGCAGGATCGTCACTTTGCCGTGGCCTTCGACCCGGGTCACCGGCTCGATCGCGACGCGGCGCACGGCCTGCGGCTCTCGGGCAATTTCCAAACTGCTCATCCGGCCCTCCGCTCAGTCATAGTTCATCGCCATCGGTTCAAGCCGCGGCATGTGCCCGAGGATGAGCGCGGTGAGGTATTTCCAGATGGCGTCGCCGGAGGGCGGGCAGCCGGGCAGGAAATAATCGACGCGCACCACTTCATTGATCGGATAGACCTTGTCGAGCGGCAGCGGCAGTTCGGGGTCGTTCGGCACGCCTGTTCCCTCGCGTTCGGGATCGGCGTAGACCTTGCGCAGGACGTCGCCGATTGGGAGGCGATTGCGCATCGCCGGCAGGCCGCCGGTGATCGCGCAGGCGCCGACCGCGACCAGGATCTTGGCGTTGACGCGCAATTCGCGCAGCACATGCACGTTCTCGGCGGTGCACACGCCCCCTTCGATCAGCGCGATGTCGCATCGGCCGCAGTGCTTGATGTCGGTCAGCGGCGTGCGGTCGAACTCGGCGATCTCGGCGAGCTCCAGCAGACGCTCGTCGATGTCGAGCAGCGACATGTGGCAGCCGAAACAGCCAGCGAGCGAAGTCGTCGCCAGCCTGACCTTCACCGGAGTCTTGGATGGGCCGATGCGATACATCTCAGCTCTCCCCGATCTTTCAAGACTCGACTTCCGCGCTGATCGGCGCGCGGTCGTACTTGCGCGCGCCGATCGGCTCGGCGAAGCCGACGTGCTTGATCATGATCGCGCCGACGGGGCACACCTGCGCCGCCTTGTCGGTGATCGCGAACGCGCTGTCGACCAGCTTGCCGCTGGGAGAATTGACGATCAGCGTGGTCGCGAGCCCGCGCCCGCCGATCCCGAACACCTCCTTGTGATCGACGTCGCGGCTCGCGCGCACGCACAGTTCGCACTTGATGCAGCGGTTGCGGTCGATGATCGCGTCCGGATGCGAAGCGTCGACTTCGAACGCAGGGTAGAATTCGATGAAATGCGGCGTCGTCATTTCAAATTCGTACCCGAGCGCCTGCAATTGGCAGTTGCCGCTCTTCTCGCAACCCGGGCAGAAGTGGTTGCCCTCGATGAACAGCATCTGCAACATCGCGCGGCGCATCGCGTTGAGCTCGGGCGTGTCGACTACGAGCTCTTGCCCGGTCGACGCCATGATTGTGCAGGCCGAAACGGTGCGACCGTTGACGATCACCGCGCAGAGCTTGCAACTGCCGTGCGGAGTGAACTCGGGATGATGGCACAAGTGGGGGATATAGATTCCCGCCGATTTGCACGCCTCGAGGATGGTCTGCCCGGGGGTGAAAGGGATCGGCTGCTCGTCGATGGTGAAGTAGTTTTCCATCCCGTCAAACCTCCGCCTTCAAGTGCGCGCCTTCGTCGTCGCGCTCCGCGGCCACGCGCGCGGGCGCCAAAGCGGCGTCGAGATCCATCGCCGGCGCGAACTCCATCGCCAGCAGGCGCCGCTCGAAAGTCGGGCGGAACTTGCTCCAAGAGTCGGAGATCGCGTTGCCGGCCATTTGCCCGAGTCCGCAATGGCTCATGCGCTGCATCAGCCCGCGAACTCGCATCAATTCGTTGATTTCGTAGCGCGTGCCCCGCCCCTCGGCGATCTTTTCGACCATTTCGCGTTGCAGCGAAGTGCCGACCCGGCAGGGCGTGCAAAAGCCGCAACTCTCGTGGGCGAAGAAATGCACGAAGTTGCGCACGACTTCGAACATGTCGCGTTGGCCGCTGAATATCATGAAAGAGCCCGAGGTCGGCACGTCCTCGAATGCGATGCGGCGAGTGAACTGATCGGGAGTCATCAGCACGCCGGAAGGACCGCCGATCTGCACCGCCGCGGTGTCGCGCGCGGCGCCAGCGTCTTCGAGCACCTGCGCGATCGGCACGCCGAAGGAATACTCGTACACGCCCGGCCGTTCGCAATCGCCGGAAACGGAGAGAAGCTTCGAGCCGGTCGAATTCTTGGTGCCTTGCCCCGCGAACGCAGCGCCGCCGTGGATGGCGACTTCGGTCGCCTGGCAGAGCGTCTCGACGTTGTTGACCACGGTCGGGCGGCCGAGATAGCCGTGGGTGACCGGGTACGGCGGGCGGACGCGCGGGCGCCCCGGCTTGCCCGCAAGCGATTCCAGCAACGCCGTCTCCTCGCCGCAGATATAGGCGCCGGCGCCGACATGGATCCCGATGTCGAAGTCGAACCCGGCGCAGCCGCGGATCGCCGGTCCGAGCCGCCGCACCAGCCGCATGCGCTCGAGTTCAGCGTCCAGCCGCGGCTTCAGATACTCATATTCGCCACGTAAATAGAGGAAGCCGCGCGTCGCGCCGACCGCGTAGCCGGCGATCGTCATTCCCTCGAAGACGCGGCCGACGTGCGAAGTCAGCAGCACGCGGTCCTTGAACGCGCCGGGTTCGCCTTCGTCGGCATTGCAAACGATGTAACGCTCGGCGCCCGGCGCGTTGCGGGCGGCTTCCCATTTGAGTCCCGTCGCGTACCCCGCGCCGCCGCGCCCGCGCAAGTTGGAGCGCTTCATTTCGTTGAGCAGTCCCTGGCGGCCGAGGGCGATCGCCGCGTCGAGCGCGCGGCCCGGCGTCATCGGCGCTTGCAGCAACGGGCCAGGGCGCTGGACATTGTCCTCGACGACGAAAAACTCGGCCGGCCAGTGGTCAAGCGGCGCGCGCGCCTCGATCAGGTTGGCGATCGCGTCAACTCGCGCTTCGCTGAGACCCGGCACGGCGATGTTGTTGACCAGCATCGCCGGCCCCTGGTCGCACAGGCCGGTGCAGGAAGTCAGATCGACGCTCACGAGGCCGCCGCCGGACACCTCGCCGCGCTCGACGCCGAAACGGCTGAGCAGACGTTCGAGCAGCGCCTGATTGCCCTGCATCCGGTCGGTGATGTTGTCGGAGATCAGCAGCCGATAAGCGCCGCGGGGCTTGTCATAGAAGAAGGAGTAGAATGTCACCACGCTTTCGACGCGGTCCAAAGGAATCTTCAGCCGCGTGGCGATTTCGATCTGGGTCTCGCGCGAAAGCCAGCCCAGCGCGGTCTGTGCTTCGCGTGCGATCTGCACCAGGCTGAGGGGGTCTGCGTTGTGCCGCTCGACCGCGGCGGCGACGGGATTTTCAGAGCCCATAACTCCTCCCCGCACGAATACTTTCCCGCCCCTCACCCCGGGGGGCGGCGGCGTCAGTCGAACCGATCAGCGCCAATTCGACGCGCGCAAGTCGGACGCCTTCACGCGTTCGACCCTGATTATAGACCTTAAAAAGTGCGCGACAATTTGGCCGACGTCAATCGTCCCTGACGAGAAACGAAGATCGCGCTCCCCTTCTCGGCTCTTTGCCGGTCCGCTTCGCGTCCGCGCCAACGGACAGATCGCCAAGTTCACGTCTGATTCATCTCAGTAGAGGCGCTCTTAGATTCCGCCCTTGTAAGTAAAATGCGTGCCATAGTCCGGTCGTCGGCGGGTTGGCCAAGAAATCCGCGAGTTCGCCCCAAGACGCGGCGACGGCCTCCGCGCCCGCGGCGGGCCGGCGTCGGCTACGGTCTTCCTCGACATGCGCGCCGCCGACGTAACCGATGACTTTCACGCCCGGCGCGCGCGCGGCGATCGCGCCGGAGGGCCGAATCCTCGATCGCCAGCGCCGATTCTGGCGCGACGTCCTGGTTACGGAGATGGGGTGGACGGCGCCCCGACGGCGTCGAACGCGTCAAGATGGTCGCTGTGGCAAGCCCATATGACGGGAAGTCGTCCGTGCACGGGTTACCGGTTGTAGAGTCGAGGAAGGGCGCGGTGGCGTTGAGGCTTTTGCCAATGGCTCCGTTTCCCTTCCCCGCTCATCAAACCGGACGTGCGGGTTTGCCGCATCCGGCTTTCCGACAGAGTTCAT
>Ga0326728_10009203_pt1 | contig 23918 bp, 12 predicted proteins | sample MB3enrmetagenome_FD_207602 | JGI IMG/M metagenome (GOLD analysis project Ga0326728, IMG submission 207602) | Lab enriched peat soil microbial communities from McLean, Ithaca, NY, United States - MB31MN | ecosystem: Environmental > Terrestrial > Soil > Wetlands > Peat | place: USA: New York... | reverse complement strand
GTTCCTCATTAAGCGCTGATGGTTTACGGGATGCGGCTCGAATCCGATCGCTTCCCCGCGCTCGCCGACGATCTTGGCCATGGGGATCAAGAACTGGCCAACGTTGCTTCCTACGTCGTAGAAGACGCCGCCCTGCGCAAGCTCTTCCGCCAGCGCCTGGATGAAATCCATTTCGCCCCCGTACCACTCTTCGAGGGTGCGGAAGTCGGTGGCGTCGGGCGCTTCGAGCACGACTTCGACGCCGCCGATGAGGTGACGGATGAAGCCGTCCCGCGGGCCTCGGAGTTGGTATTCCCAGCGTTTGAGAGGGCCGGCAACATGGAGATATCGTGCCAACTCGACAAGCCGCTGGTTGTGGGTGAGGCTTCGGACGAAATCAGTCCCGCTCATGGCGCTAACCTGCTTCCACGCTCCTGGGATTGGTCATGCCGGGCAGCCGCCGCAGGGCACCGCGCAATTCCTCCCCCATGGTCACGTATGCTGCCAGCAGAAAGGCCAGGGTTGCCAGCAGGTAGGCCGGGAAAAGCCAGAGCGGCGTCAGCGCGCCTCGACAATAGACTGCCAGCCACGCCGCTCCGTAAATAGCTCCGCCGAGCCCCAGGACCCTCGATTCGCGAGCGAACCAGGCGCCAATAGGAACGCCCAAGCACTCCCGACAGGTGCGAGGGACGGCATAAGCGTAAGCAAGCAAGGGATAAAGCACCCAGCCCAGACTTGCCCCAGCAAGTCCAAAAAGCCTTGTGAATACGACATAGCCCAGAACTACAACCACGACTGCGAAGCTGTTGAGCCTTGCGACAATCTCAGGCTTCCCCGCTGCGAGCGCAGCGACGTTCGGGATCGTGACGGTTCCATACAAGTAGCTGCCTAGCGCCAGGATGGTGACGGGAAGCAACAAAGATCGCGCGGCTTGCGGAGTAAACATGAAAGAGAACACGGGAAGCGACACAAAAGGCAGGGCGGCGTAAAGCGGCAAGATTGCCGCGCACACCATGTCCTGAAGCTTGTGGTACTGGGAGCGAAATCGTTCCATATCGTCGGCCTTAAACAGCGCTGACAAATGCGGGTAAGTCGCCTCATTGATGGCGACCGTGAGCATCGAGCAACGCGAGACAGCCCCCTTGGCAACCGTGTAGGAACCCATCACGCCGAGCGGCAGCAGCCGGCTGATGACGAGCTTGTCAGTCTCCCCGAGGAACCATCCCGACACGCTGATGGCAAAAGCGTGCGCCGAGAACTTCCGGTTCGACCTTACGACTCGGGCATCAAAACCGGGCAGCAAGGAATGCCAGGAAAAGAACCGAGCGCAAACCATAAAGTAGACCAAAACCCCGCCAAGGCAGCAGGCAACTATCCAATACGCCACAGCCAACAGGCTGCCGTGGGACAGCAAGACCAGAAAGATACCCAGCGGCTGGGCGGCGGCGATGCCAACCCGCAGAACATTGGCATGGCTCATTCGCTCCAGGCCCAGCAGCAAGCTGTCGTAGAAACCACGCGGCAGGCTCAGCAAAGTCCCCAGCATCAGGATGCGCATCACCCGCGTAGCAGCGAATTGATCGAGGCTCTCGAGATGAACCCAATGTCGGATGAGCGCGGGAACAGCCAGGTAGGCGAAACTCGCCAGCAGGATATAAGCCGACCAATAAAGGGAGGTGGCTGTGCCTATGAGTTGCCGAATATAGTGGGGATCGTCGCTGTAGTGAGAAGCGACCTCGCGGACGGTCGTTTTGCAGATGCCCAGTTCGAGGGCCAGCGTCAGGGCCACGCTGACCGACTGGTTAAAATAGATAAGCCCCAGCGCGTCACCGCCAAGCCGGCGGAATACAAGCCGCACCGCCGCAAAGCTGACGACCAGAGACAAACCCTGGCCCAGGACGTTCGATACAATGTTCTTGGAGAGTCTCGACACCGGGGGAGGGGCTGCTCATGATTCAAGCTTCAAGACGCCGCTCAGTTCGAGGACCGCAAAGAGGGCAAACTGGGGGCCGTACAGCATGGAGCGGCGCCAGCAGCGTCGTGGCTCACGGACGAGCCGCCAAAGCCACTCAAATCCGTGCTCTCTGATCCATCTCGGCGCCGGGACAACGCTCCCGCTCAGGAATTTTGCCGCCGCTCCCACGGCGATCACGATGGGCACACGAAGCTTGTGCCGGTTGGCGAAGATCCAGCACTCCTGTTTCGGAAGCCCCAGGCACACCCAAAGCACGTGGGGCTTGGCTTCGTTGATCCGCCGGATTATCTCGTCGTTCTCTTCTTCGCTCAGCGTCCGGAAGGGAGGTGAATAAGCCCCCGCAATGGGAAGGTTGGGAAAGTGCCCGCGAAGTCTTGCCGTGAGCCGTTCCAGCACCTCCGGCGAATCCCCGTAGAAGTAGTTGCTGTAGCCACGTTGGTTGGACAGCGCGCAGAATTCCCACATCAAGTCGGCTCCGCGCACCTGCTGCGGCTGGAGCGAGAGCCGAGCCGCAGCAGCGCGAGACGTCCACTTACCGTCAGGAATGGAAAGAGCCGCCGACTCGAGGATCTGTCTGAACTCCCTATGCTTGAATCCCTCCATGATGCCGTGCGAGCTGGTCAGGGCGATCCATCGCTGGCCCGCCTCATTTTCAAGCCAGCCGTCCATCACCTGCACTACATCGTGCAAGCCAAGCACGTGCACGGGGACTCCCAGCACGCGAGCGCACGGAATGTCGGGAAGTGGCATGATCTCTGGTAGCGCTGACCTTCAGGTCAGCACACGGAAGATGCCGACCTGAAGGTCGGCGCTACGTGGCCATCACAGGGTGGGGCGGGACTGCGTGAATCCTTTCGAAAGCAGCCCTTCGGCGGGCCAGGCAGCTCTCGACGGCGCCGCCTTGGCGTACCGGCGTTGACGGGGACGTAGAACCTTGGCCTCCCGGAGCTCCCACCGCCCCGTGAAGGTCACGGCGAACGATAGCAGGACCAGCCGCATGTCCAGCCAGAAACTCTGCCGCCGCGCGTAGAGCAAGTCATAGCGGAGCTTATTGCGGCGCGACATCTCGCTGTGCCCGTAGACCTGGGCCAGTCCGGTCAGCCCGGGCCGGACTCGATGACGCAAATCGAAGCGAGGAATTTCGGCGCGGAACTTTTTCACCAGTTCCACCCACTCCGGCCGCGGGCCGACGAAGCTCATATCGCCCCGCAAGATGTTCCAAAGCTGCGGAAGTTCATCCATCGCCGTAGCGCGTAGTATTCTTCCAACCTTGGTAATTCTGGGATCGTTGGCCACCGCAGGCGCCGCCCCCCACTTCCGGTCTGACTCAGGCACCATGGAGCGGAATTTCAGGCCCGTAAACACTCGCCCGTCTTTCCCCACCCGCGGTTGCCGATAAAAAACCGGGCCGCCATCGTGGAGCTTGACGGCCAGCGCGATGATTCCCCACAAGGGCAGCGATACGATGAGCCCAAACGCTGATAGTAGAATGTCAAAACCCCGTTTGATCATGATGTGGTCAGAAGCCTGCGGCAGCACCGAACAAGCAATTTATGGACGCCAGTATGGCTCTGCGATGCCAATCAAAGTTCAATTCGTCCTTCAGCCGGCCCAGCAGCGCAATCCCCTTCGCCCTTTCAAAGACCCTTTCGATAAGGCTGTCGGAGAGCCGCCCGGTAAGTTTCCGGGCGAGATACCCCGTCCACAACTCGCTGCCGAAGGCCGTCTTCCAGTAGCGTTCGAACTTGCCCAAGGTGTGAACGCTGAAATCGCCCTTTTGAAAAGCGCGTAGGATGACTTCGGCGGCCATTTCGGCCGAGAGCAGGCCAAAGTAAATTCCGCCCCCTGTCGAAGTTTTCACGTGCACGGCGGCTTCTCCGATGGCCACGACGCGTTCCGCAACGCAGTTTCCTACCGGCATCTGTCCGATGGCCTTCAGCCGGATTTTGGCCTCGCCCTTCTTCAGTCCAGGCGCCACCCTTTGCAGAAGCGCGCTGAAGTAGGGACGGGGCTCCTCCAGGCTCATTAACCCCACGCGCACCCGGCCGTGTCCCAAAGGAATCTTCCAGCCAAAAGCGCCGGGCGCGACGGACCGCCCCACATAGATCTCTGTGGGGTTCAAAGCGCCATCCTTGCCAAGTGGGATATCGGCTTGCACGGCCCGTAAGTATTCGCGAGGCTTCACAAGTCCCAGCGCGCCGTTCAGTGCCCCGCCCACTCCGGAAGCTATCACTGCGACTCGCGCTCCCATTTTTCCCCTCGCGCCAAGCCGGGAACGGAACCTTAGAATCGCCCCATGATCTTCCGACGCCACAGCCTCGACCAAACGGCCGGAGTGCAATTCAGCGCCGGCGGCACGCGCCAGGCTGGCCAAGTCGCGGTTAAACTCCGCTTTGTCCACCACACGGGCCAGCGGCGTCGGCGAGCGGTACTCCAGGCTTCTTCCTGCCGGCGAGACCGCCCGCAGGCAGTAAATGCGGTTCAGCACCGGCCGGGACGGCAAGCCAAAACGCCCAAAGGCTTCTTCCCCGATTACGCCCGAACAGACCGCGTTATCCCCTACCGTCTCCTGGGCGTCGAGCACCGCGACACCCAAGCCGGCCGAGGCCAGTCGATAAGCCGCGTACAACCCCGCCGGCCCCGCTCCGATCACTGCCACGTCGCGCATCAGCATTGGATCGCCCCGTCACCGTTCGCTGGCCGAATTCAGCTCAGAGGTTTTTGACGCGGAAGGCTCTCGGGAGTAGTAATAGCCGCAATACCGATAACGAGAAGTATCGTAGCCGTCCACCCGGTCATCCAGCTTGTTGAGGACCGCGCCCAGGGTCTTGGCGCCGGCCCGATCCAGGATCTGACGAACCCGATGCAATGCGCCTCGCGACGTGGAGCCGCTTTCCACAACCAACACCACTCCATCCGCCAGAGTGGAGAGAAGGATTCCGTCCGTCACCAGCAACAAGGGAGGCGAGTCGAGCACGATGTGCTCGAAGCGCTGGCGGAGCTCACTCACCAGCCTCCCCATGGCCGGGGAGGAAACCAGTTCGGCAGGATTGGCGGGAATCGGTCCGGAAGGCAGCACTGACAGATTGGGAAGCGCTGTGAACGACTTGAGCGCCGAATCGATCCCCTGCCCGCCGGTGAGGTAGCCGCTCAGTCCGCTTCCTTCACTCTCGCCGTTTCCCAGCCCGAGAGCTTTCAGTACCGCCGGCCTCCGCATATCGCCGTCAACCAACAGCACGCGGCCGCCACGCTGGGCCAACGCCAATGCCAGGTTGACTGACGCGAAGGTCTTCCCTTCACTGGGATGCGCGCTCGTCACGAGCAGCACTTGGGGCGGCTGGGGAGAACTGGAAAGCAGGATTGAAGTACGCAAGACCCGGAAAGATTCCGCCATTTCCGACCCGGGCGCGTTCACAATGGCCAATCCCAGGTTTCCGTTTCCAGGCACTTTCGGAGCTTCACGAGCGAAATACCGGCCATACCGCCCGCGGGATCTCGTCCCCAGCGGAATTACGGCTAAAGTAGGAACCGCGATCTGATTCTCGATGTCTTCGGCCGTCTTGACTGTGCGATCCAGCCCCTCTCGGATGACCGCCAGGGTTACGCCAAGTATCAAGCCCACCAGCAGCCCGACGGCAATGTCCACTCGCTTGTCGGGGCGGATGGGCGTGGTCGGCACCAGCGCAGCATCGGCCAGGCGGACGCTGGTGGCGCGCAAGCTCACCGAAACGGTGGCGTCCTTAAGGCGCTTCAGCAGCTCGTCGTAAAGCTGCTGATTGGTTTCGAAGTCCCCCTTCAGGATAGTGTACTTGATAAGCAGTTGGTTTAGTTTCTCCACCTCGGCTCTTTGCGCGGCGACATCCTGGGAGAGGAGCTGCTCGCGCCGCACGGCAGTGCGGTAATCGTTTTCAATCCGCTCCATGATCCGCTTCCGCTCCCGGTCGATCAGCGTCTCGACTTCGCTGATCTGATTGCCGAGTTGCTTGACCTTGTAGAAGTTCGGACCATATTGAGAAGTGGCTGCGGCATACTCCGTATGGAGTTCGGCGCTTTTCGACTCCAATTGCCCCAGCAGCGCGTCCTCCGCAACTACCGTCGCGTCAGCTTTGTTGCTCCGCGCCGAGTCGTTGACCGATTGCTTGTTGGCGCGGTCGACCTGGGCAGCGGTCAGATCGCTACTCAACTGCGCCAACCGTTGTTGCACCACGTTCTCTTTGTCACCCAAGTTAGTGATCGAATACTGCCGCTCGTAGTCCACCAGCGCCTGCTGAGCTTTCTCCACTTTGGCTTTGAGCTCGTCGAGTTGCTGCTCCATCCACGCCGAGGCCTGGCGCGTGGTTTCGTACTTGGAGCGGAAGTTAGACTCCACGTAATTCTTGACCAGTGTGTTGGCCACTCGCGCCGCCAGGTTGGAATCCACGCTTTCGAAGCTGACTTCCACCAGCCGGCTCTCGTTAAGCAGTTCGACGTGAAGGTGCTTCTTGAAACTCCGAATCAGGCTGGCGGGGGCTGCCACGGTCGGACGGCTGGTGCTCGCAGGCCAGAGATCTCCTGCCGCCTCCAACTCCACGCTCCCACCCGCCAGCCCCAGTTCCTGCATGGTTTGCCAGGCCAGGTTGTTGTTCTGCAAAAGATCGACCTGCGTTTGGAGAAACGCCGCGTCGGCCGCGGCGCTGGGATTCAGCTCGTTGAGCGTCTGAAGGGCGGGCGTCTCCGCCTGCACCTCCATGCGCGCCGTGGCCCGGTAAACCGGCTTCATTCGGTAGACAACCACGGTCACGAGAAGCGTGACGACGAAGGCGACAGAGAAGACAGTGCTGCGGCGCTTTCTCAGGATCTCCCAGTAGCTCTGGAATGAGTACGCTTCCGTTCCCGATGGCTCGAGGTCCGTAACCGGATAACCTGAATACCCCAGGCGATCAGAAGGAACCGCGCTCGCTGGAATTAGCTTGTCATTTTCCGCCATTGTTCCCTGTTCCCTAATACGGCAACCGCCAAATCGACGTGTACACCGCAGTGTTGACGACCGTATCGAGCGTTCTCCTGGCCCCGCTCTCCGGCACATAAAGGATGTCGTTGGCCAGCAGCGGCTGATCCGGAGCCTGGTTCGACAATACCTTTTTGAGATCCACCGGGACTTCCCGCTTTCCGCCCGAAGAGCTCGAGACCTTGCGGATAATGACAGCATGGGCGGGCTTTGCCTCGCGCGTGAAATGGCCCGCCAAGGCGAGGGCCCGAAGCACCGTCATCTGCTCCTGATCGTTCGAGAGGACGAACCCCCCCGCCCGATTCACCGCACCCAGAACGTAGACAATCCCCGCCCGCTCGACCGCCACCCGGTCGCCCGGATACAAGTCCACGTCCAAGCTGGCGTCGCCGTTGCGCCAGAGCCGCCCCACGTCTACTTTCAAGGTGCGCGAGCCCCCGTCGCCGGAGACGGCAGCGGACTTCGACTCCGCCGGCGGAGAAGCCTTCTCCGCTCGCGTCACTACTGCGCTGTCGCCCGCCTCGTCGCTCAAACCTTCCGCTTCAGTCAGCAGTTCCAGCAGCGTGGTGTGACCGTAGACCGGATAAACGCCCGTCTTCTTTGCCGCGCCCGAAAGCACCACGGTGTTCCAGGACGAAGACTTCACACTCACGCTAATCTGCGGGTCCCGAAGCAGCCCGGTGCCCACAAGCTCTTCCCGAATGCTCTGCGAAAGCTGTTCCAGCGTGAGGCCAGCCGCCATCACCGGCCGCGACAACATCGGCAGAGTGATCATCCCGTCCCCGTCCACTCGGTATTCGCGCGACAGCTCTTGCACCCCCATCACATCGATATCCAGAAGATCGTCCCTGGCAATGACGTATCGTTGCCTTGTCCGATTGAGGATCGAAGCACTTGCGACCGCCGCGCCCGCGCCGGTGACCGGCGCTACAGCCTGGGGCGATATCGCATCCTGAGCCGGCGCTATACCGGCAACGCAAATCAAGATGAGTTGAGTGAACAGCGCCTGCAATTCAGCCCTCCTCTGTTTTGAGAGAATCAAGGAGTCGCCCTCTCCCCAAGTTCTGCTGCGTGGAATTCCGCCTAGCGTTAGGCAGAACAAGGATTGCTTTGCGACGGCCTCCGCGGCATGCACTTGTCTTTGCAGCAGACATAACCCGGAGGGCAACACTTGCCCTGGCAGCAGGCATGGCCGGGCGCGCAACAACTAGCGCCGCAGCAGGTTTCCGTCTTCTGGCAACAGTGGTCTGTGCAGCACTGTTGACTAGCCTTGCTGCAAAGCCCACTGCCGCAGCAGACCGAGTGTTCCTTGAACCCTGGCCCGTAGCAAGTTCCGCCGCAGCACATGTAAAATGGCTGGCAGCACGTCTTGCCACATGGGACCTCGTCGCTGGCACACGGGCGTGACGGCCGCGCGAGACCACTAGAAGTCCTCCCTAAACCCAAGTAACCTAAGATGCCCCCACCCATTAAGCTCCCCGCCAGCCGTAACGCTTGGCGGCGCGGGATGGGGCTGGCGATAATGCGCGATAGGTCGTCAATCAGCAGACTCATTGCATTGCTCCTTTTGAAACCGGCTACCTGACACCTGACACGTGTCTTTTCGAGTACAGCTCCGCCCTGTGACTTACAGGGGCGCACCCCGAAGCCGGTTTGGCCTTCCACCCTATCTTCGGCAGGAGGTGTCGGTCGGATGAGCACGAATTGCAACTGCCTGCGGGCGAGGGGGGCTTCCACGTGGTGTGGGAGTCTCTCGAACCGCGCCCGCTTAGTTGCGCCGGCAGTCTGGTTTATGTTCTGATGGTGCGCTACAACCGAAGGCAATAAAGGGAGGGGTTCATGCGAATCAACGGGCTTCGGCATGTGACGGGTAGGCTGGCGCTGATCGTGGGGGTGCTCAGTCTGGTGGCGCCGGCACTTCCCGACTCTCGATTCTCATCTTCCGAACTCTGGGCGCAGCAGGCTGCGCCGGCGGTGGCGACGGACACTTGCACTGTGGATGCCAACGGGACGGCACACGTCACCCGGGTAATTCCTGTGCCGAAGACGATTAGCGTCGAGGCGCAAAAGTTCATCTCGCGGCCCGGCCCTTCGGGCCCGGAGCCGACCCTCGCCCAACGGCGTGCGCTGACCGATGCGTTTCGGAAAGGCCGGTCGGAGGAAGCTCGCAAGCTTTACCCGGTAGACATCCAGGAAAAAACCCTGGGCGGAGTGCGTTGCGACGTAATCACGCCAGCGCAGCCGTCGGCCTCAGGGACGGAGGATCGCGTCCTGATCAATGTTCACGGCGGGGGGTTCAACTCGGATTCAGGCTCGCTCGTGGAAGGCATTCCGATTGCCTACCTCACTAAAATCCCCGTAGTTTCCGTCTACTACCGTCTTGCTCCGGAGCACCCGTTTCCCGCCGCGGTTGACGACACAGAGGCGGTCTACAAAGAGTTCCTGAAGACCCACAAGCCCAGTCAGATAGGGTTATTTGGGACTTCTGCGGGAGCTATTCTGACCGCCGAAGTTGCATCGCGCTTGCAGCGAGATGGCCTGCCCCTCCCCGCAGCACTGGGCGTTTTTTCCGGGCTAGGCGATTTCAGCCAGACGGCGGACTCGGACGCTCTCTTTACCATTTGGGGATGGTCCGGGCACCTCGATCCGCCCTCGGGGCGCCCCCACGCCTCCGCCTACGTGGGAAACACCGATCCCAGAGACCCCGTGCTTTCGCCTCTATATGCCGACCTGCATGGATTCCCGCCCACCCTCTTCGTGACCAGCACGCGCGATCTGCTGCTGAGCGGAACGACCATCCTGCATCGCGCTTTCCTCCGGGCCGGGGTGGACGCACAACTTGTGGTGTTCGAAGCGCTGCCGCACGCCTTCTGGTATGACTACCACCTGCCGGAGACAAAGGAAGCGCTGGATCTCATGGCGAAGTTTTTCGGAGAGAAGGTGGGCAAATAGGCAGGTGGGCAGGTCGGCAGATGGCCAGATAAAGGATGGATTTCAGTTTCTCGTTTTGAAACGGGCGCGGCGGAGTCCCAATTTCAACTTCCAGATTTCAGATTCTGGAAGCCAATATCTCTCACTCATCCAATCCTGGACTGCTCGACCGTTCGATTCACCGACTTCTCGACTCCTCAACCGCTGGGTTCTTTGGCCTCCGCCGCTTCGCCTCTTCGCCTGTTCACCTCCTCGGCTCCTCGACTTCTCGACTCCTCGACTTCTGAACTTTCGACTTTCGACTCAAAAATCGCACAATGACTCGACGTACGCGGCTGAGCCGTCGCGCAGCCAGCCGTCGAGTTGCGCCGGTTCTTTCAGTTGCTGCCCGCGAGTCCGCGGCACGGCTACAAACCGGCATTTCAACTCGGGCAAGGCAGTCATGTCTCCCCAGAGCTTCTCAAACTGAGCGACGGGAAACACGTCTTCCTGGCCTTTTCCCCAGCGCTTCTTCACGTCCTTAAGGGTGATGTAAGTGGGCATGCGGGCGGCCAGATTGCGGACTGAGGTGTTGAGAAGTTCCGGGTTCGTCAAGTCATTTCGAGTGAGTCCGAATACAGCGAGGAGTTGGTCAATGTCGATCCAATAGGTAGCGCTGTTGTACCACGACAGGCGCGATTCAACCTCTTCGCTGGGCAGGGCGAGACCCTCGATCAAGCGCAGGCGGCCGTCGACATGAGCCAAGCCGCCGCCCCGGTCCTCGATGTGGCGGGAAATCACTTCGGTCGTAAGAGCCGCTCCCTGTTCGATGTGGTAGCCGAGCAGCCCGGCGTCGACATTGGCTCCCGTGGTATCGATGTTGTGAACCAGAAGGTATTTCAGTTGCGGCCTTTCTTCGAACAACCGAACCAGGGTGCCATTGCGGACGAGGTTCGGCAGCTCATACCAGTGGCCGACCGGATGCAAACACTGGAGGGGCACGTTGTCGGTGTAGCTCGTGCCTTCGCCCATTTGCCGCGCCCAAGCGATCAGCGAAGCGTGTAAACTCTCCCGCACTTTCTGGGCCTGCTCGTCGAGCAACTGCTGCGGCATTTCTTCCCACGCAAAACGCAGGTCGCGCTCCATGGGCACCAGCCGCAGGCCGATGGCTCGGCCGGGCGAAAGGAGTAGTGGGCCGCAGTAGCCGTAATTTCGTTCGGCGCGCAGATGAGACTCCATGGCGTCGTGCGTCAGGTAGCTGGTGGTGATAATGTGGGGCAGCAATGTGCCGTAAGTACGATTTGTCTGGCGGCTCTTGGCAAGGTGCGCCTCAACGAAGGTGCGGCGGCCAGCGCCCAATTTGCAGAACGGATTGAGAGCCTTGACTACCCCCGCGCCCTTCGTCCAGCGGCTCCCCACACCTCCCGCAAACGAGACCACGGCCACCATTCCGGCCGCCAACGCATCTCCGCCGATATCACGGTAGCGTGGGGCCATCTCGCGCGTAGCATCGAAGAGGTCATCAGGACTGACATCGGTGATGCGGCTGCTCGCGGGAAGTCGGTTCTGCGCTAAGCCGACCCTGCCGCTGCGCAGGTCCGCCTGGATCTGCTCGTGTTCCATCCGGTCGAAGGCGTGCGCCTCGAGGAGGGCTTCGAGGCTTTGCGCGCGCTCCGACTGCTCTGTGCTGTGGGGGATCAGGTGTTCGAAGACGTGCTGCACCATGCCCTGGAACTCCGGGAGTTCGTGGCAGGCAGCCGTAAAGCGCTCCAGTTCGGCGCGGCGTGCGGGCGAAAGCAGGCGGGACTCGATGCGCAGAAGCGGCGGGACGATAAGTTGGTAATAGACCGCCGGCATCAGGGCGGAGTTGCCGCGCAGCAGCGCCGCCTCCGTCCCGCGCTCGTTGATCGCAAAATCGTAGACCACGGGCTCCATGGCGAAGGGAACGGACGACTCCATGCGGCGCCGGGTCTCGCTCATGGTGGCCTGCAGGCGCCCCTGTGCCAGTTCCTTCCGGTCCGGATTGAAAAGGAAGCCCATGCCGCCGCCCGACATTCCGCCGAGCATCCAAAAGCCCCAAAAGTCGTCGCCCATTTCCCCGCGCACGCGGCGAATCAGCGTGTCGGTGTAGAGATTGCCAGCCCAGGGGATGATTGTTTGTATGGGACCTTCGAAGTTCTGCTCGGTGGAGGCGCCAATAGCCTTGATGTCTCCGGCCTTCAAGTGGCCAATGAGTTCATCCAGGATGTGAATGGCCTGTGCGCGCGCGCGCCACTCGCTCTCCGAACGAAGCAGGTATTTCTCGGTCACCATCTCCAGTATCGGACCCACGTCTTGCGCCATGCCGCCGTGGACAAGGACGAGGCTGCGTTGGAGCTTGTCGCGCACTTCCTGCGGGACGTCCTCATGGCCGAAGATGTGATGGTCCGGCAGCAGGCGGCCGCGGCTAACACCGAATTCCGGATCGCCATCCTGCGCCAGGACACCGTAAATGAGTTTGATTCCGGGCCATACGCCGCCGGAATCCTGCCAGCCTCCGCCCGAGCCGCCCAACCATTCGCCCAGGATAGCGCGCGCCGCCACGAGGCGGCGGTCCTGCTCATCCAGGCCTCCGGTGAGGGCGTGAATCTGGTTGGTGGCGCGCATGCACACGGAGATAAGCGAGGCGAGAAGACTGGTGGAAACGGCCAGGCGAGATCCTCGCGGGATGTCATTCACCTTGCTTACGATCTCGATGCCGCACCCGGGTTTGCCCGTGAGGCGCATCAGAACGTCTGCAAGCGGCTGAGTAGCGCCCTCCATTCCCGGCGGAACGATGCCGGAGGCTATCACCGCCGCCTTGAGCAGGCCGAGATAGTCGCGGGCGAAATCGAAGACTTCAGCGATGGTGCTGATTTCAGCGCTGCTCCTGAGGTCGGCACTGACCAGACGCAGCACTGGCTGATCGATGACGCGAAACCAAGCCTCCACGGGCGGCTTCGGGGCGCCCGAGCCGCGCAGGCTGAGGTCGATGGAAATGTTGAGCACCCGGGCGCCTTCCGGAAAATCCATACCCAGGAAGAAGATGTCGCTCCAGCCACTATGGCTTAAATCCATGCGGACTGGCGTCGTCTCACGAAGAATAGGAAAGAGTTGTCTCGAAGCGTCGCGGGTCAGCATTTCGGGGCGAATGCGCAACGGCGCGTCCTCGGGGTGAGCGGCTCGGAACATCCACTGATTGCCCCGCACCGAGCGGACACTTCGGCGCACCTGATCGGCAAGGGTTTGAAACCCCAGGGCGCGATAGCCCGCTGCCAGCGCACTGGAGATGGGGGCGCTCGGACCCTCCGCAGCCTGCTCCGCCAGGAAGACATCAAGTGCCTCATCGAAGCGGCGCTTCAGAAGATTGACGTAGCCCCCAAAAGGAATCCGGGAACGGGCTCCGGCTTCGCTCCTGACGAGAATGTGAAAGCGGTGTATCGCGTACAAGAAGAATAGGGCGCGCACCCGCTCGTAGAGATTGTCGCTGGTGCGGCGGAAGCGGTCGAGCGCCTCGCATTCCGCTATCAGTTCTTCGAGCGGCGCGGCGCGGCAGAACGCATCGAGCGAGCAGTTGCGGGTTTCCGGATCGCGGGAGGTAATGACGCCAATCAATCGGCTCATAGGGCGGCTCATGAAAAACTTCGCTGAGTAGGAAGATATGAGAAAAGAAGAAGTGTCATCCTGAGCGCGGCGAAGGATCCCTGCCATTTTCGTCGTTTCAACGAATGACGATCAACCGCAGAGATCCTTCGCTGCCCTCAGGATGACAGGTCTTGCTTTCTTCCACGCATTCTAACAGGGGACCGCAAGTTCCCGATTCTAGTGTCCTGTCCCAGCTAAGATTTTCCAATTGCCAGGGGTGGCGCAGACATTGACTTCAATGTCTGCGCCACCCTTCCCAGCGTACGTTCTTGTCAAGAATTACGTGGGACACCACACTAGGCTCCGCGGTGCGCGGCCATTTCGCGCTCCGCGAGCAGTTCCAGCAGGTGCGACAGGACCTCGTCGCGCTCTCGCCCGTTTAGCGCCAGCGCCAGTTGCGCAATCAGCAAGCCGTAACGGGCGCCGAGATCATACCGCTTGCCGGTGTCTTCAAGCGCCAGATACTGTTCCTGCCGGGCGAGTTCGGCGAGGGCAGCCGCAAGCGTGACCGGACCCGCATCGGGCTTGGCTAACAGACGCCCGAGCAAGTCAAATACTGTAGGAGTAAGAACGTGTATGCCAAAGAAACACAAGTAGTAACCAGCCCTGATACCCGGCACCATCAGCCGTTGCTCGGCTTCCGTCGGCGTAGGCTTTTCGATCACTGTCTCGACCCGGTAAAGCCCCTGGCGGCCGGGCACCCGGCGCCCGGCCACAGTGCCATACCGCGGCAACAAGCTTTCCCGTGTAGGCTGCACGCCGGACGCCGAACACGACTCACTCTCAGCGAGTTCTACCAGGCGCTGTACGCCCGGGGTCGCGGCGCTGACATACAAATGGTCCCCGACCAAGTGCAGGAAAGGCTCGTTGCGAACGAACTCTCGCGCGCAGTAGATGGAGTGGCCGTATCCTGCCGGGTGGTCCTGCGGAACGAACCGCACGGCACCCGCCAGGCTTCCGGCGGCCTGTGCGTATCGGGCCTCATCACCGGGCCACACCACGACGCAAACCTCCCCAACGTTCGCGGTGAGGGCCTGCTCGATGAGGATGCCGAGAACGGATTTCTCGACTCCATCCTGGATTAAGGTTTGCAGCGGGAGGGCGCGCTGATTTGCTCCCGCCGCCGTGATGACCGCTTTCCTGACCCGCAATTTGGATGCTCCCCCTCCGTGACTTTTCAGTGCTCTGCCAGGGTCGGCCCGGAGACTGCCGCCGGCGAAGGCATCGCTGAGCCACGATGGCAAGCATTATACTCGTCTTGCTGCTGAAGAGAGAACATAGCCTGATAGTAAGTAGCGTCCTAGTTTGGGCGTAGCGCCGACCTTTAGGTCGGCAAATGCTGGCCTGAAGGCCAGCGCTACGATCAAATTAGGACAGTACCTGATAGTAGTTACCGGTGTAAGGTCTCCAACCCATTCGCGTATAAGTTGGACCCGGTAAGTCCAGACCAATACCGTGGTGGCGAGTCTACTTGTCATGTGACAGCTTGATTTATGGCGTAGACCGCCGCTCCCACCTGTACCGCAGCCTCTCCAGAATCACCTCGACAGGACGTAACCCCAGCTACATAAAAGCCTGCTGTGAATTTGGGCACTAACACAAAAACGCTCGGCGGAGTGGCTTTTGTGCTAGGCTCGTCCGGCCAAGGAGTGTGCACAGGCTGGGACAGGGTTACTCGGCCCCGGGAGCTTGTGTGGAGATAACAAATGTGCCGACATCTGAGCTTGTTTCTGTTTCTCGCTCTACTCTCATTACTACCGTTCGCAAACCACGATTCTGCTGTAGGGCCCGCGGCGTCGAAGCCGGAACTTTCCTCAACCCTCCATACCGGTCAGGGGCAGGCGCAAGGCGGCGATCTGTATTCCGGCTTTCTCGATCCTCCGCACGAATACTCGACCATGCCGTTTTGGTTCTGGAACGGCAAAATGGAAGGGCCAAAGATCCAGGAAGAAATTCGGCGGATGGTCGACCAGCATGTTTATGGGGCGTTTCTCCATGCCCGGGACGGCCTTCTGACTCCTTACCATTCCGAGGAATGGTGGCAAGCCGTCGGCGCCGGTCTCGAGCAGGCGAAGCGCAGCGGCTTCGAATTCAACTTCGTCGACGAATACGACTGGCCCTCGGGCGAGGCGCGCAACATCTGGATGGCCGGTGACCACCAGAGCGAGGTGCTGGCGCGAAAACCGGAATACAGAATGCGGAGCTTGAGCTACAAGGCGGAAGTGATCAAAGGTCCAAAAGAGGTTGCACTTGCCGCTCCGCCCGAACTCCAGGCCGTGGTCGTGGCTCGCTGGCTGGGCGAGAACCGGATTGATGGGCAGAGCCTGCAACTCCTGGCCGCACCCACGGAATCGGGACAGGTCAAATGGCAGGCCGGCGACGGGGATTGGGTCATAGTCGAGTTTTATCTCGAACCTTCGATGGGCTTTGACGGTGGGTTCGTGGACTTGATGAATCCACAGGCCATGAAGCTGTTCTTCGATCTCTCCTACGGCGAGTTTCACCGGCGCTTCGGGTCATACTTCGGCAATACGGTTCATTATTCCTTCGCCGACCATGAAGGCGACTACGGTTATCGCATCGCCTGGACGCCCGCCCTCTTTGAGGCTTTCATGCGGCGCAGGGGCTACGATCTTCACAAGGTACTGCCGCTGTTGATTTACGACGGAGGGGATTCCACAACCAAGGTCCGATGCGACTACCTGGCGACGGTCACCCAGCTCTATCAAGAGTCCTTTTGGAAAGGAATAACCGATGGCGCAGCCGAGTTCGGTATCGGCCGGACGGGTCATGCGTGGGAAGAATCGCTCCAGTGGGCCGCGGCGCTGGAGGGCAGCTTATTCGCCGTCGAGCGCGGCCTTAACCCGGTGGGAGTGGATTCCCTCCTTGATTTCGGCCGCCAGCCGCTCAACTTCAAGGTCGCTCAATCTGTGGCGGACTTCGAAGGGCGGCGTTTCATGTGTGAAAACCAGGGAGTGCAAGGAACTGATTCCTACCTGGACATGGAAGGATTGCGCCGCGGAACGAACGGAAATGGCCTGTGGGGAGTTAACCTCTTTGTGGGTCATGCTTTCAATTACGACGCTTCACGCGCTAACTACCCTCCTGATTGGCTGCATCAACCTTACTGGCCTTACTTCCACTATTATGCGGACTATACACGGCGCATCAGCTACATGAATGCCGAGAGCCGCCACGCCGCCAATGTTCTGCTTTACTACCCCATCCTTTCGATGTGGGCAAATTCAGATCCCGTGTTCTCCGGCAGCGCGCTTTACCATCAGATCCAGACGCCGGCGGTCTGGAAGAACCTCACCATCACGGTCAACGACTATTACACCCGCCTTATCCTCCGCCTCGCGGACCGGCAGTGGGATTACAACATTGCCGATGACGACTATCTGGCCGGAGCGCGCGTCGAGGGTAAAGAGTTGGTGATCGGCCCGCAGCGTTTCCGGGCAATAGTCCTGCCGCCCATCAGCACAATCAGCCGCAGAAGCTTGGACAAGATTCATGAGTTCTATGAGGCCGGAGGCGAGGTGCTGGGAATTCGCATGCTGCCGACCTCTTCGCCTGAGGAAGGAGACAATGACGCCCAAGTGAAGAACGGAATCGCCGGAATGTTCGGGACGGGAGCAAGCGAGACGCCACTGGCGTTCACAAAACAGCAAAGCGCCGCAGGCGGCCGCGCTTGCTTTGTTTCGCACGACGTCGAGACCTTGATTGACTTGCTCGATTCCGCTGTTCCCAAAGACGTGCGAGTGGTCTCAGGTTCCTCTGCCAGTTTGTACGTCGAACACCGTGAGAAGATGGGGAAGAACTACTTCTGGGTGGTCAACGACTCTGATCGGCCTCGAACCAATCAAATTCTCTTCGCCGTCGCAGGCATACCCGAAAAATGGGATGCCCTAAGTGGCAAGCGGTCGCCTTTGTTCTACGTGAACCGTCCGCAGGGAACCGAAGTGCGGCTGGATTTGGCGCCGTGGGACGCTTACTACGTAGTCTTCAGTCCGCTCGATGGGCAGGGGCAGACAGCCGAACTTGTCAGCACCAACGCGGAAAGCCTCGAGGTGGTTGCTCGCCAGCCTGACGCTATCCAGGCGCGTGTCTCGGCGCCCGCTACCCAAAACGACCTCGAGGTCACCATGCGCGCTGACGGCCAGACTTACAAGGCGCGCAGTCCGGTTCCTCGTTTAAATCCCATTTCGCTCTCCGGGAATTGGCGATTTCGTCCCGAGCCCGAGCGGGTGGGTGTTCCCTACGTGAAAGTCAAAGACGACCCGGAAGGCGAAGGGAAGAAGCTGGGATGGTCGAACCCATCGTTCGACGACACTGCCTGGCCATCACTCTGGCTGAGCGAGGCGGAGAATACCGTGCGCAACTGGAACGTCATCGGCCCGTTCGCAAATGCGGATGACGCGGGATTCGAGACGGCCTACCCGCCCGAAACCGAGTTTAAGCCGGAGAAGATGTACGCGGGTCTCGACGGCAATCTTGTGGGCTGGAAGCGTTACTACGGCGACGAGCCTTATCTGACTTTGGGCCATTGGAACATCTGGATGCTGACGGAGGGCGGCCCCTTCGACGATTCCGCCCACATCGTCCAGTTCAATCGGGCCCTGGATACTTCGGGGCACGACTGGATCACGAGTTACGCCCTCACTTATCTTTATTCACCCCAAGACCAGCAAGCTGAATTCGTGATCGCCGCTGACAATTGCGTCAAGGTGTGGCTGAACCACCAGCAGGTATTCGCTCGCCTGCGCCATCCCTTCTGGTACGAGATGAACGATAACTGGGCCGACCGAATCCCCGTCGAACTGCGCGCAGGCTGGAATGAAGTGCTGCTGAAAGTCGGCATGGGCAGAGGCGCGGCAAGCGGCTATTACGGATTCACTTTCAGGGTTGCGGACCGGGAAGGCAAAACGCTGCGCGGCATCATCAACCGCATGCTGCCTTACGATGTGCAGAAAGCAGCAAACAGCACTCCGCCAATGCGCTGGTACCGAACGGAAGTTCCGCCTGGCGTCACGGCCGTGGTTCCGCCGGCGTTGCACAGCCCTTACCGGCTGATCTTGAATGGGGCCGAACTCAAGGTCACGGGCGAAGCGCCCCTCGACATTCGCCCGCTGCGACGGGCAGACAGGAACACGCTCGTCATCGTGGCGCGAGCGGACGACAGGTTGAGTTCCCCGGTGGAATTCGTGAGCGGAACGACACCGTTCTCTCTCGAATCGTGGACGAAGACGCCGCTGGCCAATTTCTCCGGAACTGCGATCTATGAGAAGAGCTTCCTCGTACCCGATTCCTATCGCGGCAAAAGACTCGTCCTCGACTTGGGCCGCGTTAGCTCCGTGGCGGAAGTTTATGTGAACGGACGACCAGCGGGCACGTTAGTCTGGCGACCCTACAGACTGGATATCACGGAATTTATAAAGCCGGGCGAGAATCAACTGAAGATCCGCGTGACGAACACCGAAGCCAATGCCCGTGCGGCCGGGCCGTCGCATCGGATTCTTGCCAACATCGACGTCTGCGGGCTCGAGGGCCCGGTCGAGATTGTGGCGTACTCCGAGCAAACGCTCACGTTGAAAGCCCAGAAGTAGCGCAGAGTCCCTGTCGTTGGGACTCTGCGGCGTTTCCCAAATGCATTTTTCGCATATATGCATTAACAATAATCGAATTATCCAAAATAAGAACAACTAGAGTCGCAAAGGCAGCGACGGTACGCTACGTGCTCGCTTAGCCTGGATTCCTCGTGGAGGCCGGAAGGGCGGGGCTTTAGCCCCGCCCTTCCAGGCATCGAGTCAAAACTCCCGAGCGCGGCGAGAAATCCCCTTTAGCACTCATCATTCTCCGCCTGTCAGCCGGAACGAATAGGTTCCTGACCCGACGTGAAAAACGACCTTCTTTGCTTCGTTGGTGGCGGCTTTCACGCCTGGGTCTCCGCTCACGGTCAAGCTTGTCTAGCCGACTATTTGTCGCTTATCCTGCACCGCTCGGCACTGCGGAGCTTCGCTTCGTTTTGGCAAGACCCGGTGTTTCTTGCTCCTCTCAAGCTCCAATTTGCGCTGAATTGCGCGCAAAACGCGCATAATTTGCAGCATTCAAAAAAGTGACGGCCTTTGTTTTCAAGTACTTCTTAGCTTCGTTTCCACTATTTTTCATTTTTCGCAGCATCCTGCTTTTTCCTTGTGCGGGGGCCGTTCCGCTTTTAGTCGTGCCTGGAGGCGCGTCGGAACAGACCCACGACACATTGTCCACAAAATGACCACAGTGATAGGCTATCACTGGTCCACAAGCTTGTCAAGTGGAAAATGCGAACCCGAGTCAATACAATGAGGTCTCCTGGTATCGCCTGCTGCAAGCGGAGAGGGCGGTGGGTAACGCTTCAGAGGAACAGAAGGCACTACAGGAATTTCAGCGTCTGCGAAAGCGGGAGGCAAGCCAACAAGCCGCGAGAGGCCTCTTTGCACCTCAGGAAGTGACCCCACAAAAGCTCGATCCTGATGCCGCGCCGTAGGAGATGCTAACGGTCGTAGTAGCCGTGCTTCTCGATTTCATCCCACATTGCCAGGACATTTTCCAGTTTGGCGGCAGGATGAATCTCGGTGGTTGAGCCTATCCAGAGGCGTCCGTTGGCCCCCGCGTCGTCAATAGTCTTCCGCACGGTCTGGCGGACCTCCGCCTCCGTGCCGAACGGCAGCAATTGCGAGACGTCAATCCCCCCCATCAAAATCCAGTCCGGATAGGCCTTTCGCACGTCGCCTGCGTACATTCTGGAGAGTGGTTCAAGCGGATTGAGGCCATCGATACCGGCCCGGCGGAAATCGTCCAGCACAGCCCACAGGTTGCCGTCCGAGTGGTAGATCACTTTGATTCCGTGCTGGTGCCACGCTTCGACCAGTTTGCTCAGCCGCGGGAAAAACTCCTTGCGCAGAAACTGCGGGGAGAAGAAGATCTGCTCCGTGCTGGCGAGGTCGGCGAAGACCAGGGCGACAGGAGACAGGGTGGGATCCGCGGTCTCGTGGACGCGTTGGATCTCCGCCCAGTTCAGCGCCTCCAGCCAATCCGACACGAGTTGCGGGTTCTCCTCGTAGGCATAAACCAGCAGGTCCAGCCCCGCCCGCACGTGCGCAGTGTCCAGGCCCACAGGGCTCTCGTTGGGGAAAATCACCGTGTTCTCGCCCACCTTCTCCTGCAACTCCAGGAACTGTTCGCGCGGCGATTTGGAAGAAGCTCCCCAGACGTTGCTCTTGCCGGCAAAGGTGAACATGTCACCGAACTTGCGGTTGTGCAGTTCCTCGATGTTGCGGGGGATGTAATTGAGCAATCCCTCGACGTCGTTGAAGGGACGATCGATGAGCCAAGTGGTCCACCACTCCTGTTTGTAGACGAAGCCATCGTCGTGGCGGATGAGCTTCTCTTCCACGGGAGGCGCAATCCCACGCGTAATATCCAGCCGGTCGCCGATGGTTCTGCATACCAGGTCCAAGCCATTCTGCAAAGTCACCTTCTCGCCGGTGACATATTCAATCAGCGGTATGTGCTGAATGAGATCGAAGACAGGTAACCGGTCAGGCAACTCACCCCGCAGGGTGCATTCAATGCGCTGCCGCGCTGTCATTCGATCCCTGGGAAGTTTGCGCATCGCTCATCTCCTCTTCATTTCCTATCCCCCCGGGCCAGTCGAAGCCAGGCGAAAACATACAGGAATCGCCCATTATACCCCGCAGATTCGAACCTTGACAGAATTGGATGCCAGGTAGCCTTATGCGGGCATTTCCGTTGGCCGATAGAAAATGGGGAAGGCAAGAATATGAGGCGCGTGCTTTTTGTTGACGACGAACCACGGATATTGGAAGGGCTGCGGCGCATGCTTCGCGCCCAACGAAACGAGTGGGATATGGCCTTCGCGCCGGGTGGCGAAGCCGCCCTGGCGATGATGGAAGCGACACCCTTCGATGTCATTGTCTCTGACCTGCGCATGCCGGAAATGGATGGCGCCGCGCTGCTTACCCAGGTGCGCAATCTGTATCCCCAGGTCGTACGGATCGTCCTCTCGGGTCACACGGAACTCTCGACGGCACTCCGGGTGGTTCCGGTCGCGCACCAGTTCCTGGCTAAGCCCTGTGACGCAGGAACGCTGCGGGTGGCGGTGGAGCGTGCTTGCCACCTGAAGGGATTGCTGAGCGACGACTCAATCCGCCGCACGGTGGGCGCCTTGCGGGATATCCCTTCACTCCCACGCACTTACGAAGCCTTGATGCAGGGCCTGACCGACCCTGACACTTCCCTTCAAAAGCTCGCCAAGATCGTCGAGCAGGACGTCGGCGTCTCCGCCAAGATTTTGCAATTGGTCAATTCCGCGTTTTTCGGGATCGCTCACCCTGTCACCAATATCGAGCACGCGGTGGTCTACCTCGGAATCAACACCATACGGAGCCTGGTCCTTTCCCTGGAGATCTTCCGCGTTTTTGCACCGGAGGCGCCCATGCCGGGATTCAACCTGGAGATTCTGCACAGGCATGCGCGGTTCTCTGCCCTCATCGCGGCTCGTTTACCGGTGCCGAAGCACCTGGCGGAAATCACCATGGCAGCAGGCATGCTCCACGACGTAGGGAAGCTGGTCCTGGCCTGGAAATTCCCCGACCGGTTCAAAAGGCTCCTGGACCAAGCCGCAGCGGAGCGCCTCGCGCTCTACAAAGTCGAAGAAAGCGAGTATGGGTTCAGTCACGCCGAGATCGGCGGATATCTGCTGGGATTGTGGGGATTGCCTTATGTCCTGGCAGAGGCCGTCGCCCTTCACCACGGCCCGAACCGGGTACCGCATGAATACTTCGACGCGGTTTCCGCCGTCCACGTGGCTAATCTCCTGGCCCATGAACTCGATTCGCCCTCGCCTGAAGGGAGTCCGGGAAACGACACGATGCCCAGCCAGGAGGAACTGAAAGCGCTCGGCGTCGGGGATGATCTCGCCGCTTGGCGCGCCATGGCGGCTGAGACGCAGCTACTTTTGGCGCAGGCGCAAGATTGAGGGAGGCGTGTCGGGTAAGGGGGTCCTGGCTCGCCGTTTTCATGACGGCGGGGCATCACACCCGGTTCCGAAGTAGCCTACATTTGCGAGCCCCGCTCACGACTGGGATCTCAATTCCCCTACCTGCCGCTGAATCTTCCGGACCGCGTCAGCGATGTCGTCCATGTCGCGGCGCGGCCCGAGCAACATGGTCTGGAAGAACCAGACAGCTTCTTCGCAGAGCTTGTCGTTCTCCGGACAAGCGTTGCGCTCTTCCCAGCCGGCAAGTTCGTGTTCCGAGTACATCTTCCGGTAGACCCGGGAACTGAGCGTCTCCTTGATAAAATGCTCCTTGTTTAGCGGTGAGTAGCCGCCCGAGCAGGGGATTCCCTCTTTCTCCAAGGCTTCGAGAAAGCGCGCCCGCGGCAGACCGTCGAAGTGCGCTTTATCGTACCGGAACATGTAAAGGTGATAACCGTTCCGCGTGGTACCGTCGTACATGCGGCCGGGAGCGATTCCCGGAATCTCGCGCAGCAAGCTGGTGAGGTACTGCGCGTTCTTTTCGCGCGCCCGTGATTGCTCTTCCACGCGCGTCAATTGCTGCAACAGAAGCGCAGCCTGGAATTCCGTCATGCGCAGGTTAGAGCCCTGCCGCGCATAGGCGAAAGCGGCTCCGGCCGGGCCCCGGCCCTGATCCTGGAAGCTCTTCGAAAACTCGTGGAGTGCCGGATCGCTGGTCAAAATGGCTCCGCCCTCGCCGGAATTCAGATTCTTGGTCGCTTGAAAGCTAAAGCAGCCGAGGTCGCCCAGGGTGCTGACGCGGCGGCGCCGCCACTCGCCCGTATGAGCCTGGCACGCATCCTCGACAACCGGAAGCTTGTGCTTCTTGGCGACCTCGAGTACAAGGTCCATATTCACCGGGTTGCCGCCCAGATGCACCGGCATGATGCACCGCGTCCGGGAAGTGATCTTCGCCTCGATTTTGCGGGCATCGATCTGAAAAGTCTCCCGGTCACTGTCAACGAACACCGGCAGCGCGTGTTGCATCAAAATGACGTTGAGCGTAGCGACGAAGGTGTAGGGTGGGAGGATAACCTCATCGCCGGGTTCCACGCCCACCGCATTCATCGAAGTGTAGAGCGCCGTGGTCCCGCAAGAGGTCACCACGCAGTACTTCGCGCCCAGGGTCTCCGCCCATTTCTCTTCGAACTTGGTCGCGAAGTGGCCGTCGCCCGCACGGCACCACTCGCTGCTGTGCAGTACTTCCATCCAGCCTCTTTCGTCGTTCTCGCGGACGATGGGCCAGGCGGGAAATGGCGCGGTCCTGACCGGCTTGCCGCCCAGGATGGCAAGCTTCTCTCCCGTCGAGCTTGTTGGGCGGGGACTCG
>Ga0326728_10009201_pt1 | contig 23923 bp, 17 predicted proteins | sample MB3enrmetagenome_FD_207602 | JGI IMG/M metagenome (GOLD analysis project Ga0326728, IMG submission 207602) | Lab enriched peat soil microbial communities from McLean, Ithaca, NY, United States - MB31MN | ecosystem: Environmental > Terrestrial > Soil > Wetlands > Peat | place: USA: New York... | reverse complement strand
TAAGTGAGGTTATACATGAGCAGCAAGGCTCCAGCTACAAGTACACCCCCCACAGCGCTCAAAGACCGCAGGGCCACCCGGGGACGTCGTATCTCACCAGAAGGGGAGAACGGGTTCTACGAGACGTGGTATCCGGTTTGTCTTTCCGCCGATGTAGCAGCAGGGCAAGTGTTGGGGCGACCATTTCTGGACGGCCGGGTCGTGGTATTCCGGGGCGCCAATGGGGTTGCACGTGTCATGAGCGCGTACTGCCGCCATTTCGGCGCAGACCTTGGGGTCGGCGGGATGGTCATCGGTGACGAATTGCAGTGTCCCTATCACCATTGGCGTTACGGGCAGGACGGCGCCTGCAGTCACATCGCCGTCAGCGGCCCCGTACCGAAGCAAGCGCGGCTCTATACGTTTCCGACGGTCGAGAAATGGGGGATCGTGTTCGCCTACTATGGCGAGAATGAGACTCCCGTGTTCCAGCTGCCTGAACTTCCGATTCCAGAGGGGGCGCTGCGTACCTTCGGCACGTTCAAGTTCAAGCTTGATATCAGCCTGCAGTTTGCCAACAGCGTCGACTATCAGCATCTGGTCGTGCTTCACGGACTGACTATGGAGCGATATCCGGAAGTGACCTTTGATCGCTATCACATGACGCAGAAGAATATGGTGTGGACCGACTCCACGCGCGCCAATGGAGCGCGGTTTGGCCTCGACGTTGCAGTTTACGGTACCAGCATATTGATATTCGGCGGCGACGTCGGTGGGCAACCCGTCTCCTGGGCGATCCTTGGCACACCGATAACTTCTGAGGGAGTCTCCTACGGATACACCGTCACCACAGTCCCTCATGGCGGTGACGATCCAGAAAGTGTTGCAGCTACAAGCGAAAGCCTGATCCAGTGGGAAAAATGGGCGCATATGCTGATGGTGGAGGACGACAAGCCCATCATGGATACAGTCAGCTTTCGTCAAGATGCGTTCCTGGCGCAGGACAAGTACGTCGCGGAATACCTGAGATATCTCGAACGTTATCCGCGGGTTCATCCGGCCGCAGACTTCATCAAATAAAGCAAATAAAGCAAATAAAGCATACATAGCTTCGAAGGTACTGAAGGGGAGGGGGAGTCAATGTCCACAGTTTCTCACCGCGTTATTGGTGCGGTCCTTGCACTGCAAGCCGTGTTCGCATGCCTGTGGGGCGCTCCCGTGCGCGCCCAGACGAGTCCGGCGGAATCGAGTAACCAATCGGCCTCGCGCGATTCCATCGAGGAGGTCATCGTCACCGCCAGGCGCCGGGAGGAATCCCTTCAAGACGTACCGATCTCGATCACGGCGCTGTCGGCCGCCGATATTGTCGAACGATCTGCCGCGAATTTGGCCGACCTAACTGCCGCTACTCCCAACGTCCAGATCGCACCAAGCAGCATCGTGGGAAACGCTGCCGCCGCGATTTTCATTCGAGGCATCGGTCAGTTTGACAACTCGATCACGACGGACCCAGGCGTGGGTGTGTATGTAGACGGCGTGTATTTCGCCCGGACGAACGGCGCTCTGCTGGATCTTGCCGACTTTAACGAAGTGGAGGTTCTGCGCGGGCCGCAAGGGACCCTCTTTGGAAAGAATACCATCGGCGGTGCGATCAATATCACCACGAACAACCCCGGTGACAAGTTCGGTGGACAGGTCCAGGTCACCGCCGGCAATCTCGATCGATTCGACTATTCCGCTGCGGTAGACATCCCGCTCGGGCCTAATGACGCTATGCGTGTGTCGCTGATGCGGCGCAGCGACGACGGCTACGGTCGCCGCCCGGACGGCACGACTCTCGGAGGCCACGACCGCGATATTGGGCGCATCAAATGGCATTGGACTCCGTCGGACTCGATCGATATCACTTGGTCAGCTGATGGTACACGCAAGCGCGAAAACGGAAGTCCCATGTCGTTGGTTTACGTCAATAGCCAAGCGCCGATCGCTGCTCTTGAAAACCTGCTAGTAGCACCCTTCGATAAGCGCTATGTTCCGACTAACCCGTACATTAACTATGGGACCGGTCCCGAGAAGGACGACCTCGATTCAACGGGAACCTCATTTAGAATTGTTTGGAACGTGGGGGGAATGAAATTCGACTCGATTACCGCCTTTCGGAACCAAAAAACCACCACATTAGAAGACGGTGACGCTTCCCCAGCCAACATGATCCAATTCAACGACTCACAGTCTAGCCAGCAATTTTCTGAGGAGGATCATCTGAGTGGCAGTGCGTTTGGGTCGCACGTTGATTGGCTCGTAGGCGCGATATATTTTCGTGAGAAAGCGAGCGACGCTACGCTTTCCCTCCAGGTTCCGAATCTCGAGCCCTTCATTGGCGACTTCACGACCCTCAACGTGGACTCCGTTACAGACACGAGCACCGGCGTGTTCGGCGACTTCACCTGGCATATCGTGCCAGATTGGAGCATGAACGGCGGGATCCGCTATACGCATGAACAGAAGAACTGGAACTATAACTACGAGCACTATCTGACCCAAGTGCAGGACTTCCCTCCGGGCGAACTGTCGAATAATTGGAATCCAATCACGCCAAAGTTGGACCTCGAGTTTCACCCGAACGAGGCGTTGCTAACGTACGCGTCGATCGCGAAGGGATTCCGCAGCGGCGGATTTAACGCCTACGCTAATTCCATTACAGGTCTTCAATCTTTCAATCCCGAAACCGTCATCACCTATGAAGTGGGTCTCAAGTCCCAATTTCTCGCGAATCGCGTACGCTTTAATACCGCCGTGTTCTACAGCGACTACAAAGACATGCAGCTGCTAATACTGAACACAACCGCTAGCGGTGGCTATGTAGCTTTGACGGAGAATGCGGCGAAATCCCGAATCAGTGGCGTCGAGGCCGAAGTCACCGCAATGCCCGTACCGCGGGTGGAATTAACCGCAGGGGTCGGCTATCTGGATTCGCAGGTTCAATCAGCCGTGCCCAATAGTGGGGTGGTCCCGGGAGATCGCCTGATGGAGGCACCACTATGGAGTGGGAACGCGTCCGCGCAATACACCCAGCCGGTAGCCACCGGCGCCTTGAAGTTTCGCGCCGATTACTCCGTCAAGTCCGACGTATTTCAGGACGCCCAAAATACACCCGCGATCCGATCCAGTGGATACGGTCTCCTCAATGCGCGGATTGGTTATGCCCCAGACGCACCCGGATGGAGCGCAGCGCTTTTCGTTACGAACATTACGAATAAGCGCTACACGCTTGCTGGCTACGACGCCGGCGCATTCGGCTTCGGGTTTGCGCTCTGGGGTCCACCACGAGAGTTCGGTGCTTCCGTTGCTTACAGATTTTGATAGGGGCCCCTCCTGTGGTTCTGGCGCCCCCGCGCCGGGGCGATGCTCTGCCGCATTGCGCCCTCAATGCGGGATTGGAGGCCGTAAATGCACGTGAAGACGCGTCCACAACCTACTACATGGACGGTATACCAGCAGAGTGGCCATCGCTATTGGGTGATACCCGGGAGCATCCGGCAACGAGTCGTTTGACGAAACTTACGGTCGCGCCGATCACCGCGTCCGGCTGGTCGCGATGCGGCGAATGACGACAGTCGTCCAATTTGCGGAGCTCCACCGTCGTGGCCTGCGTCGCGATCCGCTCGATCTGCTCGAAGGTGCCATATTCGTCCTCCGCCCCTTGCATCGCGAGTACCGGACACCGGATGGCGGCCAGACATCCCTCGATGTTCCATCGGCGGAAATCCTCGTGCAGCCAGATGTCGTTCCAGCCGCGAAAGGTCCGGTCGACATCGGCGTGGTGTCGTCCGAGGCGCATTCGGAGGTCGGTCGACTCATAGGCGATTTTGGCGGCGTGGATGTTGCGAATCGTTAGGTCTTCGACGAACACGTGGGGCGCCAGCAGAATCAGTCCCCTTGCGCGGCCCGGCGCCATGCCTTCGTAAAGCAGAGCAATCGACGCGCCGTCACTGTGGCCGAACAGGACCGGATCGCGGATCGACAGCCGCAGCAACAATTCCGGGAGTACATCCAGCGCCTCGCGATGCATGTAATCCGTCATTCGCGGCCCGGCGAGCGCCTCCGAAAAGCCGTTGCCGTAGCGCGAATAGACGAGCGCGTTGCAGCCGCAGGCGGCGGCGAGCCGCTCCGGAAAGTCCTTCCACAACGAGATGGAGCCGAGACCCTCGTGCAGAAACACGAGGGTCGCAGCGTCCTTCGATGCCATGGGGACGAGCCTGTATTCCAGCGAGCGGCCCGCCACGTTGATACGCGCCGCCGGGCCGCCCGACCCGTTGGCCCGCACCGGCGCACGCAGTTTGAACCGTTGAATCTTGCCGGTCGCCGTCTTCGGCAATTCCTCGAGGAACTCGATCCATCGAGGATATTTGTACGGCGCCAACCGCGACTTGACGTGCGATTGCAGCTCCGCCGTTAGCGCAGCGGACGCGGTCACGCCGGGTCGCAAGATCACATAGCCCTTGGGTTTCACGAGGCCGTCCGCATCCTCCCAACCGACCACCGCGGCCTCGAGCACGGCTTCGTGGGAAATCAGCGCCGCTTCGACTTCGGCCGGCGAGACGTAGATGCCGCTCACCTTCAACATGTCGTCGGCGCGGCCGGCATAGATGAAATTCCCGTCGGTGCGTTCGACGTATTTGTCGCCCGTCCGGGTCCAGGGTCCGAGAAAAGTGCTGAGGCTGCGTTCGCGGTTGTTCCAATAGAAGGCGGCGCTGCTGGGACCCGCCACCTGCAGTTCGCCCTGTTCGCCGGGCGGCACCGGGTCCCCATGCTCGTTCACGATGCGCACGGCATAGCCGGGCACCGGACGACCCGTGGTGCCGTACTGCACGTCGTCGGGCCGGTTGGATAGAAAGATGTGCAGCATTTCCGTCGAGCCGATGCCGTCCAGGATGTCGACCCCGAAGCGCCGCTGCCAGCGGCGCCCGATTTCCTCAGGCAACGGTTCTCCCGCCGAAATGCAACGGCGCAGGCGGCCTGGATCGATCGCGGGCAAGTCCGGACTGGCGAGCAGATTGGCATAGAGCGTGGGAACGCCGCCGAAAATCGTTGGACGGTGCCGGGTCATTCGGGCGAACACGGCCGCCGGAGTGGTGCGCTCGGCCATGAGGATGGCGGTCGCGCCGGTGGCCAGGGGGAAGGTTAGGGAGTTGCCGAGTCCATAGGCAAAAAATAGTTTCGCGGCCGAGAAGCACACGTCGTGCTCGTCGATGCCGAGGATGGGTCGGGCATACAGCTCCGCCGTGTGAATGAGGCTCGAATGGACGTGCACGGTGCCCTTCGGGACGCCGGTGGATCCTGAGGAATACAGCCAGAAACACGGATCATCGCGTGTGGTGTGGGTCGTTTCATGAGCCGTGCTCGCGGCGGCCAGCCGTCCGGCGAGTGAGTTCGGACCCCCGACGTCCCCACCCGCGATCAGCACATGCCGCAGCGCCGGCAGATTCGCCAGCAACGGCTCCACCAGCGGCCAAAGGGGTGCCGCAATCACGGCAACCCGGGCGCGGCAATCGTGCAGCAGATAGGCGTAGTCCGCCGGGGTGAGCAGCGTGTTGACCGGCACGGGCACCGCGCCGGCCTTGATGCTACCCAAGAAAACGATGGGGAAATCGACGGTATCTTGCATGCACATGAAGACACGCTGTTCCGTCTCGACGCCGAGAGCGTGGAGCACGTTGGCAAACGCGGACGTGCGCGAGTCGAGTTCGCGGTAGGTGAGTGACGTCTGGTCGTCGATGAAGGCCGGCTTGTCCGCGACACCGGGCCGCAGGTTGCGTTGGATCAAATCATGAGCCGCGTTGTAGTGACGCGGAATATGGAGCAGGGGCGGGCTCTGCGACCGGTCGACTTCACTGAGTTTGAGCATCTCCACTGCGCTCAGCGGGTGAACTCGATGGCGCCTCGGGGAAGCAGATACAGCACCAACGCCTGACCTCCTCGTGCTTAAGCGTAATGAGCAAGATAATGCCGAAGTATGACCAAGTCAACGCGAAAGGAGCAAAATAATGCTTGCATCGGCGATCACAACTGGAAATACTCCGGTGCGTGAAGTCACCCCTTCCCTTGAAGTCGGTTGCTGCGGCGGCGCTGCCGTCGGACGACGCCGAATTCTTGCGCTCCGTGGGCCGTCGGGTGCGGGATTTGCGTGAGCGCCACGACCTCACCCGACGCCTCCTCGCGGCGCAGGCCGATGTCTCCGAGCGCTACCTCGGGCAGTTGGAGACCGGGGAGGGCAACATCTCGATCATGTTGCTGCGCCGGGTGGCGCTGGCCCTCGACGTGCCGCTCGCCGAACTGCTCGAGACCGACCCGGATTCCGTCGAGAAGCAGTCGATCCGGCGCTTCCTGCGGCAGATTCCCCGGTATCGCATCGACGATCTGCTGGTCCGACTGGTGCGCGAGGTGGGGTCGGAGCGCGAGGCCCGGCGCCGGCGCATCGCGCTCATCGGCTTGCGCGGCGCCGGGAAATCCACGCTGGGTTCACGCTTGGCCCGCGAGCACGGCATTCCGTTCGTGGAGATGGATCGGGAGATCGAAGCCGAATCCGGGCTTCCCCTGGCGGAACTGTTTTCCCTCTACGGCCAGGCGGGGTATCGCCGCTTCGAAGGACGCTGCCTCAAGCGCATCGTCGATGAGTATCCGCGCGCGGTGCTGTCCGTGGGCGGCGGCGTGGTGTCGGAGTCCGACACGTACGAACTGCTCCTCGCCAACTGCTTCACCGTGTGGCTGAAGGCGCGTCCGGAGGATCACATGCAGCGCGTGATCGCCCAGGGCGACATGCGGCCCATGGCCGACAGTCCGGAGGCGATGGCGGATATGAAGCGCATCCTCGCCGCCCGCGAACCGCAGTACCGTAAGGCCGATGAAATCGTCGACACGTCGGGTTTGTCGGTCGACGCCGCCTTCGCCCGTCTCTCCGGCATGGTGCCACAGCACTGAATTCATTCCACGGAGTCGAGTATGGCAATGCATCTGCAGTCGGTCGAATCGAGGACAGCGGGCGGCGATGATGGCCCGGGGGCGGCTGAAGCCGTCAGCTTTCGGACCGATCCTTCGCGGTATCGCCATTGGCGCCTGTCGTTCAGCGGCCCCGTGGCAACACTCACCATGGATACCAGGGAAGAGGGCGGCATCCGCCCCGGGTACAAGCTCAAGCTCAATTCCTACGATCTGGGCGTGGACATCGAACTCTACGACGCCTTGCAGCGCATCCGCTTCGAGCATCCCGAGGTGCGCACCGTCGTGGTCACGAGCGGCAAGGAGCGCATTTTCTGCTCGGGGGCGAATATTTTCATGCTGGGTCTTTCCAGTCACGCGTGGAAGGTCAATTTTTGCAAATTCACTAACGAAACACGCAACGGCATGGAGGATTCGAGCCGCCATTCGGGATTGAAATTCCTCGCCGCTTGCAATGGCACCACGGCCGGCGGCGGCTACGAACTCGCACTCGCCTGCGATGAGATCGTGCTGGTGGACGACCGCTCCTCCGCGGTCAGCCTCCCCGAAGTGCCGCTGCTCGGCGTGCTGCCCGGCACGGGTGGCCTCACCCGCGTGACCGACAAGCGCAAGGTGCGACGGGATCTCGCCGATATTTTCTGCACCACGACCGAAGGCGTGCGCGGCGCCCGGGCGAAGGAATGGCGCCTGGTCGACGAGGTGGTCAAGCCGCAGCAGTGGGCATCCCACATAGCGGGGCGGGCGCTCGCCCTGGCCGCTCTGAGCGATCGGCCGGCCGATGCGCGGGGGGTGCCGTTGCATGCGCTCGACTGCCGCGCCGATGCATCGGGCTATCGGTATCGGCATGTCGATGTGGTTCTGGAACCCGCCAAACGGCGCGCCACGCTCACCGTGCGGGCGCCGGAATCCGATGAGCCTGCAGATATCGCGGCGATCGAGGCCGCCGGCGATCGTTGGTGGCCGCTGGCCATGGCGCGTGAATTGGACGATGCCATCCTCATGTTGCGTACCAATCATCTCGACCTCGGCACCTGGGTGCTCAAGACCGCGGGCGATGCGGCGCGGGTCATGGCCGTGGATGGCGTGTTGCAGGAACACGGTCACCATTGGTTCGTGCGCGAAACGGTGGGCATGTTGCGGCGAACCTTCGCGAGATTGGACGTCAGTTCGCGGACACTGATCGCGTTGATCGAACCCGGATCCTGCTTCGCCGGCACATTGCTCGAGTTGGCGTTGGCGGCGGATCGCAGCTACATGGCCGACTTCACCGAACACGCGCCGCGGATCGCGCTCTCGCCGTTGAACTGGGGTGCCTTCCCGCGCGTCGACGGGCAATCGCGATTGTGGAGCCGCTTCTATGGCGAGCCGGCCGCGCTCGATCCGATCAAGCCGAAGACGGGCGGCCCGCTCACGCCGTCGGAGGCGCTCGAACTCGGGCTCGTCACCGCCGGGTTGGACGACATCGACTGGTCGGACGAGATCCGCATCGTGCTCGAAGAGCGCGCCAGCCTGTCGCCTGATGCGTTGACGGGAATGGAGGCGAATCTGCGCTTCGGCGGGCCGGAGACCATGGAAACGCGGGTGTTCGGTCGCCTGTCGGCCTGGCAGAACTGGATATTCATCCGACCGAACGCTGTCGGCAGCGACGGCGCGCTGAAGGCGTTCGGCACCGGCAGCAAGGCCAAATTCAACTGGGACCGCGTTTGAACCGCGTAGCCTAATCCCGGCAGCGAAAATCCATCAGGAGCCGACATGAGCATCAACTACAGCGACAAGATCCCGAACAACGTCAACTTGTCGGAAGACAGGACGCTGCAGCGTGCACTGGAGCACTGGCAGCCGGAGTTTCTTCGCTGGTGGGCGGATATGGGTCCTGACGGATCGCAGGCGTTCGATGTGTACCTGCGCACCGCGGTGAGTGTTCACCCGAGCGGTTGGGCGCATTTTGATTACGTGAAAATGCCCGACTATCGCTGGGGAATTTTTCTCTCACCCGCGACGGCGGAACGCCAAGTCAATTTCGGCGACCACAAGGGCGAGCCGGCGTGGCAGGACGTTCCGGGTGAGCACCGCGCCAACTTGCGCCGAATCATCGTCACACAAGGCGACACCGAACCCGCATCGGTCGAGCAGCAACGTCATCTTGGACTGACCTGTCCGTCGCTGTATGACTTGCGCAATCTGTTCCAGGTCAACGTCGAAGAAGGACGCCATCTCTGGGCCATGGTCTACTTACTGCACCGGTATTTCGGTCGCGATGGTCGCGAAGAGGCGGAGGCCCTCCTGCAACGCCGCTCGGGGGATCGCGATAATCCGCGAATATTGGGCGCCTTCAACGAACGGACGCCGGATTGGCTGGCCTTCTTCATGTTCACTTACTTTACGGACCGTGACGGAAAATTCCAACTGCTGGCGCTGGCCGAGTCGGGCTTTGATCCTTTGGCGCGGACCACACGCTTCATGTTGATGGAGGAAGCGCATCATATGTACGTCGGGGAGTCCGGCATCGCGCGCGTCATCCAGCGCACGTGCGACGTCATGGCGGAACACAAGACGGATGACCCCGCGCAGCTGCGCGCGCTGGGTGTCATCGATCTGCAGACCATTCAGCGGTATCTCAACTTTCATTTTAGCGTGACTATCGACCTGTTCGGCGCCGACGTCTCTTCGAACGCCGCCACGTTTTATTCGAGTGGCCTCAAAGGACGTTACGAGGAAGCGAAATACGACGACGATCATCTGCTGCGGGATGCAAAGTATCCGGTGTTGCAGATCATTGACGGATGTCTCATGCAGGGTGAGGCACCGGCGCTCAACGCGCTCAATGAAAGGCTGCGCGATGACTACATTGCGGACTCCGTCGCAGGCGTCGGGCGCTGGAACCGCATCATCCACAAGGCGGGAATTCCCTTTGAATTGATCGTGCCGCACAAGGCGTTCAATCGGAGAATCGGGCCTCTCGCGGGGCTCCGGATTGCACCCGACGGCCGTGTCGTCGCGGAGTCGGAGTGGAAGACCAAGGAGCGCGAATGGCTTGCCACCGATGAAGACCGGGCCTTCGTCGCATCGTTGATGGGCCGGGTGGCCTCACCCGGCGCCTATGCAAATTGGATCTCGCCACCGACGCGAGCCATCAACAAGCAGCCGGATAATTTTGAATTCGTGCGGTTCAATTAACTAGCCCATCCAAGCCTTCTTCAATACACACCCACGCCGCTCATTCGCGGGCGCCCCGAATGGCGCGAGGAACGGTTGAACAGCCCGGTCTGACGGAGAAGAGCTACGATTTCTTTGGATAGTCCAGCGCCACTGTTGCGAGCGTGGCGTTGCCCACGTCCGACCACGACGTCGCATTGAATGTGAACTCGGCGACGGCACAGGTCGGCATGTCGGTAATCTCGCTTGAGAGGCGATGCGCGAGCTCCGCCAGCACCGGGTTATGGCCAACAAGCATCGCACGATCCAGCTTGTCACCGAGCTTGTGAATGATGTTGAGCAGGTCAGCCACGGCGCCGGGATACAGCCGATGGTCTACCACGATATCCTTGAGCTTGTAATCGAGTTTTTCGGCGATGATCTGCGCGGTCGTGATCGCTCGGCTCGCCGGACTCGACAAGATCAGGTCGAGCTTCACATCGCGCTTCGCTAGTCGCTCACCCATCGCCGATGCGTCGCGCTTGCCGCGATCATTCAATGGCCGGTCTTTGTCGGGCAACGTAGTGTCATCCCGACTCGACTTCGCGTGCCGGACGAGGAATATGGTCTTCATGTTACATGCCTACGGTCCAGGAAACCCCCGACGCATATCGCTGCGCGACGCAACAGTCGTCACAGCGTTCGCTCTTCAGAAGCACCCTCAGGGTGCCCCTGATTCGTGTCTCGCTTCGTGGTGCCAGTAGCCGTGACGCCCGTAATGCGCGTGGACGCGCGCTTCTTGCTCGCGATCGAGCAGTGCCGTGGGGTCGTATGGCGGTGAGCTTTTTACTGCTTGCCGTGTCAGACCGACGGTAACTGTGCATTCGGCCCAGTTCACATCATCAATCCACTGCGGAGCGATGATCACCTGATGACCCAGCCACCAATTGCTCGTATTAACGATGATGTAGCGGATTGCCCAGGTCTCCTCGTCAACGAGGAAACCCTGTACGTGGCCAATGTCGCCGTCGCTCGCGTGCACGTAATATCGCATGACTTCGTTGGCACTATGCAGATGCGGGTTGTTATGTTGATGCCCGGCGAGGTCGTCGGGGCCGGATCCCAACTGCTGCAACCCCGCTTGCAAGATGTCGGGATATAAAGCCGCGCCCCATAGACCCCCGCCCCCCCAGTATTTCCCGTAGCCGTAGTACCCGAGATACCCCATCTCTTGCTGACGCGAAACCGGTTTATGGGTGTCAATGTCGGGGCTGTGTTTAACCTGCTCCTTCGTCAGTGAGACGGGAAGGATCTTGTCGGACCAATTCGGCCTACCGATCGAAATAGGCGATATCAGTACTCTGTGCCGGGGCGGCCCTTCATCGGTTTCTACCTCGAGATAGCGAATGACCCACTGAAGATCGTCAAAGTAAAAATCCTTGACCTGACCGATGATGCCGTCGGTCGCACCAATCGTGTAACCCTCCATATCCTTCATGCTGCGTAACATACGTCCCTCCCTAGCTCGTGATGCGACCTATTTCAAACAATCTTTAGCATTCTGTTGAGATCGCCGAAACCTCACCGAGGTTCTCTTGAATGTTACCGTGCGCCTGCAGCATTTTGTTATCAACACGCTTGCCGGTAGCTTCCTTTGATGGTGCCTCTCACGACCTTAATGCGACCCCTCATTTTGATCTTTCTTGATTCTCATGATTTCCTCCTCCTGGTAACAGCAGCAACATAGGTCGGTTTGCCTGCTAAGTCTGTAGGGGATGGTACGGATGGAGGATCGTAATGGTCAGCGCCGACCCTCGGACTCCGTGGCGCAAACAACGCCTTCTATGCTGACACGCAGACCTATAATCTGCCGGTCGTTTATCCCAAAACCGCCGGCTCGTTAGTTGAGATCGGAAAGCTTGCCCCGGAAGCCGGATATTTATTGACCGTTGCCTTCCCTTCGCTGAGTCTGGAGCAGGCCGGCGAGATCTTGACCGAGACAGAAGGACCGGGCGGCGGATTCCTCGACGATCGAGCTTCTTTTGGTGTCTATTCCCGCCTCAATCTCTATGCGATCGCGCGGATGTCATGACGGGTGACGTGCGCGCCGGAAAACACGCTGGAGGACTGCGTACGGTTGATGCAGAAGCATCAATTCGGAGATTTCCCGTGGTGGACAAGGAGGTGCGATGCATCGGCATGATCGCGCAAGCCGATATCGCTTTGCGTGCTCGCGCAGCGGACGTGGCGAAGATGCTCGCAGAAATCTCGCGGGCGGTGCGAGCCGGCCGTGAAATGCGCGCGGCGAGGGCGTAGACTTTGAAATTGTGCTGTCGCCGCTGTTGTAGATAAGCGAAACTGCATAAGGTGCCATTTTCAAAGCGAGAACGAACATGGGTCTCTTCGGCGAATCTATGGTGTTTGATAATCGAGGGGACGCCGGCCGCAAGCTGGCGAAACGTTTGGAGGCGTATGCCAAGCGCAAGGACGTAATCGTGCTGGGGATTCCGCGCGGGGGCGTTCCGGTTGCCTTTGAGGTGGCGAAGGCGCTGGGGGCTCCACTCGACGTATTCCTGTCGCGGAAGCTCGGCGTGCCAGGGCAAGAAGAACTTGCATTTGGCGCGGTCGCCAGCGGCGATGTGCGCGTGCTGGATCGGCAAATCATCGAGGCGGTCGGCGTTTCCGAGCAGCAAATTGAGCAGACCACTCAGGCTGTGAAAAAGGAACTGGAGCGGCGCGAGCGCCTCTTTCGCGGGAGCCGGCCGCCGCTCAACGTGGAGGGACGCACCGTTCTTCTTGTGGACGACGGCATTGCCACCGGTTCCAGCATGCGGGCAGCTATAAATGCGTTGCGCCAGATGAAGCCCGCGCGCATTGTGGTGGCGGTTCCGGTGGCTCCTGTTTCGACCTGTAATCACCTCAGGCCCGAGGTCGATGAGCTGGTCTGCTTGCACATGCCGGAGTCATTCTTTGCCATCGGCCAATTCTATGCCGACTTCTCGCAGGTACCGGATGAGGACGTGGCGGGCCTCCTCCAATACGGCGCAGAGCCGGCTGTTCAGAAGGCGATACAGACAAGGGCTGCAGGGAAAAAAGCTTCACCATGAATCCCGGGCGGAAAGCCAAGCACGACGGCATCGAGAGCGAAGTAACCGTCGAAGCCGACGAGGTAACGTTGGGAGGCACTCTAGCACTCCCGGACAAGGCTGTCGGGATCGTTCTTTTTGCGCACGGAAGCGGCAGCAGCCGCCATAGTCCGCGGAACCGCTACGTTGCACAAGTGCTCCAGTCAAAGGGCGTCGGGACTCTGCTATTCGACCTTCTGACTAGCGAGGAAGAATCGATCGATCAGTACAACATGGCGCTTCGTTTCGACATTCCCTTTCTCGCGAAGCGGTTGGTCGGCGCGACGGAATGGATACTGCGCAGGCTAGACACGAAGGCTCTCAAGGTGGGCTATCTCGGGGCCAGCACCGGAGCTGCTGCGGCGCTCGTCGCAGCCGCGGCGCTTCCGGATACGATCGCCGTAGTCGTATCCCGCGGAGGCAGGCCCGATCTCGCGGAATACGCACTCGGTTCCGTTCGAGCTCCCACACTGCTGATTGTCGGGGGAGAGGATGTGCCGGTGATCGCCATGAACCAAGACGCCCTCGCAAAACTCCGCTGCCCGGAAAAGAAACTAGTCATCGTTCCGGGAGCCACTCACCTGTTCGAGGAACCAGGAACACTCGAGCAAGTGGCGCGACTCGCGTCGGAGTGGTTCGCCGCGCACTTTACACCCGCTGTCCAAGCCAGGACCCAAGCATCGACGCGAGACTGAGCGGTATAGCGGCGTGGTCTTGCTCGGGAATAGCGCTTGCTCCGGAGGCGGAATTGTCGGCGGCATTCAATTCGGCGACAATTTTCAATACAAGCGACTGGCGTTGGGATTTGGCGCTGATCTCGACGTCTCGGGTGCCAAGAATCAGCGCCAAGCGATCAATGGCTCGGCCTGATACACACCCTCACCTTCGCAATCCCATCCGCTGGAACGTGCGTCAGACCCGAACTAGTAGTTAATGCCAATTGCCGACCGGGCGCGGGTACTTCTCGGCGAGCAACGGGACGAGAACCCTCACGAGCGTGCCGTGACCTTGTCCCGAGCGTACTTCCAGCGTGCCTCCGGCGCGCGCCGCCCGGTAGCGCATGGTGCGCAGTCCGATACCTACCCCGTCTGCGGCGCTGGACGGGTCGAGACCTGCGCCATCGTCACGAATCACCAGCTCTACGGCCGTCGCGCGCAGCGCGAGCTGGATCTCGATACTCCCGCAGTGCGCATGTTTGAGCGCGTTGGTGATCGCCTCCTGCGCGATTCGATACAACTCGAGTGCGGGTGCCCCTGCCATTACCGTGTTGACCGCATCTGAGGTGACGGCGGTGCACTGTATCCCCGTCGCCGCGGTGCGCGCGGCGAGTTTGCGCAGCGCCGCCGAGAGTCCGCCGTCGACGATCGGCGCCGCCCCATGCGCTAGAGTCCGGCACACCTGCATCGCTTCGTTCATCGCCGCCGTCGTCTGGTCGATCTTATCGGACAGACCGGACTCCGATACCTTGGCGTCGCGCGCAATCGCGGCGAGCAGCAGTGACGTACCGTACAAGATCTGGCCGAGATTGTCGTGCAACTCTGACGCCAAGCGGCGGCGCTCAGTATCGGCGGCCGTCATGACCTCTGCCTCCAATCGCTTGCGCTCGCTGATATCCTGCAGCGTGCAGCTGACTTCGATCTTACCGTCGTCTCTGCGCTTGGGAACGCCGAACAGGCGGATCCAGCGCCCCGCAGGCACGCTGATCCGGAGCGGCAGATCGATGTCGACAGGGTTGCCGGCGTGTGCCGCTTCCTGTAGGGCCACGATCAACATCAGCGCTATTTCCGGTTCAAAGGCGTTCTCGAGGGCCTGGCGATCAGCGCAAGTCGCGGCCGGCAATCCGAGTACGGCAGGCGTGCCATCTGTCCACCACAGCGACCAATCCGGGAGCATCAGGCGGAATGCACCGATGCGGACGGTCGCCTCGATATCGCGGATCATTTCGCGGCTGCTCTTAAGAGCCGTCGCCCGGTCCAAGCTCTCCAGGCCGAAGGAGATGTCGGCCACCATGTCGTCGAGAAGCGAGATTTCGCGCTCTCCGAAGTGATCTCTGAGCGTGCTGTGAACGCTCAAGATCCCCGTGATCCGGCCTGACCTGAACAATGGAAAGGCGGCCGAGGATTTGATGCCGAATCGGTGAACCCGGTCCAGCCAGGGGCGCATGATCTCGCTGGCTTCAATATCATTGATGATCACGTGCGCACCGGATCGCAGCGCGAGACCCGCGGGACCGCGGCCTTCGGGGAACCGCTCGTCCGCCGTAAGCCTAAGCCCATCGACGTACGCCCGGGCAGGACCGGCGACTGCTCCGGTGCGCAGAAAGCCATCCTGATCCAATAGGCCAATCCAAACGAGAGCGAAGCCTGCGTCCTTTACTGCGATGTCGCAAATGCGCTCGAGCAACTCCGTCTCGTTGCCGGCGCGGACGATCATCTGGTTGGTGTGAGAGAGAGTCCGATGGATGGTATTGAGCCGCCGCAGCTCCGCGTCGGCCTGTTTGACGTCTGTGATATCGTGGCTCACGGTGGCAAAACACATTGGTTCGCCGTTGATGTCGTCGATCCTGAAGGTCTCGGTGAGCGTCGAAATCACCGCACCGTCGGTTAAACGCAGCAAGTCGAGTTCGCCTGACCACCGACCGGTGGAGTTGAGCGCTGGCATGACCTCACGCAGGAGCCTATCCACATTCCTGGGGTGAACGAAATCCGCGATCTTGCGACCCTTCAGCCCCTCGGCCGGTCCCAGGCCGATCAAACGGCGTCCGTAATCGTTGATGAATTCCGCGCTGCTATCCAGGCCGGCAACGCCAATAAATTCCTTGGCGTGGCGTACCAAGGATGCGAGCTGGCGGTTGCTGCGGTCGATTTTTCCGCGGTCCGTCGTATCGCGCCACACGATCGCAAGATCGACCCGATTGTGATGGGTCACCGGCCGGCTTGTAAGCCATACGGGCAGTAGCGAGCCGTCACGGCGTCTAAGCTCGGTGAGCCCGAGATCACCACCGCCGTGCAACGAGGCCGTGATCTGTGCCCGGACGTGGTCCGCGGTGACGGCGTCGGGTGCGAGTTCCGGAAGTGTCAATGACTCGAACAAGTCGCGTGGATACCGCAGCATCTCGCAGGCGGCATTATTGAACTCGACGAATTGCAGAGTTGCTGCATCTACGAGTGCAATACCGTCCGTGGACTGGCTGACGACTGCGCTGAGGATTTGCTCTCGCTGCCGCAGCCGCTCTTCGGAATTCCGGCGATCAGTGATGTCGAGTACGGCGCCGATGGTTCGGATCGGACGGCGCCCGTAGCCTTCGGATGAGAAGAACGTGCGGGAGCGTGTGATGAGCCAGCGGACCTGGCCGTCGCGGCGAATGATGCGGTGTTCGACGTCGAAAAGACCGTCGCCGGAGGGGTCATGGGCACGTTGTATGGCGACGGCAATTGCTGCGCGATCGTCCGGAAACACGCATTCCAAGAATTTCTCCAGCGTCACCGGTTCATCGGCCGAGAATCCGAAGTTCTGTCGTTGTTCAACCGACCAATAGATCCGGTCGTTCTCCTGGTCATGGTCGTAGATGCCGATGCGAGAGATGCGGATGACCTGTTGCAACGACTCATCGACGCGTCTGCGCGCGGTGAAGTCCGTGGCCGTGCCGATCGTGCGCACAGCGCGCCGGCACGCGCCCTCTCCCTCGAACAGCGTCAACGAGCGGACCGCAAGCCAGCGAATTGCACCGTCCGGGAGCACGATGCGGTGCTGCACGTCGAACAAGCCCTCACCTTGCGGATCATGAGCACGCTCGATGGCCTGCGCGACGGCATCGCGATCTTCAGGGTGCGTCCCCCGCAGGAACTCCCCGATGCTCGCGGCTCCGTCAGCCGTCAAGCCGTACAGGCGGTAAAGCTCGGGCGAACGGTAGATCTCGCCCGTGCGATGATCATGGTCGAATACACCGATGTCGGAGACGCGAAGCGCGAGGCGCAATCGGGATTCGCCCTCACGCAGCAGGGTGACCTCTCGCCGTATTCGAATCAGTGCCGTCGCGAGCGCGATAGTCAACGCGACAAAAAACGCGTTAGTCCCCCAGAGCATCGGGGTGAGGCCGGCGTGCAGTGCGTCCATCGAATGTCTGTCCTCGTGCCGTACCGGGCCGCGAGCAGTTGGACCGCCTTGCGTGTACCACTTTGCCTAGGGACCCGGCACTTCGTTCCACAATGGCCGATACCGTAGCACGGTTTGCTGTCCCTGCTAAGCCGATTGCCGGAGCCGCAATGCCGTGATCCGCAAGCGGTGTAACGCACGCGCGAGGCGGTTTTCTCCTCCGATGCATGCGACTCTTATGCGTGGTGCCGCATTCCACGCCGCCCTTGCTCGCGAGGACAGTTGAAAACCCCAAAGACACGGCGGAAAAGCGGGCGTTCCAGTGAGGCCTTTAAATCCGCTGGAGCGTCAAAACGAGAGATAATCCAATCGCGGTACGCGCGAGAACGCGCGCTCGCGACCGACCAACGTTGCCCCATAAGCAATCGCCGTTCCAGCGATCCAAGCATCGTTTTCGCCAAGACGTCGGGAAAGAGAGGTCTGCAAGAGCGCCATCCGCCAAGCAATCATCCGAGACAGTTGTACGATGCGAAATGGACTTACGAATTCATTGAGCGCCACCGGATCGAGGAACCCCTCGGCAAACTCCCCGAGCGTCACGATGCTAATCGCTGCCGGCATCGTGCGGCGGGCCGCAAGCAACGCGGAGGCTGGGCCTGGACGTTCACTTGCCAGTTCATCCTCGAATTCGATGAGAAAGCTGGTATCCAGCAGCAGCATGCTTTAGCGCCGTTTGCGCCGTGGCCCCGCACCCTTGCCTTTGAACTCCTGCATCACATCGAGCAGTTCACCCGCCGTGAGCGCAGGTCGCTCGGCAAATAGGCGCCGAATCACTCGAGAGAAAGACTCAGTGCGGTCTTTCTTCTCTTGGGCAAGGAGATCATAGGCATCGGTTTCGATGGAAATAGTCTTGGTTGCCATACACAGACCATACACGAACTGTGTATCACGGTCAAAATTCCAGGCGTTTCCATAGGGGGTACTCATTGACCTCGACCGGGCCTTCAAGGCTTAATCCCTTGTCGTGCGCGGTCCGCTTGCGACGTCATTTCGCAGCCACGAGGGGCGGGTCGCGACCACCCTCAAGCGACGTTCACCGATGATCGCTTTGTGGAGGGTCATTTCACGCCGGGGTAGTGCCCAAAAAAATGATCAGCGAGTCCATGGTATCGGTAACTCCGTGCGCAACGATCGGGGCGAACAGATTGCGTCCGCAGTTGATATACAGGGCTGCCAGCAATGCGCCGTCAATTGTATTTTCGATAATGCCGTCCAGTTTTGATACGCATGGGCTAGTCCGAATATGACACTTACGACGGCGACTGAGACTAGCCAACCGAGCCGCGTTCGCCCGAGCAGGTCCAGTAGTCTATTCAGGACGTATCCACGCTAGACGAGTTCCTCGCCGAGTGCAGCGAGAAACCAAGAGGCGCCGACTGCTATCAGGAGCATCGGAACGTTTCCGACCAGCTCATGAAGAACGGATAAATCGGGATACTGGTGTTTGATGCCTAGCGGGTGCGAAGAGGTACTTCTCGCCGTATGCGTCGATGTCCTGACCCGTCCGTTGACATCGACTTTAGAATCGCGAGGCCTCGCGGCCGCCTTTAAGGACGCTCGCCACCATTGGACGGCGTCGTCATGGGGCCCCGCTAAGCAGCGGCACGTACTGCGGACTCTCGGAAATGCTCTTGTGGTCGGCGGTGCGGACGATCCGGAGTATCTTTGGCGACGGCTCGCACCATTCGACGCCGATGCCAGTACTTTCCACACGTGTCACAAACGATGATATGGTGTGCCCGTTGAGGTGAATATCGACGCGTGCCAACACAGTCAGCGATAAATGTGTGCGGATCAGTGCCCCGCTTCGGCTGATATTGACGATGCGCGCCTCCGCCTCAGCGCTGGCGCGGCATCGAAGCCCAACAGGGACGTCGACTGAAACGCGGTTACCCCATCGATGTTCCATAGCCCACTCCAGCATTCAGGTTAATCGCAATGCTGTCACAGCATAACCGCGGCGAATATACGCGGAGACCGGTATCGGCCGAGACCCGCTGCACCGTCAGGACTGAATGATTCGGTTGCATGCACTTCCATTCGATGCCTGGAAGGGCCGCCAGTAGATTGTTCTGGCATGGACCACTTGCGGGAACCGCGTCATTCGACATTCGGGCGAGTGCTTTCAGGTGGAACATGTTCCCTTCGGTGCTTCGAAATCGTGCGTCAGGAGGAGATAGCGGACAGTTCTGGGCAGCCATGTTTGCCGAGCAAGGTCTCGATCTCGCGCAGGAGGAGATTGATGTCCACTGGTTTGGGCAATATCCGATCCGCGATTTTCCTGGCCTGCGCGACGTGCCGGTCCGAGATATCACCTGTGAGCATGATCGTCGGTGGCTTCGCGTGAAGCAGAGTCGCGATTTCGGCAATGATCTCATCGCCGGTGATCCCCAGCGGAAGCTGATAGTCGCACAGGATCAAATCGGGGCGCAGCCCTTCGATAGTGACGTGATGCAGCGCTTCGTCGCGCGATGCGGCGCTGACGACATCGTACCCCTCGAGGCGCAGCAGCATCGCCATGGACCTGGCAACACCTGGATCATCTTCAATGTGCAGTACTATGGTGCCGCTCGATGGCGGTGCGGCCACGAATGTGTTGAGGGACACCCGTTGGTTTGGGAGCGCCGTCACCACGCCGCGCGGCAACTGTACGGTGAAGGTGGACCCGAACCCGACTCGCGACTCTATTGTGATCGGGTGATCGAGGAGCCGACAAAGCGTTTGAACGATCGAGAGACCGAGCCCGACCCCCTTGCGCTGATCGCGATTCGGATTGTCGATCTGATAGAACGCATCGAAGATCCGTCGCAGACTCTCAGGCGGAATGCCGACGCCGCTGTCGCTCACGTCAATCTCGATTCGCGACTCCGTCAGGCGAACGCGCAGCCGGACCGTGCCGCGCACCGTGTACTTGATGGCGTTGCCGATTAGATTACGCAGAATCACGGGCAAGAGCATGGGATCGCTGCTCACGATCTCCGGGGAATCCTCAACGTCTAATATGAGTGACTTGCTGGCCGCGGCATAGCCCAACTCCGAGCGCAGCCGGGCCAGGATCTCACGCAATGGAAAATCCCGCACCACCGGCTGAATGGCACCCTTCTCCAACCGATTGATGTCAATCAATGAGGACAGAATCTCATCCATGCTGCGTACCGATTCCTCGAGCAAACCCAATTGCGGGACGAATTCGGTGCCCTTGAGCGCTCGGCGCAGTGCCGACTGCAGACTCGAGATGGTCTGCAGCGGTTGTCGCAGGTCGTGGCTGGCGGCGGCCAGGAATCGCGACTTCACCTCATTGGCACGCACTGCGGAATCTCGGGCTAGTGTGAGAGCCTCCTGCAGCTCCTGACGCTCGGTTATGTCGCGCACGACCGCGACGGTGACCGGCGGCGTGCAATCGCCGATATGGTTCAGCATGACATCGATGGGAAATTCGGTTCCATCTCGCCGGCACCCGAGCAGTTGCAGACCCGCGCCCATAGGGCGTAGCCGCGCGGACTGCGAATACGCGCACCGATGTTGCACGTGACGCTCTCGCAGCTGCGCCGGCACGAGTAGCTCGATGGATTGATCGATGAGATCGTCGTGCTCGTAGCCGAACATGCGAGTGGCCTGGGCGTTCAAATACTTGATTCGGCCGCTGTTTCCGGCGCCGACCACCATGAATACGGCATCCGGCAGATGCTCGAGAACGTCGCGCCACGAGTCCTGCAGCAGGGAGCGATCGATGATTTCTGTCTGCACTCCGGGACCGACATAGAAATGCACGGCAACTCCCTATAACGTCCGGCGCGACCGCCCAACCCAGATCGCTGGGTCGCATTTATATGCCGCTAGCCGTCAGCTCTTGTATTCATGGATACCGCCCGCGTCTCTCAACATAGTGCTAATAATGCTAACCTATCGCGCAACCAGGACATGAGCCCCGGAAAATACTGAGAATGTCTGACATTGCGCTGCCCGGCGTCCAATGGGTTACCTGGGTTCAACGATCGTGGGGCCGGATTGTACGGCCATCGCCCCGTCCGCCTGTCACGCGTGCCAACAAGCAATCGTCGGATGCGACATGTTAAAAGTAGGTAAGAAAGCCCGGACGACATCGCAGCGCCAGCCGCGCAGCGTCCGCGCCAAAACTCCGCAGCCGGTCAAGTCCGCTCCTCGTGCGCGGTCGCGGCGGCGCTCCGACACAGCGCTGAAGGGGACGATTCGGCCCCACAGCGATAACTTTCTAGTGGTGGCGCTCGGTGCCTCTGCCGGCGGTCTCGAGGCGGTCAGAAAGCTGCTCGCGTCGATGCCTGCCGATAGTGGGATGGCGTTTGTGCTCATCCAGCACCTCGACCCCACCCACAGAAGCATGATGGTCGATTTGTTGGCGCGGGACACGGCGATGAACGTCTTGCAGGCCGGTGATGGCATGCCAATCCAGCGCAACTGCCTGTATGTCATCCCCCCGCAAGCCGATCTCTCAGTCCACGAGGGCGTGCTGCGGCTTTCGCCACCCCGGGTACGCCCCGGTGTGCACTTGCCGTTTGACCTCTTCTTGGACTCGCTGGCGGACGGTTTTGGTGAGCGGGCGGTGTGCGTCATCCTGTCGGGAACGGGTAGCGACGGCAGCGTCGGGATCAGGGCGGTCAGCGATAAGGGCGGACTCGTTATTGCGCAGGACCCAGTAGAGACTGCCTTCGACGGCATGTCGAGGAGCGCGATCGCCACGGGTGTCGTCGATCTCGTGCTGCCAGTGGCGAAAATCCCGCAGGCTCTCCTCAGGCATGCGCAGCACCCCGCACTCACCGTCGGTCGCAAGGCTGCGCCTCCGGACGACAAGACGGACAAATCGCTGACCACAATCATCGAGCTTCTGCGCTCCCGCGCGTCCCAAGATTTCACTCACTACAAGAAAGCGACATTGCTTCGCCGCATTCGGCGCCGGATGGCCCTTGCAGGGGCCCAGGAAATTGACGACTACCTCAAGACTTTGCAAAAGGATGGCGCCGAGCTCGAACTCCTCGCGAAGGATCTGCTGATTCACGTGACCCAGTTTTTTCGCGATCCGGCGGCCTTCGATGCGCTAGCGAAGTCAGTCATTCCGGAATTGGTGCGCCAGCATGCGGCAGATCAGCCGATCCGCATCTGGGTTCCGGGTTGCAGCACGGGCGAGGAGACCTATTCTCTCGCCATGCTCTTTATGGAGGAACTCGCCGCGGCAAAGAAGAGCTTGAAGCTTCAGCTATTCGCGTCCGACGTGAGCCCTGAGGCCGTGGCCTACGCCCGCAATGGCGTGTATTCCGAGTCGATCAAGGACGACGTCTCGGCGGAGCGGCTCGCGCGCTTCTTCACGCATGAGAACCAGGGCTACCGGGTGCGCCGTGATCTGCGAGATTCAATAGTCTTTACGGTTCAAGATCTACTAGCCGATCCGCCGTTCTCGCGCCTGGATTTCATATCCTGCCGCAACCTGCTGATCTATTTGCAACCCGAAGAACAGGAGAGGGTCTTCTCCTTGTTTCATCGAGTGCTGTGGCAGGGTGGGTTCTTGTTTCTGGGCACCTCGGAAAGCATCGGCATGCGCACTGACCTTTTCGAGCCGGTACCGAATGCGGTGCAAGTCTTCCGCCGCATTGGGGGCAACGAGCGGCAGGAGCGGGCCATTGCCTCGAACATCGGCGAACTCGCCCGCACGCTATGGCCGCGCGTTGTCGGACATGTTGGACCGAAGCGCCCTAATCTCGGCGATCTTGCGCAGCGGCTGCTGCTTGAGGCGTATGCGCCCGCCGCCGTGCTGGTCAATCGTCAGTATCAAGGACTTTATTTCTTTGGACCCACAGATCGTTATCTGCGTGTGGCGGCGGGCGAGCCCAGCCGGTTTCTGCCCGCCCTGTTGCGCGATGGTCTGGCTGCCAAGTTCCAAGCGGCCGTCCGCCAGGCAAGCCGGACCCGTGCCACCGTGACTATCCGCGGTGCACGGCTCAAGCGCACTGGCCGCGACGTCATGGTCAGCATCTCGGCGCGGCCGGTGCAGCTTGAGAGCGAAAGGCTACTGCTGGTCAGTTTCGTCGATGAGCCCAAGCACAAGACCGTCCGCGCGAAGACCTCGCCCGCCGAGGCGCCGGGCGTCGCTCAGCTCAACCGGGAGCTCCAGAACACGCGCAAAGAGCTCGAGACCACGATCCGTGAGCTGAACGCCTCGAACGAGGAGTTGATAGCGCTCAATGAAGAAGCGGTGTCCTTCAACGAGGAATATCAGTCGACGAATGAGGAGCTGGAAACTTCGCGAGAGGAGCTGCAGTCGCTCAACGAAGAACTCACGACGACCAATAGCCAGCTTCAGCAAAGCCTCGAGCAGCAGCGCAACACCAGCACCGATCTTAAGAACATTCTGAATAGCTCGCAAATTGCCACCCTATTTCTTGATCGGGAGTTTAAGGTCCGTTTCTTTACGCCTGCCGCCACTGCGCTCTTCAAGCTCATTGCCACGGACCTCGGCCGACCGCTGACCGACCTCGCAATCCCCTTCATCGGCGTCGATC
>Ga0326728_10009200_pt1 | contig 23924 bp, 19 predicted proteins | sample MB3enrmetagenome_FD_207602 | JGI IMG/M metagenome (GOLD analysis project Ga0326728, IMG submission 207602) | Lab enriched peat soil microbial communities from McLean, Ithaca, NY, United States - MB31MN | ecosystem: Environmental > Terrestrial > Soil > Wetlands > Peat | place: USA: New York... | reverse complement strand
GCGCGGTAAGGTGCGCGGGGCGCTGCCCCGGACCCCCGCCAGGGGGACACCCCCTGAAACCCCCGGCCCCTTTCCCTTCCGCTCCAAGTTCCGGAACGGTCCTCGCCGTCAAGGGTTCGCTCCGCCGCGCAAAAACCGCGCGCCCTTGACTGCTCCGGGCCGTTCCGAAGAGTTCCCTGAGAGAAGGGAAAGGGGCCAAATGCAAACGCCAAACCGCCCGCGGCCGGGGCACTCAACGGCCTCCCGTTGGTCGGCCTTCGGGCGGCACCACAGCTCATTGGACCAACTCAACACCACAGAAAGGAGGATCCCTCGTCACGTCCCTTCAGGCTCATGTCTGTTGGAAACAAAATTCACTTTCAGGCTCATTCTTCGATTGGAATATGCTCAGAATCCGGCCGTGGATTTGCCCGGGCCGGCCGGCCGCAACCCGCAATCCGGTAAGATGGACCGGTGGAGCAGTTCGGCCTGGAATTCGACCTGGCGCCCGAGAGACGCGTGTTCACCGTGAGCGAGTTGAACGCCGCCGTCCGCGCGGCGCTCGAGCGCGAGTTCCCCAACGTGTGGGTGACGGGCGAAGTCTCCGGGCTCAAACAGGCCGCCAGCGGACACTACTATTTCACGCTCAAGGATCAGGACGCGCAGGTGCGGTGCGTGGCCTACCGCTCGGCGCACCGCTTCTGGAAATTCAAGCCGCGCGACGGGCTGGCGGTGCTGGCGCGCGGCCGCGTGGACATCTACGAAGCCCGCGGCGAGTACCAGTTGCAGGTGGAAATGCTGGAGCCCCAGGGTCTGGGCGCGCTACAACTGGCCTTCGAGCAGCTCAAGAAGAAGCTGGCCGCCGAGGGGCTGTTCGCGCCCGCGCGCAAACGCCCGCTGCCGCGCTTTCCGCGGCGCATCGGCATTGTCACTTCGCCGCGCGGAGCCGTCATCCACGACCTGGTGCAGATCCTCTCGCGGCGCTCGCCGGGCGTGTGGATCCGCGTGTTCCCCGCGCTCGTCCAGGGCCAGGGCTCGGCGGAAGAGGTTTGCAGGGGCATCGATTATTTCAGCCGCTCGGGCTGGGCCGAAGTGGCCATCGTGGCCCGCGGCGGCGGCTCGCTCGAGGACCTCTGGACGTTCAACGAAGAGGCCGTGGCGCGGGCCATCGCGGATTGCCGCATCCCGGTGGTTTCCGCCGTGGGCCACGAGAGCGACTTTACCATCGCCGATTTCGTGGCGGACCTGCGCGCGCCCACGCCCTCGGCCGCCGCCGAACTGGTGGCGCCCGCGCGCGAGGACCTCATCGAGCGCGTCTCGCACGCCCGCGGCAAGGCCGTGCAGGCCATCCGCTACCGGCTGGCGCTGTTCGAGCGGCGCCTGCGCCGCCAGGGCATCGACCGCGCGCTGGGGCTGCTGCACCGCCGCGTGGGCCGGGGCTTGCAGCGCGCCGACGAGATGGACCACCGCCTGCGCGAAGCCATGCGCGCGGCGCTCGAAGCGCGCCAACGGAGGCGGCGGAGCCTGGAGGAGCGCCTGCGGCGGTTCGACGTCCGGCCGCGGCTGGCGGCGGGCCGGCGGCGCCTGGAAGCCGCCCGGATGACGCTCGAGCAATCGCTCGCCCTGCGCCTGGCGCGGCAGCGCGGCGCGCTCGAGCGGCTTTCCGCCAAGCTGTCGCAATTGAGCCCGCTGCTGGTTCTCGAGCGGGGATACGCCATCGTGTCCGGCAAAGCCGGGATCGTCAAACAGCCCGCCGACGCGCCGGCCGGCTCGCGCATCCACGTGCGCGTGGCCAAAGGCGAGTTCGACGCCACGGTGAGAAAGACGTAGCTGGTGAACGCGTGGTCATGCGGGGAGCACGTCCGCAAACACGAATCCGTCGCGCACCACCACTTCTCCCGTCCGGACTTGCAGGGGGCTGGAAAACGGCGGCGCATCGTACACAAAGGTGTGGAATTCCCCGTTCTCGCCGCACGGATCGATTCCAGGGGGCAAACCCGCCAGGAAGTCGCGGCCGTAATCGCAACCGGCATAAGACTGCGCCAGCTTGGACGGGTCCACGCAGGTGACCTTGGCTTTCACGCCCGCGGCAATCATGTCCAGGGCCAAATCTCCCGTTGGAATCGCCCATAGGGGAAACAGCGGTTCGAGTCCGGTCCCTTGTAACTGCCGGACGCGGTAGTCGCGGATGTCCTGGAGAAACAGGTCTCCGAATGCCACCGCGGCGAATCCTTCCGCAGTGGCGCGTTGGCACACCCCGCGCATCCGGTCTTGGTATTCCGGGTTGGAGCACGGGCAAGGCAGATCCACGGCCCACAGCGGAAGACCGGTGCGCTCGGCCTGGAGTTCCACCAGCGCGCGCCGGACGGCGTGCATGGCCACGCGGTTCGCCGCTGAGTTGAAGCTCGTGACCAGCGCGGCCACCTGAATCTCCGGGTTTCGCCGCAGCAGGTGCAACGCCCAGGCGCTGTCTTTGCCACTACTCCACGATAGGAGAACCTTCTGCATTTCCCGATTGCCCCGGTTACCGCGCGGCCTTCTATCTCCCGTAGGTGGTCAGCGCCAGCAACGGGAAGTAATTGCGATACATGTGATAGGTGAGGTAGAAGACGCCTGGGAAACCGGTTCCGGTGGCGGCGGTTTCGGGCCACGTGCCGTCGGGCCGCTGGGTCCCCAACAGGTACTCGAGCCCGCGCTGGGCGCCGGGCAGATCGCGCTTGCCGGCGGCCGCCAGCCCGAGCAGCGCCCAGGCCGTCTGGCTGGGGGTGGATGCGGCGTGAACGTAGTGCTTATGGTCGTAGCTGAGACAGCTCTCGCCCCAGCCGCCGTCGCGGTTCTGGACCGAGGTCAGGAACTCCGCGCCGTGCTCGATGGCCGAGTGGGCGGCCGCGAAACCGCAGGCGCGCAAGCCGCGCAGCGCCAGAAACGTCCCGTAAATGTAGTTGACGCCCCAGCGGCCGAACCACGACCCGTCGCGCTCCTGCGATTGCAGCAGGAAGCGCGCGCCGCGCACCATGGCATCGTGCATGGGCGGCAGGCCGCAACGGCTGAGGGCTTCCAGCACGCGGCCGGTGATGTCCGGGCAGGTGGGATCCAACATGGCGTTGTGGTCGGCGAAGGGGACCTTGTTCAGCAGCCGCCAGTTGTTATCCACGTCGAAAGCCGCCCAACCGCCGTCTTCCGATTGCATGCCGAGCAGCCAGGCGATGGCGCGCCGCTCGACGTTGGCCTGGCGCCCGGGCGATGAGGTGTGGGCGTGCCGCAGCGCCAACAGCACCATGGCGGTATCGTCGATGTCGGGATACCACTCGTTGGCGAATTCGAAGGCCCAGCCCCCGGGTTCCAGGTCGGGCCGCTTGATGCTCCAGTCGCCCTTGCGCCGCACTTCCTGGGAGAGCAGCCAATCGGCCGCCTTGGCGAGGGGCCGTGGGGACGCGCCGGCCTCGCCCATGGCGAACATGCAAATGGCGGTGTCCCAGACCGGCGAAAAACATGGCTGGAACTGGAGCCGGCCGGGCGTTTCGGTTATCAGGCGCTCGAACTTGGCGACGGCGTCCACGAAGTCCGGGTGGTCGGTGGCGTAGTTCAGCGAGTCCAGGGCCATGATGAGGTACATCATGGAGGGGTAGATGGCGCCCAGGCCGTCGGAGTAATGGGTGCGCTCCATGATCCACCGCTCGGCTTCGCGGATGGCGCGCGCGCGGATATTCCGCAGCCCGCGCTTCTCCCATATCTTGACCGCGCGATCCACCTGGTTGAACAGCAAACCGGCGGCATCCCGTTTGGGCAGCGAGAGACGTTTCCCGGGGACGAACAGCTCTTCCACCTTCATGTCGCCGGGCGTGGGCCGGGTGTTGCCGACGGCCTGAACGATGGACAGCGGCAGGATGATGGCGCGCGTCCACGACGACATTTCGTAGAGCAGGTCGCCGGGCACCAGCACCATTTCCGGCGGCACCGAGGGCACGTACTTGCGCGGATACAGGCCGAACAGCGAGAAGTTGATCTTGGTATAGCTGTTGCAGGCTTGCAGTCCGCCCAGTGCCAGAATGCGCTGGCGGGCGCGCGCCATCGCGGGGGATTCGAGATCGTGGCCGGCGATCTTCAGCACGGTGTAGGCGCGCACGGTGGCGTTCACTTCGGCGGCGCCGCCGGGAAAGATGTTCCAGCCCCCATCGGCCAGTTGCCGCGCCAGAATGAAGCGGCAGGCCTTGTCGATGCGCTCGCGCGAGGGCGGCTGCCAGACGGGCGAATCGGGGGAAGCCGGGTGCAGCCAGAGCTGGAGCAGAATGTAATCGGATTCGAGCGTGGAATCGGCCGTCAGTTCGCCGCACCAGTAACCGTCGGGATGCTGGGAACGCGCGAGCGCGGAGACGGACCGTTCGATGGCCTGGACCAGCCGCCGCGGCTGCTTGTGGCGCAGTTCCGCGGCCTGGTGCAGGGCGCTGCGGCGCGCCCGGTCCTCGATCGACACCCATTCCGTGCTCATGGCTTACTTCTGAGTATAGCCGGGGCGGGGAGGGCCGGAGGTAGTGTTAAAATGGAACCGTCAGCCGTGGCGAAGTGGCGGAACTGGCAGACGCACCAGACTCAAAATCTGGCGCACTTCACTGTGCGTGTGGGTTCGACCCCCACCTTCGCCACCATCGAATGGCCTCTTCCGGCTCGGGGATCCCGGCGGGTCATCGCCTCCGGTGAACCTCCGGCACGGCAGCCTCCGCGCTGGGAACCTCTTCCCCGAAGGTGATGGTGGAGTCCACCCGGTACACCCTGGCGCCGGTCCCGGCGGGCCGCAGCATCTGCAGCACGATGGCATCGCCGCGGGTGGTCAGGGCAAAATGCGAATTCCCGCCGCGGACCACCGCAAACTGCCGCGATCCGAATGGCGGGACCAACTCGTCGATAGTCTCCGAACAGAGCGGCGTCAGCTCGCCCGGCCGGCCCTCGCCCGGAACCGAGTACAGCACGCCGTTCGAGTAGCATCCCCACACCCGGGCCGGGCGCTCGGACGCGTTGATGAGCGCCACCATCCCGTCATCGCCTTGGCTCACGTCGCCGTTGAACCATGGGTTACGAACGGGCCATGCCACGTCGCGAACTGTGGTATCGAGTTCATCGGCGGCCAGACACTCGGTGGCGCCGCTCACCGCCAGAACCGGGGAGAGCAGCGGCGAGGGGATCTTCTCGCGCACCCGCACCCACGCCCCGGAGGTCTCCTTGCGCAGTTCCAGCCGGTACTCGGCGCGGCCGCCCGCGCTCAGACGCACCTGGATTCCAGTGTGTCCCACCAGCGGAACCAGCGCCCCGCTGCTCTTGTGAGCCTCCACCTCGGCGGCGACCTCCCGGTCCCCGAGGTTCTCCAACTCCACGGCCGACCAGCACGACGAATTGCCGGCCAGCCAGGGCACGATGCTCTCGACCACCCGCGCGCGCGGAGAGTCCTGAGCCAGGCCCTCGGCGGCCGGCAGCACGCAGACGAGCAGACACAGAAGCGGGCGCACACCCCTATCATCGGCGGCTTGGGTGAATCGGAATAGGGGGAAACGGTCGGCGGCGTTACAGTTCTAGTTTGCCCTGGTAGACCATTTCGCCGGGAATGAAACTCTGTGCCAACTTCAGCCCGCCGATCTCGGCGTCGAAGTCGAGCTGTTGGTCCTCCCGGGTAATCTCGTTGCTCCGCGGAAACAGGTAGAGAATCACCGGCCCTTCGTCGTGCATCAGCACCTCCACGCTGGAGGGCTTCATGTCCTTCTTCCCCTCGCGTTTGATCGCCGCGTGTTTCTTCAGCTCTCCGCCCATTTTGTTGGGATCGCCATGGATCATGCGGCCCGGCAGGCCGTACACCGCAATGGCGTACTGGCTCTCATCCACCGACGGCGCGTTCACCTCGCGCGCGATGAGTTCCGCCGCGATGGTGGGCATGGCGCTGGCCCATCGCAGAGTCAATGCGGGCATCGGGCCGGCGTCCGCGCCGGCGGCGCCAATCGACCCGCGCCCTCGGCCGCCGTGGCGCCCCATTCCCATCCCGCCAATCCCCACGCCGCCCGCGCCCATTCCAACCCGCTGCTGCCCGCCCGCGGCCGCTCCACTCGCCGACGGCGTCACGGGTTTCGCCCATGGCGAATCGGTGAGCACCTGCCGCGCCTCCCCGGCGGTCCATTCCGCGATGAGCTTGTCCTTCCACACCGGCTCCCCGGCGGTCTGCGCCGCGCCGCCGGCGGCCAACAGCGCCATCCAGGCACACACTTGTCTTTTGGGCATTCATTTCCTTAAACGTGCGCCGTTCCCCGCCAGTTGCACGGTTTCGGAGCCGCCCGCTAAAGAAAGGCACATTCCGGCCGAAAAGGAACTGGAGGGAGAGTGTATGGGATCGGTAACGAACTCACTGAGCGGCTTGTCCTACCTGATGCAGCAGGGAGGTCCACTGTCCAGCCTGGCGGCCCAACTGTCGCCGGCCCAGTTGCAATCGGCCCAGCCGCGGGATGTGGTAAGTCTCAGCATGGCGGCGCTCCAAACGCAGGAAGTCGAGGGGATATTCGGCACCTCCCAGCCCTCCCAAACCACGCTTCCCGCATTGCCCGTGCTGCCAATCGCCGCCTCCGCTTCCTCGCCGGCAACCGACGTGCTCCCCGGCGTCGCCTCCGCCGATCTGACGAATGCCACCGCCGAGCAGCAGTCCGCCATCAACAACCAGGCGCTGGCGCTGCAACAGGTGCAGGGCCTATTCGCCGAACCCGCCTCGACGGCCGGCGCCATAGACGCGTTAGCCTGAGGCCGAACGGCTGGATGCGCCGGGATAGGCCAACTGAACCGCGGCAAGCCGGGGGCGGTTACAAACTGCGCGCTTGATGCAATCGCCCGTGATCGCCGACGCCGCGGCGTAGAGGGTTTCCCGGCGTTTGCGGAGCAGTCCGCGCTGTTTCGGGAACCGAGCCGTTGTTTCCAGGTTGGGCGCGCCCCGGCCATCTCCTCCGGGACTATCATAGATCCATGGCACAAGCATCCCTGGCGGATTTCCGCAACGAACCCCACGCCGATTTTTCCTCGCCCGCCAACCGGCAGGCCATGGAGGCGGCGCTCGCCAAAGTGCGCTCCGAATTCGGGCGCGAATACACCCTGCGCATCGGCGGCGAGTCGATCTCAACCGGCGATATTCTGACCTCCGTGAATCCGTCCGATTCGCGCGAGGTGGTTGGCCTCCACCACAAGGCAACTCCCGAACTGGCCGCCCGCGCCGTCGAAGGCGCGCACGCGCACTTCTCGAAATGGAGCCGCACGCCCGCCGCCGAGCGCGTTAGCATGCTGCGCGAAGCCGCGCGGATCGTCCGTCAGCGCAAGTTCGAGTTCGACGCGTGGCTGGTCTACGAAGCCGGCAAAACCTGGATCGAGGCGGAAGCCGACGTCTGCGAAGGCATCGATTTCTGCGAGTACTACGCCAACGCCATGGAGCTTCTGGCCGGGCCGCAGCCGGTGGCGCAACTCCCCGGCGAGTTCGACGAGATGATCTACCTCCCGCTCGGCGTGGGCGTGGTCATCGCGCCATGGAATTTCCCGCTGGCCATCCTGGCGGGGATGACCGTGGCTGCCCTGGTGGCCGGCAACACCGTTGTGATCAAGCCTTCCAGCGAGACTCCCACCATTGGCGTCAAGTTCGCCGAAGCGTTGCGCGAGGCCGGTTTTCCGGAAGGCAGCTTCACCCTGCTGGTGGGCAGCGGCGCGGCGGTGGGCGACACGCTCGTCGAGCACCCCCGGACGCGCTTCATCTCCTTCACCGGTTCGCGCGACGTGGGACTCCGCATCAACGAGCTGGCGGCGCGCCACCAGCCCGGCCAGGTCTGGATCAAGCGCGTCGTCGCGGAAATGGGCGGCAAGGACCCCATCGTGGTGGACGACTCCGCCGATATCGAGAAGGCCGTGGATGGCGTACTCGTCTCCGCGTTCGGCTACCAGGGGCAGAAGTGTTCGGCTTGTTCGCGCGCCATCGTGCATGCCGCCGTGTACCCCCAGTTCGTCGAGCGCCTGGCGGCCAAGACGGGCAATATCAAGGTCGGCCAGGCCGACGATCCGGGCAATTACATGGGCCCCGTGATTAGCGAAACCGCCCGGCGCACCATCCTGAAGTACATCGAAATCGGGAAGCGGGAAGGACGCATGGTGGTGGGCGACGCCGGCGTTCCCGAGGGCGGTTTCTTCGTCGCTCCCACGGTTTTCGCCGACGTGGATTCCCAGGCCACCATCTTTCAGGAGGAGATCTTCGGCCCCGTGCTGGCCGTGACTCAGGCCCGCGACTTCGAGCACGCTCTCGAGCTCGCCAACGACTCGGTGTACGGTCTCACCGGCGCGCTCTTCTCGAACACGCCCGAACACCTCCGCGAAGCCCGCGAGCGCTTCCACGTGGGCAACCTGTACTTCAACCGCAAGTGTACCGGCGCCATGGTGGGGGCGCACCCGTTCGGCGGTTTCAACATGTCCGGAACGGACTCCAAGGCGGGCGGCCCGGATTACCTGCTGCTGTTCGTGCAGGCGAAGTCCGTGGCCACCCGGTTGGGTTAAGCGCCGCCGCGCTGGGGGGCCGGTGGCCACCCGGCCAGGCCAGCGCAGCCCGCCTGCGCGGGTGCCCGCCCGGCCCGCCCCCGGCTCGTCGCGCCGTTCGGCCCATCCCCGGCTCGCCGCGCCGTTCGGCCCATCCCCGCCCCGGCCGCGCCGCCCGGCCCCGGCCCGCCCCACCCGATAACAATCGGTTGACGGATCGCTTCGCCGCCGCCTTATAATCGAGAAAGGTGCGCCGCCGCGGACACTACTGGATTAGCCGACGGAACGCGAATGAGTAGAATTGTTCTCCCAGTCCTGATGCTGGCGGGTTTGCTCCAATGCCCTCAATCCGCCAGCGCCCAGTCGCCGGTCAGGAGAACCGCCCCGGCTCCCAAGACGAGACGGAAGGTGGCCGTCCGGAGGCCGCCGCCGGTGGATCCCACCCTGGGCGATAACGTCGATGGCGACGATCTCACCGTGCGCCGGGCGGCCGTGGAAGCCCTGGGCACCCAAAATGGAAGCGTCGTAGCGGTCGACCCAAGCAACGGGCGGGTGCTCTCCATCGTGAACCAGAAACTGGCGTTTTCGAACGGGTTCACGCCCTGTTCCACCATCAAACTGGTAACCGCCCTGGCGGCGCTCAGCGAGCACGTTGTGGCGCGCGACGATACCATCCGCGTCCCGCGCAAGGGAATCTTCAGCCTCGATGAGGCCATCGCCCATTCCAACAACGAGTACTTCGGCGAGTTGGGCAAACGCCTCGGTTTCGACCGGGTGACGCGCTACGCCAAGATGTTGGGGCTGGGGGAAGACGCCGGTCTCGACATCCCCGGCGAGCGGCCCGGCGCGCTGCCGGACGAGCCCCCCAAGGGCACCAGCATGGGCTTGCTCACCGCTTACGGCTCGGGCTTCCTGGTAACGCCCTTGCAGCTCGCGGCGCTGGTGTCCGCCATCGCCAACGGCGGCACGCTGTACTACCTGCAATATCCCCGCACAGCGGACGAGATCGAGCACTTTGGCCCCAAGGTGAAGCGTTCGCTGGAACTCGCTCCCAGCGATATAGAAGACCTCAAGACCGGAATGCGCGGCGCGGTCGAGCACGGCACTGCCAAGCTGGCCAATTTCGACCCCAGCGAGCCGCTCTTCGGGAAGACCGGAACCTGCGAGGACTACAATGCCCGCGAGTTCATGGGATGGTTCGGCTCCTTCCTGGACGCCCAGCCGCATCGGCTGGTGGTGGTCGTGATGCTCGCCAGTCCGTTCCACTCCGTGAACGGCGCCGTGGCATCGGCGGTGGCTGGCGCGGTTTACCGGAGCCTGGCAGAGCAGCACTACGAGGTGGCCAGCCGAAGATCCGATCTTCCCGAGGTGATCGCCACGACAACCAGCAGCCAGTAGCTCTCCGCGCACCCCAGGCCTCCTGGCATCGTAACGCGCCTGCCCCCCAGGAGACCCGGTGGATGCGCGCCCGGCCTCACCCCCGCGCCAGTTCCACCGCGCGGCACAGCCCGATCAGCGGCAACTCGGGCACAAACGCGTCGAACACGCGCTCGTCTTCAAACAGCCGTCCGAACCCGCCGGTGCCCAGCACCACCGGCTTGTCCCCGGGGAAGTGACGCTCGGTGACCGAGGCGGCCAGCGACCGCACCGCCGCCAGCGTGCCGTAGTACAGGCCCGACTGGATGCTCTCCACCGTCGAGCGCCCCAGCACCTCGGGCGGCCGGACAATCTCGACCACCGGCAGCCGCGCCGTGTTGGCCTCCAGCGCCGCCATGGACGTGTGAATGCCCGGCGTGATGATCCCGCCCAGGTATTCCTTGTCCCGCGTGACGGCGCACAGCGTGGTGGCGGTGCCGAAATCGACGATCAAGAGGTTCCGCCCGGGAAACCGCGCCACCGCGCCGATGGCGTTGGCGATCTTGTCGGCGCCCACTTCCAGCGGGTTGCGATAGCGGATTTTCAAACCCGTCCGCGCGCCCGGCTGCAGCAGGAACGGCTCGAAGCCGAAGTACTTGCGGAAGCAGTTGCGCAGCGAGTGGACCACGTCGGGCACCACCGAGCAGACCGCGGCCATCGAGACCGTTCGGGGCTCGATGCCACCTTCGCGCAGCACCGCGCGGAAGAAGGTTCCGTACTCGTCGGAGGAGGCGCGGATGTTGGAGGTCCGGCGAAAGGTGGCTCGCAAATCGCCGCCTTCGAACGCTCCGCCGAAGATCTGGGAATTGCCGACATCGAGACACAGCAGCATGGCTACCTCTCAATCACCGGACGGTGCGGGGCAGGACGGCAGCCGGCCCCGGGGGCGCCGGGACGTTGTCGATCAGCCGCACGCCTTCCAACCACGCCGCCGCGAACCGCCGGCCCCAATGTTCTTCCACGTATTCGACGGTCAGACCCTCCGCCTCGATGATCGCGCTGGCCTGGGCGGGGCTCGCGGCGGTGGTCAGGGCGCGGTACAGGCAGGCCGCCCGCTCGACGCCCGCTTCGGAAAGCAGCCGGTTGCGCGAGCTCTCCGCCAACCCCGATGGCGCGCGCACGGTGGCGCAGGGGACGATTTCGGCGGGAATGAAAAAGTCCTCCACCATGCGGATGACGGTCTGCATCTGCTGGTAATCCTTCTCGCCGAAATAGGCGCGGTGCGGGCGCACCAGGTTGAGGAGCTTGAGGACGATGGTCATGACGCCCTGTAGGAATCCCGGCCGTCGCGCGCCTTCCATCACGTCCGCGATGCCGCCGGCTTCGATGCGGAAGGAGTAGCCGCGCGGATAGAGGTCCGCGGCGGCGGGCGCCAGCACGTCGTCCACGCCGAGGGTTTCGAGCATGGCCAGGTCGCTCGCGAGAGGCCGCGGATAGCGCTCCAGATCGCGCGCATCGTCGAACTGCGTGGGATTCACGAAGATGCTCACCACGGCGATCCGGTTTTCCCGGCGGCAGCGCTCCACCAGGGAGGCGTGCCCGCGATGGAGCGCGCCCATGGTGGGCACGAAGCCCACGCTGCGGCCCTCGATCGCGCCGCGCCGTTCGCGCCACGCCTCGACGGTATTCCAGACCCGCATCATTCGTACGCCTCCCCGTTGGCCGGAAACGCGCCGGCCCGCACGGCCTCGACGTAGCTCCCTACCGCGTCCCCAACCACGCCCGCGCCATCGGCGAACGCGCGCACGAAGCGCGGCTTGAAATCGGCATTCAGGCCGAGGAGATCGTGCAGCACCAGAATCTGCCCGTCGCACGCCGCGCCGGCGCCGATGCCGATGGTGGGGATGCGCAGCGCCGCGGTGACCTCGCCGGCCAGCGCGGCGGGAATGCACTCCAGCACCACCGCGAACGCACCCAATTTCTGCACCGCTCCGGCGGACCGCAGGATCGCCTGCGCGGCTTGCTCGCCACGCCCCTGCACGCGGAATCCGCCGTAGGCGTGCACCGATTGCGGCTGCATGCCGAGGTGCCCCATCACCGGGATGCCGCTCTGGGTCAGCCGCTGAACGACGTCTTCGTGCCCGTCCACGCCTTCCAGCTTGACGGCGTGGGCGCCGGCGGCAACCAGCTCGCGCGCAGCCTCCAGCGCTTCGGCGATGCCCTTGCGGAAGGAGAGAAACGGCATGTCGGCCACCACCAGTTTGGCGCCCGCGCCGCGCGCCACCGCCTCGGTGTGGAGGCGCATCATGGCGACCGTGGCCGAAAGCGTGGACGGGTGGCCGTGCACCACCATGGCCGCGCTGTCGCCCACCAGGATGGCGTCGATGGCGGTGGCGGCGAGCAGGCGGGCAAAGGTGTAGTCGTAGCAGGTGACCATCGAGAGCTTGCGGCCCTGGGTCTTGGCCTGGAGGAAATCCGCCACGGAGGGGCGGCATGGCGAGGTAGGCTTCTGGTGGTTCGGCATTGCCATGGTACCTGTCGAAACGATCAAGTCCCGGACTTACATGCGGCCCGGAGGGCGCGCGGTTCGAAAGTCGCCGCTGGTGTCGGCGCTAGGGGGATTGTAGCAGGCGGCGCGGCGGAGCGGGACGCGCTGGGATGGGCCGAACCGCCGCGCGCGCCGCGCTCCGCGCTATTGCCCGGCGGCGCCGCGGGCGGCCACACGCTCCTGCAGTTCGGCTTCGGACACTTCCGCGATGTGCGTGCTAATCCACCACAGGATGCCGTTGGCGCTGGAGACGGCGCCGGCCCGGTCGCCCCATATCTGGTCCATGGGTTCGTGCAGCGGCTTCCCTCCGCACTCGACGGCGCGCCGGTACACCGCATCCACGTCCTCCACATACGTGAAGAGCATGGAGGGGACTGGCTTCATCTCGCCCGAGACCTGGCCCACCATCAGCATGGACGTGCCGATCTTCAGCGTGGCGTGCATGACGGAGCCGTCCGGGAGCCTGGAAACATGGACCGTTTGGGCGTCGAATGCGGCCTTTACAAATTCGATTTCCTTCTCGGCGTCGGCCACCAGCAGGTAGGCCGTAAGCGTGTGGAACCCCTCGGGAATCGGTTGGACTTGGTTTGCCATAAGACAATTCTCGCCGAACCGGGGGTGCGCGGGGTTGTAAAAAGTTACGGACCGGGCCACGGGCCGGGCTGCGAACCGGGTCACGCGCCGGGCTGCGGGGTAGGCTGCGAACCGGGCCACGAGCCGGGCTACGGGCCGGGCCGCGAACCGGGCTGCGGACCGGGCCACGCGCCGGGCTGCGGGGCGGGCACGGCGGTGGCCGCCGGCGGGGCGGGTTATACTGGGGTTACCCCCATGCGAGGCACGCGCTGGCTCCTGCTGGTGGCGATAGCCGCAATTCTCGCCGGCGTCGGCCTCAAGTATCGAGCGCTACAACATAGAATGCGGGAGCAGGCCCCTCCCAAGCCGGCGGCTCTGCCAAGCGACCTCCAGTCGCTGAATCGGGACTTCGAATGGTTCCAGAAAGGGCCCCACGACCCATGCGCCCGCGTGGTAGTGGACGCCCGCGAAGCCAAGGCCGTGCGGGATTCGCAGCACCTCAACCTCGCCGACGTTAAGCTCAAGCTTTTCAACAAGACCTGCACCTCCTTTGACCTGGTGCAGAGCGATGCGGCGATCCTGTTCCAGAACGACAACCGTATGTACGCCGAGGGCGCCGTCAAGATCATGCTCAACATGCCGGCGAAGGGGCAGCCGGAACACACCCCGGTCTCGGTGGAGAGCTCGGGTGTGACGTTCGATACCGATACCGGCCGCGCCGAGACCGACAAGCCCACCCATTTCACTTTCGAGCACGGCGACGGCCAGGCCGTGGGCGCGATCTACGATCCCACCGACCGGCACCTGGAGTTGAAGACCGCGGTCGTGGTGAACTGGCGGCCCATCGGCCCCAACGCCAAGCCCATGAGGATCGAGGCGGGCAACCTGGTGTACCGCGAAGCCACCGCCGACGTTTTTCTGACGCCCTGGGGACGGATGGAGCGCGGCGGCACGGCCATGGACGGCGAGAACGTGGCGATCCACCTGCAAGTCACCGACGACGGCAAGACGGTTCACCACACGGTTCGCCAGATCCGGACGGAGCATGCCCACGGCACGGAAGACGACACGATCCATCGCCGCAAACTGCATTACAGCGCCGACCACGTGGTGGTGGACTACGGCGCGACCGGGCAGGTGCAGGCCGTCGGGGCGCAGGGCAACGCGCGGCTGGTGTCCACGGCGGAGACCGCGGAGACCACGGTTACGGGCGACCGCGTGGAGATGGCGTTCACCGTCCAGGAGAAGGAGAGTACGCTGGCGCGGGTGGTGGCCGAGGGCCGCGCCGAAGTCACCGCCAAGCCCCTGCCGGTGCCCGGGCGCGAGCTGGGCGAGACGCACGTTCTGCGCAGCAACAGCCTGGAAATGAAAATGCGGCCGGGCGGGCGCGAGATCGAGCGCCTGTCCACGCATGCGGCGGGCACGCTGGAATTCCAGCCCAACCTGCCCACCCAGCACCATCGCCTGCTCGACGGCAGCCTGATGACCATCTTCTACGCACCCGGCAACCGGCTGGAGCAATTCAACGTCAACGACGCCAAGACCCGGACCGATCCCACCGCCGAGGAGGGTAAACACAACCGCGGCGTCATGACCACGGCCAGCAAGGGCCTGGTGGCGCATTTCGACCCCGCCACCGGCAAGATGACCTCCACGGATCAGTTCGGCGCCTTCACCTACAACGAGGGCGAGCGCAAGGCCGGCGCGGCCAAGGCCACGCTGGATAACGACCTCATCGTGCTGGAGACGGGGGCGCGCATGTCGGACTCGAGCGGATCGACGCGCGGCGACCGCATCCGCTACGATCAGCACAGCGGCGATTTCACGGCCGAAGGCAACGTCAATTCCAGCCGCATGCCGGAGCGCGACTCCAGCAAGAACTCGCAGATGCTGAACGGCGACGAGCCGCTCAACGCCCAGGCCCGCAAGATGGATTCGCGCGATCAAAACCACGTCTTCCATTACGAGGGCAACGTGACGATGTGGCAGGGCGCCAACCGCATCGCCGCCGACACCGTGGACGTGGACCGCCGGAAGCACAACCTCAAGGCCGACGGCCACGTGGTGACCACCTTCTGGGACGAGCCGAAGAACGACGCCGGCGCGAAGAACGCCTCCCAGACAGCCGGCGCGAAGAAGACGGCGGCCAAGCCCGCGGTCTCGACGGTGGTGCGCGCGCCGCACCTCAGCTACACCGACGACGACCGGCTGGCGGTGTACTCGGGCGGCGTCAGTCTGGACCGCCAAAGCATGCACGTCACCTGCGCGAACCTGCACGCCACCCTGGCGGATTCACATGCCGACTCGCGGCTGGAGAAGGCTTTCGCCGACGGCGACGTGGCGATCCGCTGGACCAATCCGACGCGCACGCGCGTGGCCACCAGCCAGCACGCCGAGTATTACACCGGCCAGGAGAAAGTGGTGTTGACCGGCGGCAGGCCGAAATTCGTGGATAGCTGCAAGGGCTCGACCGAAGGCCGGAATTTGACCTACTTCGCCAACGATGGTAGTCTGCTGGTTAATGGCCAGTCCGGGCAGCCTGCCCAAAGTCGAATCGACCGATCCTGCAAATAGCCGCCATTTGAGCAAGTTGGAGACCGTAGGGATCTCGAAGAGCTACCGCGGGCGGCGGGTGGTGGACGACGTGTCGGTACACGTCCAGCAGGGCGAAGTGGTGGGGCTGCTGGGTCCCAACGGCGCCGGCAAGACCACCTCGTTCTACATGATCGTGGGGCTGATCAGCCCGGAGACTGGCCGCATTCTGGTGGACGACCGGGACATCACCGGCCTGCCCATGTACCAGCGGGCCAAGCGCGGCATCAGCTACCTTCCGCAGGAAGCTTCGGTGTTCCGCAAGCTGACGGTGGAAGACAACCTCATGGCCATTCTGGAGACGCTGCCGCTGCGGTCGCGCGAGCGGCGCCAGAAGATGGAACAACTGATCGACCAGTTGGGCCTCGAGAGGGTCCGCACCAGCAAAGCCTTCATGCTCTCGGGCGGCGAGCGGCGGCGCGTGGAGATCGCGCGCTCGCTGGTGATCGACCCGAGTTTTCTGCTGCTGGACGAGCCGTTCTCGGGCATCGATCCCATTCAGGTGCTGGAACTGCAACGGATCATCTTCGAATTGAAACGCACGGGGATCGGGATTCTCATCACCGATCACAACGTGCGCGAGACGCTGATGGTGACCGATCGCGCCTACATCATCAACAACGGCCGGATCTTCCGCGCCGGCAGCCCGGAAGCCCTGCAGCGCGACCCCGAGGTGAAGCGCATCTACCTGGGCGAAACCTTCACGCTGCGCGTGTGATTTGTGCGAGACATCATGAGACCACTATTCCTGCTACTGCTCGCGGCCGCGGTGCTCGGGGCGCAACCCGTCTCGTTCGGGCTGAAGGGCGGAATTCCGCTGACGGATTTCATCAGTGCGGCGGGGAACGGCACCAGTTTGAGCGCCGTCGAGCACCCCCAGCGATACCTCCTGGGACCGGCGGTCGAGTTGAAACTGCCGTGGCGGTTCGCCATCGAGGCGGACGTCCTGTACCGCCGGGTGAACTACCAGACCGTCGCGCAGGCGACGTGCAACCCGGCGGCGACCGCCTGCCTTCCGAGCACCACCACGGGCAGCACCAGCCTGGTCACCAGCAACGACTGGGAGTTTCCGCTGCTTTTGAAGTACCGCTTCCCCGGCAAGATGTTCGTGCGGCCGTACGTCGACGCCGGGGTGGCGTTCGACCGTCTGCAAGGACTGACGGACCCGCTCGGCGCTCTCAAGAACCCGGGAACCACGGGCGGGGTGGCGGGCGCGGGCCTGGATCTTCACGTGCTGATTCTGCACATCTCCCCGGAAATCCGCTACACGCGCTGGACGTCGCAGCATTTCAACCTGCCCAACGTGCTGGCGAGCCAGCAGAACCAGGCGGAGTTCATGGTCGGGATTACGTTCTGAGTGCAGAGGCGCCGGCGGCGGTGGCACGCGGCGGCGGCATTCGCCAGACGACCCCTTTCGGACGGACGCCCGCTGGCGGCTTGCCTCGACGCTCTGCTTCCGGTTCGTTTGCGGAACGGCAGCCGGCCATTCAGGTCCTGGCGATGGGCAACACCGCTAGCCATGTGAACCTTACCTCGGAGTGGCGAAGTCATCAACCGAAATGTCGAGACGACTGCCAGCCTTCGAGGTGCGGCCGGTTCTCATCCCCTATGCGACCCCGCGGCAGTTCCCCATTCTCATTCGGGGGCGCCAGAGCACTGGTGGACGGCGATGCGTGGGAAACGAAAAACGGTGAAAACGCGATGAACGTGTACGGAACGGCACGAAACGGCCGGCGCATTTCAAACGAACCAGACCAGAATCCGTGGAATTCAAATTCTCGCCATCACTTTTTCCTTGCCCGACCGTAGGCGGTGGTAGTACTTTCAGAACTTCCCGCAGGCATAGAATGCCGAAGTTCAAGGAATTCAGTCCGTTCTCCAAGACCACCAAAGCGAGGATTCCCACCGTGAACATCAGCCGTCTTCTCAAGGCACTCTCCGCGGTTTCGATCATGCTTGCGGCTGTGTCCGCGGCAGTGGCAGCACCCTCGATCGCCAGCCTGAGTCCGGCGTCCGGTCCGGTGGGCACGGCGGTGACGATCAACGGGACCAGCGCCGGGCCGGTGACCAATTGGAACGCGGGCAGCAACCTGGTGGCGACGGCGGCCGGAGTGGCCAGCAACGGCATGAACCCCGCGGTGGTCCCGGCGCCCACGCTGACGTCGGTTAGCCCGGCGAGCGGCGCCCAAGGCGCCAGCGTGCCGGTGACTCTCGCGGGCAGCAACTTCGTGACGGGCGCGACGGTTGCGGTTAGCAACGGCGGCATCGCCATCGGCGGCGTGACGGTTGTCAGCGCCACCAAGATCACGGCTACGTTAACCATAGCCGCCACCGCCGCGACCGGGGCCGCGAATGTGACGGTGACCACCAGCGGCGGGACCAGCAGCCCGGCCGTTTTCACGGTGAAGCCGCCCGCGCCCGTGCTGACGTCGGTGAGCCCGCCGAGCGGCATTCAAGGTTCGAGCGTGCCGGCGACCTTCACGGGCCTTAACTTCGTGGCGGGCGCGATGATAGCGGCCAACAGGGCCGGAATCACGGTCAGCAACCTTACCGTTGTCAGCGCCACTCAGATCACGGCCACGTTAACCATAGCCGCCTTTGCCGCGCCCGGAGCGATCAGCTTCGCGGTGGCCACCAGCGGAGGCGCAAGCAATGCGGTGAGCTTTACGGTGATCCCGCAGGCGCCGGTGCTGACATCGATCAGCCCGGGGAGCGGGGTTCAGGGCACCAGCGTGCCGGTGACTCTGGCGGGCAGCAACTTCGTGGCGGGCGCCACGGTGACGGTGAGCAATCCAGGGATCACCGCCGGCAGCGTGACGGTGGTGAGCGCGACTCAGATCACGGCCACGCTGACGATAGCCGCCAGCGCCGCAACTGGGGCCGCGAATGTCACGGTGACCACCAGTGGCGGGACCAGCGGCGCCGCGGTGTTTACGGTGATCCCGCCTGCGCCGGTGCTGACATCGATCAGCCCGGCGAGCGGGGTTCAGGGAACCAGCGTGCCGGTGACTCTCGCGGGCAGCAACTTCGTGACGGGCGCAACGGTGGCGGTCGGCAACAGCGGCATCGCCGTCGGCAGTGTGACGGTGGTGAGCGCCACTCAAATCACGGCGACGCTGACGATAGGCGCCAGCGCCGCAACCGGGGCCGCGAATGTGACTGTGACTACCAGCGGAGGGACCAGCGGTGCCGTCGTGTTCACGGTAAACCTGCCTGCGCCGGTGCTGACATCGATCAGCCCGGGGAGCGGGGTCCAGGGCACCAGCGTGCCGGTGACTCTGGCGGGCAGCAACTTCGTGGCGGGCGCAACGGTGGCGGTGAGCAATCCAGGGATCACGACCGGCACTGTGACGGTGGTGAGCGCTACTCAGATCACGGCCACGCTGACGATAGCCGCCAATGCCGCGCTGGGAGCGGCCAACGTTACGGTCAGCACGAGCGGCGGGACAAGCGGCCCGGTCGTGTTCACGGTGAACCCGCCTGCGCCGGTGCTGACATCGATCAGTCCGGCGAGCGGGGTCCAGGGCACCAGTGTGCCGGTGACCCTTGCGGGCAGCAACTTCGTGACGGGCGCAACCGTGGCGGTTGATAATCCGGGGATCACGGCCGGCAGTGTGACGGTGGTGAGCGCCACTCAAATCACGGCGACGCTGACGATAGCCGCCAGCGCCGCAACCGGGGCCGCGAACGTCACGGTGACCACCAGTGGCGGGACCAGCGACGCCGCGGTGTTTACGGTGATCCCGCCTGCGCCGGTGCTGACATCGATTAGCCCCGCGAGCGGGGTTCAGGGCGCGAGCGTGCCGGTCACGCTCGCCGGCGGCAACTTCGTGGCGGGCGCGACCGTGGCGGTTGGTAACAGCGGCATCGCCGTCGGCAGTGTGACGGTGGTGAGCGCCACTCAGATCACGGCCGCGTTCACTATCGCCGCCAGCGCCGCGACTGGGGCCGCGAATGTGACTGTGACTACCAGCGGAGGGACAAGCGGTCCCGTCGTGTTCACGGTAAACCTGCCTGCGCCGGTGCTGACATCGATTAGCCCGGTGAGCGGGGTTCAGGGCACCAACGTGCCGGTGACCCTCGCGGGCAGCAACTTCGTGGCGGGCGCCACCGTGGCGGTTGGCAATCCGGGGATCACCGCCGGCAGTGTGACGGTGGTGAGCGCCACTCAGATCACGGCGACGCTGACGATAGCCGCCAGCGCCGCAACCGGGGCCGCGAATGTCGCGGTGACCACCAGCGCGGGCACCAGCAACGCGGTGAGCTTCTCGGTGATCCCGATACCCTCGATCGGCAGCGTGTCCCCAACCACTGCCACGGCGGGCGCGCAGGTCACGGTTTACGGTTCGGGCTTCGGACAGACACAGGGCACGAGCGCGGTGGTGCTGGGCACGTCTCCAGCCACCGTGGTGAGTTGGAGCGACACGCAGATCGTCGCCACGGTGGCTTCCAATGCCCAATCCGGCAACGCCCAGGTGCAGCGGGGCGGCGTGTGGTCCAATGCCGTGCCCTTCACGGTAATCACTCCGGCGATTTCGAGCGTCACGCCGGCCAGCGGGTTGCCGGGAACCTCGGTGACCATCTCCGGCTCCGGTTTCGGCGCGGCGCAGGGCAATGGGCAGGTGTGGCTGGGCACGGCCGCTGCCGTGGTGCAAAGCTGGAGCGATACGCAGATCGTGGCCCAGGTGGGCGCCGGAGCGGCTTCCGGCAGCGCCCAGGTGTTGCAGAACAACGTCATGAGCAACCGGGTGGCGTTCACCGTGAATACGCCGCAGCTCGCCAGCATCAGCCCGGCGTCGGGGGTGGCCGGAACCTCGGTCACGTTTACAGGCTCCGGCTTCGGGGCAAGCCAGGGCGTGGTTTGGCTGGGCAGCATGGCGGGACAGGTGGTGAGTTGGCAGGATACGCAGGTAGTGGCCACGGTGGCTTCGGGCGCGGTGAGCGGGATCGCGCGGGTTCAAACGAGCGGCGGGCTGTGGAGCAATGCGCTGGGGTTCACGGTGCCGGCGCCGGGCGGCAACACGGTGGTACCGAGCCTGCTGAACATGGTGGTGGGCGACACGCACACGATTCAGGCGTTGAGCGCGGGCGGGCAGGCGGTGACGGGGCTGACCTGGACGTCGAGCGATCCGACGGTGGTGAGCCTGTCGACGGACGACCCGCCGGTGCTGACGGCGGTGGCCGTGGGACGTGTTACGATCACGGCGGGGACGGGGTCGGCGGACGTGACGGTGTGGGCCGGGGGGGCGCTGCCGGTGGGAACGGCGATTTGGACCAACCCGGGGGACGGAAGCGGTGTCCAATACATCGTGCCGGCGGTGCCCAGCCCGACGGGGGTGGCGGACGTGTTCGCGTTCCAGGAGGACGGGACGGTGCAGGCGATCACGAGCGACGGGACGACGGCGTGGACGGCGGATGTGAGCCAGGTTTTTGCAAGCTACCTGGAGGAGGGTCCGTACCCGGGGTACATCGTGCCGGACTTCCAGGGCGGCCTGGTCGGCCTGGTAGGGAACCAGGCTGGCCCGTTTTCGATTGTTAGGTGGGACGGGATGACCGGGCAGGTCGCATTCACGACGCCGACGCCTTGGCTGGAAGACTTGGCTGTCCATCCCGACGGCACCATTTTCGCGGTTCAGTACCTTGACACCTTCCCGGCGATGGGCTGCAGCGCGCCATCGGAGGCCATCGTGGGCATCGACCCCACCACGGGCGCGCAGAAGTTCAGCGTGCCGGTGATGGCCGGTAACGGCGGTTTCTCCCCTGGCGGCATGATCGTTGCGGGCGACGGCTATGCGTACTGGCTCTACTTCTACGTACCTTGGCCCGGGTGTCCGTACGACGGGGAGCGAGCTTATCTGTTGCGGGTGGACACCAGCGGAGCGTACGATAATATGCAAATCGCCACGGGTCCTTTCGGCGATACGTTTGACTACTTCCAAGGGTACATGATCACGAACGCCGACCAGGGGGTTTTGCTGAGTTGGCAGCCGGACGAATTCGGCTACCGAATGGCGGTGACGACGGGAACGAGCGTGAGCGTGGTGAACCCGCCGCAGGTGCCCGGGCAGTGCGATGGTATTCCTGTCCAGCCGGTGCTGCAGGCGCAGGACGGATCGTTCGTGGGGGAGTACGTGGACGCTAACACCTACAAGAACGACATGGTCTCCTTCGACGCGGCGGGGAACGTGCGGTGGGTGGTGCCGAACGAAACGCCGGCGATCGCGACGGCGGACGGGGGAGTGATCGGGGCGTCGGGGATCACGTACGATGCGAACGGGAATGCGACGGGGCAGATTTCCGATATGCCGACCCAGTCCTGGACCGGAAACGCCTACCAGAACGATCCCGGCCAGACCCAGCAAGTCCTCTCCAAGCCGACCGTTGTTGCGACGACCTTCTGGCCAGGGAGTGCCCAATCGCCTCCAGGAGCGAACGCCTCAGGGACGCCGGTCGCTGTACAGACGGCCCAGGTCAGGCTGCATGTGTTTAAACTCAACGGGACCGCGCAGATCGACCTGACCGGAATAGTAGAGGCGGCGCAGAAGATATGGGCGAAGCAAAGCAACGGCGCTATTGCACTACTGTGGGATCATTCGATCCAGAATACGGATCCGTGCGCCACTCCGGGTTGTGTAAGAGGATCCCTTGACGATCTCCTGGACCTGAGCTCTGACGATATGAACTACTGGTTGCAGCTCAAGGATTTTCTCCAGAAATTTCCGGATCGGCAGGGAATCAACGTTGTACAGAATGCCACCTTGCCAAAGGGGAACGGGATCACCCTAAACATGCCCATAGCCCCAGCGCCGCAGCGGGACAGCACCACACTGAGCAATATCATCGTGCTTCCAAATAACACATCGAAGGTCCTGGGCCACGAAGTTGGCCACGCATTCGGGTTACACCATGTTTCGAATCCCTTTAATTTGATGTGCGGCGCGCCGGGAGACGCCAGTGATGCCGTGGCATTTATAGACAGTTTCTGGTGCTTTGAGTGGACTGCAAGGAGCCTAAACGACGATCAACTGGCGACGGCCAAAGCTAAGGCACTCACGCTGGTGGAAAAATGAAAAAAGCAAAGCGAGTTGCACTCTACTTTTGCGGGGCCTTGATCGTGTTTGTCTGGGCGACGATTGTGGATGGCCTCGCAGTTTTTGGCAGTCCGGCCTATTTCGTTGGCTATCGAGCGGCACGTCTGTGTAACAGCCTGCGGCCGGGCATGGAACTAAGAGACGCGGAAGCAAGAATGCTTCGGCTGGGTAGGCCGGCGTCGATCGAGTATAGGAGCGGGCAGTTGGATGTCGCTGGTACGGACTCGAACTGCATCCTGGATATCGATCCGACTACGAATCGGATCGTCAAAATAACGATCTCAGGGGCCATGTCCGTGGAGTGAGGATTCCATGCCCAATACCTTACGAAGAATCATGAAGCAAGCGGTGAAAATCGCGCTGGCGGGCACGATTCTGGGACTTGCGCCTTCGGTTTATGACGCGGCTTCCTTTCTTTCGCGGGCCCGCGTGTTTGAGCAGATGAGCATCGGCCTCCCAGAGACGACCGCGAGGGACATTTTGATCAAAGCAGACGTTACATGTGGAATTTCCCGCCATGAAGAACACACTTGCTGGTTTTCTGATTTCTGGAGAGATTACGGGATTAGGGTGGATCCCGAGACGAGAACGGTGAACGGCCTTTACTACAATAGGCGGCACCGGCCAACGTTCCTTCACCGATGGTTTGATTAGTGGGTTTCGGAGGGAACCTCGAGTGGAAACCATGCGACGGGCGGGAGGTAGCCCGGATCGCCGCCCTGGTGGGCGCTGGCGCGGCTTCCGGCAACGCCCAGGTGTTGCAGGGCGGCGTCATGAGCCATGCGGTGCCGTTCACGGTGAATACGCCGCAGCTCGCCAGCATCAGCCCGGCGTCGGGCACTGCGGGGACTTCGGTCACGTCCGCGGGCTCCGGCTTCGGGGCCTCGCCGGGCGTGGTTTGGCTGGGCAGCATGGCGGGACAGGTGGTGAGTTGGCAGGATGCGCAGGTGGTCGCCACGGTGGCTTCGGGCGCGGTGAGCGGCATCGCGCGGGTGCAGTCGGGCGGCGGGCTGTGGAGCAACGCGCTGGGGTTCACGGTGCCGGCGGCGGGCGGGAACACGGTGGCGCCGAGCCTGCTCAACATGGTGGTGGGCGACACGCACACGATTCAGGCGCTGAGCGCGGCCGGGCAATCGGTGACGGGCCTCGCGTGGACGTCGAGCGATCCGACGGTGGTGAGCCTCTCGACGGACGACCCGCCGGTGCTGACGGCGGTGGCCGTGGGACGTGTTACGATCACGGCGGGGACGGGG
>Ga0326728_10009198_pt1 | contig 23931 bp, 24 predicted proteins | sample MB3enrmetagenome_FD_207602 | JGI IMG/M metagenome (GOLD analysis project Ga0326728, IMG submission 207602) | Lab enriched peat soil microbial communities from McLean, Ithaca, NY, United States - MB31MN | ecosystem: Environmental > Terrestrial > Soil > Wetlands > Peat | place: USA: New York... | reverse complement strand
CCTCTGCCGCAGCATGATAATGCCCCCTCCCGCCACGTCTGCCTCCTTGGAAAAGAAGCAGTGTAGCATCCTTCGAATAGGACATTTCTATTTTGCGCAAATAGGACATTATCATTTTGCGGGGACAGAAAAACTTCCGCACGACTTCCATTGTAGGAACTGTTCCCCAGCCGACCGGTCTCGAAAAACGCCCTGCTTGCGCGTAAGCTTGTCCCTGCGGGGTGGCTTCAGGCCCGCACAACAAGACACTGTAGGGTTGGGACGGAAGGGCGATACGCCCATAGAAGGGTCAATTTGAAGTCCACGACGGACGCCATCGATGCGCCTTGGACTTTCGCAGATGATCGGTATATAGTTTCTAAGGAATTTTCAATACACGGACGGGGATTTTCGGTTATGATGGAGCCGGTCGTAATAGAGGCGCGGGACCTGCCCGATGCCTGGTTTCAGTGCATATACAGGATTTTCGAGGAGGGGGGCGTCCACGGGTACGAGGTGGAGAGGGGGTCTTTCGAAGGGGTCAGGAGGCGGGAGTTCGACCTTATCATGGTCCGCATCGCCCATCCGGGGACGAGGCCGCTGATACCCGACATACCTGCCGGGCTCGGCATACCCGCGCCGACGAGCATGGAGTACGTCGAGGACTACCTGCAATACCTGATGACGGACAGGAAGAGGGAGAACGAGGTCTATACGTACGGGGAGCGGCTGACCAACCCGAGGGTCTCGATAGACGGTAAGGAATATGCCTTCGGGGTCAACCCGGTACAGCGGGTGATCGACATGTATCGCAAGGGGCGGGGCACGAACCAGGCGATCATGGAGGTCGGCATGCCCCAGGACATACTCCTCGACGACCCTCCCTGCCTGCGGCTGATCGACACGCGCGTCGCCGAGGACCGCCTGCACTTTGTGCTCTATTTCAGGAGCTGGGACCTCTGGGCGGGCTTCCCGTCGAACCTCGCGGCCATCCAGTTGCTAAAGGAATACATGTGCCATGAGATAGGCGTCGAAGACGGCTCTATAATAGCCGTCAGCAAGGGCCTCCATCTCTATGAGTACACCTTCGGCCTTGCCCTGAAGCGGCTCCGGCGCGACGACGCCTGAAGGGGCACACCGCCTTAAGGACGCCCAGGCGCCTTTCCGAAAAGCAGCAACGCGCGACCGCCCTTTTCGCCCTAGAACTCGCCGTCCAGGTTGGAGATCTGGAGGAAAAGGTCCTTCGACTTCATCCAGGGGGAGGTCGGGTCGAGGGAGAAAGGCAATGTCCGGCACGCCTCGGTGAGGTATTTCCTCGCCTGGTCGGCGTCCCCTTTCTTCGCGTAGGCAACGCCCAGTTCGTAGGCGGCCTCACCCCTCACCTTGCCGTAGCGGGCGACGAGAGCGCCTATCCGCTGCTGTTTCAGGTATAGCGTCTCCTTCTGGTCCTGGGCGAGGCCCGGGTCGCTCCGGGCCTTCTCGTAGGCCTCCCCTGCGCAAGCCAGGAATTTCAGGCTGTCCGCCGCGTAGGCGTGCACGGCCAGGAGGATGCTCAGGGCACGGTCGGTCCTTCCTTTCTTCATCTGGTCCTCGGCCGCCCGCAGGGAGTCGTAGAGGTTGGCGTCGTTCACCATTGCAGCGGCGACCGACTCGGAACGGGCAGGCTTCGCGGCCTGCCGCTTCGCCCTTTTTTCGGCTGCCATCGCCTGGCAAGGCCAGAGGAGCGCGGCTGTCAATATGATGAGCAAAGGGACGGCGAGCGTCCCTTTGGCTTTCGCGGCTTCTATTTCAGGGCCTCCCTCAGCTTGTTGCCCGGCTTGAATTTCGGGACGCTGCACGCAGGTATCTTGATCTCTTTCCCGGTCCTGGGGTTCCTGCCCGTCCTTGAGGCCTTCTCGGCGCACTGGAAGGTGCCGAAGCCCGTCAACGTGACCCTGTCCCCGCCCTTCAATGCCTTTTCAATATTGGTAATGAAGGAATTGAGCACTTTTTCCGCCACCGATTTCTTGATTCCCGCTTCAGCCGAGACACTGGCGATCAACTCCGCTTTCGTCATTATCCGCACCTCCTGAAAATTTGGCGAGTGGAACGGGACGCCTTCCTTGCAATATGGCGGTGCAGGGAATTGAACCCCGGACACTGCGGATATGAGCCGCATGCTCTAACCGTCTGAGCTACACCGCCTCACTTCTACATTAGGCTATAACGCCAGTATTGTCAATAAGAATTTGCGCTTTTACCGCTGCGGGCGCAGGCTTTCGCGGACCGGCCGCAGCGCCGATCCGTGCCCCGGCATAGGAGGGATGAGAAAAATCCGGGCGGTCGGGCGCGGCTTCCAAGTGCCCCGCCCGGTCCGCCCGTCGCGTCACGCTTACCCCCGGCAGATCGGCGGAAAGACTTGACAATTCGGCGCAACTCCCATATGTTAGTAGAAATGCGTCCAATCAAAGTTGCTGTAATCGGCGTTGGAAATTGCTGTAGCTCTTTGGTCCAGGGCATTAGCTACTACCGGAAAACGGGAGAGGCGGAGACGACCGGCCTGATGCACCGCGATATCGGCGGCTACGCGCCCGGAGACATAGAGATAGTGGCCGCCTTCGATATCGACAGACGCAAGGTGGGCAAGGATGTCGCCGAGGCGATCTTCGAGAAGCCGAACTGCACGACCGTCTTCTGCGGTGACGTCCCGCCGACGGGCGCCCGCGTCCGCATGGGGGCCGTCCTCGACGGCTGCTCGGGCCACATGGGGGAGTACCCCGAGGCGTGCACGTTCCTGGTCTCGAGGGAAAAAGAGCCTGACAGGAAGGAAGTGACGGCGGCCTTGCGGGAAGCGGGGGCGGAGATACTCCTCAACTACCTGCCCGTCGGATCGGAAAAGGCCGCCCGGTTCTACGTGGAGTGCGCCCTTGACGCGGGGTGCGCCCTCGTAAACAACATCCCCGTCTTTATTGCGAGCGACCCTGCATGGGTCGCCCGCTTCGAGGCAAAGGGCCTTCCCCTGATCGGGGACGACATAAAGTCACAGCTCGGCGCCACGATCGTCCACCGGACGCTCGTCGATCTGTTCAGGAAGCGAGGGGTCAAGCTGGAGCGCACGTACCAGATCAATACGGGGGGGAACACCGATTTCCTCAACATGCTCAACCGCGACCGGCTCGCGTCGAAGAAGACGTCGAAGACGGAGGCCGTCCAGTCGATGGCTGCGAGGCGCCTGGACGATACGGACATCCACGTAGGGCCGAGCGATTACGTGCCGTGGCAGAAAGACAACAAAGTCTGCTTCATCCGGGTGGAGGGGAAGATGTTCGGGGGCGTCCCGTTCAATATCGAGCTGCGCCTGTCCGTAGAGGACTCGCCCAACTCAGCGGGCATCGTCATCGACGCCATCCGGTGCTGCAAGCTGGCCCTCGACCGCAAGGTATGCGGCGTGCTGCACGGCCCGGCCTCCTTTTTCATGAAGCACCCGCCCGTGCAGGTGCCCGATGACGAGGCGTACCGGGCGGTCGAGGCATTCATCAGCGGCTCGTGCGAAGAAGAACAGCCGGGCAGGTCCCTCCGCCTTCACCTGCCGGAGGTGAGCCCGCGAGAGGGATTTAGGGGCATTCACTGAAAACAGGGCGATAGTCGAGGCGTCATGGACTGCACGAAGTTCCGTGAATGCACGGCCCTCCTTTTTGATTTTGGGGGGACCGTCGATTCCGACGGCGATCATTGGCTTGACAGATTTTTCGCGCTCTACGAGGGTGAAGGCCTCGGCTTTGACAGGGACGACATCAAGCGCGCCTTTTACGAGGCCGATTCCGCCTGCCATGCGGACGCCGGCATAAGCGCCGCCGGCCTACGGTCCCTGGTCCACCGCCACGTCCACCTTCAGTTCGAGGCCCTCGGTTTCCACGACGCAGCCATGCACAGGCAGCTCGCCGGCCGGTTCTGCCAGGGCGCCGAGCACGTCATGTCCCTTCGGGCGGACCTCTTCCGGACGTTGAAAAGGCGGTTCCGCACGGGGATAGTCTCCAATTTTTTCGGCAACCTGGAGGTTGTCCTTGACGAGGCGGGCCTTTCCGGCGCCTTCGACGTAGTGATCGATTCAGGCCGCGTAGGGGTCAGCAAGCCGGACCGCCGCATCTTCATGCTTGCCCTGGAAAGGCTCGCATTGAGGCCCGAGCAGGCGGTCTTCATCGGGGATTCCTACGAGCGGGACATGGCGCCGAGCGCGGAGATAGGGATGAGGACGATCTGGCTGAAAGGACCGCACCCCCGCATGCCGGAGAACGCGCCGCCGGTGGACGCAGTCATCACCAGCCTTGCCGAACTGGAGGCGCTGGCCTCATGAGGGCAGGCATCATCTCCGCAGGCTGGGGGGAGCGCCTCGCCCCGGGCTTTTCCGTTCCCAAGCCCCTGGTGCCCATCTGCGGGGAGCCTATGATCGGCAGGCTGATACGTGTAGCCGCAGAGGCGGGGATCACCTCCCTCTGCTGCATCATCAACGAGGGAAGCCCGCAGACCGAGGCCTACCTGCTGTCGAAGGAGTGGCCCCTCGATTTCGAGCTGGTGAAGAAGACGACCGGCAACTCCCTGGAGAGCTTCATAACGCTCGCACCGCTCCTGGCAGGCGGGCCTTTTGTCCTTTTCACTGTCGATGCAGTCTTCAGGCCCATCACCCTCAGGAGGTTCCTCGCAGGCGCGGCAGCCCTTCGCCCCGCCCAGGGCGTGCTTGCGGTCACCCGCTTCAGCGACGACGAGAAGCCCCTGCGGGTGGATGCAGGCCGCGACCACAGGGTGACAAGGATCGGCCACACGGACGGCGGCCCCGGCGTTGTGACTGCGGGCTTTTACCGGTTCGAGCCGTCGGTCTTCGACTTCATCGGGGAGGCGCAGGCCCGCCGCCTCGCCGCCCTGCGGCAGTTTCTCTGCTTCCTGCCGGACGTAGGCTTCAGGCTGTACGCCGTCTCCGTAGGGAAGACGATCGACGTGGACAGGCCCGAGGACGTTGCTGCGGCCGAAAATTACCTGCGCAGCCGCGGGGCGGCACGCCGCGTGGGTCGCCAATAATTGCCTGTTGTAGGGCAAGCCAAAGCTCCAAGGATGATAGTCTGATGCAAAAAGCACGGGAACGAAAGAGCGCACAGAACGACTTTTATGAGGAGAGGGCGATAGTATCCCCGCAGCAAGCTGCAGGGAATCAACAAGCTGCAGATACGGGAGCCGGACATTGAGAAAATTTCATCTGATAGCCATAGCCTCCGGTGTCGTGCTCCTTGCCGTGCTTATTTACGAGATCGGCCCGGCTGCGATATGGCAAAGGATGGTGATGCTCGGATGGGGCTTCCTGCTCCTTGTGCTCCTCGACGGCGTCACCGAGGTCTTCCATACGGAGGGGTGGCGGCGCTGCCTCTCGGGCGCTCACAGGTCGCTCTCGTTTCTCAGGGTCTTCTCGATCCGCCTCGCCGGCTCCTCGATCAACCACCTGACCCCGACTGCCGGGTTCGGCGGGGAAGTGGCGAAGGGCGTCCTCCTCTCGACGAACCGGACAGGGACAGACGCGGCCTCCTCGGTCATAATCGATAAGCTATCCCAGGCGCTGGCCCAGATCATCTTCGTTGCGGGGAGCGGGTTCATCATCGCTCACCGTGTCGTCCTGCCTGCCGGCCTATGGGTAGCCCTGATCGCAGGCACGGGGGTCCTCACCTGCGGGATAATAGGCTTTTTCGTCGTCCAGAAGTACGGCAAGCTGGGGGCAGTAGTCCGCTGGGCGGTCGCCCACCGCATCGGGGGCGCCGGCCTGCGGAAGGCCGCCTTTCACGCGACCGAGGTGGACGATAAGCTGCGCTCCTATTACCGTCTTCGGCCTTACGACCTGCCGCTCTCGGTTTTCTGGCACGTGGCCGCGCACACCTGGAGCATCCTCTCCGCCTTCTGCTTCTTATCTTTCGTAACGGGCGGGGCATCGATCGCCCTCGCTTGCGCGATCATATGCCTGGGGATTTGGTTCAACCTCGTCACCTTCGCGCTCCCTGTCGATTTCGGCGTGCAGGAGACGACACGGGTAATCATCTTCACCGTCCTCGGCTTCCATTCGGCAGCGGGTCTCACCTACGGCATCACGCTCCGCCTGGAGCAGCTCGTCTGGGCGGGCGTCGGTCTGGCCGTCTATGCAATCCTCGTCGGCAAGATGAGGGAAGCGAAGAAGGTCCCCCTGAGCGGGGCGGGGGCCGGGCGGCCGGAGGAACCGGAAAACAGGGAGGTCACATGGAGACGCGGGTAGGGGCGTTTTTCGTGAGGCGGATAAGCCGGCTTCTCGCGCCGGCCGTCCTGTGCGTCGCCCTGGTTTTTTCTTTTTCGGGCGTTGCCCGGCCGGAGGCTGGGGGTGACAAATTGGTGCTGACGCTGCCGGAGATGATAAGGATCGCGATAGGCGTCAGCCCGGAGATGGCGGCAAGACGCAGCGAAGCGGCTGCGGCGAAAAGCGACCTCGCCCAGGCCCAGGCGGGCTATTACCCGCAGGTGGACACGACCGCCCTGGTAGGGCCTGTGAACGACGCCAAAAGACCGGAGGTCGTCGGCAGCCGCATCATCGATCCGTCCCAGAACTATTGGGCAATCGGGGTCTTCGCAAAGCTGAACCTTACGATGAGCCAGCCCCTCTATACGTTCGGCAAGATATCCCACAGGCGCGACGCAGCCGAGCACGGCGCCGCCGCGCGCCAGGCGCAGCAGATCCAGACGGGCAACGAGATCGCCCTGCGCGTGAAGGAGCTCTATTATGCCCTCGTGCTTTCGAGGTCCGGGATAGAGGCCGCGAAAGAGGCGGGCGGCTTTTTCGACGACGCGCGGTCGCACATGGAGCGCCTCTTCAAGCTCGGCTCGGCGAATGTGGTTGAGAGCGAGCTGTACCGGGTGGACGCCTACCGGGCGGACGTGGTCAGGGGGAAGGCCGAGGCGGAGAAGGGGGTGAATATAGCCTATTTCGCGCTGAAATCGCTCCTTGGGCTCCCTCCCGGCAAAGAGTTCGAGCCTGCCGAAAAGACGCTCGTCTACAAGCCGCAGGAGCTCGGGGGGTCGGACGCCTATGTGGACAGGGCGCTGGCCGAGCGTCCCGAGTTCAAGCAGCTTGAGCAGGCCCTGGCTGCCCAGAAGTCCCTTGTGGAAGCGACAACCGCCGACAGATACCCATCGTTTTTTGCGGCCGTGGCGGGCTCCGTAGCAGGGGCGCCCGGACGGGAGACGCTCCACAACCCGTACATCCCGGACGACTACAACCATGCCTACGCCGGGGTCGTCACGGGGGTGAACTGGCACTTCGATTTTGGCATACTTAAGGCCCGGGTCGAGAAAGAGAGGGCCGAATACGAGCGTCTTACCCACACCAAAGCCAACGCGAGGCTCAATATTCCCATTCAGGTATTCAAGTCTTACCAGGACGTGATGCAATGGAAGGTGGCGGTGGAGGCATACGATAAGGCCGCCGTTGCGTCGAGGAAGTGGATCGTCGCAGCCCTCACGGCCTTCGACATGGGTACCGGCACAGCGGACGACCTCCTGCGGGGCATCGAGCGATACGGTCAGAACAGAGGCAAGTACCTTGAGGCCCTCTTCAACTATAACATGTCGCTCGCCCAGCTTGAATACGCAATGGGAGTAAGGAGCTGGTGAAGGCGGATAGCTACGGGCACATGCGGCGATGGCTGCAAAGACTGATCGGCATCCAGACATCGCACCCCCTGGCAACGACCGTTGTCTGGGTGGCCCTCGCCGCAGTCTCCGTCGTCGTCACGGTGGGGCATCTCGGCTTCGAGACGAGCCAGCGCTCCCTCATCTCGCCGAGCGACCGCATGATGCAGTTCCTCAAGATGGCGGACAGGTTCTCCGACCAGGAGGCCTTCGTGGTGGCCGTGGAGAACCGGGACACCCGCAGGACGCTGGAGTTCGCCCGCACCCTCTTAAAGAAGCTGGAGGCGGACCGCACGCATTACGAGCAGGTCTTTGCGCGGGTGGACCCTGCTTCCATGAGGCGCTGGGCGCTCCTCTATCTCAGCAAGAAGGAGCTCGCGGACCTCGGCGATAACCTGCGCGACCATAAGGCCGCCATCGGGGAGCTCGCGAAGTCGCCCCGTCTCGACGTTCTCTTCGACCAGATCAACAACGAGATGGCCTCCGGCATCGTGGGGGAGCTGTTCACGGACTTCCTCAAGGAGAAGAAGGCGGGCGAAAGCCCGATGGACCTCAGGTTCCTGATACGGACGCTCAGGCAGATGAAAGGCTTTCTGGAGGGCGCCCCAGCCTTTGCCTCGCCCTGGGAATCGTTATTCAGGGAGGGCGCGACGGACGAGTCCGAGGAGGGCTATTTCTGGACCGAGGGCAACAGGTATCTCCTTATCTTCGTCCAGCCCAAGGTCAAGGGATCGAACTCCGGGGCGCTCCACGCACTCAGGAAGACGGTGGCCACGGTAAAGGCGGACTATCGCGACATCGACGCCGGGGTGACGGGTCAGAAGGCGCTCGACGAAGACGAAAAACAGATCTCCATGCGGGATATAGGCATCGCGACGGGCCTGTCGCTTATAGGGCTTGCCGTGCTCCTTATCGTATTCTGGCGCGGCGTCAAGCGGCCGCTCCTCGCGGTGGCCGTCCTTGTCGTCGCCCTCTGCGTGACCTTCGGCATTACGACCATCACCATCGGCCACCTCAACCTCCTCTCCGTCACCTTTGCCCCGATGCTCCTCGGCCTGGGCATCGATTACGGGGTACACTGGTTCGCCCGCTACGCCGAGGAGCGGCAGCGCTATTTCGCCTCGACGAAGCAGGCCCTCGCGGCGACGATGGAACACGTCGGCCCCGCCATTTTTCTCGCGGGCGTGTGCGCCTCCCTTTCCTTTTTCCCCCTCGTCCTTACGGGCTTCAAGGGGCTTTCGGAGCTGGGCCTCATATGCAGCATCGGGCTGCTCGTGGCGACCGTCGCCAGCCTTTTCCTGCTGCCGGCGATGATAATGCTCACCGACGGCCTTCGCACGGGCCTTATCAGGAAACCCGTGACCGACGAGATAAAGCCGCTCCTGAGAACCACCCGCCGCAGGACTTTCTTCCTCCTGGGCGTCGCCCTCTGCGCCTCCCTCCTCTCACTTTGGGGTATGGCGAGCCTGAAATTCGACCTCAACATGCTCCACCTTCAGTCGCAGAGCGCCGAATCCGTTATATGGGAGAACAAGCTGATCCAGGGGTCGCGGTACGCGAGCATTTACGGGGTCCTCTTCGCGCACTCCCTCGCGCAGATCGACGGGCTGACGAAAGCGGCGGAGGGTCTCCAAACGGTCTCCAAGGTAAACAGCATGAAGAGCGTGCTCCCCTCCGACCAGGAGGTCAAGCTCCGTATGCTGCAAGGATTGAGGCCGGTGCTGGGGAACCTCAGGACCATCCCCGCGCCGTCGGGCCCTGTCGATATCGAGCGGCTCAACGGCGTATTCTCGCGGATGCGCTTCAAGATGCTCGATACGGGCGAAAGGGACATCTCGCCTTCCCTTGCCGCGCAGATGCGGGAGGTAAGCCGGTTGATCGACGCCCTCAGGCGCGACTTCGAGACCGTGAAAGGGCCCGTAGTGGAAGCCCGGCTCAAGGCGTTCGAGCTGCGGATGATCGAGGATCTTAACGACAAGCTCTCACTTCTTTGGGAAAATATCGAGACGAGGCCCCTGCGGCCCGAGGACCTGCCGAAGCCCCTTTACGAGCGGTTCGCCGCACCTGGCAGCCTCTACATAATCCGGGTCTTCCCTTCGGGGAACGTCTGGGACCCACAGTTCCTTGACAGGTTCGTCGCAGACCTCCGGTCGGTCGATCCCGACGCGACGGGCGACCCGATCACCCTTTCCGTCTTCACGAAGGCCTTTCGCAACGCCTGCATCATGGCGGCCGTCTACGCGGTCGTCTTCATTGTCCTCGTCCTCGCCGTAACGCTGCGAAGCCCGATCCCCGTCGCCGCGGCCCTGGCCCCTTTTGTCCTGGGGACGTTGTGGACCCTGGGCCTGATGCACCTCTTCGGCATCGACCTGAACCTCGCCAATACCATTTTCATGCCCCTCGTGGTCGGCGCAGGGGTCGAGTACGGCATCATCGTCGTCCAGCGGTGGCGCCAGAGCGGCAACCACAGAGGCTTCAGCCTGCCCGTAAGCACCGGCACGGGGGTCATTCTGGCGGGGCTTTCGACTACGGTGGGCTTCTGCAGCCTGATGATATCGAGCCACCGGGGCATACACAGCCTCGGTGTGCTCACGACGATAGGGAGCCTATGCGTACTTGCGGCAGCGGTGCTCTTCCTGCCGGCCATTCTTCACGCGTCGGCGAACATCGGCGCGAAGAAGAGAAAAACCCACGACAGACATGCGGAATCGGGCGCGGCCGAGGCCGCCCGCCGGTATAAGGAGGAATAATGAAAGCAATTATGAAAGCGGGAGCAATGCTTCTCCTTGTCCTGGCCGTTATCCTGACGGTCCCGGGCGGAGGCCTTTCGGCTTCCGGTGCGGCCACCGAGGTCGTGCGCAAGATGCTCGACTCGGTAATATCGATACAGACGGACCCGGCTCTTCAGGGGGAGGCGGCGCGGCCGACCAGGAGGATAGAGATCAGGAAGGTCATCCTGAGCAATTTCAATTTCGACGACATGGCGCAGCAGACCCTCGGCACGTACTGGAACGAGATGACCGAGACGAAGCGCGCGGAGTTTAAGTCGATCTTCCAGAGCCTTTTTCTCGAGTCGTACTCGCGGCTGGTCCTCGACTTCGTGGGGAAGGAGAAGATCGCCTACCTCGGCGAGGAGGACGGGCAAGGCCAGACGACGGTGAGGACGCGCATCCACAGGGTCAGCGAGGCGATACCGGTCGATTATTATGTGGACCGGGCAAAAGACAAGCTCATGGTCAGGGACGTGTCCATCGACGGGGTGAGCATAGTCCAGCACTATCACAGGAGCTTCTCGAGGGTCATCCAGAAGGAATCCTATGAGGGCCTGCTCAAGAGGATGAAGCTCCAGCAGCAGGCAACGGAGAAGGGATAGGATGGTCAAGTGCGCGATCATCGCAGCCTTTGACGGGGCCGGGCTTTGTCCCGTCTTCCGCGTGCCTGCGGCCAGGCGGCTTGCCCTCGTCGCAGCCAGGGCCGGGCTCGACACCGCGTGCGTCATCGGCCGGGACGACGCGCTCCGGCCGGCCCTTAGAAACATCGTTGTGCAGGACGCCTTTCTGACGGTCGCTGACGAAGGGGACCTCCGCCGGGCCGTTGCCGGGCTGGGGCTGGACGACGGCGATCAGGTCCTCGTAATGGCCGCGGGCAGCGTGATCGACGCCTGGTCGCTGAAACGGCTCATTGCGGCAGGCGAAGGGGGGTGCGACCTTTATATTGCCGGGGACGCAAAAGAGGCGCCCCCTTCGGTCTGCCTCGTCACGGGGCGCTCTCTTTACGATGTCTTGCGGGCCTTCCTGGCGCGGGATGGGAAGCTGCCCACAGGCATTGCCTTCGAGGGCGTCCCCGTGGCTGCCGGCCTGCCTGTGGTCCTTGCCGGGGGGACGGACGCGAAGAAAGATGTGAAGGACGCCGAGAGGTTGCTGGTAGGCGCCCTGGGCGCCGCGACTGCCCGGACGGACAGTTTTCTCTCAAGGCACATCCACAGGCCTCTTTCCCGCCCCATCAGCAGCCGCCTCGCGAAGACGGCCGCGACGCCCAACATGTTCACCCTTTTCCATATTGCCGTGGGGATGGCGGGCGCCTTCTTCCTCTTGAAGGGCACGTATGCGTCCCAGGTTGCAGGGGGGCTGCTCTTCCTCGCCTCCACCATCCTCGACGGCGTTGACGGCGAGCTGGCAAGGCTCAAGCTCCAGGAGAGCGCGTTCGGCCACTACCTCGACATCGTCGGCGACAACGTGGTCCACGTCGCCGTATTTCTGGGGATTACCGTGGGTCTCTACCACCAGTCCCACAATCCCGTCTACCTGGGGGCCCTCGCGCTCCTCCTCGTCGGCTTCGGCCTTTGCGCCCTCTCGGTGCAGTTTTTTATGGGCCACGGACCCGGAGAGCAGGCCTCGGGCCAGACGCACTGGCTGGCCTCGCTCGTCGTCAACCGCGACTTTGCCTACCTCGTCGCCTTTCTGGCCCTGATCAACAGGTTGTCATGGTTCGTTTTCGGGACTACGGTCGGCGCCTATCTCTTTGCCCTCGTCCTCTTCATCCTCGGCAGGAAGAGGAGAAGCCGGGGCAAGGCCGCTTTGGCGCCCGACGGGACTTGAGGAACATACAGCCATAGCCTAGAGGAACTGACATGAGTCGCAGGGCAGCGACCCCCCTGGCCGCCGCTGCCCGGTCGTTGCTGTTTCCTGGTTCTTAGCGCATGTCCTTCTACTTCGGCGTGCGCGCCTTCCGTTCGGTTTTTCGCGCGCCGGACGCCTTTTTTGCCGCGGGCGCCTTCGGCGCAGCAGGCTTTGCGGTCCTGGGCGCCCCGGTTTTTTGCCCACTTTCCGCGTGCCTTGCCTTTACGATACTTTCCGCCTGCAGCCAGTGCTCCCTGTCCTTTCCGTGCTCTTTGCCGTACCTTTCGAAAAGCTCGTAGGCGACTTTCTCGATCTCTTCCCTCAGGTCCATACATCCTCCAGGCGCTTTTTCTAATTCTTCCTACAATGTAATCACCCTTTGCCGAAGACGCGAGGTCTTTTTTCCTCTGAGAGTTATTATAGCAAAAGCGAAGAGGCAAGGGGTAATGTTTCGAGCGTTTTTGGGCTTTACGTCCGAAGTGCGGTGTGATAACGTAGACCTTGTATGAAGGCACTCTTCTTTGACGGCGCCCTGAGGCTCGAAGAAAACGGCCGGCGGCCCGCGCCCGGACCCGGCGAGGCCCTCATAAGGGTGTCGATGGCGGGCATCTGCGGGACGGACCGGGAGCTCCTCAAAGGCTACAGGGGCTTCAGGGGCATACCCGGCCATGAGTTCGTCGGCGTAGTCGAGAAGGCGGGGCCGGCCCGCCCCGGCCTTGCCGGCAAAAGGGTCGTCGGGGAGATCAACTGCGGGTGCGGCGCGTGCCCATACTGCGCCGGAGGGCTTGAGAAGCATTGCCCGGAAAGGTCGGCTGTCGGCATTGCGGGCAGGGACGGCGTTTTCGCCGAGTACGTCGCCCTTCCGGAGGGGAACCTCCACGAAGTCCCGGGCAGCCTGCCGGACGAGGAGGCCGTCTTCACCGAGCCCCTTGCCGCTGCCTTCGAGGTGATGGAGCAGGTCCACGTGAGACCGGCGGCCCGCGTCCTCATACTGGGCGACGGCTGCCTGGGCCTGCTCTCAGCCCTGGCGATGCGGGGCAGCGGGGCGGACGTGACCCTTTGCGGCAGGCACGACGCAAAGCTCTCCGTCGCGGCCGCGGAAGGGATAAGGACGGAAAGGGCCGATGAGATGAGGAGAGCGAGGGATTACGATATCGTTGTCGAGGCGACGGGCTCGGAGCTTGGCCTGGAGGCGGCCCTCGCGTTCGTCAGGCCGGCGGGGACCGTCGTCCTGAAGAGTACGACGGCCGCGAAAACGGAGATCGACCTCTCGCGCATCGTCGTCGATGAGATCGTCGTCGTGGGATCGCGGTGCGGCCCCTTCGCCCCCGCCATCGACGCCCTCGCGTCAGGCCGGGTGCGCGTAAAGGGCCTTATATCGGCCGTATACCCCTTCGACGAGGCCCTCTCCGCCTTCGAGAAGGCAAAAGAGCCGGAGACGATAAAAGTCCTTCTCGACCTCAGGAAGTGAAGGCGCAAAAGAACGCCCTTGCTGCGCGTGTTTCTCTATTTCTCTACCGTACCGCCGTCCGCGAGGCTGAGGGAGCGTGAGTCCTTCCTGCCGACCATGGGGAAGACGACGCAGTTCGTGCCGATGCGCGCGTTGGACGGAATCGACGCCTTTTTCCCTATCAGCGTGAGGCCCGAATAAAGGTGGTCGGGGAAGCGGGCATTCGCTTTTTTTGCGTTTCCCCGGCCGATAAGGGCGTTTTCCCCGACAACGACCTCTTTATCGAGGATCGACCGCTCGATGCGCGCGCCCTTCCTGATTACCGTGTCGTGCATAATGATCGAGTCCCTGACGGAGGCCCCCTTTTCGATTATGACGCCAGGGGAGAGGACCGAGCCTTCGACTGCGCCGGAGACGACGCAGCCCGGGGAGACGGCGGAGTTTACGGCCCGCGCGGAGGCGCTTATCCTTGCCGGCACGCGGTCGTACGGCAGGGCCTCGCCCGCGTGGTTCGTCCGTATGCCGCACGCCCCGGGCGCCAGCCCGGATGCGGCCTTCAGAAGGTCCATGTTGGCGTCCCAGTACGCCTGCACCGTGCCCACGTCCCTCCAGTAGCCGTCGAAGGGGTAACCGTAAACGTGGGCCTCCTTGATGGCCCTCGGGATGATCTGCTTCCCGAAGTCCTCGTCCTTCGTCTTTCCGAGGGCCGCTGTCAGGTATACCCTGTCGAAGACATAGATGCCCATTGAGGCGAGGTTCGAGCGCGCCTTTGCGACCTTTTCCTGCCAGTCGATGATCTTTCTGTCTCCGTCGAGGGTTGCCGTACCGAAGTGGCGCGTCTCTTCGGGGGCCACAGGTATCATCCCGATGGTGACTTGCGCCTTCCGCTCCCTGTGGAAGGCGACGAGGGGCCCATAGTCCATGCAGTAGACGTGGTCGCCCGACACGACGAGCACCTCGGTATACCGGTCCGAAGAGATGAAGCTCAGGTTCTGCCGGACTGCGTCCGCCGTGCCCTTGTACCAGTCCCAGTCCTGCTCGCCCGTCTTGGGGGGAAGGATGCTGATGCCCCGCGTCCTGCCCGCCATGTCCCAGGCGGAGCCGTCCCCGATGTGGTCCATGAGGGAGAGGGGCTTGTACTGGGTGAGGACTGCGACGCGCGTCAGGCCGCTGTTCGCTACGTTGCTCAAGGTGAAATCGATTATGCGGTAGATGCCGCCGAAAGGGACGGCGGGCTTCGCCCGGTACTGGACCAGGACGTTGAGCCTGCTCCCGACACCGCCGGCGAGGAGAAGGGCGGCCACGTTTCTCATTTTATTATCTCACCGCTCCCGTACTCGTCCCTTGCGAACCGGCCCGCTTCCACCCCTGGATAGACGGTGACGCCCGGCCGTATCGTCACCCCCTCCGGCGCCTCGCTTCCCATGCCTATGACCGAAAGCTCGCCGCCCTTCTCGCCGATCCTTGCCCGTGCGCCTATCCGCACGCCGATGTCCGTAATGGTCCTGGCAACGCGCGCCTCCCTGTCGACCACCGTGTCGAAGAAGAGTATCGAGTCCTCGACTACGGCGCCCTCCTCGACGCGCGCGCCCGGGAAGAGGAGGGAGCGGAAGACCTTCCCCCGCACCTCGCATCCCAGATAGAGCAAGGAGTCCTCTATGACGGCCGAGGGGCCCAAGATGGCCGGCTGCATGTCCCGTATCTCCCCGTGCGCCAGGTTCGTCCTGATCGGCCAGGCGCTCAGGTCGATCCTCGGGCGGCTGCCCAAGAGGTCCATGCTCGTCCGCCAGTACTCCTCCAGGGTGCGCGTATAGCCCCAGTAGCCCGTGTGCCTGTACCCGTAGACCCTGGAATTACCGATAAGGGAGGGGATGATGTCCCTCCCGAACTCGTGAGACTCCTTCCCGGCGTTCTCTTCGAGGGCCTCGAAGAGGACGCCGGGGTTGAAGGCGTATATCGTAAGGGAGGCCCAGTCGTAGAGGGCCTTCCTCGGCTTCTCGACGTACCGGACGACCTTGCCGCCTCTCGGCTCCTCGTCGTCGATGAGGCCCTGGCCGAAGCGGTCGGCCCCTTTCCTGGGGACGGCCGTGAAAGCGATGGTGAGGTCGGCTTTCTTCTCGATGTGGAAGTCGATGACGGCCTGGTAATCCATCCTGTAGATGTGGTCGCCCGAAAGGATGAGCACGAGGTCCGGGTTGTACATCCTGATGAAGTCCCTGTTCTGGTAGACCGCGTCCGCAGTGCCCTTGTACCAGTCCGATGCCTCCCTCCCCTTGAAGGGCGGCAGGATCACGGCGAACCTGTTCCTGCCGACCATGTCCCAGGGCTGTCCGTTGGCTATGTGGTTGATCAGGTGGAACGGGCGGTACTGGGAGAGGATGCCGACCCTCTCGATCCCTGAGTTCATCAGGTTGCTCATGGGGAAATCAATGATGCGGTAGAGGGCGCCGAAAGGCAGGACCGACTTGGGGCGGAGGAATGTGAGCACATCGAGCTCGTCCACCCGGCCGCCTGCCAGGATCATCGCGAGGATATTCTTCACCGTTGCTTCCAGTATCAAACGTAACGCTTTGGGGGGAAAAAAGCAAGCGGAGAGCGGGGGCTACCGCGCACGTCCGTTGCGCAAGCTGAGACACAAAGCGAGAGGCAAGAAGCGACAGGCAAAAAAGCTAAACCAATGCTTTTTGCGGCTGGGCTCGCGACGCTGGCGGACCACCCGCATGCACGGTGGCGCCTTTTCAGCACGCCCCTTACCGTGCGGGTCCCCGGCAAACCGACTTTGAACTGATAGGGCGGGGGCGCGAAGCGCGAGAAAAAAGCGCTTCGCGCGCCACGCAAAAAGCTCTCAGGCCGCGACCGCCGCAATCGTATAAAGCGCATATTCTTTGCCTGTCTGAGGGGGGACGACCCGCTAAAGCGGGTACCCCGATCCGGCTTTGCCGGTGGAGGGGGCGCTGAGCCCCAATGACTGCGGCGGCGGTAAGAGCGGGCTGAACTATTACGTAGGGTGGGGTATTAAGACGTTGATTTCCTCAGTAAAGATTTCCGGGAAGATTCGATGGTGTTGGTAATCTACGGACGAAACTGTAGTTCACCTACTAAGTGAGCACGAAGACCAGATGCTCAAGAGCCAAGATTGTCAAGAGTAATGGCGACGACAGGTGCGGTAATATGGAAAAGAAATCCTCACATCGTGAGCAGGTTCTGGCTCGTCTTGTTATAGGTTCGGCTTGCATCTTTCTCTCGATGGTTAACGGTTCTAAAGCATATACCTGTGTTCTAAAGCGTAACCCGTATAATGATTCTCATCGACCCGTAGCAATTGTGGGGAAGGATTTAATTGTCCTTGATTGGCTTTATCTCTGTAGAGATGGAGCACCATGACATAAAGGCCGGCAACAGCGTTCAGTACATTTTTCAAAGAGGCTCTGTGATACTCGGAGTTGCGCTGATGCTTGATTTTGTTGTAAGCAGTCCACCAGAAAGGTACACTATGCGGCTTACTCCACTCGTCCCATGGCGTAAGCGTGAGGCCAAACCGTGGCATAATAACTTGAAACTGCGGCATGCCTGGAAAAGTAGATAATATCTCGGTTTTATATTTATGAATTTTATCCGCCTTTGATTTGTGGTTAATGCTTTTGCAGATTTGCTTGCAGACGACATCAACCTCGGCGGCAGAGGTCAGGAGAAGTCTGGCGATTTCTATCGAGAAACAATCGAAGTTCCTCTCATCAAATTCTACAAACCTTGATATCTCATTCAGCTCGCGTTCTATCGCGAGTAGGTAGTTCCAATGCGGCTCAATTTTTTGGACTGTTATTCCCATATTTCCTCCCGCTAACGTCCCTTGCTTGTATATTCGCGCTGCACGCTGTTACCCACAAGAATAGTCTCTATTCTTGCTTTCCCATCCTTTATACTCATCTCCATTTCGCCCATAAGAATGCTGTTGCTATTTCTTATGAAAGGATGCGTAATAGCTGATCAGACCGTAGATTCGCTTGCAGTACCCGATGAAGACTTGTAGATAAGCGAATATTACTTCTTTTTCTACTGTCTTCCCAGTAGGATGCCCAACCTCATTTCTATTAATGCGGATCATGTCAAAAACGCCAAGAAGAATGTTGTTGAGATTGTCGGACAAATCATTGGGCAGTTTTCCGAGTTGACCAGTAAGAGCTTTGGAAAACTCATCATACTGCCGTTTTATAACACGGCCTTGGACTTTATGTCGGAAAGATTCCCGCTCCTTGTCGTCTTTTATAGAATTTATGTAGCTATCAATGAGTAGCAATAAGGCTTTTTCGGAAGCACAGCCAAGAGTGACAGAAGCAGAAAGATATGCGCCTATACTGTACGTGTTAATGCTCTCTTCCAAGTAAGTTAAAATGACCGGGTCAATATTTGGGACCTCTTGTCTCACCCTGAACAGATAACCGGACGGATCATGAGGCACAGGTCCGTTGGTATTAGTCACAGTCTTGCCGTAAGCAGTCAACTTGAGCCAGGGCCAGTTGGGATTCGCATTATTCATTCCAATCGTCAGAACCCTCTGTACGATTAGGTCCCAGACTATTTCTCTCACGGTTTCAGAGTCCTGCTCTCCCAGACTATTTCCTCCCGGATGCGTTACTCCAAATTCCGTCGGTTGCGGCGGGACGATTTTTCGACTAAGGGCAATACTGGCGACACCTGCGCATATTTCATGATAGCTGGTAGTCGTCTCGCCTTTGAGGTACTGAAGGACAAGACTCTTTATTTCATCATACGGAATATTAAGGTAAAACATGGCTCACCCGCCTGCTCTATTATCTGTCCTCTAGTCTTACCATGCGAAAGGGAGCTGTGCAAGAAGGAAAACAAAACTGAGGTTTCCAGGAAGAAATTATTACACGAGCCGGCACGCGGCCGGAGGAAATTTCGATGGATTTCGCGTTGCTTTTCGAAGGCGCCCGCCGAAATAGTACATAGAAGTACATTGAGGCGGTGCGCCCGAGAAAACGACGCGAAGGACGCGAAATTAACCCGGCCGCATATAGTTGACACCTATGGTCAAGATCGTTGTATAATAACGCCATTACAATGTTTTCCAGACTGCGAGAGGATGTGCGGGCAACGTTCAGGAGAGATCCTGCGGCGCGGAGCGTCGTCGAGATCTTCCTTGCCTATCCGGGTTTCCACGCCCTCCGTTTTCATCGTTTCGCCCACTGGTTGTGGGGCCGCGGGCTGTGCGTCACGGCGCGTTTCGTCTCCCACGTCGGGAGGTTCCTTACCGGGATAGAGATACACCCCGGCGCGCAGATAGGCAGGTCGTTCTTCATCGACCACGGGATGGGGGTCGTTATCGGGGAGACGGCGGAGGTGGGCGACGGCGTCACCATGTACCACGGCGTGACGCTGGGGGGGACGACCTGGGAAAAGGGGAAGAGGCACCCGACCATCGGGAACAACGTAGTGATGGGAGCAGGCGCGAAGATCCTCGGCCCTGTGCGTATAGGAGACAACACGCGCATAGGCGCGAACTCGGTTGTCATCCACGACATCCCTCCCAATTCGGTCGTCGTCGGCATACCGGGCAAGGTCGTCTTCAGGGTGGAGGGGGAGAAGAGGATCGCCCTCGACACGGAGTTTATGCCCGACCCTCAAGGCAGGGCGATCACCTCCCTGCTCGACAGGGTCCGGCTGGTCGAAGAGCGCCTGAGCGCCCTGGAAGAGGAAGGCGCGAAGCGAGAAGGCGATGTATGAAGAGCGCACCTACAGGAGGGTGTCGAGACCGCAGGACCTCGTCTGCTACGAAGTCGTCTGCAAGGAGACGGACCTCTTCTGCTGCACTGCGACCGGACTGAAGGGGCTTATCGAGGAAAGGACGCTCTTTTACCGGAACCAGCTCGAGACCTACATCCGGCAGCGGCCGGAGTTCCGCGACAGCCTTGCGCCGCTCAACCCCGACCCCCTCGCGCCGAGGATCGCCCGGGAGATGCTGGAGGCATCGGCTGCCGTCGGCGTGGGGCCTATGGCGTGCGTGGCGGGCGCGGTGGCCGAGTTCATAGGGAGGGATGTCGAACCCCGCTCGGGTGAGTACATTATAGAAAACGGGGGCGACATCTTCCTCCGCACGCTCCACGAGCGGAAGGTGTCGATCTACGCGAAGGACTCGCCTTACAGCGAGCGGATCGGCATGAAGATCAAGCCCGCGGAAGAGGCATACGGCATATGCACGTCGTCGGCGACCGTCGGTCCTTCGCTCAGCTTCGGCCGGGCCGACGCCGTCTGCGTAGTGGGCAGGTCGTCGCTCTTTTGCGACGGTCTTGCAACGAGGCTCGGAAATATCGTACATAAAAAGGACGACATCGCCCCTGCGCTGGAGGAGGGCAAGGCGTTTCCGGGCGTAACCGCTATTATCATCGTAATGGGCAGGAAGCTCGGCGTATGGGGGGATGTCGATCTCATTTCATTGTGAGGGATACATGAAGAAGAGGATAACCCTTAGGTTTCAAAGGAGTTCCATAGACAAGCCGATAGTCTACCGCCTGGCCAAGGATTTCGACCTCGTTTACAACATCCTCCGGGCAAACGTCTCCCCGAGGGCGGAATCGATGATGGTCCTGGAGGTGGAGGGGTCTGAGGGGGAGTTCGAGAAAGGGATCGCCTACCTTCAGGGCATCGGCGTAGGCATAGAGCCGATAGACCAGGACATCAGCAAGAACGAGGAAAGGTGCGTCCACTGCGGGATTTGCGCGAGCGTTTGCGCATCTCAGGCCCTCGATATCGAGAGGGAGACGATGCGGGTCCGGTTCGACTACGAGAAGTGCGTAGCCTGCGAGCTCTGCGTCAAGGTCTGCCCCGTAAAGGCCATGCAGGTCTGTTTCACCTGAGGAGGCGGCTATGCGCAGGGTCTACTTCGATTACAACGCCACCACCCCGACGCACCCGGAAGTCGCCCTTTTCGTAAAGCCCCTTCTGGGCGAGGTCTTCGGCAACCCATCGAGCATCCACTGGTCTGGCAGGGAGGCTCGGCCGTATCTCGACGATGGGCGCCGCCGGGTGGCCGCCTTCATCAAGGCGGACCCGGAGGAGATCGTCTTTACGGCGGGCGGCTCAGAGGCGGACAGCCATGCCATAATAGGCACAGCCTCCGCACTCTCAGGCAAGGGGAACCATATCATTACTACGAAGGTGGAGCACCCGGCGGTGCTCAACACGTGCGGCTACCTCGAAGGCAAAGGCTTCTCCGTGACCTACCTCCAGGTGGACAGGCGCGGCCTTATTGACCCCGACGACGTCAGGCGGGCCATCAGGAAGGAGACGATCCTCGTCTCCGTCATGCTGGCGAACAACGAGACGGGCGTCGTCCTCCCGGTGGAGGAGATAGGGGCCGTCTGCCGGGAGGCGGGGGTGCTCTTCCACTCGGACATGGTCCAGGCCGCGGGCAAGCTCGATATCGATGCGCCCGGGCTGAACGTCGATCTCGCCTCGTTCTCGGGTCACAAGGTCTACGCGCCAAAGGGTGTAGGCGCCCTCTACGTGAGGAAGGGCGTCGAGATCGACAACCTCATCCACGGCGGCCACCAGGAGGGCGGAAGAAGGGCCGGGACGGAGAACATGGTAGGGATCGCGGCCTTCGGCAAAGCCTGCGAGATCATGGCGCGCGACATGACAGGAGAGAACGCGACGATCGAGCGCCTGCGGGGGCGGCTCCTCCGGGGCCTCCTGGAGAAGGTCGGAGACATCCGCCTGAACGGGGACGAAGAGAGGCGCCTTCCCAATACGCTCAACTTGAGCTTTGAGTTCATCGAGGCGGAATCGATGCTCATCGGCCTCGACCTCGCCGGCATCGCCGTCTCGGCGGGCTCGGCCTGCTCGTCGGGCAGCACCGAGCCGTCCCACGTGCTCCTCGGCATGGGCATCGAGCCGGAAGTCTGCCAGAGCGCCCTGAGGATAAGCCTGGGGCGCGAAAACACCGATGAGGACATCGACTACGCTCTGGACGTGATCCCCGCGGTCGCGTCGCGCCTCCGCGAGATGTCGCCCTTTTCCAGGAAGAAGGGCTAAGGCGTGACGTTCTTCGTCTTCACCACCGGGTGCAAGGCCAACCAGTGGGACTCCCACGTGCTCGAAGGCAGGCTGGAAGGCGCCGGCCTGACGCGGGCCGCAGCCGGGCAGGCGGACCTCATAGTCGTCAATGCCTGCTCGCTGACGGCCAGGGCAGAGGTCGATGCGAGGCGGTTCATCCGGAAGGCTAAAGAAGCCAACCCCCGCGCCAGGATCGCCCTTGTCGGCTGCCACGCGCAGGTCTACCCCGGCCGGGACTTCGGTGCAGATCTCGTCCTGGGCCAGGCGGAGAAGTTCGACGCGGGCAGGTATCTGTCGGGGGTGGGCCGCTTCGTCGGGGAGGTGCGCGATACGGCCATCGAGCAGGCATGGGCAACCGGCGGCAGGAAGGACCGGACGCGGTTCTTCTTCAAGATACAGGACGGCTGCAAACGGTTCTGCGCATACTGCATAGTCCCCTACGCCAGGGGGCCTGTCCGCTCCAGGCCCGCCCGCGAGGTCGCGGAAATGATGGAGGCCCTTGAGAGGCAGGGCGTCAAGGAGATCGTCCTTACGGGCATCGACCTCGCCGCTTACCGCGACCCTGCATCGCAACGGGGGCTGAAAGAGCTTCTCACTTTTCTGGATGAGCGCCCGACGCCGCCGAGGATCCGCCTCAGCTCGGTGGACCCCGGCTACATCGACGATGCGTTCATTTCTGTTGTCGCCGCGTCGCGCAAGATAGCGAAAAGCATACACATCCCCGTCCAGAGCGGCTCGGACAGGGTACTCGCCGCGATGGGCAGAGCGTATTCCGCCGCCTCGATACGGGCGCTCGTCGGGAAGCTCAAGGGCAGCATCCCGGACATCGGCATCGGGATGGATGTCATGGCAGGTTTCCCAGGCGAGGACGAGGAGGATTTCAAGGCAACCCTGGGGATGGTCGAGGACCTCGCCGTCTCCTACCTCCACATCTTTCCCTATTCCGACAGGGAGGGGGCAAGGGCGTCCTCCTTCGCGGGCAAGGTGGCGGAAGGGGTGAAGAGAAGGCGCGCGAAGATGCTCAAGCTGGTCGACGCGCGCAAGAGGGAGGCCTTCCTGCGACGCCACATAGGGAGGACCGCGCGCATCATCCCCGAGGGCAAGGTTTACAGAGGCAGGCTGATGAGGGGTTTCTCCGACAATTACCTGCCCGTCTACATGCCCTATGAAAAAACGCTTGAAAATAATCTCGTTGACGTTACAATAAGAGAGATGCAGGACGGGAGACTGATCGGAGGTCCGCAATGTTCGTAGCCGGAGATTTTCTAGTCGCCATCGGGGTGATTATCGACAAGCTGCTCAGCGTCTACATGCTTGTCGTCATCGTCCGCGCGCTGCTTTCCTGGGTGAGGCCCGACCCGCACAACGCCATCGTCAGGTTCATCTGTAACCTGGTCGATCCCGTCACCTACCGCATCTCCCGGATCATACCGACCCGGATAGGCATGGTCGATATCTCGCCGATCATACTTATCGCCCTAATCTGGTTCGCCCAGGCGTTTCTTGCCCGCGTAGTCATCGACTTCGGCGCCAGGCTCCGTTGAATCTCGAAGTAAAGGTGGTGACCGGGGCAGGGAGGCGAGAGATGAGGCTCGACGCCGGCCGCCTCACGGTCAGGCTGACGGCCAGGCCCGTGAAGGGCAGGGCCAACGAGGAGCTGGTAGCCTACGTCGCGGAGACTTTCGGGGTGAAAAAGCGGGAAGTCGCCATCATATCCGGCGAGAAGTACCGGAGAAAGGTGATCTCCATCCCTCTCCCTGAAGAAGAGGTCGATAGGATACTCCGAAATTTCTCTTGACAATCTTTCTCTAAAAGGCAAGAATTAGGAGAAAACGCCATTTTATTGAGTAAAATGGCCCTGTTTTCGAGAAGCCGGCGCCGCACACCCCTCTCAATAAGCCCTCCACTATCGGGCGCCTGGAAGTGACGCGTCGCGAAACATGTAGGGAGGCTTTCGATGTACCGCACGGGTTGATCCGCCGTTTTCAGATTATCTACACGATGCGCATAAGCCCTTTCCCTTAACATGTCCCAAAAGGGGGTTCTAATGGATAATCCGCTCGACCTTTTCCTGAGGGTTTGCAAGGCGGTGCTCAACATCATCGCCAGTGCGGCCCTCACCTTCATGATGTTCCT
>Ga0326728_10009196_pt1 | contig 23931 bp, 8 predicted proteins | sample MB3enrmetagenome_FD_207602 | JGI IMG/M metagenome (GOLD analysis project Ga0326728, IMG submission 207602) | Lab enriched peat soil microbial communities from McLean, Ithaca, NY, United States - MB31MN | ecosystem: Environmental > Terrestrial > Soil > Wetlands > Peat | place: USA: New York... | reverse complement strand
CCGCGCCCGACAAAAGGCCGCCACACTTTGCCCGCTTTGCTCCTGCTCCGAAATCAACTTTTGCCACTTCCGTCGCGCTTGCCTGCTCCGTTCTCGCTGCGTCATCGGACCTGCCCCCCACCAGCAAGCCACGATGCTACACTCCTCCACACTCCAGCAAGATGCGCTTCACATATCGCTCACCACATATCGCTCACGAATGCGGTGTCCGCTTCGTGCAGGTCTACCACCGGAAACCCCCGGGGACAGACGTCTGTCCCCGGTTTCCCCGATCCGGAGTCTTTCGCCAGCTACCAATACTGGTAGGTCTGGCCGCTGGCATTCAGGCCCCAGACGACGGCATCCGCCCCCACACTGATTTGCGACATCTGCCCGGCAATGGAATCCCAACCTTGCGTCTGAACGTTATAGCGCCAGACTTGCTGCGCACTGTTCACGCCCCACACCGTGCCATCGAAGGCCACCGCAAGGCTCGTGAGAATACCTGGAACAGAATCCCAGCTCTGGAGTTGGGAATCGTACCGAAAGACTTGCCCGGCGGCATTAATCCCCCACACATTGTTCGCAGAACCCACCGCAATTTGACTGAGACTCCCCGGAATTTGATCCCAGCCTTGGGTCGAGGGGTTGAAACGAAAGATCTGACCGGCACTGTTGAGTCCCCACACCGTGCCATCCGCGCCGACCGCAAGCTGCGCCAGCGAACCTGAAATCTGCTGGAAGCCTTGAGTGGAGGAGTTGAAACGCCAGATCTGGCCGGCACTGTTGAGCCCCCACATTGAGCCGTCCGCGCCGACCGCAAGCTGCCCCAGCAAACCTGGAATCGCTCCCCACCCCTGGGTCGAGGCATTGAACTGCCAGATTTGCCCCGCCGCGTTCAGCCCCCAAACGTTCCCGCCAAAGCCTACGGCGATCTGACTGAGGCCGCCCGGTATCTGCTGCCAGCTCTGGAGCTGCGCGTCGAAGTGCCAGACTTGTTGCGTCCCGTCAATTCCCCAGGCTGCTCCGTCTAACCCCGTGGCAATTTGCGCAAGAGAACCCGAAAGCGGGTGGAAGGTTTGCGTGGCCTGCGTGGGTTGCACGAATTGGTATATCTGCTGCTCGCTGTTCAACCCCCACACCGCGCCATTCTCCCCTACTGCAATCTGCGCCAGTTGTCCCGGAACTTGACTCCACGCTTGCTCCTGCCCGTTGAAACACCAGATGCCGCCCGCCGCGTCAAGCCCCCATACGTTCGTCGCCGAGCCCACCGCAAGCTGCGCCAGACTCGCACCCGTGTTCTCCCATTGCTGGCTCAGCGCATTGAAGTGAAAGGTCTGGCCCGCGCTGTTGATTCCCCATACGTCGCCATCCGCCCCCACCGCCACCCGCTTCAGCAAGCCCCCCACCTGCTGCCAGTTCTGGGTTCCGGGATTGAAGCGGTAAACCTGCTGCGACGCGTTGATGCCCCACACGGCGCCGTCATAACCCACCGCCAGCTGCGCCAGCGTGCCGGGAATCTGCACCCAGGTCTGTGTGGCAGCGTTAAAGTGGTAGATCTGACTGCCGGCATTTATCCCCCAGACGTCGCCATCCGAGCCCACCGCAAGCTGGGAAAGGATCCCGGGGATCTGACCCCAGTTCTGGGTTGTGGGGTTATAGCGATAAATCTGGCCGGCGGCATTCAAGCCCCAGACCACGCCACTGGAGGCTACGGTGATTTGTGTTAAGAAGCCCGGGGCCTGCAGCCAGGTTTGGGTTTGGGGATTAAACATGTAAGGCTGACCGGCACTGTTGAGGCCCCAGACCGTACCGTCCGAACCCACCGAGATCTGGGAGAGCGAGCCGGCCATTTGTTCCCATGGTTGGCCTAGCGTTGCGGCCAGCAAAACGACATTTCGGTTGTTCGGCAGCGTCAGGCTTTTCACGGCCTTGCTGGCGTTGAGCGCGAACGAATAAGCATAAAGGTAGACCACCTGGTCCACCGCACCGCTTGCGGTATCGATATAGGGCGTTACCACTGCTACCGACTCCCCAGGGGCACAGGGATTGGAAGCTGTGCAGCTGGGAGCAGTACTGTACCAATCGTCAAAGGTCTGCGTGAACTCCTGCGTCGTAGTGTCGGTGTAGGTCACAGTGAGAGTTTGTGACTGCTGCGCTCCGTAGATGCCAGTCGCCAGAATATTCAGTGAGGCGAATTCCCCGCTAGGCAAGTCAATGGAGTTGGCACCGGTGCCATAGACCGAATCCAACTGATTAGGCGGCCCGAACATGAATTGTGTTCCGTTCACGTTAAGCCCCATCGGAGTTGTGCCGGGAGGGCTGAGCTGGTTAGCAGAAAACACGTCTCCAGCGCCGTCGAGGCTGTTCGCTGACGTAATGTCGGACTGATCAGCATCGTCGTAGAACCCATAGACATCGTAGGCACCCGATAGATCAACAAAGGTGCCCGAGCCGCCGGTCAGCGGCGGGTTTACATACACGTTCAGCGACAAGGTCTGCGTGGGCACGCCAGAAGCGGAACCGACGATCGCCATGGCCGATGGCTGATTGGCGCCGGTCAGCGATGCCGCGCTGGTTGCACTGAGGGTGAGCGTATAACTGTTGGGTGAATTCCCCTGTGCAAACTGCGCCGAAACGCCGGTGGGCAAATTCGAGGCCGAGAAGCTAACCGGGCCGCTGAAGCCATTAATAGGTGTAACGTTGAATGTCCAGGTGTTGCTACCTCCCTGGTTCACTGAGATCCCGCCAAGCCTAGGGGTGAAATAAAAGTTGGGCCCTGTTGTGCCATAAGTGAGCGTCGTATTCGTCGTGGTCGAATTCACCGCGTACTCGCATTGAGGCACCCCATCTGAAGCCGCATTAAGGGAATCGGTCCAGTCCGGGCTGGGAACCAAGCTCAGATTGCTGTCATACAGCAATGTATTCATGGTCAGTGATGGGTTGTTGGGATAGTCGGCGCATTGTACGATGTTGTAAGCCTCCAGTACTCCTCCAAACCCCCAATTGAAAGTGTTGCCTGCATTGGAAGTGCCGCTTAACTCCGTACTCTGACTCGTGGTCTTATCCTCGCTGATGACATTCCATGTTGGACACGTTAATGTCCCTGCAGCACACGTCATCACGATGGTTCCGGCGAGCGTGTCACCTGGACTGACATTAATCGGAGAACTCGCCCACGTTATATTGCTGGGGCAGCAGTTCCAACTCGCCAAGCTATATGATGGAGCCCCGTAGTCGCCATAATTCAAAACCGGCTGCAGGATAGTATAATCAGGTTGAGGGCTGAGCGGCTCCAAACCGGGAAAAAAGAAAACGACCTGGCCGTCCTGGGCCAGCGGCAGTGGCGGGCACGTCCAGGTTGAAACCACTTGTCCGTAAGCCGTGCCAATGGTGGTATTCGAATTCTCAACCCACCCATTAATTGTTGGCGGAAGCGTTGTATCCGTTTCTTGCGTGACCGCCGTTTTGTGTGCATCGAGCGAACCAGCAACGGCGAGTTCGCCAGATGGCTTGTAGTGAGGATACGGGCAAGGAGCAACTTGCTCTGTGCTGCCATCCGCATGGCGAAGGACGCCGCCAGGTTGGATGCTTTCCCCCTTTTTGAGTTGCATCACGCAGGAGGGGTGGAAGTAGCCAAAGGGCGTGATGACATAATCCGCGGGCACGCCGCTGGGGCGATTTGGGCCGGCAAGCGGGAGCGCAAGAGCCGTTGTCTTTTGAGTGGCTTGACCGAAACCGGTCAAAGCAACCGCTAAGTACACGACAACCGTGTAAACACAAGACAGGCGTGACATGCGACATCCTCCTTATAGTCGGAACGTAGTCGCAAGACGGGAAAAGAGTCCCTGTGATCCCCGAAGAACTCACACACGTAGTCTTGAGCAAGGTAGCGGGGACCGCTGGTTTGGCGGTCCGCGTCCTTTCTCTGGCCATCACCGCCACCGTGCCGTATTTGATCGCGGTGTCCGCGCTTCTCATAAGATGAGAGGCCACCGGCATTTACCAATACTCGTAGGTCTGGCCGTTGGCATTCACGTTCACGCCCCAGACGACGGCATCCGCCCCCACACTGATTTGCGACAGCAGCCCTGCAATCGAGTCCCAACTCTCCGTCTGAGCATTGAAGAGCCAGACCTGCTGCGCACTGTTAACGCCCCACACCGTGCCATCGAAGGCCACCGCAATCTGCGTCAGAGCTCCCGGGATCGAGTCCCACGCGCCAGGCGCCGCGGGATCATAGCGAAAGATCTGACCGGCGGCATTAATCCCCCACACATTGTTCGCAGAACCCACCACAATTTGACTGAGACTGCCCGGAATTTGATCCCAGCCTTGGGTCGCGGAGTTGAAACGAAAGATCTGACCCGCACTGTTAATCCCCCACACCGTGCCGTCCGCGCCCACCGAAAGCCGCGTCAGCGAACCCGCGATCTGCTGGAAGCTTTGGCTGGCGGAGTTGAAACGCCAGATTCCGTTCCCACTGTCGAGCCCCCAGACCGAACCGTCCCCGCCCACCGCAATCTGCGCCAGCGAACCCTGTATCTGATTCCAGCTTTGGTTCGAAGGATTGAACTGCCAGATTTGCCCCGCCGCGTTCAGCCCCCAAACGTTCCCCCCAAAGCCCACCGCGATTTGACTGAGCCCGCCCGGGATCTGCTGCCAACTCTGGAGCTGTGCATCAAAATGCCAGACCTGATTCGAAGCGTCAATTCCCCAGGCGTTTCCGTCTAACCCAGTGGCAACTTGCGCAAGAGGACCCGCAAACGGGTGGAAGGTTTGCGTCGGTTGGGTGGGTTGCCCGAATTGGAAAATCTGCTGAGCGCTGTTCACGCCCCATACCGCGCCATTCTCCCCTACCCCAATCTGCTTCAGTTGTCCCGGAACTTGATTCCACGTTTGCGTCGGGCTGGCGAAGGACCAGACCCCGCCCGCCGCGTCAAGCCCCCACACGTTGCTCGCCGAGCCTACCGCCAACTGCGCCAGGATGGCGCCCTTGTTCTCCCATTCCTGGCTCAGCGTATTGAAGTGATAGGTCAGGCCCGCGTTGTTGATTCCCCACACGTCGCCATCCCAACCCACCGCTACCTGCTTCAGCAACCCCGCCACCTGCTGCCAGGCCTGGGTTCCGGGATTGAAGCGGTAAATCTGCTGGGAGGCGTTGAGGCCCCAGACCGCGCCGTCGTAACCCACCGCAATCTGCGCCAGCACCCCAGGAATCTGCACCCAGGTCTGAGTGGCAGCGTTCAAGTGGTAGACCTGACTGCTGGAATTCAATCCCCAGACGTCGCAATCCGAGCCCACCGCAATCTTAGAGAGGATCCCCGGGACCTGATCCCAGCCCTGGCTCGTGAAATCGTAGCGATAAATCTGGCCGGCGGCATTCAAGCCCCAGACGCAGCCGCTCGAACCCACCGCGATTTGGGTCAACGAGCCGGTGACCGGCTGCCAGGCTGGAGTATGGGGATTGAACACATAGATCTGTCCGGCACTGGTGAGGCCCCAGACCGTACCGTCAAAACCCACCGAGATCTGCGAGAGCGCGCCGCTCACCTGTTGCCACTCCACTACGGTCAAGGTAACAATCGCGGTGGCCCCATTGAAGTCAATGGTGTCGTTCGGTGTGAAGGTCAGTGACAATGTCTGCAGGCCTGCCGAGAGCACCGTACCGGCCGGCGGACTGTAGACAAACGTACCGGGGATCAGGGTTGTGTTTACATAGCAGTTGGCATCAAGCTGGTTCGCACCGAGTGGTGTGCCCCAGACGATCGGAGCCGGGGTGGGCCAGTTACACACCGGCGTTGCCTTAATTACCGTTAATTGGACGTTGTCCTCGGCGATTGAGTAGTCGGCAGTGTCAGTCGGGGTAAACGTCGTCGACAGAACATACACGCCCACAGGCCCCGGCACTGTGCTCAATGGTGGCGTATAAGCGAAAGTCCCCGGCACGTTCGCGGTGGCATCGAGCTGAGTGGGGCCGAGTGGCGTCAGGTAGGGAATGGGTGCCGGGGTAGCCCAAGTTATAGCCGGTGTCACTATGCAGGTACCAAAACACTGAGACGAGAGGCTGTAATTTCCGGTATTCACGTCATTACAGTCACGGACGAACATCGTGTAGGCGCCGGTCTGCGTAAGCGTGACAGAACTCAACGAAGTAGTAGTACCGCTGCATCCAAAAGGCGAATTGCTGTAATTTGAGGCGGCCACTGAGCCATCCGGGTTGTAGAGAATGACTTTAGGGATCAAGTTGCCGGATGTAGCGAGCATGGTGAAGTCGACGGTGTTATTCTCAGTACCGCTGAAAGTGTAAGCGTTGCTCTGCACCACCGACCCGACGGTACCAGTCTGCACATCACCCCAGACAATCGGAATTGGCCCGGAGGGGTCATTTGTGCTCTGGAAGAAAAGAGCATAATTTCCGGTGTTCACGTCACTGCAGTCGCGAATGAGGAGAGTGTAGGTGCCAGTCACAGGCAAAGCGACGCCGTTCATCTCTACCAGGGAGCCGCTACAGCCGAAGGGAGAGTCGCTGTAGTTGGAGTTGTTGAGCGTTCCAGAGGGGTTGTAGAGAATGATCTTAGGGATAAGGTTGCCATTTGTCGTGAGCAGGGTAAAGTCGACCACTTCATTGGCGTTGCCCGCAAAAACGTACGTATTATTCTGCGTAGCCACACCAATCAGACCCGTCACGGGCTGGGCAAAGGGTAGAACGACCGCCCCGCTTGGGTTGTTAACCCGTTGCGAGTAAATCGAATAGTTGCCGGTCCCGGTATCGCTGCAGTCTCGGACGAGTAAGGTGTAGGTGCCAGTCACCGACAGAGTGACGCCGTTCATCTCTACTACGGAGCCGCTACAGCCAAAGGGAGAGTTGCTGTAATTGGAGCTGTTGAGCGTCCCGGAGGGGTTGTAGAGAAGGATTTTAGGGATGAGCGTACCACTCGTCGTGAGCACAGTATAATCGAAGACGTCGTTGGCATTGGCGGTGAAGGTGTAGGTATTACTCTGAGTCTCGGCAGTGATCGAACCGGTCTGTACCTGGCCGAAGAGGAGGGGAACGATTATTCCTCCCGGATTATCCGTACGCTGCGAATAAAGCGAATAGCTGCCGGTCGCCGTATCGTTGCAGTCGCGGATGAGCACAGTGTACGTGCCAGTCACCGGCAGTGTCACGGTGTTCATTTCCACAAGCGAACCGCTGCAGCCAAAGGGAGAGTTGCTGTAATTGGAGCTGTTGAGCGTCCCAGAAGGGTTGTAGAGAAGTATTTTAGGGATAAGGTCACCGCTCGTGGTAACCAGGGTAAAGTCGACCACGTCGTTGGCATTCGCGCCAAACGTATACGCGTTATTCTGTGTCTCTAGGCTGATCGTCCCGGTCTCTTCCTGACCAAAGTAAAGGCTAGCTGGGTTGGATGGATTATTAGTTCGCTGCGCGAAGAGTGCGAAGTCCCCGGTGTTCGTTCCGGAACAGTCGTTGACGTCCAACGTGTAAGTGCCGGTTGCGGGGATCAGGACCGTATTCATTTCCACGAGAGATCCGCTACAGCCAAACGGCGATCCGCTATAATTGGAAGCGATCTGTGTTCCACTCGAGTTGAGAAGCTGAAGCTTAGGAATGAGACTGCCGCTGGTTGTGACCATCGTAAAATCGATAACGTCGTTGGCATTAGCGGCAAAGGTGTATGGGATTGTCTGCAAGGCCTCCGTGATCGAGCCGGTCGCCACCACGCCGAACGTAAGTGGCTGGCTCTGGGCCCAAGCCGACGGCGACAGAGCTACTGATACGCAACCGATCGCAAGCAAATGCAGAATAAGCTTTTTCATGAGCGTGTCTCCTCAGCGATCTCCGGGGTAGAGATCTTGTGTACGCTGGGGAGAGCGGGAAACAGGCACCACACACCCCCTCAGCGTTGGCCGCAACCAGAATGTGACGACTGGACTACCTCACGATGGACCGGGACGATACAGACGGAACATGACAAAACACATGACCCCGGCACGAATTTTGCGTAACAAGTTTTCTAACAAACGTTACGTCGATTTAAGTAACTTATTGCTTCACTGCAATGTTAACCAGCAGGCTGATGAAAAATCCGGCATCGGCCGCGGTAAAGCGCGGCACGTGCGACGCGAACGCCCGGCGCTGCAACCGTGTCTCCCACGGCAACGCCTAATGCGACCCCCAAGCTGATATGGAAGTTGGACTCGTCCCGGAGTTCGAGTCTCACGCGGCGGACTAGCATGCAGCACATTCAGTTTGACAACAGAGGCTGTTTACTGGCGGAGGCATTAAACTCTCCGAAAAAGAGAATGTCAAGCTTTAAATCATTAAGTTGTTAAATAAGCAATTGCAAATTATGATACTGACAAATAGTCTGCGATCTTCAGGCACTCCTGCGTTTGGTGGGTAAGCCGGCGACAAACACCATGCTTTCAATTTGGCACGCAGCCGTCCACCACCGATGCACGCGAGCCTGCCGCACTTTTTCCGAAGTCTCGCGGAACCGAAAGCGTGTCGTGGCTACCGCCTACGGAGATTCCTCGCTTCGCTCAGAATGATACGATCCAGGGTTTTTTCAGCAGCTACCAATACTCGTAGGTCTGGCCGCTGGCATTCAGGCCCCAGACGACGGCATCTGCCCCCACACTGATTTGCGACATCTGCCCTTCAATGGAATCCCAACTCTGCGTCTGAGCATTGAAGCGCCAGATTTGGTTCGCACTGTTAAGGCCCCACACCGTGCCATCGAAGGCCACCGCAAGGCTCGAGAGATTACCCGGAATAGAATCCCAGGTCTGGAGTTCGGCATCGTACCGCCAGACTTGCCCGGCGGCAAGCCCCCACACATTGTTGGCCGAACCCACCGCAATCTGATTGAGACTGCCCGGAATACTATCCCAACCCTGGGTCGCGGAGTTGAAACGCCAGATCTGACCGGTATTGCTGATCCCCCACACCGAGCCATCCGCGCCGACCGCAATCTGCGCCAGCGAACCTGAAATCTGCTGGAAGCCTTGCGTGGAGGAGTTGAAACGCCAGATCTGACCGGCATTGTTGAGCGCCCACACCGAGCCGTCCGCGCCCACTGCAATCTGCGCCAGCAAACCTGGAATCGCTCTCCACCCCTGGGTCGAGGAATTGAACTGCAAGATTTGCCCAGCCGCGTTCAGCCCCCAAACGTTCCCGCCAAAGCCTACGGCAATCTGGGCCAGACTGCCCGGTATCTGCTGCCAACTCTGGCTCGGCGCGTCGAAGTGCCAGACTTGTTGCGACCCGTCAATCCCCCAGGCTTCTCCGTCTAGCCCAGTGGCAACCTGCTCAAGAGAACCCGAAAGCGGGTGGAAGGTTTGCGTGGGTTGTGTGGGCTGCACGAATTGGTAAATCTGCTGCGCGCTGTTCAGGCCCCACACCGCCCCGTTTTCCTCCACCGCAATCTGCGCAAGTTGTCCCGGAACTTGACTCCACGCTTGCTCCTGCCCGTTGAAACACCAGACCCCGCCCGCCGCGTCAAGCCCCCACACGTTGCTCGCCGAGCCCACCGCCAGTTGCGCCAGATTGCCGCCCCGGTTCTCCCATTGCTGGCTCAGCGCATTGAAGTGATAGGTCTGGCCCGCGCTGTTGATACCCCATACGTCGCCATCCGCCCCCACCGCCACCTGCTTCAGCAAGCCCCCCACCTGCTGCCAGTTCTGGGTTCCGGGATTGAAGCGGTAAACCTGCTGGGAGGCATTGATCCCCCAAACCGCGCCGTCAAAACCCACCGCCAACTGCGCCAGCGCCCCGGGAATCTGCACCCAGGTCTGAGTCGCAGCGTTAAAGTGGTAGATCTGACTCCTGGAATTCATCCCCCAGACGTCGCCATCCGAGCCCACCGCAAGCTGCGAGAGGATCCCCGCAATCTGATCCCAGCTCTGGCTCGAGGGATCGTAGCGATAAATCTGGCCGGCGGCATTCAAGCCCCAGACCACGCCGCTGGAGGCTGCGGTGATTTGGGTTAACAAGCCCGGGGCTTGCTGCCACGTCTGCGTCTGGGGATTAAACATGTAAGGCTGTCCGGCACTGTCCAGGCCCCAGACCGTGCCGTCCGAACCCACGGAGAGCTGAGAGAGCGAGCCAGGCACTTGTTTCCACGCCAGGCCGGGGCTGTTGATGGTCCACGAAAACTTGGCCACGAAAGCGTTATTGGTGCCTGACAGCACGGTCTGGAACGCCCCTGCTGTCGTAGGAAAATTGCTGGACCGCGTCCCTCCGGTCACGTACACATTGCCCAGAGGATCCAATGCGATGGCATCGGCCTGTTCCTCGGTTGCGCCACTCAGATAGGTGGAGTAAACAAGCGCTGACCCGCTCGCATTCAACATCGTAACGAAGTTGCTGTAACTTGCTGGCAGTGAGGTCTGCAATGCCCCCGACGTCGTCGGGAAGTTGGTGGAGCTGGTAGTGCCACTAACATAGGCGTTTCCCGAAGCGTCCACGGCGATGCCCATGCCAGAGTCGTAGCTGCTCCCGCCGAGATAAGTGGAGTAGACAGGCGCCGAGCCGCTGGGATTCAGCTTGCTCACGAAAGCGTTTACAGAGCCTGCTAAAGAGGTCTGAAACGCCCCCGTAGTCGTGGGGAAGTTGCCGGAAAAGGTACTGCCGGTTACGTAGGCGTTGCCCGAAGAGTCCACGGCGATGCCAGAACCGCCGGTGGAGGTGTTGCTGCCGCCGCCGCTAAGGTAGGTGGAGTAGGCAAGCGCCGTACCGCTGGGATTGAGCTTGGTCACGAACGCGCCTGAAGAGCTTGCGAGCGCGGTTTGGAACGCCCCGGTGGTCGTGGGGAAGTTGTTACCGGCACTACCCGTTACGTAGGCGTTGCCCGAAGAGTCCACAGCTATCGCGAAGCTGTCGCTTCCGCCAAGATAGGTCGAGTAGACAAGCGCTGAACCGCCGAGATTCAGCTTGGTGATGAAAGTGGCCCCATTACACCCGAGCGGCGGGGCGGAACAGTCTGGGTCTGTGGTCTCGAACGCGCCCGCAGTCGTCGGGAAGTTGCCGGAATCGGTTGTTCCGGTCACGTAAGCGTAGCCTGAGGAGTCCACTGCGATAAAGTTCCACCAAGGGACTCCCCCGCCAAGATAGGTGGAGTAAACGAGGGCCGACCCGCTGGAATTCAGCTTGGTGACAAAGGCATTATAGCCGCTAGTTGGCGGCGAAGTCTGGAACGCACCTGCCGTCGTAGGGAAGTTGCCCGTTCCGGTAGCGCCGCTCACGTAGGCGTTGCCTAACGAGTCCACGGCAATGCCGGAGGCTCCATTCCCGAACTCGGTGACGCCGGTACCACCCAAATAGGTGGAGTAAACAAGAGCCGAGCCGATGGGGTTCAGCTTGGCGACGAAGGCAGGGTAGCTGCCAGATTCGGACGAGGTCTGGAAGGCCCCCGCAGTCGTCGGGAAATCGCTGGAACCGGCTTGGCCGGTCACGTAGGCGTTGCCCGAAGAGTCAACAGCGATAGCTAGGCCGAAATCGTAGTCGCCGCCACCAAGGTAAGTAGAGTAGACGAGCACTGGGTCAATCACGAGCGGCTTCGCATGATCGTAGTCTTCCACCTGGAAGCCCACTTCCCGAGCGCCCCTCAGCAAGTACCCGCCTGGGATTTCTCGCCGTTTTGCGCCACTCTCCTGGTAGATCTTCGGCTTCTGAAGATAGACTTCGCCGCCCTCAACTGCTATCACAAGGTTGCCTTCGGCATCTAGAGACATGTTCTCTGACCCCTCGATCTGCAAGGCAATTCGACTTGCGTCGCCACCCGGTGCAACCACAAAATCGTGCTCCAGTTGCTGTTGGTTGCCGTAATAGACTAGATCCACGCCAGGGTAGATGTCTTTGTACTTCACCGTGGCATACATCGGCACATTCGTCCGCCACTTCTTCGGATCGTTGCCGATGAAGTAGTTGACCTTGCCGGGCAGTTTGCTGGCACCGGTCACTTCCGCATTTCGGTTCGCATTCACGAGTTTCAACCGCAGGACAGAGCTTGGCGTCTCCCCTTTGCTGTCCTCCCTCTGCAACCGGCTCGTAGCTCCCAGACGCCTAGGACTCGCTCCCGGCTTCCGTAGTGCCAGCGCCACCTCGTCGCCCGTCAGGAACAAGGTGTATCCCGGCCCTCGCGACAGGTACTTCACCCCCCCGTCCGTTTGCCCTTGATTGGCTTCAAAGCTCAATGGCAATCGCGCATAGGACACGAGAGGCTTTCCAGCCGGAATCGTGCCGTCAGCAGCATTCCGGGGTCGAAAACTGATTTGCCCGCTCTGCACGATATATCCCGCGCACAGGCAGAGTATGAGAACGGTTGACTTCCAAAGAGTTTTTCGATGCTTCATATGAGACTCCTACGAAGATAGCCAGCCAACTGGCCAGCGATGCGGATGAAAGGATTCACTTGGCAATAAGCTCGAGAAGCCTCGGGCGAACGGACTTGGCCCGAGGGTCGAGAGGTAAAATGAGGGTAAGGAGAAACATGCGCACCCCCCCATTGGGTTCGGCGCCAACGACCGACAAGCGCCGTCCTTTCTACCATAGGACACGAAGGCTTTCAAGTGGCAAAAGTGGGAAGTGGCAAAAGTGGGAAGCACCGAAACGTCCCATTGCTAAAATGGTAAACGTCTGGCATGGGCCGTCTAGACCGCTACAATTTGTCCTGCGCCATGGGTTGTTTCGTACCGCAGAAGGCGTCGAGTCTCCGATAAGAGCAAACTCGCCGAACGCAGGTCAGCCCCTCGCATTTCCCCTACAGGAATTACAAACCTCAAAAGGCGACGGCTGCGCCAGCCATTCCCACGGCTCGCTGCACGCCAACGATTGAACGCACCAAGTACGGACACCTTCGGGCCTTGCAGGGAATGGGAGCGAGACGATCGCAGGTGCTTTCCTTGAGCAGTGGAGAACGAGGCACTGGCCATCCATATCCGTCGCAGACTGCAAAGGCTTCTTTTTAGCGCCCGATACGCTCCATAACAAATGGAAATGTTCTAGCGTCATCCTCGCTCCTCAGCCAGTTACATACCTCGGTGATCGGTTACACTGAGTCCGTGCTGATCTTATGGACATTCCGAGCGTCGTCGGGAGAACCCCGCTATCACTACACCAAATCGTACCGACCAGACCGTCAACCGCGCTCTTCGTCACCGTATGCTACCAATACTCGTAGGTCTGGCCGTTGGCATTCACGTTCACGCCCCACACGACGGCATCCGCCCCCACACTGATTTGCGACATCTGCCCGGCAATGGAATCCCAACCCTGCGTCTGGACGTTAAAGCGCCAGACTTGTTGCGCACTGTTAAGGCCCCACACCGTGCCATCGAAGGCCACCGCAAGGCTCGTTAGAATACCTGGAATAGAATCCCAGCTCTGGACTAGGGAATCGTACCGAAAGACTTGCCCGCTGGCATTAATCCCCCAGACATTGTTCGCAGAACCCACCGCAATCTGACTGAGACTGCCCGGAATTTGATCCCAGCCTTGGGTCGAGGGGTTGAAACGAAAGATCTGACCGGCACTGTTGAGCCCCCACACCGTGCCATCCGCGCCGACCGCAAGCTGCGCCAGCGAACCTGAAATCTGCTGGAAGCCTTGAGTGGAGGAGTTGAAACGCCAGATCTGGCCGGCACTGTTGAGCCCCCACACCGAGCCGTCCGCGCCGACCGCAAGCTGCCCCAGCAAACCTGGAATCGCTCCCCACCCCTGGGTCGAGGCATTGAACTGCCAGATTTGCCCCGCCGCGTTCAGCCCCCAAACATTCCCTCCAAAGCCTACCGCGATCTGTCGCAGGCTGCCCGGCATCTGCTGCCAGCCCTGCTGCTGCGCGTTGAAGTGCCAGACTTGTTGCTCCCCGTCAATCCCCCACGCTCCTCCGTCTAACCCCACGGCAACTTGCGCAAGCGATCCCGCAAACGGGTGGAAGGTTTGCGTTGCTTGCGTGGGTTGAACGAATTGGTAGATTTGATTGGCACCGTTCAAGCCCCACACCGCGCCGTTCTCCCCTACCGCAATCTGCGCCAGTTGTCCCGGAACTTGATTCCACGCTTGCGTCTGGCCGTTGAAACTCCAGATGCCGCCCGCCGCGTCAAGCCCCCACACGTTGCTCGCCGAGCCCACCGCAATCTGATTCAGACTCGCACTCGTGTTCTGCCATTGCTGGCTCAGCGCATTGAAGTGAAAGGTCTGGCCCGCGCTGTTGATTCCCCATATGTCGCCATCCCCACCCACCGCCACCTGCTTCAGCAAGCCCCCCACCTGCTGCCAGTTCTGGGTCCCGGGATTGTAGCGGAAAATCTGGTGCGCCGCGTTGAGGCCCCAGACCGCACCGTCATAACCCACCGCAATCTGAGCCAGCGCCCCGGGAATCTGCACCCAGGTCTGAGTAGAAGCGTTAAAGTGGTAGATCTGACTGCCGGCATTTATCCCCCAGACGTCGCCATCCGAGCCCACCGCAATCTGGGAGAGGATCCCGGGGATCTGATCCCAGCCCTGACTCGAGGGATCGTAGCGATAAATCTGGCCGGCGGCATTCAAGCCCCAGACCACTCCGCTCGAGCCCACCGCGATTTGCGTTAACAAGCCCGGGGCCTGCAGCCAGGTTTGCGTCTGGGGATTAAACATGTAAGGCTGTCCCGCACTGTTGAGGCCCCAGACCGTCCCGTCCGAACCCACGGAGAGCTCAGAGAGCGAGCCGGGCTCTTGTTGCCACGCCAAAGTCGTGCTTTCCACCCAGCCGTGAACCGCCCCACTCCCGTCGGTGTAAGCTCCGGTGACAAGCCCCGAATCGTTGATGCTGAGGGCGACGGTGCCAAACAACCCCGCGCCCGGAGCATCAAAGCTGGTTATCGTGCCATTGGCCGCACGCACGAAGCCGTGAAACACTCCGCTCGCATCCCTGTAGAATCCCGTGATAACCTGCGCCGTGTTGATGCTGACGGGGATCGTTTCCCCATTTCCGCCTGTGCCTGCGCCCAGCGCATCGAAGCTGGTTGCCGTGCCATTGGCGGGGAGTAGGAAACCATGCCTCAGACCACCTTTATCGGTATAGACGCCCGTGATATCCCCCGCCGTGTCGATGCTCGCTGGGACGGTTCCCACAAAACAGAAAACCTGTGTGCTCACGCAGCCGGGGCCCGTTCCGGCGCCCGGGGCGTCGAAGGTGCTTATCGTGCCACTGGCGGCGCGCACGAAGCCGTGCGCCAGGGAGAATTCGTTCGCGTCAAGGTAGATTCCCGCGACCTCCCCCGCCGCGTTGATACTGACAGGTACGGTTCCCTGGTAGGGGCCCGTGCCTGCAGCAGAAACGTCGAAGGGGGTTATGGTGCCGTTGGCGGCGCGCACGAAGCCGTGACGCACCTGGAGGGAGTCCGTATAGAATCCAGTTACCTCGCCCGCTGTGTTCAGGCTGAGGGCGAAGGTTCCCGATTGAGTTTGAGTGCCGGCGCCCGGAACGTCGAACTCGGTTATGGTGCCATTGGCGGCGCGTAGGAAGCCGTGAGACACCTGATTCGCGTCACGGTACACTCCCGCGACATCCCCCGCCATGTCGATGCTGACGGGTATGGTTCCCTCGGTCGAGTTGGTGCCTGCGTCGGGAGCGTCAAAGGTGGCTGTTGTGCCACTGGCGGCGCGCACGAAGCCGTGCGCCAGAGGGAAATTGTTCGCGTCAAGATAGATTCCCGTGACCTCCCCTGCCGCGTTGATGCTGAGCGGGACTGTCCCGTGAAGCAAGCCCGTGGCCGCGCCCGCAACATCGAGGGTGACGAAGGTGAACGGAAGCGTGGCCGGCTGCAGCATATAGGCACCGGATGCAACCGCACTCGTGCTGTACCCAGCCGCCACAGCAATTGCCTCGATCGTCTCGGTTGAAGACACTGTAATCGCAGTTGTGTACTTCGTCGAGCTGGTTGTCGGTGTTGACCCGTCGGTGGTGTAGTAGATGACCGCCCCAGGCGTCCCGTCGCTGAGGGTTACCGATGGACCTGCGGAGTAAGCGCCAGGGGCGGGATTGAAGGTGGGCATATCTGCCGTCACCCGGAAGGCTAGGGTGCTGTTGAGCGTGCCGCCCGGTGTCGTCACCTGGATCGTGCCGGTGGTCGCGCCGGCGGGCACGGTGGTCTCTATTTCGGAACTCGAGGCGACAGTAAACACGGCCGCCGTGCCGTTGAAGGTGACGCTGGTGGCGCCCGTCAGATTGGTTCCCAGGATATTGACATGCGATCCCACCGTACCGGAACTGGGTTCTGGCTTCACGAAGGGACCAAGCCCCATAGAGAGGCTGAAGACAGTGCTGGGGGAGGAAGTTGTGCCGTAGAAGTTCCCGTCGGTGGCCTGAAGCAGCCCGCCGTCGGGGTATGCGCCGTCCGTACAGTACGTTTGGGAGCAAAAGTTGTAAAGCGTTGCCAGCTTGCCCTCGGCAGAGATTTGGAATACCGTGCCATAGCCGTGCGCTCCGCCCGAATTTGTTGTCCCGTAGAAGTTCCCGTCGGTGCCTTGAACCAGCCCGCCGAGAGGGTATGCGCCGTCCGTGCAGCTCGTTTGGGAGCAAAAGCTGTAAAGCGGGGTGAGCGTCCCTCCGGCGGTGATTTGAAAGACCGTGCCCTCGTCGTGGGCCCCGCCCCAAAAGGTTGTCCCGTAAAAGTTCCCGTCGGTGCCTTGCACCAGTCCAGCGGAAGGTTCTAAGCCGTCCGTGCAGTTTGTTTGGGAGCAAAAGGTGTAAAGCGTGGTCAGGTTGCCCGCCGCGGAGATTTGGAATACCGTCCCCCAGTAGCCGGCCCCGCCCCAATAGGTTGTCCCGTAGAAGTTCTGGTCGGTGGCTTGCACCAGCGACCCGCTAGGGCTGGCGCCGTCAGGGCAGTTCGCTTGGGCACAAAAGGCGTAAAGGTTGGACAGTTCGCCCTCAGGAGTGATCGCGAAGACCGTGCCGGCAAAAGGCGCGATCCAGCGGTCCGTGGTTGTCCCGTAGAAGTTCCCGTCGGTGCCCCGGATCAACGTTCCCTCAGGATAAGCACCTTCGTCGGCCACCCCGAGGAGACCGCCGGCGAAGCTGTGCAGCGTGGTCAGCGTGCCCGTTGGGGTGATCTTGAACACCGTGCCATAGCCAACGGCCCCGCCGCTGCGGGTTGTCCCGTAGAAGTTCCCGTCGGTGCCCTGAACCAGCCCGGCGAAAGGGTATGCGCCGTCCGTGCAGTTCGTTTGGGAGCAAAAGCTGTAAAGCGTGTTCAGCGACCCTCCGGCGGTGATTTGGAAGACCGTGCCACTGCTGTAGGCTCCGCCCGAATAAGTTGTCCCGTAGAAGTTCCCGTCGGTGCCTTGCACCAGCCCGGCGTAAGGGTCTGCGCCATTGGTCCCATTGAAAGTCGCCAGGGTCGTGAAGGTTTGCGCAGGCGCCTCCGCCGCACCGAAGAGGCACAGCACAGCAATGCATGATGTCCAGAGGGCTTTACGATACATGATATTTGCTCCTAAAGAATCTCGCAGTTGCGCAGTGACGCGTACTGGCGCGTCGCGCCATCAAAATTTCCACTGCTTCGAAGACGCACTCCCAATGCGTGTCGTCTTCTTTGGTGAGTGATTTCGCACTAGCCGAACACGATTAATCTGAAGATTGAAGGCGCGAGATCGCGCCGTGCCCGTGGAAAGAACCAACGAGCAAACCCATCGGCGTGAACGACAAGCGTGGCACAAGCGCGCCTCCGGCAACTGGCCATTGAGAAAAGACGCGTGGGACACTTACCACAGCGGATAAGGGGCGTCAAGTAAGTAATACGCCATGACATAATGTCCGCATTAGAATAGGAAAAGGCCGGGGAGAGCTACCACGTTCGCTGGTTCTTATCCTCGCATCGCTGGCCAAAATCAATCTGCGCCCCGCTTCGCTCAGAATGATACGATCCCGGGTTTTTCAGCAGTTACCAATACTCGTAGGTCTGGCCGCTGGCATCCAGGCCCCAGACCACCGCATCCGCCCCCACGCTGATTTGCGTCATCTGGCCGGCAATAGAATCCCAACCCTGCGTCTGAACGTTAAAGCGCCAGACTTGCTGCGCACTGTTAAGGCCCCACACCGTGCCATCGAAGGCCACCGCAAGGCTTGTTAGGACACCTGGAATAGAATCCCAGGTCTGGAGTTGGGAATCGTACCGAAAGACTTGCCCGGTGGCATTAATCCCCCACACATTGTTCGCAGAACCCACCGCAATTTGACTGAGACTGCCCGGAATTTGATCCCAGCCTTGGGTCGAGGGGTTGAAACGAAAGATCTGACCGGCACTGTTGAGCCCCCACACCGTGCCGTCCGCGCCTACGGCAAGCTGCGCCAGCGAACCTGGAATCTGCACGAAAGCGAAGGAGTTGAAATGCCAGATCTGACCGGCGCTGTTGAGCCCCCATACCGCGCCATCCGCGCCGACCGCAATCTGCGCCAGCAAGCCTCCAAGCGGTCCTCCCCACCCCGGAGTCGAAGGATTGAACAGCCAGATTTGCCCCGCTGCGTTCAGCCCCCAGACGTTCCCGCCAAAGCCTACGGCGATCTGACTGAGGCCGCCCGGTATCTGCTGCCAGCTCTGGAGTTGCGCGTTGAAGTGCCAGACTTGTCGCGATGCGTCTATGCCCCACGCGTTTCCATCTAACCCTGTGACAACCTGCGCGAGAGAACCCCCAAGCAGGTGGAAGGTTTGCGTGGGTTGCGTAGGTTGCACGAATTGGTAAATCTGCTGCTCGCTGTTCACCCCCCACACCGCGCCATTTTCCCCCACCGCAATCTGCACCAGTTGTCCCGGAACTTGATTCCACGCTTGCGCCTGCCCGTTGTAACTCCAGATGCCGCCCCCCGAGTCAAGCCCCCACACGTTGCTCGCCGAGCCTACCGCAATTTTGGCCAGACTGGCACCCGTATTCTGCCATTGCTGGCTAAGCGTATTGAAGTGAAAGGTCTGGCCCGCGCTGTTGATCCCCCACACGTCGCCATCCGCCCCCACCGCCACCTGCTTCAGCAAGCCCCCCACCTGCTGCCAGTTCTGGGTTCCGGGATTGAAGCGGTAAACCTGCTGGGACGCGTTGAGGCCCCAGACCGCGCCGTCATAACCCACCGCAAGCTGCGCCAGCGCCCCGGGAATCTGCACCCAGGTCTGAGTGGCAGTGCTAAAGTGGAAGACTTGGCCGGCGGAGTTTATCCCCCATACGTCGCCATCCGCGCCCACCGCAAGCTGGGAGAGGATCCCGGCGATCTGATCCCAGCTCTGGGTCGCGGGATCGTAGCGATAAATCTGGCCGGCGGCATTCAAACCCCAGACGACGCCATTGGAGGCTACGGTGACTTGGGTCAACAAGCCCGGGGCTTGCAGCCAGGTTTGGGTTTCGGGATTGAACATCCAGATTTGTCCTGCACTGCTGAGGCCCCAGACCGTACCGTCCGAACCCACGGAAAGCTGAGAGAGCGAGCCGGGCACTTGTTGAAAACCGCCAAGGCCCGTTTCAAACTTCGACAAAAACGCGTCATATGAGCCTCCGGCGAAAGTACCCTGATAGGGATTGACTGTCGGGAAGTTAGTTGCATATGTGGAGCCAGCCACGTAGGCGTTGCGACTGGAATCGATGGCGATGCTGTTGCCGTATTCAACGTTGCCGCCAAGGTAGGTGGAAAACACGGCAGCCGCGCCGGTCGGCCGCAGGATCGTAACAAATGCATTCTGAGAGCCCGAGAGGCTTTCTTGATATGGGTTCACGGTTGGGAAGTTGGTTGACTGCGTGGTCCCAACAACATAGGCGTTCCCGGAGCTGTCTACAGCGATGGTGTTACCCGCGCCGTCTGTCCCATTTCCGCCCAGGAACGTACAATAGGCTAGAGCTGTCCCTCCACTGCTGAACTTAGCCACAAAGCCGTCGGAGGCGCCGCCTTGATAAGAGGATTGGAAAGAGCTGACAGTCGTCGGAAAATCAGTTGAGCCCGTCGTGCCCGCGACGTAGGCTTGTCCGTAAGCGTCAACCGCGATGGCGTACCCATAGTCAGAGGAACCGCCGCCCAAATAGGTGGAGTACACGAGCGCCGATCCTGTCGAATTCAACTCAGACACAAAGGCATCTATGCAAGCCCCGCTACTGCAATTTGATCCCGCCAGGGCTGGCTGGATGGGGTCCTCGGTGGGGAAGTCTGGAGATTGAGTCGAACCCGTTACGTAGGCGTTACCGGAAGAGTCAACCGCAATGGCGTACCCGTAGTCGTAGGAAGTGCCGCCCAAATAGGTTGAGTAAATCAGCGAGGCTGTACCGCTCTGCGTCGGATCGAATTTAGCCACAAAGGCGTCCAAGTCACCATAGTTGCGGGTCTGAAAGGCACCGGCTGTCACCGGGAAGTCGGTCGAATACGTATACCCCGTGATGTAGGCGTCGCTGCTGGGGTCAAGCGCAATGGCTGCACCCGCGTCCGCGTCAGAGCCGCCGAGATAGCTCGAGTACAGCAATTCGGAGCCGCTAGCGCTCAGTTTCGTCAGAAAGGCGTTCGAGTTGCCGGGAGCTGCGGCCAACCCGGGCTGAAATGCATTCTTGACTGGAAAGTCATTTGAATTAGTAGTGCCCACAATATACGCATTCCCCGAAGCGTCCACGGCTAGCCCCTGCCCGTTATCGTACTCCGACCCTCCGATATAGGTGGAGTAGATCAGCGAATCACGGCCGGTCTGAGTTGGATCGAACTTCGCTACGAACACACTCTCCACCCCCCTGAGTCCGCTCTGGAATCCATTCAGGGTCGGAAAGTTTGCTGACGCAGTCTGCCCTGCAATATAAGCATCTCCGACGGAATCCACGGCGACTCCACGACCGGCGTCGAAATTATTTCCGCCAAGGTAGGTCGAGTAGGCCAGGACCGGGTCGATGATTAGAGGTTTTGACAAATCATAAGTACCGACTTTGAAACCGAACCCACCAGATGGCCGTCTCGTGAACCTTCCTTCCACGTATTCCCGACTGAAACCGGATGCTTCGCTGAGCGTTATGTTTGCTGCGCGATCCGAAAGGCATGCCGGCCGGTTATACACGCGCTCCTTCCGAGGTTGATATACGACCGGCTTCAAAAGGCGAACTTCGCTCCCGCCGACCGAAATCACTAGATCGCCGTGAGAGTCAACACGCGTCGAGTCTGCGCCGTCGAGCTCGAAGTTTATAGAGTCCGGGTCGGCGCCTTGGGCCACCACCCAGTCGTATTCAAGCCGGCCGTTGCTGCCGTAATAAACGAGGTCGACACCCGGATACAAGTCCGAGAATCTCACCCTCCCGTATATCGGTACGTTTGTATGCCACTTCTTGGGGTCGTTTCCAATGAAGTAGTTGCTTTTGCCCGGCCATTCGTCGACTCCGGTGACACGAGCGTTGGGGTTTGCGCCAACAAACTTCATGCGGACCTCACTGACGGCCTGTGAATCATGCGCTCGGGCCGAAGACTCCGAAAATCGGAAGGTGGTCCTCAGGCCAGGAATCAACGCCGGCGTGAACGCGGTACCCGTTGGTCCCTGCCTGGAAGTTTCGGGAACCCCTTGGGGGCTGAAAGTTGACGCCTTGCGGCTCGGCATCGCCAGAACCATTTCGGTACCGGTCAAGAACATCTCGTAACCGGGTCCCCGCGAAAGAAACCTCACTGCCCGATCAGCCTGACCGACATTGCGCTCAAAGCGGATTGGAAGCTTTTCGAAGTCCGCTGCCAACCGGGTCTTGGAGCTAGCCCGATTGATGAGCGAGTGGCTCGCGGGCCCAAAGCGCGCCAGATTCTTCGCGTCGCGAGAAGCCGGCGGGGTTGGGGCTTTGAGGAAGCGCCCAGCCGGCACGTACAGAGCTGTCAAGCCAATTGCGATTAACGTTAGCAGTATGCTGCCTATGGCAGTGATCGTTCGCGGTCGCATCGCCGCGGCGGTCAAGACAAGTGAGTGGAAGAATGAAAACTGAGATCGGGTGCGGGACATGGTCTCCTCCAGCGTGGGCGGTTCGCCCAGGCAACCATAGCTTCACGGGGTATCAACTTCACTTTCAGAGTGGGAATGCCCAGCACGTGGGCAAGTTTGAAGGTCCAAATCGGTAGCAAGTCTACCGGTCCGAGCGGACAGGCGTCCTTCCCGCCAACGTCATGGGGTCGCGGGCAGACGTCGCGAAGCCGGGACATGCAGACCTCCAGTTTCTCGGCCGGGGACTAGCTACATAGGCGAATAATAAGCACCACTGTTGATGCGTGTCAACAGAGAATCCGTCATAGCATATACTTCGACATTAATCCTATATATAGCTACGTTCTTTACACGTATTTCGCTGACGGACCTCGGACACGGGACTGGCGAGCCAACTTTGCCTAGACGGTGCAAACTGTGAATAGCCGTGGGTGAACCCACGTAACCTCAAGCCCAAAACGTCGCGCGGCCCTGAAGGGGCCGAACTCGAAATTGGCCCCTCGGCCTTCGGGGTTGCGGCCATTCAGTTTCGCACCCTTTCCGGAGGTCGAAACCTGCGGTTATTCACGTCAGGCCCAGTCGAGTCGGGGACAGCCGGCGGAAAAACGGGAACGGGGAGCGCCGGGATGAACCGGCATATTGTAAAGGAGGCAAGAGCCCTACAGGAAAGGAGCAGCGACTCCTTTCTGGCCTCGAGTCTTGCGCCGATCGCTGTGAGGCGGCAGGCGAAGCGTAGACAGAGGGGAGCAGCCGGCAAGGCTGCGAATCTTGCGGGGTGAAAGTCCTCGCACCGTCAATTGCCTGTATTCGGACGGTTAGCATATCCGGTGCGCGCGGAGGCAACGAAGCGCGTGATACCCGGACCTAAAAGACTCAGCTGCCCTGAGGTGGTATGCGCAGTGGTAGGAGCGATCTGGGAGACGAGCAAACTCGGAGGCCTGAACATTAAGAAATGTCTGCAGCTTCGAAAAACGCTCCGCGGAAAAACCATGTTCGCGGGTGAAGCGGGAAGCCGACCCACACCTCTGTTGGGGAAGGCCAATGACATCGGGGAAGAAACAGGCAAGCGCACCCGGTGGGACCGCCGTGGCAAGGGACCAGGCAACCGAGGAAAGATTCGCAGAGATATCGTCGGGAAGGTCCCGCGGGTAGCCGGGGCTGGTAGCAACCGGCAAAGACTCCTCGAACGAAGCTAAGGCTGAAGGAGAGGAGAACCAGAGGGACTGGCGCATGAGTCCTTATTAGCGGTGATGGAGGGGTAACGCCCTCTGAGGAGGGGAAATACGACTCCCCGATGACGGTGGCACCGATATTGGGCGAAGGGACTCTGGACACTTGGTGGTCTCATTGGCAGCGCGGTGGCCGGACGCAGGGCCGGCGTTGAACCGACGCATGCAAGGGGACGAGGCTGTGGGCAAACCATGGAAGAGAAGCCAAGGTTTCAAACCGGACCTGGGAAAACCGGCTGTCCGGGATTATAGGGGGGCCTCGGGAAACGTAGCGCTGGGCAAACGCGCCCGAGTTCTATCCCAACTACCGGTAGGCGGGGTATTGAGTTTTGAGAACGAAGATTCGGGTGCCGACCAGGCCCTGTTTGAGGGAAGGCAATACTGACGAGCGGCGTTATCTCGCGAGCCGGTGTCGTGGGATGCCAGCGCTCTTCGATAGACAACTCGCCTCCTGGCGCGCACAGGCGATTGATCGCCAGCACCGCTGCCACCCCCGACCAAGGCACCTCAGCGGCTTCCTCATCCAACCGGCTCTGCCAGAACTCCTCCAACCCCAGTCGCTTCCAAAGCTCCAGCGCCAGAAAACAATTTCCGAACTGACGTGGCCGCTCCAGCCGTACCTTCTTTAACCCGAATTCCGATAATAGGACGCACTGTTCCGTTCTAATCCGTTAGATGGAAGTTGGTTAAACACAAACTGACGGAGGAACAGAACAGTGCATAGGAAAATTACCCTGCTCTGGGGAGAAAAGAAAGTGGTTTTGCACCA
>Ga0326728_10009195_pt1 | contig 23931 bp, 15 predicted proteins | sample MB3enrmetagenome_FD_207602 | JGI IMG/M metagenome (GOLD analysis project Ga0326728, IMG submission 207602) | Lab enriched peat soil microbial communities from McLean, Ithaca, NY, United States - MB31MN | ecosystem: Environmental > Terrestrial > Soil > Wetlands > Peat | place: USA: New York... | reverse complement strand
ACCTTGAGGGCGGAATAGGCCGTCGCGACGCTGAAGACGATACACAGCAACGTGCCCCACAGCACCGCGCGCCAGGTCACCTCCGGTGGCGCCATGCTGCTGGGCACCAGCGGCATATAGATTTCGCCGTCCTTCAACGGCTGGTACGCGTTTTCCGGAAGCGACTTGGTTTCGACATCGGCCATGCGTAAACGAGACTCCTGACCGGGGCCAAACGCTGGGCCGTCCATCATTGCCCCGCTGCGGTTCCCTGCTCGAACAAAACGGGCACCCATTATCTCATAGGGAGTCAAACATCGCTTGCGACGACACAGCAGTGACGGAGGTCACACCATGAAGTGACTTGGAGGAGATCCTATCATCGCGGACTGAGCCCCATCTCCCGCGCCGGTCCGCCAAAACGTCGCTGAAGCAGCATGCTCGGTGGCGCTCGGATGGGCAGGATGTATAATCGCGATGGAGGCTAGGATGGCAAAACGGAACGCTGGTGAAAGGGTCCGCAACATATGAAGCGGTACGATGTGGATCGAAATGCAGAGGTCAAATACCGCGCTTGCGTCGAGCAGGTAATAGCCCGGCTGAAGACCCTGCCTGGAGATGTTTGGTCTCGTTTCTGCAGCGGTCTTCAAAGAGGCGAACCTTTTCTTTTTGAAGAGGCTGATCGTCAGGTGGAGCAAACATGCCTGGAAGTGATTCGCTCTTGTTCTGAGCCAGAACTGGAAATTTTATGGATCGGTTCTGATGCGTTATGGAAGCATGATGACGCTAATCCAAGTAACCGCGGGGGCTGGGAAGAGGGGGTGCTGAAGGAATTGTACGAACGCGTCCGGTATGCAGCCGGTGATGCGTCTCTGGATGGAGATGAAGAGGCAAAGCCAACAGGGGATGAACTGGTGCCGAGTTTTCGGTTCGACGATGACGACCTGGTCTTCTTATCGAAGGTCGCCCGGAAACTCGCCCAGCTAACGGCGCGGCCAAATCTCGCCCCGGAAGACGCTAAAGCGATCAGGCGCGCAGTTGCAGCACTGAAGAGGTTGCCGGAGTTGACGCCAGAGATAAACGTCCAAATCGAAGTGGTACACCAAATGGGAGCCGACGGATTCAGTGAAAGCTACAGCTACGTGATCAAGCTGGCCCGGCAGTGCATCGAGCTCAGTGCCGGTGGCACCCAATACGATCCCGCGGTTGGAGCCAACTCCTTCAACCTGGAGTCACTCAAATGGTACGCTAATGGCCAGGCTGACCATCAGGGTAACAGGGACACGTGGCTGGAGCGGCTGGCGTATGCGCTTGCCCACGAGTACACGGTGAACGTAAGAGACGAATCAGCCGACAAGTGCGGGGAAGCGGTTCGAGACTCGTAGTGCTGACCCGGGCCGCGGGATCAGCACCATGAATGCCGACCTGGCAGGCTGCGGAAAAACCCGGTTTGCGTGTCATTCCGAGGAGCCGCAGCCCCGCACCGTCCGGTACAGGGCGCGGGCGACCAGGAATGTTGCGTTGCCTTGAAAATACCCAGGGCGAGATTCCTCGCTTGGCTCGGAATGACAACCTGGATGGGTTCTCCGCAGCCTGTTAAATCAGCAGCATAAATGCCGGCCTAAAGGTCGGCGCCAAAATCCTTTCTACGAACATTGTTCGTAAACTCGCCCCATTTTGTTGTAGACTTGCTCTCGCCGGGGGGCAATGCCGGAGGTACCGTTCCGGTTCAAGGGCACGGGGCCACCGGCGGAGCAGCGGAGGGAATTGTGCAGATGAATCGTCGTGATTTTTTGCAGAAGGCTGGGACGGCCGGGACCACTGTCGTGACCGCACTAGTGGCGCGTGAATGGCTCTGGGGCGCCACAGCTCGGAAAGCGAGCGATGTTCTTTACCTCGGGCCGGACAAGATAAAGGTGACTCGGATGGCGGTCGGCTTGGGTACGATCGCCGGAAACGTGCAGCGCGAGCTCGGCCTGCAGGGGGTGGCCGACTTACTCAAGTTCGGCTTTGACCAGGGGCAGTTCTTCTGGGACACGGCCGACGCCTACAAGACTCATTTTCATGTTAAGCAAGCGTTGAAAAGCATCCCGCGCGAGAAGGTGACGATTCTGACTAAGACGGATGTGCGCACGGCCGACGAAATGAAGAAAGATCTGGACCGTTACCGGCAGGAACTGGGAACAGATTATATTGACATCGTTCTGTTGCACGCGATGCGTTCGCCCAAATGGCCGGTTGAATTCAAGGGGGGTTATGGACGTGCTTTCCGAAGCACGCGAGAAAGGCATCATACGCACCCACGGTGCATCCGTGCATTCCCTGGAGGCCCTCCAGTTGGCCGCGAAGACGCCCTGGTGCAAGGTGCAGTTGCAGTGCATCAACGTGGCCGGCGTGAGAATGGACTCAACCAGCACGGCTGCGGTGATAGCCGCGATGCGCGAGTCGAAAGCGGCAGGCAAAGGCGTTATCGGCATGAAGATCCTGGGCGAGGGCCGCTTGCGGCAGCGCGCAGACGAAGCGCTGCGCTTCGCGCTAGGGCTCGATTGCCTGGACTGTTTCACGATCGGGGCAGCGAACCGTGGCGAGCTTGCAGACCTGATCGAGCGTATACCCGCGAATTCTCTGGCGGCAGCCTGAGTTAGCCCAACAAACTCTTATTGCTAGGTTCGGAAATACCTGCATACCGAAAACAAATCAGTAGCAAACTCCGGAGTGGAGCGCCTCTGGTTCCAGGGCGACTGCTACACGATTCAGAAGATCAAGCTGTACCGCTACCGTTGAGAAGCGCCAGCGGCTGACAGATCCACACACCCCCGGACTGGAAACGGGGCCAGGAAAGACCGTGGAAATGTTGAGGAAGACCCGGCACTGCGGCACATTCAAAGTCGGGTGGGTTTTCACCTTCGCGACCACCAGTTACAACCTCGTGTGCATGCGGAATCTGCTGTCCTTAGATTGAAGTGTTCAAGAACAGTTTGAGTGCGGGCCTGGACCTCACGTCTATTCCCGTGCCGCGTAGGTCTTGGTGAAGTTGTTGCGCGTGTTCGTCACGCTGAAGGTTCCGCCGGCTACCGCGGACGCCTTGATCCAAAATGCCGGGCCTGTGTGCGGAGGTGGTCCTCCCGCGCCTGGACCGCCAGGCACGCGGCCCTGTCCAAATGTGGGCGGAGGAGCTAGCAGAACATTCGCCATGGTCGCATTGTCTTCCATGTTAGCGATGAAGAGCGCTGGCGAATTATACTCCAGGCCGGCGGCGTACGCCCAATGGAGCTGCCAAATGTCTTCCAGCCCCGGCGACGTGTGCAGGATCTGCATGGTTTGAATGGCGCCGCCCTTGCGCGTACTGTTGTGCATAACCGCCACCCGCGGCTGTAAGCCGTGCACCAGCGCGGCCGAGCCGGACTGGTCGATTCCGTGATGCGAAGTGAGGTAAAGATCGACCGTCCCAATCGGATTATTCGGGCACATCAACTCCTGTTCCTTATTCCAGGTGAAGTCGCCCAGATTGATCGTACGGAACTTGCCGTACGTGATCACCACCCCCACTGACATCGCGTTATCGGGGTCTACGTGCGACTCATCCCGCGGTGCGAAGCTGGCACAAGCCGGATTGGGTTTGCCGCCCCCGGGAAGCGGCGTCTTCAGCACCTGGCCGTTGGACGTAACCACCACCACCGTCAGATCGGCGAACGGAATCTGATCGCCGGGCTTAGCCACCGTGTGTTTGGCCTTGCTGGTCATCTCCGCGTACATTTTCTGGAATCCTGGCACCTGTTCTCTCGGCTCCGAGGTGGGGCCGTGATCGATGAAATGCGCGATCGGAATCCGCGTTGCCAATTCCTGCAGGCCGCCTACATGGTCGCTGTGGTAATGCGTGAGTATCAGGTGGTCGATCTGCTTCACGCTAGCCGCTTGGATGGCAGCCATAATGCGGGCGACATCGCGGCCCCCGGCGCTGCCGGTATCCATCAGGAGCGACTCGCCGGAGGGGGAAACGTACAGCGTAGCGTGCCCGCCCTCGGTGTCAATAAAATACATGTCCAGAGTCTTGGATGACCTGCTCTGTGCGCTTCCCACCAACGTGGCCAAAGCGAAAGTTAGCAGCAACGCGAATGTTCTGCGCATTTCTGCGCTCCTTCTTTCAGTAATAGTGGGCTCTAATCCACAATTTCCTTTTTGGCCTCGCGGCCGACATGAGCATACCACAATGGGTGTGTCTTGGAGCCGCTGAGGCGCATCATTTTCTCCTGAATTGCCTGCCCTGCAGTCCCTACTGTCTTCGTTATCGATCGCGAGGGAAAGCTGGCCGCAAAGTTTGTCGGCGATGACCGTTATCAGGAAATCGACACCTTCGTGGCCGCATTGCTACGCGAGGAACCTTCCTCATAACGATGTTGCCTGTTCCTCACCTTTCTGAAGTTCCTGAAATCTCAAACTCCTGCTCACCGGCCCCGACGGCGAAGGTTTTCTGAACCCCCTGAAAGTGGGTCTCAAGTTCGAATGGTGAATCCGACTCAACACGAACGATCTCTCCCTTTGCCCGATCGGGGGCGGGAGCGGCAATCAAGGATGCAACGTGCGCGTTGAAGCGGAATCGTTCACACCCGCGCCGGCCCCCCGGTTCGATTCGCCAAACCAAGCGGTTGTGAGGAGCATCAGCTCGAAGGCCGATGGCGTACTCCAGAAAGTACATGATCGGTCCGATACCACTCCAGCCTACGAAGTCCGACTTCGCTGGTTTGCCGTGCCGGACGCGGTCTGGGGCGTAATTCTCCCATATGGTTCCCGTTTTCTCAAAAACCCGGGCAACGAGCGCCAGCTGATTCAAGGCCACTTGACGCGCAAGATCCGAGTACCCGTACTTTTCCAGGCCCTGGATGATCATGGTATCGGTTGGCGCCCAAACCGAGCCGCGCCAGTAGCCGCCATTGCGATCGTATTTCCTCTGGTTCGCGGCCAACGTGGGCACCAGGTTGCGTCGTCCAAAAGTCCTGGGATTCCGTAGCTCTTTAACCAAATCCGCCGCCTGCTCGGAGGAAGCGACCCCGGCAAGAAGGGTCCAATATGCCGCAATCGTCATCACGGGAGCGCGAGTACCGTCCAGCATCAAGTCAAAGTAGAACCGCCGATCGCTGTCCCACATCTGCTGGTTAATCGACGAGGCGAGTTGACCGGCTTGGACCGAATACTCGCGCGCCTCATTCTCCTTGCCGAGGATCAGCGCGATCTCACTAAGCTGCCGTGCAAAGAGTACCATCTCCGACGAGATATCAATCCCTGTGCCGCCGTTCTTGAGATATGCATTGCGCGGAGAGTTGTCCATGCTTGCCCAATCCGTGACGAAGAGCCCATTCCCCTGCCTGAGGTAAAATTTAAGCGCCTCATAGTAGTGGACAAGCGGCGGCCAAACCTCTTCCAATCGGCTCTTATCTGCGGTGATTCGGTAGTGTTCCAACTCGCCCCAAGCCAGGATTGGGTGGTCCAGTCCATCAAGAGTCACCTTCGGATTCGGAGAAGGAACGGCCCTGCCCTTGTAGATGACCGGCGCATCACGATCGCTCCCGACGCTTTCTTTGAGGCGGGGCCAACCCCATCGGCTAAAGAGCGGTTTGTCCTCACGGTCCGTCCACTCGCTGAAATCGGTTCCGGTCTCCCTTACGATCTCGCGACAAATCTCGCCATCCTCATGCTGCTTGGCGTAGAAGTTATCAAGAGACGAGATGCCCGGCACGAGAGGGTACGCATAATTGCAGAACATGGTCATAAAACAACTGTCCCAAAGGAATATGTTTTTGTTGAAGGCGGCGTCGATGAACTGGGAAACAAAGCCGCTTTGCGGGGCCGGTTCGTAGAAGTTGTGAAAAGCCAACTCCCAGGCTTTCCAGTACAGGCGTACGAGCGTCGGGTTGTCATCATAGATTGGGGATGGTAACTGGGATCGCACTTCCGCGAACTTTGGAAGCGGTTTGGGGTTGTACTCCTTTTTGCCGAAATACATGCCGGTAGCGTCGGTCGCTGCGTGTGCCTCAGCCCAAGAGAGAACCATCGGCTGGCAGGCGACTAACGCGATGGTCAGGATCACCATTCGCACTACAAAACGGTTATCTGCAGTTTTCACGCGATGCCTCCTTACTCCATTCTGCCAGGCATTTGATATCGATTCCCGTTTTGATTCCAACCTGGAGTTCTCGGTAGAGGATCTTTGCAGGGAATGAAGTGGTTGGCAAGGGGCCATGCGGGCGTAGTCGATGACACCGCCGGGCGCAGTGCCGACATCGAACAGGCGCATGACTACGGTCGAAAGTGCGTTGTTATGATTGTTGCGCCGCCTCTGCCGATTGGTCGCGGCTACTCAACCCGGATGTTCCCCGAGACGGTGCTTACATCCAGCATGAAGCCGCCGCCGCCGACTTTGCCTTCCAGGTCATGCTTGCCGAAGGCGCCCCGCACGGTCACCTCGCGCGCGGTGTGAACGCTGCCGGAGACCGTGTGGGTGTGGAGCGTGAATCCCTGCTCGCCGGGCAGGCGCACGGTGACGCTGCCGGAGGCGGTCGAGAGCCGCCAGGAGCCTTGACCTTCGCCCTCCACGAGGATGTTGCCGCTGGCGGTCTGGGCACGCACGGCGCCGTGAACGCCCTCGAGTTGCAAGGTGCCGGAGCCGGTGCTCACCTCCACGTCACCCGGCGCAGTTTGCCGCAGCGTGACGCTGCCACTGCCCGTGGAGGCGTGCAGGCCGCCTGCCACGCCCGTGGCAAGGATTTCGCCGCTCCCGGTCGAGGCGCGCACCTTTCCCTGCACGCCTTCCACGGAAATGCGCCCGGACCCAGTCGAGGCTCTGATCATGTCTCCGATATTGGTCAGCCGAAGGTTGCCGGAGCCCGAAGATGCTTCCACCGGCCCGCGCAGGCCGCTCACATTCTGTTCCCCGGAGCCGGTGTTCGAGCGTAGGCGTGTCTCGACGGGCGCCACGATCTCGTAGCTGATGGAGATGTTACGCTTCAGATCCTCATCTTCAATGTGACCGATCTTGATGATATTCCCGAGCTGCTCGATGGGCGGGTTAGCTTCCAGGTAGTGCACCTTGTTTTCCGCGCCAGCGCCCTCGAACCAGCCACTGGTGGTCCGGATTGTGCCCGTGATGCGCACCGTGGAGCTGTCGCCGGTGCGCACGTCGATGGTTCCGGAGCCCGTCTGGACCTCGAGTTCCACGGCGCCCGAAACCTGCAAAGTGCGAACGAAATGCCCCTCCACGGCGCGGGCGGGCGAGGCGAGGCACAAACACATAGCGCTGAGGACCAGAATACCCATGAGGAGTATGCGGTTGGACTTCATAAGGACTTTCTCCTTTCACACTCGTTTCTTATCGGTTATACGTAACTGATGCTCTTACGGTTTAGACGAGCGAAAGCCTGCACCGTGAGCCACGTCCGGTCCATTCCCCGACTCTATTTCTCCTCGCTGCTCTTCAGCAGGACGATGATCAGGTCCTCGCCGCTCCACTTGATTCGAGCCTTAGCGGCCTTTACGGTGGCGCCCGGAAGGTCGAGCGCCAGATGGGCAACCGTGCCGCCGCTTGTCTCGGCTGAGCCCAAGGTCTTCTCCACCTCCGCTCGCGTCACGCCCTGAGGCAGCCGGAAGCGGAAGAGCCGTCGCCCGGTATCTCGCAGGAGCGGCGCCGGCACCTTTTGGGCCACCTCGCCCTCCTGACCGAAAGCGATCTTTACGGGAAGTTGCGTGAAGATCGTGCGCTCCCCGTCCACCACCGTGATCCCGAAGGGCGTGAAAGCCATGGCGGGCTGAGGGGAACCCAGCTCCGAGTAGTCCACGATGAGGCCGACGCCCGGGCCCCCTTCGACCTCCTTGAGCACAGCCTCGGCGTGCGCCTTGCCCTCCTGAGCCAGTCTGGTCTTGTTCTCCACGAGGGAGGCATAGGCCGCTTCGCCCCTCGCCTCCTTAAGCGCCTGCTCCAGTTCGGCCGGCGAGGGTTTCAGCGCCTCCTCCGCGAGGGAGGTCAGGGAGGCATCCGGCGAGAAGATCCGGCTCTTCCAGCCGGGCGAAAGGCTGTCGAGCATGACGCCGACCGCCATGCCCGAGTAGTACAGCCGCATGCGGAGCGGGGCTGTCCCGTAGGGATCGTTGTTGACATTGACCACGCCACTCATGTTCTTAACCATTTTCTCGATGAGCCTTTCGCGCTGCGGCGCGAGGTCGGCGTAGCCAACGAACCCTTGCGCCCATGACATGGCCGGCCCCGGGCTCCGGCCCTCCAACACCTGGAACAGGCGGTATTCGGTGTACTTCGCCAACCCCTCCTTAAATTCGGTCCCGTCCTCGTACTCCAGGGCCTTCTTTGGGAGGCTCGAGCGGCGCTCCTTGCGCAGCGCCAGCCAGCGCACGGCCGCACGCCGAAACGCCGCTGCGTCCGTGGCATGCAGGGCCTCCGCGAGGGCCGAGCCCTCCTGAGCAAAGCCCACGTTGTTTTGAACCGAGAGGACGGGATAGTACAACAGCAGCATCTCGTTCGCGCCCTTGTCAGGAGCCTGTTTATCCTGAAAGACGTGGAAAGCCTCGTGGACCACCATCGCGAGCTGGCCATAGGGGTCCGTCGCCAAGTCCGAGAAGCGCAGTGCCTGAACCTTTTCCGCCGCCGGCCTCGTGTCCTCCAGGAGGCTGGACATTTGGCTCCTCAAGTTGGAGAGAGTGTCGGCCACGACGAGCGTCCGGATTCCTTCCACGTCCGTGGAGGTGTTCTGCCCGTCCCACTCCATGAGGGTCGGGCCGTTCTTCAAGAGAATCCGCCCGCCCGGAAACCTGACGGGGCCGTCGTAAGGAAGGAACCCTTGGGGCGGGTGCGGGTGATTGATCAAGACGTCCTGCTCCCCCGGCAAGTAGAACAGGAGGGGCGTGCCGGAGGCGTCCCAACCTGGCCAGATGGGGTTATTCGGCGACGCCATCAGCCCCCACACCTCGCCCGCCTCGGCGATCAAAAGCGGGTCCACCCGCAACGTCACCGGAGGCTGGACCCGGCCCTTCTCTGCTTTCCCCGCCCCGGCCCGCGCAGGCGCGGGCGACGCCGCGAAGCACAAAGACGTAGCGCTGAGGGTCAGAATACCCAGGAGGATTAAGCGGTGGGACTTCATAAGGACTCTCTCCTTTCACACTCGTTTCTCATCGATTATACGTAACTGATGGTCTAGCGGTTTAGACGAGCGAAACCCCGCACCGTGAGCCGCCACCGGCAAGTTCTCGAGTTTCCGTGGCCGGTTGGTCTCCGATCCTCTCGCCAAACCAGGGGGTAGTGTCTCAGTTTGATTCTGTAGCGGCGAGTTTACCTCGCCAAGTGGCGGCTTAAAGCCGCCTCTACATCAAACTGCGACACTACCAACCAGGGCCTCGCCTTGTGCAACGAATTGACCTGAGGTATGATGCTTTCACGTGTTCGAGGGATCATTCATTTTGACAGTCTGGCCACTGCGTTGCTCGACATGGAGGGCTTGGCCGGCCCGAGGAGAGATCATGCGACGGTTTGTTCACAAGTCCGCTGTAGTCCTGATCGCGGTGTGTGCCTTGGCGATTCTACAAGCCTGGAACGCCAAGGCGGACCAAGCCCTGGATCAGCCCCCGATTCCACCCAAGTTCCGCCTTCCCGCCCACGAGGTGGGGCCCGTCCGTTACCGCCTGGACCTGACGCTCGTCCCGGACCATGACACCTTCGTCGGGGCGGTTGAAATCGACCTCCAGCTCGCCAAGTCCACTTCGGTCCTGTGGCTGAACGGCGAAAGGCTCACCGTGAAGGATGCAACCCTGACGGTTGGCCACGAAAAGCTGGCAGCCAAGGTCATCAGCGAGCCGATAGACTACCTCGGCTTTGCCTTCGACCATCCCGTCGGACCCGGCGACGCGACGCTTCGCGTCGTTTACCAGGGGGAGATCAGTCGCAAGGATCAGCAGGGGATCTTTCAGATGAAAGATGGCGACCGCTGGTACGTCTACTCGCAGTTCGAGGCGATGTGGGCTCGACGGGCGTTCCCCTGTTTCGACGAGCCAAGTTACAAGGTTCCCTGGCAGGTGACTCTGGGCGTCAAGAAGGACCAGGTGGCACTTTCGAATGCACCTATGGTGTCCGAGACCGACAGCGGCGATGGCATGAAAGTCGTGAAATTCGCCGAGACCAAGCCTCTGCCCAGCTATCTGGTAGCCCTTGCCGTCGGCGACCTGGAATTCGTCGATGCAGGCACTGCCGGAAAGAAAAACACCCGCGTGCGTATCGTAGTCCCCCGCGGTCGCGGCTCCGAAGCGAAATACGCGGCCGAAACGACTCCTGCCATCGTCAACTTGCTGGAGAATTACTTCGATATTCCCTATCCCTACGACAAGCTCGATGAAGTCGCCATTCCGCTTTTCGGCGGGGCCATGGAGAATGCGGGTTTCGTGACCTATGGAACCGGCATCATTCTCGCCAAACCCGACCAAGACACCCCCTCGCGTCAGCGCGAATGGGTATGGGTAGCTGCCCATGAACTGGCTCATCAATGGTTCGGCGACCTGGTGACCACTGCCTGGTGGGACGATATCTGGCTCAATGAGGGCTTTGCCTCCTGGACGTCGAACAAAATCGTGAATGAGTACCACCCCGAATGGCACCATGACGTCTCGGCGCTGAACAGCTATCAGGGCGCGATGCAAAGCGACAGCTTGATGAGCGCGCGCAGGGTACGGCAGCCCATCGAGTCGAAGGATGACATCATCAACGCGTTTGACTCCATCACCTACGACAAAGGCTCCGCGCTACTGAATATGTTCGAGTCCTATATGGGCCGGGAGCGATTCCGGGCAGGAATTCACCGCTATCTCACGAAGTACTCCTGGAAAAATGCCACCTCGGCGGAGTTTCTAGCGGCGCTCGCCGGCGACGACACCAGCGTCGCTCCGGCCTTCTCGACCTTCCTCGACCAGCCGGGTGTGCCGCTGGTTACGGCCGCGCTGGATTGCAGCGGCGGCGCGGCCACGCTGAAACTTTCCCAGCAGCGTTTCCTGCCCCTGGGTTCGGTGGGTTCAGCAGACCAAACTTGGCAAATCCCCGTTTGCGCTCGCTATCCCTCCGGGCAAGGTGAGGCCCGAGAGTGCGCGCTGCTTTCGCAGAAGTCTGCGGAATTGGCGCTCTCACGCTCCAGCGGCTGCCCGGCCTGGGTCCAAGCCAACGCCGGCGCGGCAGGCTATTATTTCGGGTTATACGAGGGCAACCTGCTCAATGCCCTCCTCAAAGACGACGCGCAGGTGCTTACCCTTCCGGAGAAAGTCGCGCTGGTGGGCAACCTCTCCTCGCTCACCAGTAATGGCAAGCTTCCGCTGGGAAGGGCGTTGGCGGTGGCTCCAAGCCTCGCCCGGGACCCCGATCGCCAAGTGGTCACCAAAACCATGGAAATCACCACAAGCCTCCAAGATAATCTGGTCCCGGACGACCTGCTGCCCCGCTACCGGCAGTATCTGGTGGACGTGTATGGCGGACGAGCTCGCGAGCTGGGTTGGAAGACGAAGGAGGGCGAGAGCGAAGATGCCCGCCTCCTTCGCCCTGCGCTTCTCCGCGTGCTTGCCAATCAAGGTCAGGACTCAGAGTTGATCGCCCAAGCCAAGAAACTGGCGCTGGCCTGGCTCGACGATCATAAGGCGGTCGACCCTGACATGGTCGGTGTTGTCCTGACCACCGCTGCCCGCTACGGAGACCGCGATCTGTTCGATCGCATGTATGCTGCGGCCAAGAAGGAGAAAGAGGAGAACTTCCGCGGAAACCTGCTCTTCAGCCTCGGCTCGTTCCAGGATCCCGAAATCCTCAAGGTCGCTCTGCCCATCGTGCTGAGCGATGAATTCGACAGCCGGGAATCGCTTAACGTCCTCTGGGGCCCCACCCAGTGGCGCCAGACGCGCGACTTCGCCTATGATTTTGTGAAACAGAACTGGGATCGCCTGATCGCCAAGCTCCCCACCGATACAGGGTCTTACCTGCCTTACGTGGCCGGAGGCTACTGCGACTCTCAGCATCGCCAGGACGTCGAGAATTTCTTTAGCGGCCGCTCGACGAAGTACACGGGCGGGCCTCGCATCCTCACTCAAGTGCTCGAGAGCATCGACCTGTGCGTCGCCTATAAGAACGCCCAGGAGGCCAGCGTCGCTGAATTCCTCCAGACCTACAAACCGGCCCAAAGCGTAGGCGCCGTAAGGCCTTAAGAGTAGGAAGGCCAGTAGCCCGCATTTCTCACCACCGGTCTGGAAAGGCGGGGTTTCACAGCCTGCGCAAAAACCCGTCGAGGCTGTCACCCTGAGCTTTGGAGTGCGGTCCGCCGCGGCGGACCGCCGCCTTAGCTCGAGCCAGCTTGCTGGCGGGGAATTGTTCCCTCGGCTGAAATTCCGGCGAGCAAGCCCGCTCAAGCTGCTCCTAGGGGCCTTGGACAGCGCCTATAATCACCAAGCTTGATAGCCCCTGGAAGACGCCCTGCCACGCCGCCATCCGCCCCACCGTAACAGGCCAGTTGACGGCTAGCCGACTTCCCAAGCCAAATCCGCTGGGGGCGCTATCGTTCACCTGAGAATCACTGTGGCCAGTTCTTCCAAGGCGGTGCAACAGAATGAAGGGCTTTGTTATGATCGTTTTTATTTATCGACCGGATATTGCGGATGCAACACCGACTCTTTCTCGGCAACGCTCTGGTCGCGGCCGGTGTACAGATGCGGGAACAGCGGCACGCTGTTGAGGAGTTCCACGATCTTCTTCTTCAATCCAAAAAGCATCAGCGGATTGATCTTCGGAAGGTCGGCTTCGGTGAATTTCCCCTTGACTCCCGCGAACCGCTTCATATGCCCGACCGCGCACCGGATATCGAACCGGGAAGGATATACTTCGGGCACGTCCCGGTCGAGCTTGGTGAGCGCATAAACCGCCTCCATCGCCGTGCGCACCGAAGTCTCGACGGTGAACACCGCGTCGTCCTTGACCTCTACATATTGGCCGATGAATCCCAGATTAGTACACTCTTCCGGCACCCCGCGCGGGCGATCCGTGACCTTGCGCGGCATGAACTGGCTGTTGATGTACGGCATCATGCAGGTGGTAACGGAGGTATGGGCAAGAAGCTCATTCTTCATATCGAGCAGGCCGAGATGATAGAGCACTTCGGTCATGATCTCTTCGCCCGTGCACTCGTGCATCGGCTTTTTGATGTAATCGCCCACGCGCTCACCGAACAGCCCATTGCCCCAAAATACGTCTTCATCCTCCGCCTGGTCGGGAAAGAACGGCTTATGGTGCAGGATGAGCCCGATCTCCCACGCTGAGTCCTTGATCGAAATCGCGCCGCCTGTCCCCGCCTTGCTTCCTGTCAATTCTTCAAGTCTCTTGACGAACTGGGGATATCCCTTGATGGTCGGGAAGAAGGACATCCACTTCGTCTTTTCGATGTCACTGATGAACTTCTCCGGACGGCCGAACTTCTCGTGCTTTTTGGCTAGCCTCTCCCAGAGCGCGAACAGGCCGCGGTCCTCGGTGGATCGATCGATGGGCGCGACAGTAGTATTGTCGCCGAACGTGCAGTTTTGGGTCATGGATCCGTTAGTCACGAACACAAGGTCCGTCTCTGCCACGGGAATAGTGGCTTCGACGCCCGCTTGTTTCATGCGAATGCTTTGCACCGTGTTGCATGCCGCATCAAGGTCAAGATCGGTCACCGAACAACCGCCCACGAGCTTCACGCCCCTTTCGGCAAGCCACTTCTCGATAGGCCTCACCATCGCGTCGTACTCGTTGTATTTGGTATGGACAATGCCTTCAAGATACTCGGTGCGGTAATCGTTCGGAGCAAAACGGTTCATATAACGGCGGAGTTCCATTACGCTGTGCCATGGCTTGAATGCCAGCATGGTATGAAAGCAAAGCCAGAAATTTCCCTTGAAGAGGGCCGAATCCTTCCCGAAATAATCTTCGATGCTCAGATCCTCGAATTCCTCTTCCGGCGACCCCAGAAGTTTGAGAATTTTTTCCATCACGTCATTCGGCAATTTGAAGTCATGGATAGCGCCGACGATATAACCCTGCTTTACGAGCGCCCGGCACTCGGAGTGGATCGGCTCGTCCTTATTGAAGTCCACCACGTCGTCCAACACGGTGCGCCCAGCGCGTTCCAGGGACGGAATTTTGCTACACAGGTACCAAAGGCATTCCATGTACGGCTCGAGTTCGCGTTCGCCCCGATTCTGATACCCTTTTGGGGTCTTTATTCCATCCATGCAGCCGCCGAAAATAGGCAACTTCTCCAAGATAGTGATATTCTGCCCCGGCATGCCGGCATCGTCCGCAAGGAACACTGCCGCAGCAAGCCCCGCGATGCCGCCACCTACGATATACGCTTTGCGCTTCTCGATGCCCTCGGGCTTCGGTGCGCGATACATGGTTTTATAGATATTCATGGTTACCCTTCTCTTTTCCTCCAAATCGGAGGTGTCCGATATGCCTCGGGGCGTCCGATTTGTCCGAAATGAATCCCGGCCTTAAAATTCAGAAGCGACCGTTCGGCTTCAAAAACCGCTTTTCAAGAGAGTACTGAAATCTTCATAGAAAAGCCAGTAAAGCCCGGGTTAGTCGCGCAGCACGGTGACTGGCCCTGGTCAAGTTCAACATACTACCACTTTGGCCACAGGTCGGTTCTGGCGATGGATCGGACGGCGTGAACACCGCGCGCGAGAAGTTGGGGACGCATACATGAAAAGTCCGCCGCGGCGAATATACGCCACCCGCGGAAAAACCCGTCGAGGCTGTCACCTTGAGCTTTGGAGTGCGGCAGCTTGCTGCCGCTTTGGTTCGAGCCAGCTTGCTGGCGGAGAATTCTTCCCCCGGCTGAAATCCCGGCGAGCAAGCTCGCAGGGGCGGAAAGCGGCAGCTTGCTGCCGCACTCCAAAGCTCCGCACGCCGGCTCAAGCTGCGCAGGACGCGGTCGAAGAACCTGGGTTGCCACAGTTCGCCCTCCGCGCCCCGGCGCTGGTTGACCGCGTGCCCAGTAGGGGCGAGGCGGCGCCTCGCCCCTACTTCGTGGCTAGTGAAATTGTTACCGGATACACCGGCGCGCAAATGCAGTTTCCGTCAGCCGACGGATCGGGGAGGAAAACCCAAGCTGTCAGGTAAAAAGGGTGCAGTGCCCGCGCTCTCCTGAAAATCCGCCCATACGCGTCATTCCCGCGAAAGCGAATCCAACCCCTTCCTCGCGACGTGGACCCCCGCTTACGCGGGGGTGACGAGGTGATTTTCATGTCATGGGATGGACCATAGGCCCATGGAAACTCGGTTGAAGGCTTGCGCCAACAGGGCGAAATGAGGCTCGGTGAATTTCTCTCGCCGCCTGAGCAGGCGCACGACGATAAAGAAATATCGATCGGAAAGAGGGGGGCGCCGGAGCACCGTACCAGATGGTACCGGGCGGAGTTTCGACACCGCCATAGGTTACGGCACGGTGGCGATGACGGCCACGGAAAAGACGCGGACTCGCCGCGGCGAGCGGTCCGCGCTACCCCGCTTTTCTGGCAAGTATGATTTCCCGGCCTCAGGGTGGTCATGGACAGAAGCGGCAGCAGCGCTCGCCCGGTCTGTCAAGCCGCGGGGCGCTCCGTGACTTGCATCAGAAATTCTCCAGCATCCACACGTTTCCGCCTAGCACAGAATTTCGTATGGCAAGGTAGCGGCCGTCCGGTGAAGGGACGCCAAACAGGTCACCGGACTCTCCCTTGCGCTGCCACAGCACCTTGGCATTTCCCTCGAGATCTACTCGGAGGAGCGTCGAGCCTTGAGGCGAATTAGACCCACAGTAAAGCCCCTTTCCGTCAGCGGACCAAGAGAGGCCCCTAAAAGAGAGGGCCGGCCAGCCCTTCACCGAGATCTCGCGGTCGGAGCCGCCCGTGAGTGAAAGCAAGCGAATGTGAATCTCGGGCTCGAAGGTTCTCGAAAGCGCGAGAGTTGATCCGTCGGGAGATAAGGCGACGCCAAAGTCGCGCGCCGAGGGATCTTTTGCAATGGTCCGGAGCAGCTTGCCTCGGCCCTTGACGGGGTCCAACGCCGTAAACGTCAGCCCTTTTTCATCCTGGGTTGGCTCAATGACCACGCAAAGGCTCGCCGGAGCGCGAGCACATCCCACCTCCGCAAGATACCCTGCATTCCGCATCTCCATCACAAACTGCGGCATCCCACCGCTCACAGGAATGCGCATCAGGCGGACCGGTGCGTAGGGCGAGAGGGGAAGCTCCCAATAGAGTATCCAAGCTCCGTCGGGGCTGAGGCAGGCGTCAGCCTCGGTCTGCTCCGAAGTGGTGACACGCTCGGCAGTCTCTTGGCTGATTTCCTGTTTGAAGAGCCCACCTCCTTCATGGCGGCTGACGAAGAGGAATACAGCTTTGCTATCCGCCGTCCATGCACTGGGGGAATTAAAGTACTCGTCATTGGTCAAACGCCGAGGGACGTTCATCCGGGTCCCACCGGCGGTGAGCTCGCCCAAGTAAACCTGCCGCTGATACGTCCACTTCAGGACTGCTAGCTGCTTCCCATCCGCGCTCGCGCTCAACCATTGAATGCCGGTTTCCGTCCATTGAGTGAGCCCCTTAGGCTTTCCAATCGGAGCCCCGGTTCGACCATCAACGCCGATCTGCCAGAGGTTGCCGGGGAAACCACCAAGCCCCTGTCGGACGTAAACGATCCGCCCGTCTCGAAGCCAGCAAAGATCTCCCAGCGACCTCTCTGGATCCGAACTCGTTACCACCACGGTGCGATTTGCCCCCTTCAGGTCGCAGGTTTCGATCGAAACTCCCTGGGGAATACCCCATTTAGTCTGCCTCATCCTGACGAAGGCCAGACGCCGCCCGTCGGGCGACAAGTCATAGCTACCGAACGATTCCTGCTCTTCCAGTGCGAGGACCTTTTGCGGGTTGTCACCCTGGCTGCCCATCAACCAGAGTTCGCGAACCTCAAACGAAGGTCCCGGCTCGGGGAAGAAAAGGATCTGCGTCCCGTCTGGCGAGACCAAACCATCCCAAGCATGCTCGCGAAGCTCGCGCGGAGCCTGGCCCAGCACTGAGACTGTCCACAAGCTGGAGTGCCCACTCAGTTCCACGGCGTTAGCGAGCAATTGCGTGCCATCGGGAAACCACGAGGCCACACCCAAGTAGGCGCCGGCAGGGACTCCCGCAGGCCTGGGGACGAGCCGCTCGTCGCCGCTCGAAAGCAGTTTCAGGTGAATCCCGGCCGCGTCGGAGTAGGCAAGGTATTTGCCATCAGGGGAAATGGTGCCGCTTCGGATGGGATTCTCGCTGGAGTTGGACGTCAGGCGTTTCTGCGTTAGCTCAGGGGGAGGCGCGGCAGGACGGCGCAGCAGCAACCACCCAAGCGCTACGAAGAAAACCGCCATCAAAGCGACAGTCCCGATCGCGGCTCTCTTGTGCCGCTTGAGGAGGCCGGCGATGATGACGGAATCTGACGTCGGTTCCTGTAACGACGCAGACCCATGCGCCCCTGCGTCCGCTGGCCCCTCAAGTAGGGGCACCCCTTGGGGTGCGCTTGTTGGCTCCGACCGCGAGGGCGGGGCAAGCCCCGCGCCTACAAGTTTTGTGGATTCTGCATCGCGCTTCAGGCGCTTCAGGTCGGCGCGCAGATCGCCCGCGCTGTGATAGCGCAGGTCGCGGTCCTTTTCCAGCGCTTTATTGATGACCTCTTCCAATTTCGCCGGCAGCTCAGGATTCAAGCGAACCGGGGAGGTCGGCGCTTTGTTTAGGATGCCGTCGAAGATAGCCGCCGTGGTGCTGCCCGGGAAGGCTTGCCGCCCCGTGGCCATCTCGTAGAGCACAACGCCCAGACTGAAGAGGTCCGTGCGCGCGTCGAGTTCCTTGCCTAGGGCCTGTTCGGGCGACATGTAGGCCACGGTCCCCATCGCTACTCCCGGGCTGGTGAGATGCTCTTCCGCCGCCCCCATGGTGGCGGTCGGCGTCTCTTGCAAGGCTTCTTTCCCCAGCCCCCAGCCCCTAGCACCCAGCACCCCTTTTTCCGGCGCCAGCTTGGCCAAACCGAAATCCAGAATCTTCGCCTGCCCACGCGTGGTGACGAAAATATTCGCCGGCTTGATGTCGCGATGGATGATGCCCTTGGCGTGCGCCGCGTCCAGCGCGTCGGCGAGCTGGATGGCGAGGTCGAGCAATGTATCGATTGGTAGGGGCGAACGGCGTTCGCCCTGCCCCGATGGGCGCGCGCCGCGCGCCCCTACATCCACCAAATGCTTCAGCGTCTGCCCCTCGAGCAACTGCATCACCATGAAAGGTTGATTGTCGTGCTCACCGATATCGAAGATTGTGCAAATGTTGGGATGGTCCAGAGCCGAGGCGGCGCGCGCTTCCCTCTGAAAACGCTCTAGGGCTTGGCGGTCTTCGGCCAGCTCGGGGGGCAGGAATTTCAGGGCGACTTGGCGGCCCAGGCGCGTATCTTCAGCCTTGTAAACCACGCCCATCCCGCCGCCCCCGAGCTTTTCCAGAATGCGATAGTGGGAAACCGTCTGGCCGACCATGAGTGAATGACTATGTGATTGGCAATCTCGCCCCGTATTATAGACTCCACCTGCGGTCGAGTCAAAGCGTCGGGGACAAGGGCGCCGTCAACGGTTCGCGTGTGGCGCCCCGACAATTCGGGGCGCCCCAATGAGGGACGTCGACTCGCCGCCCACATGGGAGGCCTTTCTTGCCCGCACTTTGAAACCCAACTCCCCCCGCGGGTCGCCGAGCGTCTGGATGAGATGATCCTCGAACCCGAGTTTCAAAGTTGGGGTCATCCCTCATCCTGAGTGGACATGGGCCTTCAACCCCACCCAAAGAGATGAAAACCATCGTCGCCGCCACCCCCGCGTAAGCGGAGGTCTGGCCGAGGAACTTCGTGCTGACGGACTCATCATGAAACCCCTGTCATTCTGAGTCCCGACTTGTGGGGGCGAAGCATCTCCACACGCCTGTCATGCTGAGTCCCGACTTGTCGGGGCGAACCCGCCGCGGCGGGTCTGCAGTTGTCTTTCGCGCTTGGCTAGGACGGGCTAGGAATGTAGCGTAGCATTAAGGGCGCGAAGCGGGAAAGTGTGTCAAAATGCCACATTCATGAGTTTGCCTGTATATTCTTCTAACCTATTGAAAACGCGATGGAATATTGACTCGCCACTGCAGAATATTTCAAAAAAGTGAGAAGAGTGCCACAAATGGAAATCGCGCCCGCGCCAGATCAGAAAGAGAGAAATGGTATGACCTGCTTCAATGAGTTCTTCTTCGGAAGCAGTCCCAACCTGCCGGCTCGAGCGTGTGGACGTTGCCTTCGGGCATAGCCAGCTTGAGGGCTTTCGAGGCTTCAATTTCTCCGATGTGATAAAGAGGCCGTCCCTGGAACTTTAAGGGAAGACGCGAAGCCTTCCGCGGCGGGACCGTGAAGAGCAGTTGATAATCTTCGCCCCCGTGGAGCGCCAATTGAAGGGAATCCGCAGCCTCGGGCAGGTTGGGGCCGGGGATCTTCGCAGCCCACAACCGCGCCCCCACGCCGCTGGCAGCGCAGAGTCGGGAGAGGTCTGTGGAAAGTCCGTCACTCAAATCCATCAGCGCCGAAGCTATGCGGCGCTCGGAAAGAAATCTCCCCAGCGCACATTGTGGTTCTGGATAGAGGTGAGCACGTACGGCCTCCCTGGCTGCCGCCTTGGCGGGAAGACGGGAGCCGCCCCGCGTGCTCTGGAGCAGGCGAAGACCGAGCGCTGATAGCCCCAACCGGCCGCTCACAAAGATCTGGTCTCCGGCGCGGGCGCCTGACCGGCGCAATGCTTTGCCTCTGGGGATCTCCCCTGCTACCAGCACGTCAATGAAAGTCCTTCCGGGAACCAAGGCAATATCTCCTCCGACCAGTCGAACGCCGAAACGATGCCCTAGCGCCAGCATTCCACGGTAGAACCCGGAAACCCAGTCGCGCGTTACCTCCTTCGAAATGGCCAACGATACCAGTGCGAAGCGCGGGACGCCACCCATCGCTGCCACGTCACTCAGAGAGCGGGTAAGCGCCCGGTGACCTACGGCCTGCGGCGGGTGCAACCGGCGGGTGAAATGGACATCCTCGATCGACATGTCGGTGGTCAGGATGAGTTCATGCCCACTCTTGACCGTCACCAGCGCGGCATCGTCGCCAATACCGAGTTTCACCCCTTTTTCAACCCTGAGACGCCGCACCTTTTCATGCCCGTGTGCGGGGGTCGCCAGTGCCCGGAGCCATCGTACGAATTCGTTCTCATTCCGAAACAAGTCTTCACCCATAAGGCAATTGCGAGCTATGCGCACCGGCCTTGATTTCCGTGCGGTGAGAAGTCAGGGGATAGAATATCGCTTTTCGGGCACAGCCGGAATCTGGTTGCTGCACAAGGAAACTTCGAGGGCACCTTGCACAGATCAGAGGATTGCGCGAGACAAGCCGAGGGGATAATCCTAGTCCAGTCAGACTAAATAAGCTCATTTCCCCCCTCCTGCGCAAACATGTTGGCCGAAAATTTAAATTTGACGCTTGACATACGCTCTCATCTTCACTAGGATTTCTGCCGATATGCCCAAGTAAGATTTTCTTAAGGTTTGTTCCCGACGCCCCTAGCGGGTCGCCGATAGGGGACTCATAGCAAGAAATAATCTCTCGACCGGAGATCTTATAAATGGAAAAGAAGTTTTATGCCTTTCTTTTTTTTCCTGGCGCCCATGGTAGGCTGCACAAGATTCAACTGCCATTTTACATCATTCATCTCGTTTTGGCTCTCAGCGTGGTTGGAATCATGACCGTAGCAGCGTTGGCCAACAGTTATGCCAGAATGCTTCTGAAGGTTTCAAATTACAATAGTCTTCGAAGTGAGCGCGAAGCGCTGAAGACGCAATACCGAACGCTGGAAAGCACTGTAACCAGTACCAATGCCAAGCTGGACTCATTGCAGTCGCTGGCTGCGGAAGTGGCCCTGACCTACGGGTTTGGAGACGCGCGGCGGCCACGCTTCCCCGAGGCTGTGCTTGCCCTCGCGACCCAGACGAATGCAACCGTGGACTCCAGTTATCGCGCCTCATTATATGCGTTTAACCTGATCCGCAGGGCTTCCCTGGAGCCGGACGGGAGCGCCGCAGGGCGCGGTATGTTTTCGAATCCCCAGATAGACCGGACCACCGTGCCGTCACTCTGGCCTGTGCGCGGGCAAATTACCGCAGGCTTCGGGCAACGCATGGATCCTTTCAGCGGCGAGGGCGCATTTCACGCTGGCGTGGACATCTCTGTTCCCTTCGGCACCAAGGTCCAGGCCGCAGCCGACGGAATTGTTCTGGAAGCGGGTCCGGAATCCGGTTATGGTAACCAAATCCTGATCGACCACGGCTACGGGTTGACTACCAAGTATGGGCACCTGAGCAGGATTTTCGTAGTGGTCGGCCAGGAGCTAAAACGCGGGCAAGTCATTGGGGCCGTGGGCATGACCGGGAAGGCTACAGGACCACACCTTCACTACGAAGTGCTCATTCACGATACGCCCGTGAACCCAACGAAGTACCTGCACGGCTAATCGAGCTCAGGAAGCCGCATCATTTTCCAGCCGCCCAAGATATCGCTTTGGTTCCAGCTTTTGTTGGCTCTCGTCGCCACGGTTACCATTCCGGGCCTACGCGCAGGACAACTCCCAGCCGTCCAGCCTCAGGAGCGAGCCACGGAGGATCGTGTGGTCATCGCCGTGGGGGGTGATGTCCTGCCGGAATCCTCCTGGGAAGGCTCCCAGGACATCCTCCACTTCCTCGACGGTATGCGGGCGCAATTTGTCCAGACTGACTTGGTCTTCGTTAATCTCGAAGAGCCGATCACGAGTTCCACCCAAGTGACGCCCTTCAAAAGTCAGTCGGAGGTGGCTGCGAAACGCGATTACATCCTCAAGGCGCGAAGCCCCGAAATTCCGATGGCGTTGAAGCAGGCAGGGGTCGGCCTAGTGGGGCTAGCCAACAATCATATGATGGATTACGCCCTCGCCGGCCTGCGCGACACCTTGCAGGCCTTTCGCCAAGCCGAACTCCCCGTGGTGGGCGCTGGGTCCAAACTCGATGCCGAGCGGCCCTTCATTCTTCAAAAACACGGCCGCCGCGTGGCGCTCCTGGCCTTCTCGGATGTGGTCCCGCGCAACGCCGGGGCCACGGAAACTCACCTGGGGATCGCTTCTGCCAAAGACGAGTCGGACTTGGTCGCCGCCATTCGGAGGGCACGCCGCCAGGCGGACTTCGTCGTTCTGATGATGCACTGGGGTGGCCAGGGCAACCACCTCATCATTCCCCGCCAGCGCCAACTGGCCCGTGCAGCCGTGGCAGCGGGGAGTGACGTCATCGTGGGAATGCACCCTCACGTCCTCCAAGGCATCGAATTCATCGGCCACGTTCCCGTCCTGTACTCCATTGGGAACTTTGCCTTTGCATCCAAACGTCCCGCCTCCCAGGAAAGTGTGCTGGTGAAGCTAAAGTTCAGTTCGGAGCGCCCTGTGGAAGTAGGTTTGGTTCCCGTGGTGATTTCCCCGTCAGGGGTACCTACCTTGGCAGGCCAGCAACAAAGCAAGGAAATCCTTGGCCACTTGGACGGCTTTTGCCGGATGTTTAATACGCAGGTGCAGGAGGGACGACTCATGGCCTCCTCGCCGCGCGAGCGGCTGGCTTACGACCGGACAGAGCAAAAGGGCATCCATCCTGCTGCCCGGAGGTCTCCGAAGCGACGGCCATCGAGCAACAAGGGCAAGGAGAAAAAGCCCTGAGCGGCCTGAACTGCAAGGGTTTAGTGGGCGGTGAAAAAATGTATTGTATGCCCTTGCAATTCGGAGTCCGATTGGCTATAATAGTTTGGTTTAGGCGGCTGGCGTAGCTCAGCCGGTAGAGCATCTGATTTGTAATCAGAGGGTCGGGGGTTCGAATCCCTTCGCCAGCTCCAGCTCGAGCGCGCACAGCCGCGAGAATGGCCGGCGGCGCTGGTCGAAGTATCGGGAGCGGGTTTTATCAAATCTGAAAAGTGCTCAGCCTCGCGCGGGAATAGTGGTGTGCCCGCGTCCAACCGCAGACTCGAATTACTTGGCTCAAACCAACGAGACCCGAACACGGAGCGAAAGAGCGTGCCTGTCCTTGACAGCGCGTGCGGGAACGAGTTACGGACAGGTGGCTGAGTGGTCAAAAGCAGCAGACTGTAAATCTGCCGACCCATGCGGTCTACGGAGGTTCGAACCCTCCCCTGTCCACCAGAAAGACAGTGACGAGTGACCAGTGAGAGGTGACGAGCCAAACAATCTGCTTCTCGGCTTCTTGCTCGTCACTTGTCACGCGTCACTGAAGTTCGGGGCGGGAGTAACTCAATGGTAGAGTCACAGCCTTCCAAGCTGTTGGTCGCGGGTTCGATTCCCGTCTCCCGCTCCAGAAGAGCAGTGACGAGTGATGAGTGACGGGCCAACCAACTTCGCGTCTAATGTTTTTGCTGGTCACTTGTCACTCGCCACTGTCCTTGGGGGCCGATGTAGCTCAGTTGGTAGAGCACGTCCTTGGTAAGGACGGGGTCAGCGGTTCAATTCCGCTCATCGGCTCCAGAGATTCCGAACGTCGATGGCGGTGGACTTACTAGATCGTCACAGCGGGAGTGGATGGTAGCTATGGCCAAAGAAAAATTTGATCGTTCGAAACCGCACATGAACATTGGGACGATTGGGCACATCGATCACGGCAAGACGATGTTGACCTCGGCGATCACCAAGGTGTTGGCGAAGGAGAACCCGAAGGTGAGGTTCCGGCCCTTCGACTCGATTGACAACGCGCCGGAGGAGAAAGCGCGGGGGATCACGATTGCGATTGCGCACGTGGAGTACGAGACCAAGCGCCGGCACT
>Ga0326728_10009194_pt1 | contig 23933 bp, 19 predicted proteins | sample MB3enrmetagenome_FD_207602 | JGI IMG/M metagenome (GOLD analysis project Ga0326728, IMG submission 207602) | Lab enriched peat soil microbial communities from McLean, Ithaca, NY, United States - MB31MN | ecosystem: Environmental > Terrestrial > Soil > Wetlands > Peat | place: USA: New York... | reverse complement strand
ATATTGATGCGTAGAGTGGGTGCCGGATGGAGATGTGTTTGGCGGGACGCCAAACACGGCGGGCGAGACGTCCGCGCTCCCCTTTCCTTCATCCTTCATAATTCCGCCCTTACGACATGGCCTTAATGTCTCATTCATTAGACGAACATTACAGTTAACACATTTATTCGTCAACAGATTTTTGAAAGATTTTTCAAAAAAGTTGTGATTTTTTTGCAAATGGTTGTAACACGCTGTATTGCAATGATTTATCAAAGGTCAAATGAATGAAGATTCATGGACAAAGCTTTGGCTGACCCCTTGGACGGTTTTGCCATTCTTCATGGGTAATGTTGCATTTTTGATTTTCAGCATGGCACCGCCACGTGGACAAATGCTGTCCATGTGAAACAATATTGGTAGTGCCGCATTAAATTGTTGCTGGATTGGCCAGAAATCGGCAATTTTACTTCGCGCCATCCAGGGGTTTGTGGTTCTCTGGGCGGCATGATCCCGACCGGAAACGCAAAATTCGCCCTCGTGATCGCAGAACGGCATTTGGGCATGTCTCCAAGTGGCGATAAAGGATTAAAAGAATATACAAAAACGAACCAAACTATGGGTGACCCCACGCCTTGCTGGCCGAAGCCTATCGGGCGAAGTAACCGCTTGGTGTGCGACCGTGAAAAATGAGTGCGCCAGGAAAAAAACGTCAATTGTTAAAAGCCGGGCTGCCACCCCAACCGGCCTCCTGCTGGAGGGTGGCGGTGCTCTGCCTTGTCCTGGCCGCGATCACCTTCGCCGTTTTCGGGCAGACGGCGGGTTTCGCGTTCGTCAATTACGATGACAATATCTATGTGTATGACAACCCGGTGGTGGAAAAGGGTTTCAGTTTGAAGGGGTTCGTCTGGGCTTTGACCTGTGGAGAAATCGGTCACTGGCATCCGTTGACATGGCTGACGCACATGGCCGACTGCCAGATTTATGGCCTGTGGGCGGGCGGTCATCATCTGACAAATGTCGCGTTGCACACAGCGGCAGCAGTGCTTTTATTTCTGGCGTTGAGAGAGATGACGGGGAGCCTGTGGCGCAGCGCATTTGTGGCGGCGGTGTTTGCGATTCATCCGCTGCGGGTGGAGTCGGTGGCCTGGATTGCCGAACGCAAGGACGTGTTGAGCGGGGTGTTTTTCGTGCTGACGCTGTGGGCTTATGCGCGTTATGCGCGCCGGCCCTCGGTCGGGCGCTACGTGGTGGTGGCGGCGGGGTATGGCCTCGGACTTTTATGCAAGAACACGCTGGTGACTCTGCCGTTTGTGTTGCTGTTGCTGGATTGGTGGCCGCTCCATCGCCTGACGCGTGACGTGGTCAAGGAGAAGATACCATTGTTCCTGCTTTCGGTTGGGTCATGCCTGACGACTTTTCTTGTGCCGGAAAAAACGTTTAGCCCCGACCAGACCCCGTTCCTTGAACGTATCGCAAACGCCGTGGTTTCTTATGGCATCTACGTGCGGCAAATGGTTGTTCCGGCGGGATTGGCCATCCCTTATCTCAATGCGCCAAGCGGTGTGCCGTTCTGGGAGGTTGCCCTGGTCTTTGTCCTGCTGGCGGCGATTTCCATCAGTGTGCTGGCGTGCCGGAAAGGACATCCGTACCTGCTGGTGGGCTGGCTCTGGTATCTGGGCATGCTGGTTCCGGCGATTGGGTTTGTTCAAATATCGTACTATGCCCATGCGGATCGCTACACCTATTTGCCGGGGATCGGTCTGGTTCTGGCAGGGACATGGGCGGTGGGGGATTGGAGCGCGGGGTGGAAACATCGGCGGGCGGTGCTGGGCGGTTTGATGGCCGCGGTGCTGGGCGCATTGATGGTCTGCGCCTGGATACAGACCGGGTATTGGAAAGACAGCGCGACCTTGTGGACCCACACCCTGGCCTGCACCACAGACAACTACGTGGCCCACTCCAACCTTGGCAACGCTCTTCTGCAAAAGGGAAGGGTGGACGAGGCGATCACCCATTACCAAAGCGCCGTGCAAATTGACCCCCGCTACGCGGACGCGCAGTTCAACCTCGGCAACGCTTTTCTGCAAAAGGGAAGGGCGGACCAGGCGATTTCACAATACCAAAAGGCGCTGGAAATCCAGCCAGACTTCGCGGCGGCACATTTGAATCTTGGCAACGGTTTTTCCCAACAGGGCCGCATGGACCAGGCGATTTCGCAATACCAAAAAGCGCTGGAAATCAACCCCGACGACGAGAAAGCACACAACAACCTCGGGAACGCTTTTCTACAAAAGGGAAACGTGAGCCAGGCGATCACCCATTTTCAGCAGGCGCTGGAAATCAAACCAGCCGATCCATCGATCCAAAATAATCTGGCGTGGCTCCTGGCCACTGGTCCGCAGGCGTCGCTGCGCAACGGCACCAAGGCGGTGGAACTGGCCCGGCAGGCCAATGCACTGACCGGCGGAGAGAATCCGATCATTCTCCACACCCTCGCCGCCGCCTACGCCGAAGCCGGGCGCTTTCCCCAAGCGGTGGAAACGGCGCGGCACGCCTCGCAATTGGCCGAAGCGCAATCCAACCCGGGCCTGGCCCGGCAGCTTCAATTTGAGCTGAATCTCTACCGGGCGGGCAACCCAATTCCATATCCCTGAACAAACACATTAATCAAAGGATCAAAGGGGTCAACCGGAGCTTTGTCCATTTTTCTTTATTCATTTGATTTTCTCCAGGCAACCTTTCCAGCAAAGCCTGCTTGATGTCCGGGCTTCGGCATCGCGAAAAAATAACTGGAGCATTCTGGCTGGTTCTGTTGACCGCTGGCGGCGTTGCTCGGTCGTTACAGATCCGTGCGGATATGCGCCTCGCGAGCGCCTTGCCAGCGGCCAAAATTCCTGCGCCATAATTGCTTAAGTTATTTTTTTGCGAAGCCTTCCCACCCACTACCCGCTCCTCTCCGCAAGCTCGAAACCAGGCAAAGGTATGGGCGACCCGTTTGAAGCGGCAGGCCGCCAGGGCCGTCCCCACTCCGGTAGAGGAAAAACCGCTCAAATCGGACTTGACAAATCAAACGGCGGCTGCCAGAGTGGCCATGTCCCGCGAAACAGAAGCGGGCTCTACTGAAGAGCAACCCGCCGAGGGATAACGGGATGAGGCGACGAAATAAAAACGTCTCCACTTTTTGGGGAGGCCGAAAACCTCCCCGGAAACTCTTTGGAGACCTTTATTTTAGAGCCTCCACATGCCTCAGAAAACTTGGGCTTGGGTGCAGGAATCCCCAGGCTTTTTAGTCCTTAAACGTGAACTGGAAAAGTCCATTTCACGCTGAACCAAGACAATACAAACTGAACATGAAAATTACAAAGGATAAACTGCCAAATCTGAACCATTTATACCCCGCCGCATTTATGGCTGCCCTTGCGCTGGGCATGACCTCGGCACGAGCGCAGTTGATAGACGTGAATTTCTACTCTGCCGGCTTCGGCGGCTCCGCAGCCAGCGGTGCAGCCGTGGTGGGCACCGCCACCGACCAATGGAACGGCATCGCCGCCGACTCTGGCTTTGGCGGACCAATCAACCTGGTTGACGCCAACGGCAACGCCACATTTGTCACGCTCAGTTATAATAGTCCCAGCGGCGGGGCCGTTGTGTCGGCTAACGCAAACATTCAGCCCAACGCGAGCCTGATGTACGACTACCTTTTCAACAATAACGGCAGTGGCATTACCGTCACGCTGGGAGGCCTGGCGGCGAGCACACCGTATGATTTGTACATTTATCTTGCCTCCAATGACGGCGGCGGCTCGGCCCGCGCCGCGAACGTGACCGCGAACCTGGCTTCCGGGACGGCTACCGGCAACCCGGAAACAAGTTTTATCAACGGCGACAATTATCTCCTGCTCGACGTGACCTCCAGCGCCTTGGGAACCATCAATATCGCGGAAACGGATGCTCTTGCCAACACCAGCGGCGAAGTTGACATGAACGGACTGCAGATTACATCCGTGCCAGAGCCCTCCACGCTGTTTCTGTTCGTCGTCGGCGGACTCGGGCTGATTCTGTCAAAGGGGTCGTACCATAGCTTTGCCCATGGGGCTTGATTCATTTGATTTTTTCCATGCAACCGTTCCAGCAAAGCCTGCTTGAAGTCCGACCTTTCCACACACTACCCGCTCCTCTGCGCAAGCTCGAAACCAGGCAAAGCTATGGTGCGACCCCTTTGAGGGGCTGATACGCGCCGTTGTGCTGACGACGGCTCCGATGGGAGCCCCAATTGTCCCGTGTGAAACGTCGCAGGGCATGACGGCATTGACGCGCGCGTTGCCGCAAGGCTCGCTTTATCGCCACGCAGAGGAGAGTGAAGATGCAAATCCACAAGGCAATAAAGATTGTTTCGATCATAATAGCCACCTAACTTCAATGGTGAGAACAACTGGTGTTGTATTCATAAATTCCGGTTCTCGATTACGGTTGATGTGTGGGCAGATCATTTGGTGGATTGTGGCGGCGCCAGCCGTCCGCCACGTCGTGGAGGCTGACGGGATTGGTGGAGGGCTGGACCAAGCCGCCCAGTCTGTTGTTCAGAAAACTCGCCCCAAAAATAACGTTGTTGGAGCAAGAGGCATCGTTGACTTGAAAGGCTTTCCCGCCGCAATCATTGACCATCAGGTTTTCAAAATTGTTGCTGATGCATTGGGTGTCGGGACAGAGCCTCCAGCCCCTGGCGGTTTCCGTGGTGGCTTGTGCCATGAAAACCCCGTCATGATGACTCTTGGAAATGATCAGGCTTTGAAACGAATTGTCCCGGGAGTTGCGCATGAAAATGCCCAGATCGTTGCCCGCCAATAGGGCATTGGTGATGGAATTATGGCTGAAGTCGAGGTCCAATGACAGGCCCGCCGCCAGATTGTCATGCAGACGCAGGTTGTCAAAGCGGCTCTCTTCGGTCTGGTAACAGGCCAGGCCGTCGAATTGATTGTCGTAGGAATCAAAATCGTTGACGTGGAGGCGGCGGACGTCGGCGGCGACCAGGCCGCCGGAGCGGCAATGGCAACAGACGACATGTTCGACCTCAACATCGGCCGCGTTCCAGATTTGCACGCCATTGCTGTTGAACTCGGAGCCGTCAGCGGCTGATCGCCAAAACTCCAGTCTTTGATTCCTGCGGTTGCCGTCAATCATCAGGTCCGCCAATCGCAGGTGCGAGGCGCGATGATGTGTTTTGGTCATGGGCGGCCCGAGAATCACCACCGGGCAATCAGCCCCGTCCGCCAGCCGCAGGATGGTGGCCGGCCCGCTGCCGCGCAAGGTTTGGTGATCGTGTTGCAAGAGCAGCGGCTGGGAGATTTCATAAATTCCGGCGCTGAGAACCACTTCGCCGTTGGCTGGCAGGGCATCCAGCGCCTTTTGGATGTCCGCGCCGCTGGAATTGGCGGGCAACATGACAATGGCCGGAGGCGCTCCGAACGAAGGATGGCAGATCATCGCCTGCGCCAGGAGCAGTGAAGCGAAGAGTCCGCTTCTGGAACCTGATTTTATGTGGTTGCACTGGCGCATATATAACCTATGTTCTCTGTTCAATCAGGATTTGTGCCAAGGCGATGGATTCGACGTAAGACGCTCATTTGCAATAAGATGATACTTTTTGTCAGGATTCTTAGGCGGGTCGAAATTTTGAACGTTCGAATTTCCGTCGTATCAATGATTGAAAACTTGTGGGCCGGCGCGTTCGGTTCTCCTTAACACCGGGGCTTTAGCCCGGTGTCATGGCTGGTCTGCGACATTCTTAACCGTTTCCAAGGGTTTCCCGAGCGACGGCAAGCCGTTAAAACGGCTGGAGTGCGCCTTACGCCTCCTCGACACCGGGCTGAAGCTGCGGTGTTAATGAGAAACGCCAAGATTTAGATGCATTTGCCCTGGGTTCGAGCCCAAGGCGTGATCATCCCGCTAAACTGAACAGGGGGCCAGAATGGCCGTGCTCATGCCGTGGATGATTTTCTTGTCCGCCGGACAAATCGTGGCCAAAACCCCGCCCAGATTGGCCCGCGCGGCGTCGCCTTCGCCGGCGACAAAATAGTACGGACACAGCCGGACCCGGCCGGGCATCGGCGTGGCCTGGATCTTCTCAAAGTCATACCATTGGGCCTCGAAGAGCGCCGGCCGGTGGTAACGCTGCAAGACATAAGGCGAGGTGGCAAACGCCCCCAGGGCCGCATCCACGGCCGCAGCCCAGTCGGCGGTGGAAAGATCGCTGCCCAGATACAGGCCGCGCGCGCCCCAGGCCTTGTCGGAAAAGCCGGACACCTTGAGGATCAATTCGCGTTCGCGTTGCGAAAGGGCCTTGAGCTGCCGCCAGTCTGTCAAGTTCAATTCCGGCAGGGCGCCCTGCGGCGGCAGAGGGGCCGGATCCACGACCCAACTGTAAGGCGCCAGCCCCCGCAGCCGCTCGAAAAAGCGTTCGCCCAATTCCTGCCGCCAAAAGCCGCGTAGATTCCGGTTCCAGAGCAGCGCGAAGAGCATTTTTTCCTCGAAAATCGGCTTGGGCGGCGCGGTGAGGCGGATGTCTCCGGCCAAGGCCATGTCAAATATTTTTTTGGCGTTGGGCGCCTGGGGCAAATCGAACAATTCGAAGAAGCGATAGACCGCGTCACCTTTTCCGAACTGGTCGAACCGGGTGTCGCGCACGTTGAATCTGGCGCCCAGTTGGCCGGCCAGCCAGGCCATTTCCGGCCAGTAGGTCCGCGCCTCTTCGGAAATGACGATGTGAACAGACGGGGCGTCTCCAAAAATGGCGGAAAAGCCCTGCATCATCCCATCGGCCCCGCCGATGACGGGAGGGGAACCGTTGGGCAGGGCCGAATAGGTCTGGTTGAGCCACGCTGTCAATCCTATTCCTCCGGGAACGCTGTCCAACTCGGTGATGACAGGACCGGATTCAGTCAGGATGATGTCGGGGCGGATGACGCGGGGCAGTTCATTTTTGAAGGCGGGGGAGCGTTGCACTTCGAGCAATTCCGGCGGCTTGCCCTGGTCCAGCCAGCCCGCCACCCAGGCCGGTTGTTTTCCGGCCAGGCTTTGGCGATAGAGCAAATTAACGCTGCGATGGAACTGAAGCAGGAGCCGGCCCAGGCCCTCCAACTCCGCCGCCAGTTCGCGGCCGAGGGGGAAAGGGGAGGGGGAGACACGCCAATCCTGCCCCGCAAACAGGCCGTCTTTGGGAAGCCGCGCCCGGATGAAGCGCGCCGTTCCTTCCGGTGCGGGCAAGAGCGGCTTATCGCTCATCGGCAATTTGGGTTGGGTTGGGGGTGCATTTCATCTTTTAGAGAGCCACTCCTAATCTTAATCTTAATCCTAATCCTGATCTTCTTCGTGCAATTGGGATTAAGATTAAGAGTAGGATTAAGATTAGGAGCCGGAAACGGCCAGCCCAACAAGCGGGATGAACCCATAGTGTTGACGCAGGGCATAATTGTACTTTACAGGCGCACCTGGCCGTTGCCGGTTCCGACCCATTTATAGGTGGTTAATTCCTCCAGGCCCATCGGGCCGCGCGCTCCGATGCGGTCGGTGCTGATGCCGATCTCGGCGCCCATGCCAAATTCCCCCCCGTCGGTGAAGCGCGTCGAGGCGTTCCAGTAAACCGCCGCCGAATCAACCTGGGCCAGGAAGTCCCGCGCCCGGCCCGCGTCCCGGGTGACAATGCTGTCGGAGTGGGCCGATCCATATTGATTGATATGATCGATGGCCTGCTGGACGCCATTGACCACGCGTATGTTTAAAATGTAGTCGTTGTATTCGGTGTAAAAGTCCTGCTCGGCGGCGGGTTTAATGACCGAAGCCGGCTGCGGCAGGCTGGATTGCAGGATATTGCGCGCGGTTTCATCCACCCGCAATTCCACTTTTTTTTCATTCAACCGCCGGGCGATCGAGGGCAGAAACTGCCGCGCAATCGCCTGATCGACCAGCAACGTCTCCATGGCGTTGCAGACGGCGGGGCGCTGGCATTTGGCGTTGAAGGCGATTTCTTCGGCCATTTTCAGGTCCGCTTCGCCATCGACATAGACATGACAGACGCCCTTGAAATGCTTGATGACCGGCACCTTGGAACAATCGGCCACCGCGCGGATCAGTCGCTCGCCGCCGCGCGGCATGCACAAATCCACGTATCGCGTCAAGGCCAGCAATTCCTTGATCGCATCACGATTGGTCGTGGCCACGACCTGGATGGCGTGGCGGGGGAATTCGGGCAGGTGCAGGGCGGCGGCGTTGGTCATTGTTTCCGCAATGATTTGATTGGAAAGGATCGCTTCCCTGCCGCCGCGCAAGATGGCGGCGTTGCCGGATTTGAAACAGAGACTGGCCGCGTCCGCCGTGACGTTGGGGCGCGATTCGTAAATGATGACGACGACGCCGATGGGTGTGGCAATCTTTTGCAAACGCAATCCATTGGGGCGGGTCCTGTCGTCCAGCACCCGGCCCACGGGGTCCGGCAGCGCGGCCACTTCGCGCAGTCCTTTGGCCATGGACGCGATGCGTTTGTCGTCCAACTTGAGCCGGTCCAGCATGGCGTTGGACAGGCCGCTCTGGGCGGCGGCTTCCATGTCGCAGGTGTTGGCCTCCTGGATGGCCTCGCGACTCAGTTCGAGCGCGCCGGCCATGGCCAGGAGGCAGCCGTTCTTCTGGTCGGTGGACAACCGGGCCAGTCGGCGGGAAGCCTCCTTGGCTTGGCGGGCCAACTGCGTCATCTGTTCTTTTAAATCCATACCGGTTAATCTAAGCCAATTTGCCTGCGCCGTCATTTTGTTTGATTTTCGGCGATCGGCGCAACCCGCCTTGAAACCAAAGCCGCCAGACCATGGCCAGCGCTTCCCAGACAATTCTGCCCGACATTTTCGAGCAGCCCTGAAAACGTTCGGTAAAAACAATCGGCACTTCGACGATCCTCATGCCCTGCCGCCAGATTTTGTGCGTCATCTCGATTTGGAAGCTGTAGCCATTGGAGCGGACGGCATCCAGGTTGATCGATTCGAGAGCGCGCCGGCGGAAACATTTGTAGCCGCCGGTCGGATCAGCGAAAGGCATGCCCGTGATGGTGCGCACGTAGAACGCCGCGCAATAGCTGAGCAAAAGCCGTTTCATCGGCCAGTTGATGACGCGAATGCCGCCGCAATAGCGCGAACCCAAAACCAGGTCGGCTTCCCGGGCCGCCTCAAAGAACCTCGGAATGTCATCTGGATTATGGGAAAAATCGCCGTCCATTTCCATGATGAACTCGTACTGGCGTTGCAAAGCCCAGGCGAAGCCGGCGCAATAGGCCCGGCCCAGGCCATTTTTCGCAGCCTGATGCAGAACATGAATGGAGGGATTCTTCGCGGCCAGCTCATCCGCGATCCGGCCCGTGCCGTCGGCGGAATTACCATCCACCACCAGCAAATCCACTGGTGTCGGCAACTGGGCCAGGCGCCCGGCGATGGTGGGAAGATTCTCCCGTTCATTATAAGTCGGAACAATGACCAGTGTATTATTCATCGCTAAAAGACGCGTGCCGCAATATGTTTTGCTCTGCTCGGCGGATTGGACCTCCCCGCCTGCCCGTCAGCAGAGCCAATTTGTCGCCAAAGTTCAAGGCGCAATTCGGAAATTCCCCCTTGCCCGCCGTAGCCGCCTCGGCGAAGGCGGGGCCCGCCTGCCTGGAACCCAACTGGAAGGAGAAGATTGTCATGGGAATGTTTGTCAGAGGAATAAGACGGAAAGAGTCCGTGGTTTCCATTCCTCTGAAAATCATTCCTCCGACAGTTTCGCAAGTCGCGAAGTTTGGGCGCAGACAATCCATGACACTTTTAACTCCCTTGATCGGTTTGACACACTTTGACTGACTTTGACTCAACCGAAGCGGCTTTTTTTGTAACATTGCACACTGGAAAACTATTTCGCTTTCGGACAATCTATGGCCTTGAACAAATTTTCGCTCCATTCCAGTCCGGTTGTCCGGTTCCTTGCCGCGGCCGTGGGCGGACTTCTGCTCAGCGCGTCCTTTCCGGCCATCGGGATGGCATGGGCAGCCTGGATCGCGCCGGGATGGATTCTCTTCAGCGGTCTCGGGGCAAAGAGCGGCCAGACGTTTCGGATTGGTTTTGTGGCGGGGTGGGTTCATTTTCTGAGTTCGCTTTGCTGGCTGCTGAACATGCCATTCGCCTGGCACGGCATTCCCGTTGCGCCGGCGGCCGGCTGGCTGGCTTTAAGCGCGTATTGCGCGCTCTATCCCGCCATTTGGGTTTGGTTGTGTTGGAAATTCTTCCCGGGAAGTTGCGGCACGGCCGATCAATTCCTCGCCACAGGCTGGCTGCGGCGCCTGGCGTGGGCTTTTGCGGCGGGGGCGATATGGACCGCCCTGGAATTCGCCCGCGGGAGAATGTTGACCGGCTTCCCGTGGAATTTCGTGGGCGCGTCGCAATATCAATTGCTGCCCCTGATTCAAGTCGCGGCCATTACCGGCATATACGGCGTTTCTTTTTTGGTCGTTTGGACCTCCGTATCGCTGTGCGGCGCGGCCTTGGTCCTGGCGCGGCGGCCGGCGGCGCAAAGCTTATGGGCGGGCGCGGGACTGCCTTTGCTCGCTGTGGCTGGCGCGGTGAGTTTTGGCGCCGGCAAACTGGCATCCGTTCCAGCGCTGGCCGGAGAGTTGAAAGTGGCCCTGGTCCAGCCCGGCATTCCACAAACGTTGATTTGGGACCCCACTGAGGACAAGGCGCGTTTCCAAACCGTGCTTGACCTTTCAGAGCGGGCGCTGGCCTCCAACCCCCGGCTTTTGCTTTGGCCGGAATCCGCCGTGCCAGACCTGACTCCTGAAATCCAGCAGGCGATTGCCCACCTGGTTCACCGCCACGAGACATGGCTGGTGTTTTGCGCCGGCACCGCCGAACCGGCGGCCGCCGGCACAACCGATTACTTTAACAGCGCCCTCCTCTGTAATCCGGACGGCGTGCTGGAAGCCATTTATCACAAACGCCGGCTGGTCATTTTCGGCGAATACATTCCACTGGTCCGCTGGCTCCCATTTTTGAAATGGCTGACGCCCATTGGCGGCGAAATTACTCCGGGAGATCGCCCGGTCGAATTCGAGATCAAGAATCCTCCGGCCAAAATGTCCGTCCTGATATGCTTTGAAGACGTGTTCGCACAAGAGGCGCGGGAGCATGTCGGTCCGGACACCGATTTTCTGATCAATCTGACCGACGACGGCTGGTTTGGTCATGGCGCCGCGCAATGGCAGCAGGCCGCCAGCGGCATATTTCGCGCGGTCGAAAACGGCGTCCCGCTGCTGCGCTGCACCAATGACGGGCTGACCTGCTGGGCCGACGCCCAGGGCCGTGTGGGCCAGATTCAGAATGCTTCGGGCAATGTGTACGGCGCCGGTTTTATCATCGCCCAAATCCCCTTGCGCGCGCCGCAGGATCGCCGCCAGACATTCTATAACCGGCATGGGGATTGGTTCCCTTCCAGTTGTTCTGGAATTGGCCTCGGATGGCTGGCCGCGACATTCTGGAGCCGCAGAAGGTCAAACAGATTGCTGCCCAACGCGCCAGATGAGACTGTCCAAAATTGAGCAAGATTGTCCAGAATTGAGACGGCTCTCCGGCGGTTTCCGGCGGAAGCCCCGGCCAATACGCCATGCTTATTAATGGCACATCCCCTGCTTGATGAAAGAGTGTGTTGTTAGTTAGTATGAGAATGACCATTGATTATATACGGTTCCAAGTGATTCCACCGGTTTCCTTCGGACTTTTTTTGGCTGTCGAAGGAATTGTTCTATACGGGCTGTATCGGGCGATTGTTATACCGTAAACAAGACCGAGTCCCGCGGCCTTTCTCTACCGGGCATGATTGTCATTGACTTCAGGCTCGCAAGCAAAGGCCGGCCCCTCCCGGAATGGCCAATTCAAAGGCCGACGCGGAAAATCCGCGCCGGCCTCTCACTTTTTGGATGGCGGTTTCTGGTTCCTAATCCTAATCTTAATCTTAATCTTAATCGCAATCCTGATTTGCACGAAGGAGATTAAGATTAGGATTAGGATTAGGATTAGGATTATTAGCGGCTGCCCAAAAATGAATTGTCTGGACCTGACCTTGCCCACGCCCGCAGCCAATCTGGCTTGTGACGAAGCCTTGCTGGATGCCTGCGAGGAGCAAGCGGGCGGCGAGGTTCTGAGATTCTGGGAACCCCGCGATTATTTCGTCGTTGTCGGCTACTCCAACCGCGTCGCGCGGGAGGTCAATCGGGCGGCCTGCCTGCGGGAAAAATTGGGCGTGTATCGGCGCTGCAGCGGCGGCGGAACTGTTTTGCAGGGGCCGGGTTGCCTCAATTATTCACTCATCCTCAAGATGGATGGAAAAGAGGCGCTGCAAAACATCACCGCGGCCAATCGCCACATCCTGGGGCGGCACAGGGACGCCTTGAGCGCGCTTGTGGGCCGGCCGGTGCGGGTGCAAGGCCATACGGATCTTTCGCTGGCCGGACGGAAATTCTCCGGCAACGCGCAGCGGCGCAAACGTCATGCGCTGATTTTTCACGGCACCTTCCTTCTGCGCTTCGATCTGAGCCTGATGGAAAAATATCTGCCCATGCCCTCCCGCCAGCCGGATTACCGGGAGGGACGTCCGCACGGGCTGTTTTTGATGAACCTGCCCGCGCCCGCCGGCGCTGTGAAAGACGCGTTGCGCCAAACATGGTCGGCCGGGACTGCCTTGGATGTTGTGCCGGATTACGAGCGGCTGGTCGCGGAAAAGTATTCGCGGGATGACTGGAACTTGAAGTTTTAACGGTTGTCAGTAGAGAGCATCTCTATGAATGGGCTATTCAGGACCTGTGCCGAGGTTGTGGATCCAGCCGGCGCTTTGCGAATACTGTGCGTAGGCTTTGTCACCGAGGGTTTCACGGGCGGCCCGCTCCGTTTCGGCTTCGATGGCTTTGAGGGCCGCTTCAAGCCGCTCCGGCGGGATCTCTTTGTTGGCCAGAAGCTGCTGCTTTTCGTCCTCGGCAGTCTGGCGCATGTCGAGAATGGCTTGCGAAGTCTCAGCCGGCAGGTCGAAACGTTCTGTCAATAAACTGAGGTTCTGATATTCCGGATCCCTGGCCCGTTCCAGCGCGGCGGCGCGGTCCGGGCTGAGTTGGGCTTTGACATCGCCCATCATGCTTTGCTCCTCGGCGGCTTTGGCGGCGCGAACGGTTGGGTCGCTCATGTCTTCGTAGGCATAAGCGGCATCAATGGCCTGCTGCCGTCGAAACAGGTCGCGGAATTCGTCCTCGGTCGGGTTGAAGCCGATGAGTGCCGCGCGCAAATGATCGGCTGTAGGCGACATACTGAGCTCGTATTCCTCCTTTTCCTGCGGAGTGAGCAAGGCGGACAAGGCCGCGTCCTGTTCTTCGTTGATCTTCCTCAATTTTTCGATGTCCCCTGGAGAAAGCGGGCCCTCCTGCAGGTCATAGGTGACGAACTCGCGCTCGCCTTCAAACTGGTCGCGCAAGGCCAGAAGCCGGGAGCGCTTGTCGTCGGACAAAAAAGCCAGCCGGCGATTGTCCTCGTCGGTATCGACAAAATACTTGTTCAGCTCGCGCTCGTAATTGACGCCGAGCAATTCGCGCAGGACGGCGGGAAGTTCCTTGTCGATTTGGGCCAGTTGTTTTTCGCGTTCTTCGATCTGGGTTTGTTTGAGTTTCCGTTTCTCGTCCGTTTCCCAGAATTTGAAGGGGCGTCCATTTTGATAATACTGGCCGCGCCGTTGCGCATAGAGGCGCATGACGTCGGTCATGATAATATCCCTGAGCGTGAGTTCCGGGCAGCCGATGGCGCGGAGGTTGGCGATGTACTGGCGGTAATCGGTGGATTCAAGCTGGCTCCAATTGAAGGCGTTGCTCTGATAAACAACGACGGGCTGCGGGGGGACGGAAGCCTCGGCCGCTTTGGCCTTCCACGCCGCCAATTCGACCCGGGCCGTCTCACGATCCTGCTCCACCTGGCCGCCCCAGTACTCGCTGAAAAAAACGTATCCCGCCGCCAGAATGGCGGCGTTGAACACACAGAGAATGACAACGAACCGCGTTTTCATTGCGCACAGTTTAAGAATAGAACACCACGCGGGCAAGCGCGTGTCGCATATTCTTCGGCGTCACACGGCTGGCTCATGAAGGTCCCACGGTTCCTTGTAGCGGTCGGCTCGGACGCGCGCCAGCGCGTCCCTACCGCATGGCAGCCGGCAGGGACAACCTGCCCCGAAACTTTCGGGGGCGCCCCCGGAAGGCTTCATAAGCCAGCCACATCTGACCAGACTAGGATTATGATTAAGATTAAGATTGGCAACTGCCCACCATGGCACTCCCGCCGCGCTACTGGCTCGTGGACAGACGGAAAATGATCGTGTTGTGGTAAACCCGTCCCGGCCTGAGAGCGGCGGAGGGGAAGTCCGACTGGTTGGGCGAGTTCGGAAAGTGCTGCGGCTCCATGCAAAAGGCGCTGCGGAAATTGTAGATTTGGCCGCCTTTGCCCCTGATCGTGCCGTTCAGAAAGTTGGCGGTATAGAATTGCAGGCCCGGTTCGGTGGACAGCACTTCCAACACCCGGCCCGTGGTCGGTTCACTGACTTGCGCGATGACATCCAATCGTCCCATGGGATGGTTGAGCACAAAGTTGTGGTCGTAGCCTTTGCCGAATCTGAGTTGCCTGTCATCCTGTTGGAGGCGCGCGCCGATGGCAGTCGGTTCGAGAAAATCAAAGGGTGTGTCTTCCACCGGCCTCAGTTCGCCTGTCGGAATCAGCGTCTCGTCCACCGGGGTGAATCTGTCGGCGTCGATAAAAACCGTGTGTCCGAGGACGTCGCCGTGGCCGGCGAGGTTGAAATACGAATGCTGGGTCAAATTGAGCACGGTGTCTCTGTCGGTGGTGGCCGTATATTCAAGGCGCAAACCATTGTCCGACATCAAAGTGTAAACGGCTTTGACCTTGAGATTGCCGGGGTAGCCCTCCTCGCCGTTTTTGCTGCGATAGGTCAGTTCCAACGCGGGACCCGCGTCACTCCGGATGATTTTGGCGCGCCAAACCACTTTGTCGAAACCCTTGAGGCCGCCGTGCAAGGCGTTGGGATAGTTGTTGGCCGCCAACTTATAGGTGACGCCATCCAGGGTGAACTTCCCCCCGGCAATGCGATTGCCATACCGGCCGATCAGCGCGCCGAAATAGGGGCTGTTGGTCAAATAGCCGTCCAGATTGTCATAGCCCAGCACGACATCGCCTATATGGCCATCACGGTCGGGGGCCTTGAAGGAGACGAGGATGCCGCCGTAGTTGCAAATCCGCGCCTCGACGCCGTTGAGATTGCGCAAGGTGTAAATATCAACGCGTTTGCCATCGCGCGTTTTGCCGAACGGCGCCCGGGTGATGTTGCATGGGGCAGAAGCGGCGCAACAGCAATTGCCGGCGGAGACGCAGGCGTCCGCGCAAGAGGAATCGCAAGTGGAAGAACCGGTGGAGGCGCTTCCGGCCAGCGCCACGGCCAGCGTGGCGACGGAGGAGAGAAGGAGTTTATTAATCATGTCCGGGCCGCCCAAAAGTTATGAGCGGAAGTTGAGCGTGCCGGCTTGGGGCATTTCGTGGGCGCAAGGCTGATTGGTCGGCGCCTCGGGCACGCGCGCGTTGGCGGTGACCAAACGGTTGGCCAACAGATAAGCCTCCACCTCTTCGCCGCTGATGTCCGGCAGCATTTTGCCGTTGATCTCGACACAAGGGCTGAGCGTCTGCCCACTTTTCTCGATCATTTCCTGGCGTTGCGACGGGTCGTTGATGATGTCGCGGTCCTCGAAGGGCAGGTCGTATTTGCGCAGCACCGCGCGCACACCCTGGCTCCAGCCGCAGGACGGTTTCAAATATGCGATAATCTTAGGTGTATCCATAACCTTTATTAGGGTTCATATTGCCACAGACGGCGCGAATGGCAACTGCTAAATTTTCGGGGCAAAATCGGACTTGCGCCCCTGGCGCGGAAGCCCGCCATTCCCCCCCCTTCCGCGCTTTTTCTGGAAAAATCGCGGCACAAAACGGCCCGCCTGTGCTATAACAGGAAACATGGACGCTTGCTTATGAAATATACCTACGAGGAAATGGCGAAAACGATTGATCATTCGCTGCTGCATCCGGCCTTGACGGACCAGGAGTTGGAGGCGGGTTGCCGGCTGGCCGTCCAATACGGCACGGCCTCTGTTTGCATCAAACCTTATTTCGTAAAACGGGCGGCGGAGCTGCTCAAAGGCACGGGCGTCATCGTGGGAGGTGTCATCGGCTTCCCGCATGGCAACAGCACGACCGAATCGAAACGCTACGAGACACAGTTGGCCTGTGAGGACGGAGCGGCGGAAATTGACATGGTCATCAATATCGGCAAGGCGTTGAGCGGCGATTGGGCCTACGTGGAGCGGGACGTGAAGGCGGTGTGCGACGAAGCCCACCAGCGCGGCGCGAAAGTGAAGGTGATTTTCGAGAATGATTACCTGGACAAAGGCGGAGCGGGCTTGACGAGCGACGACTTTAAACGCCGCTTGTGCCAGTTGTGCGAAGGCGCCGGAGCCGACTGGGTGAAGACGTCAACCGGCTTCGGTTTTGTCAGGCAGGCGGATGGCAGCTATCGTTCCCGGGGCGCGACGGAACACGACCTGCGCTTGATGCGCGGCAGCGTGTCGCAAAAGGTGCAAATCAAGGCGGCCGGCGGCGTGCGCACCCTCGACGCCCTGATCCAGACGCGCGATCTGGGCGCCAGCCGCTGCGGAGCGACGGCCACGGCAGCAATGCTGGACGAGTATCGCCGGCGCGAAGCGGCGGAAAAGTCGGGGAAGCCGGCGACAGCAAAGGACGCGGCGCCCGGCCCGGGCGGCGGCTGACGCATTAGTATTGACATTTTATATTAAAGCCCGGTCGAAACGGCGCGGTAGAATTGTTGGGCGCCGCCCGCGGGCAGGAGAAACTGGAATTGCGGGCCGCTGAACGTGTTGGTGCTGACCGGCAACCAGGTGGAAAGGTTGGTGGACGACTGCAACACAAAAGTCCCGCCAATTTCGCCCTGGACCGAGAATTGAAAATTAGTGCCGGCGAGGGGCGGCCCGGCCAGCAGACTCAGGGTGGGGCTGGGCGGAATGACCAATAAAGTAACGCTCTGGGCCGGCACCGTGGTTTGCAGCAATCCGGCGCTGTAGGGCACATTGTCCAATGGGGTGATGACTTCGCTGGAATTGAGTTGCCAGACCTGCGCGCTGCCGGCGCCGGTGTAATTGGTCAGCGTGACCACCAGCGGCGTGTTTCCAGTCAAGTATTTATTGACAATCATGATGGTAAGCGCGCCATCCTTGCTCCGCTCCGCCGCAAACGCCGACAAATTGTCCGGATCCGGAACAGTCGCCAGGACGCTGGTGTCGCCAAATGTCGAATCGTTCCCGTCATAGTTGCGGTACATTTGCATGGCCTGAAAAGTGGGCGAGTCGGGGACTGTCCAGCGCGTGGCCAGGTTCAAACCTTCGCGGCCAAAGATGCCCAGAATGTCGGCTTCAGCGTCGGCGCCGTTCATGGAAGCCTCGGCTCCCCAATTGTACTCGGTGATGCCGATCTTGGTCCCGGGATAATAAGCGGCGGCCCAATCCTTCATGCGGGGAATCAGCATGATGACGGCGTTGATCCAACTGGGGTCCACGTAATTGGTGTCCCAGAACACCCGCGTCGATTGGTTGCGGAGCAGTTCGGTGGCAGTGTCGGTGTTGGTGTTGCTCACATTGCCTTCCTGCGGGTAGCAATGCAGGGTGAAATAATCGAGCAGGCGCTGTCCCGTATTCGTCTGGTACTGGGACAACTGATTCAAAAGCCAGGGCATGTAGTCCCATCCGCCATTGGTCTTGCGGTCGGGATAGTCTGCAGGGTTGTAATCATCGTGTTGCCCGGACCATTGCTGGTCGTAACCGCTGTAGAAATAGCCGGACCAGCCCCACTCTTCCGGTCCCAGAACCACCGCATTGGAGTCAACACTCTTGACCATCGAGGCGTAGGCCTCGATTTTCCCAAGGATTTCCTGCATGGTCGGCCCCACCGGATGGATGTCCTGGTGGGTCGAAAACCAGAGGCTGTGTTCGTTATCCATGATGTAGTAGCCGACTCCGCCATTGGTGGACACGCCCCAGTTGGTAATTAAATGCTGCACGTAGCTCTTTTGAAAATTGGTATCCACCGGGATGTAGGAGTCGTTTGGATCGTTCGTGATGATGAGCCAACTGGTTTGGGTCGCGCTATTGGTGCCGACGCCATCGCCGGCATCGGTGAACCAAGGATCGTACCCCGTCTGCGGGCCGTATTTGGCGATGGAGTAACTGGCAAGTTTGGCCCGGCCGGGACCCAATTTCGGCCCCCAGCTCATCATCGGAATGGTGATCAGCGTTTGCGCGCCTGCTGCCTTGCTGTCGGCCACAACCGTATCCGCCGACAAGCCAGGCGCATTGGTGGAGGTATCGGCAATGCATTCAAAATACCAGTCGGCCCCTTTGCCGTGGGCATTGGTTTCCCAATTATAAGTCGATTCTTCGTTCCCGCCCGACCGGTTCATGGTGCTGTTCAATTGCTCCAATTGACTGGTTGTGGCAAACGCCACGCCGTAGATCATCGGGCTGATCGGGTTGCGATTGGCCCCGGCATCGATGCCAATATAGTTTGTCGGGTTCGGCCCCGCCGGTGGCGCGGCCACCAAGACGATGTCATCGACATAAAAGGTCGGGATGGTGAAATTGTTGTAGTTCCAGATCCAAATGCCGTCAAAGTCCGGCTGGTCGGCCACGCCCATGTCCGCAAGGGGAACAGTAAATTCCTTCCAGGTGTTGGCGGTCAGGGCCGATAGCGTATACAGAGTCTGGGCGGCCCCGTCGAGCGTTCCTGTCACCGACAGAACCTGTCCGCCGGAGGCCCCGCCATTGAGCCAGAAGGTCAGATTTGTATAGGGCGTCGAAGAAGAGGGGGTCTGATGCAGATAGAGCGCCGTATAATTCGTGCAGGAGACACTGATCGAGTCGGAAAAGCCCGCAAGCACGGGACTGGTGTTGGCCAGATTGTTACTTGCCCAGCTCCAATCCGACCATCCAGTTTGCAGGCTGTTGGAATAAATAATCTCGTTCGCCTGTCCGCAAAGACATGCCGCTGAAATTTGCAGCACACTGGCGGCGATGGCGATGGCATGGCATCGGCGTTGATTCATCCCCCACTGTATCACATCTTTGAATACTTGAAAAACCTTCTTTCGTGACTTGGACTTGCGCGCGCGAAATAGTTGTCCAGGCGGCGGTGCATTCGCAGGCTCATTTCGTTTGCGGCAGGCGGCAGCGGGACGTGGTCTGGGGCGCATCCGTACACTGTTACCGTGCGATCTGCCGATTCCCTCGCCCCACGAAGTGGGGGGCGGTGAGGGGAGGTTTCCCACTCTCAAAATTGGAGCTACCCGCATTGAAAGCCGCAATGCGGGTAGCTCCAATTTAAAAACTGCATATTTCATTAGCCCATGTCAAGGCAAAATAATCAAAAACATTGCAACGGTAGGACGCACCTTTTCATTTTGGCAACCGCCAAGAGACAGGCGATTTGGAAAAGATTAGCGCTCGCAATCGTTCTGCGCCGCCATGGCGGTGGAGGAATCGCTTCTGGAACTTGCGGGTGGTGGCCCGACTCCGGGGATTGATTTTACGGCATTCCTCCAGCCAGACCTGGGCGAAACTGACCGCCACCCGGCGAAACAAGCTGAGCGCAAAAGCGGCCTTGGGGTTGCGCACCCGGCTCTGATCCTCGCCCAGAGTGACGTCCAGAGCGTGATGCAGGCGGCTCTCGATGACCCAATAGCCGCGTTTGAGTTTGAGGAAGCCTGCCGCGTCCAACTCTTCCAGGGTAAGGCTACTGATGAGATAAACGATTTCGGTGGTCTTCTTACCCTGGCGGCGGACCCGTCGGCGGAGCCGGGCGATGGTTTGCGCTCCGGGAAAGCCCACTTGGGCCGGGGTCACTTCCTGGCAATCCAACACTCGAATCTCGTGTCGTCCCCGGTTGTTCTCCCGGCTTAGGGCATGGGTGCGCGGGGTGGGCTGAGGGGGAAAAACGCTGCTCGGCGAACAGCGTGGAAAGTGTTTTAAAGAGGCCCTTTTGATTTTCTTTGACCGTCAGCAGGTAATCACCGCCCTGATCATAAAGGGTCTGCTGCACCGTCTCCACCTGCGTGTGGGCGGCATCGGCCAGCATGATTTTGCCGACCACGTCCAACTTGGCCAACTGCTCGCGCGCGGCCGGGATTTCGTTGCTGCCTTCCTGGACCATGGTGGAGCCCAGCCAGCGTCCTGTGCCGCTGACAGCGCTGACCGACTCGACCTCGGCGTGGCGAATTTCCTTGCCGTCCAGGATGACCAGTTTGTCCTGCACCGGTCCCAGCACTTGTTCCTGCCAGAGCAGTAGCGCCCGCTCCAGCAACTCGGCATTGACCGCCGTGAGCACGCGCTGAAAACTCGTTCGCTGCGGACAGCGCACCCGCTTGGTGCGCGGGTCCAGACGAAACTTCAGGGCCCGCAACTGGCCCTGCGAGAGCGTGGCGGCGTAGTCGGCCAGGTCTTCATAGCCTTTAGTGACGCCGCTGAAGACCGCCATGGCGATGAGCGCCAGCATGCCGGCGATGGGAAAAGCCAGTGCCTGCTTGCGCCGGAACTCAGGTATCTCCCGGCCTAAGCGCTCCATCAAACTGGCTATCTGGCCCGTTTGGGCCGTGCAGCGAGGTGGGACCTTGCTCAGGGCGCCAGCCCACGCGGCCGGCAACTCCGCCGCCCGGAGTTTGGCACAAGCCTTTTTGTCCAGTTCGCGCACCCACACTTGTTTGGGTTGGTCATGCTTCTGATAGAAATCCACCGCACTGCGCTTCCAGCCGCAGGTCTGTCCCAACTGGCTCCAGCCGCTGACCTTGTAGGCGGTGCCGCGATAGAGTTCGGGATCGACAAAGCTCTCGGCCAAGGCCACCGGATGGCCCCAAGTGCTGTGCCAGTCGGCGCTCAAGCGTCCGAGCATCAGCTTCATAAACCGGCTGACCAAATTGGGATAATGGCAGTCGGGCAGGACACACAAACGCGAGTTGTTGACCACCAAGGCCAGCCGCTGGCGCCGTTGCTCCTCGGTCCAGCCAATAAACTTATCCCGCGCTTTGAGGTGCAGAGCGGCGGCGCTCCAAGCGGCCACGGCCATCCATTGGCCTTTCCAAACGACCGCGTAGCGCAGTTGCTCGCCCACCAGTTGAGCGCTCTGCAAGTAATGATGCTCGATGAGAATTTGATCACATTTCTGGATGTCCTTGGGATGCACCAGCAGCTTGACGGTCATCCCCAGCAGAACAGTTTGTTCGTCAGCTGTGGGCCGACGAAAACGAGATTTGCTCTTTTTCATGCCCGGAGGTTAAAAAACTTTTTCCAGGATGTCCCGCAAAAAGTGTTAACCTCCTCAATAGCCATGATTTACAGGGCAGGAAGGGTGCGCCCTATTGCAACGGGCGCATCCATGCACTGCTGCCGTCCGATTTGCCGATTCCCTTGCCCCACGAAGTGGGAAGCGGGGTTCATTCGGTCAATGGTAGCAGTGTGCGGATGCACCCCTGGTCTGGCGCCATGAGAATGAGAGTTTACGGAGGGCATGAAATCTGACAGAATCACCGCCGGCTGTGAGTCATATATAACAATGAAAAAGCGACACAAAAACAGGCCGATGCTCAAGTTCACTCCATTGAACGACGGGCTTTTCCGCTACGTGTGCCGGTGCCGGAGCCATGCCTCGGATCGTGTTCTGGAGGATTTGCGCCAGGAGACCGCGGCTCTGGGAGAAATGGCCATCCTGCAAATCGGGCCCGATCAAGGGGCCTTCCTGACCTTGCTCGTCAAGGCCATCGGCGCGCGAACCGCCCTCGAAGTCGGCTCGTTCACAGGCTACAGTTCCATCTGCATCGCGCGCGGACTGCCGGGAAAAGGACGCTTGCTCTGCCTGGACGCCAGCGCAGAATGGACGGCGACGGCCCGGGAGTATTGGCGCCGCGCCGGGGTGGAGAAAAAAATCGAGCTGCGTCTCGGGCCGGCGGTGGAGAGCCTGAAAAGATTGGAGCCGGGCTGGATGTTTGATTTTGCCTTCATTGACGCGCACAAGCCCGAATATGACGCTTATTACGAACTGGTGTTGCCACGGATGCGGCCCAACGGATTGATCCTGTTCGACAATATGCTGTGGGGCGGACGGCTTGGAAAAGGCGGCCCGATCCAACACCCCGGCGGCCGCGCGATTGAGAAATTGAACCGCAAACTGGCCCGGGATCGGCGGGTGGAATCGGTCCTTCTCTCCATCGGAGACGGCGTGCAACTTTGCCGCGTTGCCGGAGTTAAAAGGGGAGGAATAAATGACGAATGACGAAGCACGAATGACCAGGAAAATGTCTAATGACAAAATCCCAATGACCCATCAATGCCCAAATGACCAAAGGACGAAATGGAGACCGGGTATCTTGCCGCCTTTGGTAAAATTCGTCATTAGGGTTTCGTCATTATTTCGTCATTCGTGCTTCGTCATTCGTCATTCCTTCGTCATCAGGGTTTCGTCATGGGTCATTATGTCTTTATCCACATTGTCCCTGCTCTGGTGCGGGTGCGTCAGTCCCCAGAATGCCCGTCCGCGCCCTGCCAGCCGGCACATTGTTGGCACAATTTCTGGCAACTCCTACACGTCGCCGCAGGGGCATTTTTCGGTGCCTTTTCCCGTGAGTCCCGAAGTGGGCGGCCGCATCATCCACGACGACGCGCAAAGCGTGACCTTCTATGATGACTGGGGCAGCAAGATCAGCTTTTATTCCCGGTCCTTCAATGCGCGAAGCCCGATGATGTCCGCTCCGCAATCGGAGGCGCGCGGCAGGGCGCTGGAAACATTTATGAAGGACATTTATGGCGATTCGATTGTGCCGCACTATCACCCGGACGTTCTGGAAGGGACGGTCTCCTTCATCTATTTGAAGCCGGTGGGGCCTAAAACCGGTGTGGCGACTTTTATTCATCAGAAACGGGTTTACCTGGTGGAGACGGACTTTCTGCCCGGCGTGCAATTGCTGTCCAAAAGCGACGACGCCTCAGAAGAGGCGCGCGACCAGTGGCTGGAAAACCGCGCCGTGAACCTGCTCCGGTCAATCGAGATCAAGTAAAGAAGAAAACGAAAACAATAGTGGCGGGTTAGACTGGTTTTTACTTCTTAATTCTGCCTTCTTAATTCTGCCTTTCCCGCGGTCAGGCCAGCAGTTCCCGGGCGTGCTTGAGGATCTCGCCTTCGACGCGGCTCTTAAAGGGAAGGGCTGCCCACGGCAGATTAAGGTCGATCCGCACCTCGGCCGGCTGCACTTCCAATTGCCCGTCAACGGCAAAACCCATGACGCGAAAGCGAAAGGCGTCGCTATTTCCCGTCCACGCCTCCTCCAAGTCCGTGACCCTGTCGCCAAATTGGCCGCGGCTTTCAGCGATGAGTTTGGAGACCCGGCTTTTGGCCTCCTCCTGTCCCAATTGATGCGGCACAGAGAGTTTTATCTTCAGCATGGCGACAGCATAGCGGCAAGAGGCCGGGGCCGCAATCGCCGCTAAAGCATTTTAAATAAAAATGTGGCTGTATGCTGTTCGGTCTTGGGGAGCGCGACCGTCTCGGTCGCACTCGTCGGCGTCTCGCCGACGAGCTATTCTACGGCTACGTCTTTATTTAAAATGCCCTAAAAGTCCAGTTGTGATCGGCAGAGTATGTGCTTGGAACAATTGTCAACCGAAAACGCTTGAGAATAGCCTGATATGGGTGGGAAAATGATAAAGATTTATCCAGGCGGTCCGATCTGGGCAAAGCTTCGCC
>Ga0326728_10009192_pt1 | contig 23941 bp, 25 predicted proteins | sample MB3enrmetagenome_FD_207602 | JGI IMG/M metagenome (GOLD analysis project Ga0326728, IMG submission 207602) | Lab enriched peat soil microbial communities from McLean, Ithaca, NY, United States - MB31MN | ecosystem: Environmental > Terrestrial > Soil > Wetlands > Peat | place: USA: New York... | reverse complement strand
AGGGCGAAATCGCCATCGCCAAGCGCATCGAGGCGGGCCGCGAGGCGATGATCGCGGGCCTGTGCGAGAGCCCGCTGACCTTCCAGGCCATCATCATCTGGCGCGACGAACTGAACGACGCCAAGATCCTGCTGCGCGACATCATCGATCTGGAGGCGACCTACGCCGGCCCGGACGGCAAGAAGACGCCGAAGATCGACATGACCGCGCCCGGCGCCGCGGAGGCGCTGGCGGCGCAAATCCGCGAACGCATCGCGCCCTCCACCGCGCCGCAGACGCCGCCCGAGGGCTTCGAGGGCGCCGCTCCCGCCGCGCCCGACGGGTTCGACGACGACGACGATCTGGAGAACTCCGTCTCGCTTTCCGCCATGGAGGCCGAACTCAAGCCGAAGGTGCTGGAGACCTTCGACCGCATCGCCGACGCTTACAAGAAGCTGCGCCGCCTGCAGGACCAGAACGTCGCCAACAAGCTGCAGAACGAATCGCTGTCGCCCGCCCAGGAGCGCAAGTACAAGGCGCTGAAGAAGGAAATCGTCGCCGACGTCAAGTCGCTGTCGCTCAACCAGAACCGCATCGACGCGTTGGTCGAGCAGCTCTACGACATCAACAAGCGGCTGATCGGCCTCGACGTGAAGCTGATGCGCCTCGCTGAATCGCATCGCGTTGCGCGCGAGGACTTCCTCAAGAACTATCAGAATTCCGAACTCGATCCGAAATGGCTGCTGCGCGTCTCCAAGCTGGGCACGCGCGGTTGGAAGGATTTCGTCGCCAAGGACAAGCCCTCGATCAAGGAAACCCGCTCCGAAATCCAGTCGCTCGCCACCGAGACGGGCCTCGAGATCCAGGAATTCCGCAAGCTGGTGCAGATGGTGCAGAAGGGCGAGCGCGAGGCGCGGCAGGCCAAGAAGGAAATGGTCGAGGCCAACCTGCGCCTGGTCATTTCGATCGCCAAGAAATACACCAACCGCGGGCTGCAGTTCCTCGATCTGATCCAGGAGGGCAACATCGGCCTGATGAAGGCGGTCGACAAGTTCGAGTACCGGCGCGGCTACAAGTTCTCGACCTACGCCACCTGGTGGATCCGCCAGGCGATCACCCGCTCGATCGCCGACCAGGCGCGCACCATCCGCATTCCCGTGCACATGATCGAGACGATCAACAAGATCGTGCGCACCTCGCGCCAGATGCTGCACGAGATCGGCCGCGAGCCGACGCCCGAGGAGCTTTCCGAGAAGCTCGCCATGCCGCTGGAGAAGGTGCGCAAGGTGCTGAAGATCGCCAAGGAGCCGATCAGCCTGGAGACGCCGATCGGCGACGAGGAGGATTCTCACCTCGGCGACTTCATCGAGGACAAGAACGCGGTGCTGCCGATCGACGCGGCGATCCAGTCGAACCTGCGCGAGACGACGACGCGCGTGCTCGCCTCGCTGACCCCGCGCGAAGAGCGGGTGTTGCGCATGCGCTTCGGCATCGGCATGAACACCGACCACACGCTGGAGGAGGTCGGCCAGCAGTTCTCGGTGACGCGCGAACGCATCCGCCAGATCGAAGCGAAGGCGCTGAGGAAGTTGAAGCACCCGAGTAGGAGTCGGAAGCTGAGGAGCTTCTTGGATAATTGAAGGTGCTGGGAAGTTCTGTTCAGCAGCGGTTACGCGCGCTCCAAGCGCGAATGGTTCCGCTTGAGAGACTCCTTGACGCCTTTGCGGCCAAACTTGGTCCTCCTCTTGCTTACCACTCGGGGCAAGTTCATTTTGGATTTCGCTACGCTAAACCAGACGAAAGGCATTTTTGTTTGCTGAAGTGTGTGCGCGCAGTGAGCGCACTTAACGGAGCACTGGTACTCGCAGAGCAGGGATATTGCCAAGAAATTGCTGTGCTAATTCGCACCTCGATCGAATGTACCACTCACGTGAAATATGTTTTAGATGGATCGGAAAAAGACGGGAGGGTTAAAGACGATGTGAAGAAATACCTAGAGGAATATTTTGCCGATTTCGCTCGCAATAGCCCTTCTGATTTCAAGCGAACGAGAATTAGACAAGGAGAGGTCCACAATGTTGTAGGGGACGATCTGAAGTCTTTTGTTCCTGATGGACAAGACCCATCGAAATTAATGTCGAATGTCTACTTGATTTTCTCGAACTACGTCCACGCTCGATACCCAGAGTCGATGGACATGTACGGTGGCATCCCAGGCCATTTTCATCTTCGTGGGATGGCGGGAACTCCGAAGGATGTCGAAAATTTGGAACTTATAGATGAATTCATAACCGATATTTCAAATACCATGAAACTATTGGTCTTAAAGTTGCAAGTGAAAGACTTATTGGAGCGAGACGAAATATTAAGGAACTGGTTCGTTGAATTCCAAAATTAACTTCGTCGTATCTGAATGGATAACGGTGACAGTGCATTTAATTGGATTACGGCAAGTGGGGATGACGACACAGGCAAGGCGAGCCATGGAGGCGAGGGTACGAACGATGGGCGGGTGGTTCAATTAAATGCACTGTCGCCGTAACCCGTAACCCCGTAACCCCGTCGCAACAAAGGGCAGCCATAGGCAGTTCAAGCACGGCGTCAAACAAGGGCGGGTCACCATCGCGGGTAAACCGTCCGATGATATTGCGCCGGGAACGCTGAACAGCATTATGAAGCAGGCGAGCCTAAAGGAGAAACGCTGATGCGCTACGCCGTCGTGATCGAAAATGCGGGCGACAATTATTCCGCCTACGTTCCCGACCTTCCAGGCTGCGTCGCGACTGGCGAAACCGTTGCGGACGTGGAGCGCGAGTTGCGCGAGGCGATCCGCTTCCACATCGAAGGCCTCAAGGAGGATGGACTTCCCGTCCCGCCGCCGACCGCCGTCGCCGAATACGTCGACGCCTAGGAGCTGAGGAAGCTCAAGGACCCGAGCCGGTCGCGGAAGCTGAGGAGCTTCTTGGATAATTGAGCGAGGCGGCCGCCGCTACGCGCGCGGCAGGCCGCCGACTGTCGCCGGCGGCCCTAACTCGTCCTCAGCTGGCGCCCATGATAACGGTGGCGTCCTTCATCCCGCCCGAGTTGGTGTAGACTGAATTCGGGACATCGTCGACGGGCTGGTAGGCGATCGTCACCTTTTCGCCGGCTCTGAGGCCCGACAAGTTGACGTTCTTAGCGAAGTCGAACATCGAGCCGTTGTCCAGCGTGACCATGTCCTTGGCCGAGTTGAGGCTCTTGATGACCCCGGTGGCCTCGGCCGCGTAGGCCGAACCGGCGACGCCGATAATCAATGCCGCCGTAGCGACGCTAACGAGAATGCGCATTGCAACTCTCCATATCGATGGGGTGGGTCGAAGTGTGTCAGCCGCGCCGCCAAGTCGCGCTGCGCAAGCCTTGGCGAAAGTTAAGCCATAGGAGTTTGGTGAGCACGTGGCGCTCCGCATTAAATATTTGTAAGAATTGGCGACACCATGCCTTCAACTGCACATCAACACGCCACAGTTTGGTCAACGATCGCCATGACTTTGCCGATCGGCGACGATGATTGGACTCGTCGCCGACCAGAGTCCGATCTGCCGCCGCGTCGCCCTCGATCGCCGCGAGGCCGCGCTCGCCCGACGATTTCGCACGCCGGCCGGCTCCGGGCGCGGCGACGCCGCGCCCGGCCTCCCCCCTACTCCTCGAACCGCTCGCTCGTCCCCTCAGCCTTGCGCGGCGCGATCGAGGCGTCGGGCGGTTGCAACGGCGCGCCGGAATCGCGGAAGCGGTTGACGATGGGGTAGCGGCGGTCGCGGCCGAAATTCTTCGGGCCGACCTTGACGCCTGGCGCCGATTGCCGGCGCTTGTATTCGGCGAGATACAACAGCTTCTCCACCCGCCGCACGGTGTCGGCGTCAAACCCTTCGGCGACGATGTCGGCGACGCGCATTTCCTTTTCGACCAGACGCAGCAGGATCGCGTCGAGGATCGGGTAGGGCGGCAGCGAATCTTCGTCCTTCTGATCCTCGCGAAGTTCGGCCGACGGCGGGCGGACGAGGATCGCGGGCGGGATGACTTCGCCGTCCGGCCCCTTGGCGCCGACCGGCTTCCAGCGATTGCGCAATGCGGCGAGGCGGAACACCTCCATCTTGTAGAGGTCCTTGATCGGATTGAAGCCGCCGTTCATGTCGCCGTAAAGCGTCGCGTAGCCGACCGACATTTCCGACTTGTTGCCGGTCGTCACCACCATGGCGCCGAACTTGTTGGAGATCGACATCAGGATCAGGCCGCGCGCGCGGCTCTGGATGTTCTCCTCGGTGACGTCGCGCGGCTTTCCTGCGAACATCGGCGCGAGCGCGCGCTCGACCGCTTCGACGACTTCGGCGATCGGCGCGACGTCGTAGCGAACGCCGAGCGCCTTCGCGCAGGCCGCGGCGTCGCGCAACGATTCGCTCGAGGTGAAGCGATAGGGCAGCATCACCGCGTGCACGCGCGAAGGCCCCAGCGCGTCGACCGCCATCGCCGCGCACAGCGCCGAATCGACGCCGCCGGAGAGGCCGAGCACGACGCCGGGAAAGCGGTTGTTGTCGACATAGTCGCGCAGGCCCATCACGCAGGCGGCGTAGTCGGCTTCGTCGCCCTCTTCGACCGCCTCCCTCGGACCCTCGACGCAGCGCCAGCCGGCGCCGCCGCGCGCCCACGCCGTGCGCGCGACGCAAGGGCGAAACTCGGGCAACTGAAGGCCAAGCGACCCGTCGGCGTTGAGCGCGAACGAGCCGCCCTCGAACACCAGCTCGTCCTGGCCGCCGACCTGGTTGAGATAGATGAGCGGCAGGCCGCTCTCGGCGACGCGCGCCTCGGCGACCTTGCGCCGGATCGCCAGCTTGTCGCGCTCGTAAGGCGAGGCGTTGGGAACGAGCAAAATTTCGCCGCCCGTCTCGGCGATGCATTCGACCGGATCGGGCGTCCAGATGTCCTCGCAGATGGGGACGCCGATGCGCACGCCGCGAAAGACGAGCGGCCCTGGGTCGGGACCGCGCTTGAAGACGCGCTTTTCGTCGAACACGCCGTAATTGGGCAGATCGACCTTGAAGCGCGTCGCTTCGATGCGGCCGCCTTCGAGCAGCGCCGCGGCGTTGTAGAGCGCGCCGTCCTCGACCCACGGCAGCCCGACCAGCACAGCCGGCCCGCCGTCGGCGGTCTCGCGCGCTATTCGTTCGCAGGCGGCGCGGCACGCCTCCTGGAACGCGGGCTTCAGCACCAGGTCCTCTGGCGGATAGCCGGCGAGATAGAGCTCCGGCGCCATCACTAGGTCCGCGCCGAAGCTCGCCGCCTCGGCGCGCGCCTGGCGCAGACGCGCAAGGTTGCCCTCGATGTCGCCGACGATCGAGGGGATTTGCGCGAGGGCGATGACGAGGCGATCGGCGGGCGCGGCCATGGCGGGCATTGTGCGCGCCGCCGGCGCCGCGCGCAATCGGCGGCCCGCGCTCATTGGCTCGCCGCCGCCGCGAACAGCGAGGAATCGAGTTCGATCTCGCGCTCGAACTCGACCGGGCCGGTCATCAGCACGTGGTCGTCGCTTTTCCGCCATTCGATCGTCAATTCGCCGCCGGGAAGCGCGATGCGCGCCGCGCGGCCGGCGAGCCCCAGGCGCGCCGCGGCGACCAGCGCGGCTGAGGCGGCCGAGCCGCAGCCGAGCGTCACGCCGACGCCGCGCTCCCACACCCTGAGGGCGATCGCGTCGGGCGCGCGAACTTGCGCGAACGAGACGTTGGCCTTTTGCGGAAACAGCGGATGCGTCTCGAAACGCGGCCCGACCGATTCGAGCGGGACCGCGGCGACATCCTTCACCCAGAAGATCGCGTGCGGGTTGCCCATGTTGACGACGCTGGCCGGCCCGAAGTCGGGCGCGTCGTCGCCGGGCAGGCGAATATCGACTTTGCGCGTATCGGCGACTTTTTCCGCCAGCGGAATCTCGTCCCAGGCGAGGCGCGGCTCGCCCATGTCGACGCGCCAGCTCCACGGGCCGAGGCGCGCGCAGGCGATCAGCCCCGCCTTCGTTTCGATCGTCAGCGCCTCGGCGCCCGTCTGTCGCGCCAGCCGGTCGGCGACGCAGCGCGCGCCGTTGCCGCAGGCGCCGGCCTCGGTTCCGTCGTTGTTGTAGATGCGCACGAATGCGGCACTGGCGGGGTCGCTGGGGTCGCTCAGCGTCATCAACTGATCGAAGTCGAGCCCTTCCGCGCGATGAATCGCGCGAATCTCCTCGGGGCTCGGCGCGATCGCCGCGCCGCGCAGGTCGAGCACCAGAATCTTGTTGCCGACGCCGTTCATGCGGGCGACGCGGCGCCCCGCCAGGGGGCTCGGGGAAGTCGAGTTAATCGCGGTCTCCTTCGGCTAGCGCGGCCGCCCGGCCCTGTCGATCGCCCTCGCGCCGAGTCGCGTCAAGGCGAGGCGGAGCTCCTCGTCCTCGATCGGCGCGGCGAGCGCGGCGGCTTCAGCCAGCGCCTCGGCGCTCGGCGCCGGCGCGGCGCGGCGTTTTTTCTTCGCTTCGGCGAGCGGGCCTTGGCGGAAGGCGATTCTTTCGATGCAGCGCCAGCCTAAGTGCGCATTGACGCGCTCGACGATGATCTCGCGCGCGTGCTGGGCTTCGAGCGCGAAAGCGCCGTCGACGCGCAGCACCAGGGTCGCGGCGGCGCTCTCCTCCGGGCGGCGCTTGGCGCCGCGCCGCGGCCATTGGATCTGGATCGGGCGCGCATAGCGCGCGATTGTCGCGCCGACGATTTCGGGCCAATCGGCGATGAGGCTGGCCTCGCCGAGCCCGCGCGCGGCGAGGGCCGGCTCGACCATGGCCCCGATCAACGAGCCGAGCTGCGCGGCGAAGCCGCGCGCCTTTTCGCGCGCCGGTTTCGTCATCGCGCGCCCGAGGGTAGAGTCCGCTCCATGGACGACAATCTAGCCCCTCTCGGCGCGCGTTTGAAGCCGCGTGAAATCGCTCCTCTCGTTCTCGCCTGGTGGGACGTCCATCGCCGCGATCTGCCGTGGCGCGGAGCTAAAGGCGAGAGGCTCGATCCTTATCGCGTCTGGCTGTCGGAAATCCTGTTGCAGCAGACCGCCGCGACGGCGGCGGCGCCCTATTTCCTGAAATTCGTCGCCCGGTGGCCGCGCGTCGAAGCGCTGGCCGCGGCCTCGCTCGACGAGGTGATGGCCGCCTTTTCCGGGCTCGGCTATTACTCGCGCGCGCGCAATTTGCACGCCTGCGCTCAAGAGGTGGCGCGGCGCGGCGGGCGTTTCCCGCCGAATGAAAAGGAATTGCGCGCGCTGCCCGGCGTCGGCGCCTACACCGCCGCCGCGGTCGCGGCGATCGCCTTTGGCGCGAAGGCGGCGCCGGTCGACGGCAACGTCGCGCGCATCCTGGCGCGACTTCGCGCGCTAGAGGCGCCGATCGCGCGAGCGCGGCGCGCGATCGAGGAAGCGGCGGCGGCGCTGACGCCGGCGGAGCGTCCGGGCGACTTCGCCGAGGCGCTGATGGACCTCGGCGCGCTGATCTGCCGGCCGCGCCGTCCCGCCTGCCCCGCCTGTCCGTTGCTATCGGCTTGCGCGGCGGCGCGGACGGGCGCGCCCGAGGCCTATCCCCGCCGCGCCGCCGCCAGGCCGAAACCGGCCCGCGTCGGCGCGGCGTTTTACGCCCGGCGCGCGGACGGCGCGATCCTGGCGCGGCGGCGCCCGCTCAAGGGGCTGCTGGGCGGGACGCTGGAGTTGCCGGGCGGGCCGTGGCAGGCGGCGGAGCGCGCGGATGTGAGCGCGCGCCAGGCGCCCTTTCCGGCCCCCTGGCGGCGTCTGCCGGGCGAAGTCGAGCAGGCTTTCACCCATTTCACCCTGCGGCTGACCCTCTACGCCGCCGAAGTCGGCGCGGGCCCGCCGGACGCCGAAGACCCGATCTGGATCGACCCCGCCACGGCGGAGGGCGCCGGTTTTTCCAGTCTCATGCTGAAGGCGGTCGCGCACGCGCGCCGCCACTTCGACGCTCCTCTCGCCCGAAAGGGGTTGCGGCGCGGCGCCGGGAACGGCTAAGCCTTGGACTCGCTCGGAGCCGCGAACGCCGCGGATCGCATGAGACGCCCCTTATGACCGTGATCCTGCCGCCGCAAACCTTCGAGGCCGATTTGCTCGGCAAGTTCGGCCATGTCTCGGCGTGGGTGTTCGATCTCGACAATACGCTCTATCCCGCCGATTGCAGCCTTTGGCCGGCGATCGAAGAGAGGATCACGCTGTTCCTGATCCGCCTCAGCGGGCTCGACGGCCTCTCCGCGCGGGCGATGCAGAAATACTATTATCGTCGCCACGGCACGACGCTGCGCGGACTGGTCGAGGAAAATGTCGTGCGCCCCGACGAGTTCCTCGAATTCGTCCACGACATCGACCGCTCCACGCTCGCGCCCAATCCGTCGCTGGCGCGCGAGGTCGAGCGACTGCCGGGACGCAAGCTGATCTTCACCAACGGCTCGCGCGATCACGCGCTGCGCACGGTCGAGCGGCTCGGGCTCGAGGGCCTGTTCGAGGACGCCTTCGACATTGTCGCGGCGGGGCTCATCCCCAAGCCCGCCGACCTCGCCTACGAGGCGTTCTTCAGGACTCACGAAGTCGATCCGGCCTCAGCGGCGATGTTCGAGGACCTCGCCCGGAACCTCCGGGCGCCCAAGGCGCGCGGCATGACGACGACCCTGGTCGCGCCGCGGCCCGGCCAGGCCGACCATCGCGAAACGCTGGATCATGGCGGGGTCGACTGCGGCCACGTCGATTTCGTCACCCACGATCTCGTCGGCTTTCTCGCCCAGATCAACGCGCGGCTCGCCGCGGCGCGCGAGGCGCGGCGGCCGCGCGCGCCGAGGTGAGCGGCCGGGGCGGCCCTTTTTCGGCGCCGTCGGCGGCAAGCTCTTGGCCCGGCGGCGGGAACCGGCGCGCGAGCGGCAAGAAGCGGCGGGATTGACGAGGGTCAAAAGCGCCCGCCCATTTTGCGTAATACGAAGATAAGCGGGGATGTCGGCCATGGCGCGGCGAAGCCCGGCGCCAGGAAGGGGTCGAGGTGAGGCAGACTGGGACATTCAACGCGGCCAATGGCGTGCATCGCTTCGGCTTTCACGACCTGGCGGCGGTTTACTGGAACCTGCAGGCGCCGCAGCTCTACGGCGAAGCGCTGCGCCGCGACGAGGCGCGGATCGCCCGCGGCGGCGCGCTGGTCGCCGAGACCGGCGTGCATACCGGCCGCAGCCCGGCGGACAAATTCATCGTTCGCGACGCATCGACCGAAAAAACCGTCTGGTGGGACAACAATGGCGCGATCACGTCCGATCAGTTCGAGACCCTGCTCGGCGATTTCATCGAACACGCCAAGGGCCGCGAGTTGTTCGTGCAGGACCTCTACGCCGTCGCCGACCCGTCGGCGCGCGTCAACACGCGCGTCTTCACCGAACTCGCCTGGCATTCGCTATTCATTCGCAACCTGCTGATCCGGCCGGAGCTGAGCGAACTCGACGACTTCCTTCCCGATCTGACGATCGTCGATCTGCCGTCGTTCCGCGCCGATCCGAAGCGCCACGGCTGCCGCACCGAAACCGTGATCGCCTGCAATTTTTCGCGTCGCATCGTGCTGGTCGGCGGCACCAGCTACGCCGGCGAAATGAAGAAGTCGGTGTTCACCTATCTCAACTACATCTTGCCCGAGGCGGGCGTGATGCCGATGCACTGCTCCGCCAATTCCGGCGGACGCGACGAAGTCGCGCTGTTCTTCGGCCTTTCGGGCACCGGCAAGACGACCCTGTCGGCGGATCCCAGCCGGATTCTGATCGGCGACGACGAGCACGGCTGGGGCAGCGCGGGCGTGTTCAATTTCGAGGGCGGCTGCTACGCCAAGGCGATCAATCTGTCGCGCGAAGCCGAGCCCGAAATTTACGCGACCACGGAACGGTTCGGCACCGTGATGGAGAACGTGGCGCTCGATCCGGTGACTCTCACGCCCGATTTCGACGACGCGTCGATGACCGAGAACACCCGCGTCGCCTATCCCCTCGACTTCATCCCCAACGCCTCCGAGACCGGCTGCGACGGGCCGCCCAAGAACATCGTCATGCTCACCTGCGACGCTTTCGGCGTGCTGCCGCCGATCGCCAAGCTCGATCCGACCCAGGCGATGTATCACTTCCTGTCGGGCTATACGGCGAAGGTCGCAGGCACGGAAAAAGGGATCAGGGCGCCGTCGGCGACCTTCTCGGCCTGCTTCGGCGCGCCCTTCATGCCGCGCCACCCCTCGGTCTACGGCAATTTGCTGCGCGATCTGATCGAGAGGCACAATGTCGGTTGTTGGCTGATCAACACGGGCTGGACAGGCGGACAGGCCGGCGTCGGGAGGCGCATGCCCATCCCGGTGACGCGGCGCCTGCTGTCCGCCGCGCTGGACGGTTCGCTCGATCGCGCCAATTTCCGCCTCGACCCTTATTTCGGTCTTGCCGTGCCCGCCTCCGTGCGAGGGGTCGAGCCGCACATCCTCGAGCCGATCAAGACCTGGGCCGACAAGGCCGAGTTCGCCGAGGCGGCGAGGCGGCTGGTCGAAATGTTCAAGGACAATTTCGCCATATTCGCGCGCCACGTCGACGAGGAAGTGCGCGCGGCGGGGCCTACGCCGAGGATACGCATGGCGTAAGCGCGGATCGAAACAGCGTCATGCGCCGGCAAAACGCCTCTGTTCGGCCGCGCCGCCGCCGACGGCGAACGGCTGGTCGGGGCCGCTGTCGAGGCGGCGCTTGAACGCGTCTCGGCGGCGGGCGTCCAAGCCGCTCGGCGCCGCCGCATCCCAGGCGGCGCGAACCGGGCGAAAGCTCGACTGAGGGTTGGCGGGCGCGACCCGGCGTGCGAGCATGGAGCGGGCCGGGCGTCGGGGGCGCCTCCCTTGCGAGAACGTCGAAGAGGGGCGAGGCGCCGGCGCGCGCCGGCCCGGGATTTGCACGCCGCGGCCAGAGGCGGAAGAGGTTATTGGCGCCATGCTCCAGACGACCGCGGTCGATGACGGCCCGTGCTTGTCGCTGCGCGGGATCACCAAGCAGTTTCCGGGTTGTCTGGCCAACGACCGCGTCGACCTGACCGTCGCGCGCAACGAAATCCATGCGCTGCTGGGGGAAAACGGCGCCGGCAAGAGCACGTTGGTCAAGATCATCTACGGCGTCATGCGGCCCGACGCCGGCGAGATCGTCTGGCGCGGCGAGCGCGTGGCGATGCAGAGCCCCGCCCATGCGCGCCGGCTCGGCATCGGCATGGTGTTTCAGCATTTCTCGCTGTTCGAGTCGCTCACCGTCGCCGAAAACGTCGCCCTCGGCATGAATGATCGCAAGGCCCGCGCCAACCTGCGCGAACGGATCGTCGAGATTTCGCAAAAATACGGCTTGCCGCTGAGCCCGGACCAGACGGTGCACGATCTCTCGGTCGGCGAGCGCCAGCGTATCGAAATCGTGCGCTGCCTCTTACAAAATCCGCGCCTGCTGATCATGGACGAGCCGACCTCGGTGCTGACGCCGCAGGAAGTCGAGAAGCTGTTCGAGACGTTGCGGCGGCTGGCCTCCGAGGGCTGCTCGATCCTCTACATCAGCCACAAGCTCGAGGAGATTCGCGCGCTCTGCGACACCGCGACGATCATGCGCCTCGGCCGGGTTGTCGCCCATTGCGTCCCCAGCGAAAAAAGCGCCAAGGAATTGGCCGAACTGATGATCAACGCGGAGCTCGACCCGCCCTCGCGCAGCCGGCGAGCGCGGGCCGAGGGCGCGAAGCCCAGGCTCGCGGTCGACAATCTCAGCCTCAAGTCGCCCCATCCGTTCGGCGCCGATCTCAAGGCCGTCGGCTTCGCCGTCTCGCCCGGCGAAATCCTGGGCGTCGCCGGCATCGCCGGCAACGGCCAGACCGAGTTGATGGACGCTCTGACCGGCGAGATTCCCACCGACCCGAAGGAAACGATCATGCTCGAGGGCGTCGCGGTCGGCCGCTCGGGGCCGCAACGGCGGCGCAGCCTCGGCGCCTGCTTCGTTCCCGAAGAGCGCAACGGGCATGGCGCGGTCGGGGCAATGACCTTGAGCGAAAACGCGTTCCTCACCGCCGGCGCGCGCCGCTCGCTGACCCGGTTCGGCTTCGTCAATCAGGCGCGCAGCGTCGATTTCGCCAGGGAGATCATCCGCCGTTTCGACGTTCGCTCGACCGGCCCGAAAGCGCAGGCGCGCGCGCTGTCGGGCGGCAATCTGCAAAAATTCCTGGTCGGACGCGAAATGATGCAGTCGCCGGGGGCGCTCATCGTCAACCAGCCGACCTGGGGCGTCGACGCCGGCGCGGCGGCGGCGATCCATCGCGCGCTGGCGGATTTGGCGGAGCAAGGCGCGGCGGTCGTGATCATTTCGCAGGATCTGGACGAGATTTTTCTGGTCTGCGACCGCATCGCCGTGATCGCCGGCGGGCGGTTGTCGCCGCCGATCCCGGTCGAGGAGGCGACGATCGAACAAATCGGCCTGGTCATGGGCGGCGCGGCCGCGAAGGATTCGGGCGGCGCGGCCGCCGAGCGGCAGGGTTAAGCCGATGAGGTTCGAACCGCGCGGCAAAGTCTCGATTCTTTGGACCTACGCCTCGCCCGTGCTGGCGATCGGGCTGACGATCCTCGGCGCCGGCGTCATCTTCTGGGCGCTCGGGCAGGCGCCGGGCCCGGCGGTCGCCACGTTCCTCGTCGCGCCGCTGGTCCAGGCTGGCGGCCTCTCCGCGCTCGCGATCAAGGCGGCGCCGCTGATCATGATGGGGGCGGGCCTGGCGGTTTGCTATCGCGCCTCGGTGTGGAACATCGGCGCGGAGGGCCAGTTCACCCTCGGCGCGATTTTCGCCGCCGGCTTCGCGCTGGCGTTTCCCGACCTGCCGGGCTGGCTGCTCTATCCCGCGACTCTGTTGGCGGGCGTGATCGGCGGCGCGGCGGCGGCGGCGATCGTGGCGTTCCTCAAGAGCGAACTCAACGTCAACGAAATCCTCTCCAGCCTGATGCTGACCTATGTCGCGCAGTACCTGCTGATCTATCTCGTCACCGGTCCCTGGAGGGACCCGAAGGGTCTCGGCTTTCCCCAGACCGCGATGTTTTCCGACGGCGCGACGACGCCGATCGTCGTCGAGGGCACGGGCGTGCATCTGGGCTGCGTCGCGGCGCTGATCGCGGCGATCGCGATGTGGGCGCTGCTGTCGAAATCCGTTCTCGGTTTTCAGCTCCGGGTCGTCGGCGAAGCGCCGCGCGCGGCGCGATTCGCCGGGTTCAGCGAACGCCGGCTGATCTGGGTCGCGCTGCTGGCGAGCGGCGGCCTGGCGGGGCTCGCCGGCATGTTCGAGGTCACCGGCCCGATCGGCCAGCTCACCACCGACATTTCGCCCGGATACGGCTTCACCGCGATCATCGTCGCCTTCCTCGGCCGGCTGCATCCGATTGGCGCGATCTTCGCCGGATTGCTGCTGGCGCTCTCGTATCTGGGCGGCGACGCGGCGCAGATCGACCTCGGCCTGCCCAACGCCGTCACCAGCATTTTTCAGGGCGTCCTGTTGTTCTTCCTGCTCGCTTGCGACGTCCTGATTCTCTTCCGCGTTCGGTTCGGCAGGCCGCGGGGCAAGCCCGTCGGAGCCGCGCCATGATTTTCTTCCTCACCGCCTTCTTCGTCAGCGTGACGGCCGCCTCGACGCCGCTGCTGCTAGCGGCTGTCGGCGAGTTGGTCGCCGAGCGCTCCGGCGTGCTCAACCTCGGCGTCGAAGGCATGATGCTGACAGGCGCGGTCGCCGGCTTCGTCATCGGGCGCCTCACCGGCAGCGCCGCGCTCGGCGTGATGGCGGCGACCGCCGGCGGCGCGGCGTTGTCGGCGATTTTCGCCTTCCTGACGCTGACGCTGCTGAGCAATCAGACCGCCGCCGGCCTCGCCCTGACGATTTTCGGCCGCGGCTTCAGTGCGCTGATGGGCGCCGCCTACGTCGGCGTCAAGGGGCCGGAGCTGCCGAAACTCGACGCGCCGGGCCTGTCGCACATTCCCTTCTTCGGCCCGGTGCTGTTCGGCCAGGACCCGCTGGTCTACGCCTCCTTCGCGATCGTGGCCGGCGTCGCGTGGTTTCTCTATCGCACCCACGCCGGCCTGGTGCTGCGCGCGGTCGGCGATTCCCACGACGCCGCTCACGCCATCGGCTATCCGGTCAATGCCATTCGCCTCGGGGCGACGCTGTTCGGCGGCGCGATGGCCGGGCTCGCGGGCGGCTACATGTCGCTCGCTTACAGCCCGATGTGGGCGGAGAACATGACGGCCGGTCGCGGCTGGATCGCGCTCGCGCTCGTCGTATTCGCGACCTGGCGGCCGGCGTGGCTGCTCGGCGGCGCCTATCTTTTCGGCGCGATCATGTATCTTTCGCTCTACGTCCAGGGCCTGGGCGTCGCGATCCCGTCGCCATTCATCTCGGCGTTGCCCTACGTCGTCACGGTGGTGGTTCTGGCGATCATCTCGCGCGATCGTCGCCGCATTCGCCTCAACCAGCCGGCCTGCCTCGGCAAGCCGTTCTACGCGGGCGCCTGACGCAGGGGGAACGGCCGTTTTCATGGCGCGGCGCCTAATCGCCCAATAAGGAGGCGCCGGAACGACTCGGCCGCAACGCGCGAGCGCCGTCGCGCCCCCTGGCGCGCGCCTTGCTTGCCCAAAGCGCGGCTTCTGCACGGAGCTGTGATTATCGGTCGAAAAGCCTCGGCGGCGATTGGCGATCGCTCGACGCCGGTGTAGTCGTTTCGAACAGGCAGACAGGAGGCATGCGATGGATCGTCGGACATTCAACAAACTTCTGGGAACCGGGCTGGTCGCCGCGGCGACGCCGCTGGGCTCGAGCGGCCTTCGCGCCGCCGAGCCCCTGAAGGTGGGGTTCGTCTACGTCGGCCCGGTGGGCGATTTCGGCTGGAGCTATCAGCACGACGTCGCCCGCAAGGAGGCCGAAGAGCATTTCGGCGGCGCGATCAAGACTGCCTACGTCGAAAGCGTTCCGGAGGGGCCGGACTCGGAGCACGTGCTCTCCGACCTCGCCGCCAAGGGCTCCGGGCTGATCTTCGCCACTTCGTTCGGCTACATGAACTATACGATCAACGCGGCGAAGAAATTCCCGGCGGTCAAGTTCGAGCATTGCACCGGCTACAAGCGCGCCGCCAACGTCGCGACCTACAACATCCGCTTCTACGAAGGGCGGTTCGTCCAGGGCGTCATCGCCGGCAAGCTGAGCAAGACCGGGGTCGCCGGCTATGTCGGTTCGGTGGCGATACCGGAAGTCGTCGAGGGCATGAACGCGTTTGCGCTCGGCATGCGCAGCATCAATCCCGCGGCGAAGTTGAAGTTCATCCTGATCAATTCCTGGTACGATCCAGGCAAGGAGGGCGACGCCGCCAAGGCGCTGATCGATCAGGGCTGCGACGTCATCACCCAGCATACCGACTCGCCGGCCCCGCTGCAGGTCGCCGAGAGCCGCGGAATCCCGGCGTTCGGCGAAGCGACGGACATGGCCAAGTTCGCGCCCCACTCGCAGCTCTCCGCCAGCGTCAACGTCTGGGGGCCCTATTGCATCAAGCGCATCCAAGATGTGTTGGACGGCGCGTGGACGAGCGGCGACGTTTGGGGCGGCTTCGGCGCGGGCATGCTGAAGATGGCGCCGTTCGCCAACATGCCCGACGACGTGAAGGCGCTGGCGCAGCAGACCGTCGACGACATCGCCTCGGGCAAGCAGAAGATCTTCGTCGGCCCGCTCAAGGACCAGAGCGGCGCGGTGAAGCTGCCCGCCGGCCAGGTGATGGACGACGGCGCGCTCGCCGGACTGCAATGGCTGGTCGAGGGCGTCGAGGGCAAGCTGAGCTGATAGGGAACGCGGAGGCGGGGGATCGCGCCGAAGGGATGGTCGCCGCGCGCTGACGACGGCGCAAAGGAGACTTCAGCCGGCCCAGCGGGTGGCGACGTCCTTGGCGATCCGACCGGCCTCGTCGAGGAAGCGGGCGACGATCTCGCGCGCCGCCGGCGTGCAGGCGCGGTAGGTCAGTTCGTAGTCGCGCAAGCCCCGGTTGAAGGCGCCGGCGAGCGTCTCCTTGCGCTCCGGGGTCGTCCCCTCGGTCTCCAACAAGTCGGCGAATTCGGCGCGAAACGTCGCGCCGTCGCCCGCGCTGCAGAGATCGCGCAAGTAGGAGAGCGCGCCGATGATTTCGGCCAGACGCAACAATTGGGGCTCGTAGGGCGGCGGCGACTCCACGGGCGCCGGCGTTTCGACGGGCGGCGGCGGCTTGGCGGTCTCGGTCGACGCGGGTGCCGGCGCGGCGGGCTTGGGGGCGGGCGTTGGGGAAGCGGCCGGCGCCGGCGGTTTCGTCTCCGGCGTCAGCCAAAAGAAGAACGGCGGCGCCTGCGCCGCGAGCGGCGTCGCGGCGAGCGCGGCGGCTAGCGCCGCCGCGAAAATGGCGACGCGCGGCCTCACGGCAGGCCCCTTTCCAGCCGCGCGGCCTTGTCGATGATTCGCGGCAGTTCCGGCGTCGTCGGCCAGCACGAGATTTCTTCCGGTTCGATCCAGGCGACGGCGTCGGCTTCCTTGCTCGCGCGCGCCTCGCCGCTCCGCCAGCGTGCGACGAACGCGGCGATCACGTAGTGCTCGCGAACCCTCGCGCCGTCGAAGCGGATCGGCTCGACGTGATCGACGAAGGCGAGAATCTCCGCGACGAGGCCGACTTCTTCGGCGAGTTCGCGCAAGGCGGCCGCACGCAACGTCTCCCCGACTTCCACGACGCCGCCGGGCAGCGAATAGAGGCCGGCGAGCGGCGCGCGCGCGCGCCGCGCGATGAGGACGCGCCCCTCGCGGAACACCGCGACCGAGGCCGCCAGAATCGGCCGCGCCGGATAGAGCCGTTCATCCATGCGCGCCCTCACGCATGCCGGCCGCCGTCGATCGGCGGTTCGGCGCCGTCAACGCGGCTCGACGGCGCCGCGCCGAGGAAACAGATCGCGCTGGCGACTTCCGCGGAGCCGAGACGGCGCGGCGCGTTGGAGGGCGGTTGAGGCGTCATGGGTCAATTCGCGAGGAGGCGGAGCCCAGGGGTAGCACACTCGCCTCGCGCCGGCGCGCTAGGGGTACAGCCGCTCGCGCCGCCAGGGCTCGCCCTCGCGCGCGCGAGTGAAGACGACGCGATCGTGCAGACGGAATTCGACGTCTTGCCAGAATTCGATTTCGGTCGGCGTCAGCCGATAGCCCCGCCAATAGGCGGGGCGGGGAATTTCGCCCTCGCCGAATTTCTGCGCATAGAACGCGACGGCCTGTTCCAGCTTGGCGCGCGATTCGAGCGGCCGCGACTGCCGACTCGCCCAGGCGCCGATGCGGCTGACGCGCGGCCGGGTGGCGAAATAGGCGTCCGTCTCGCTCTCCGGGATCATCGCCACCGCGCCGCGCAGGCGAACCTGCCGGCGCAGCGATTTCCAGTGGAACAGCGCCGCCGCCTTCGGCGCCGCCGCAAATTGCCGCCCCTTGGCGCTCTCGGCGTTGGTGTAGAAGATGAGGCCGCGCTCGTCGGCCTGCTTGCACAGCATTATGCGCGCGTCCGGCAGGCCCGAAGCGTCGACGCTGGCGAGCGTCATCGCTTCGGGGTCGTTGACTTCGCGCTCGCCCGCCTCCGCGAGCCAGAGCTTCAGCAGGGCGAAAGGATCGCGCGCCTCGGTAAAGTCACTCGAATTTAACGGATTCAAGGCCAAGATGCTCCTCTTTGGCAAACGCCGCTGAATTGCGATGATAGACTTTCCCGACCGCAAACGCGAAAGGTTTCGCCGGCGCGTCGGCGCGACGGCGCCGCGCCGAATCTTCGCCCTCGCGTTCGACGCCCTCGCGCTCGCGGGATGTTCCATCTCCACGCCCATGCCGTCCTTTATCGACGCCGAGCCGACGGGATCGATCAACGCCAAGGCGCCGGCGCTGTCGAGCTTTTACGATTCGCGCGACTGGCGGGTCGCCGAACCGGTTCTGGCGGCGAGCCTGCGCGCGCCGGGCGAGCGCGATCCGAAGCGGTGGGCCAATCCGGAAACCGGCGATCACGGCGAATTCCTGGCCGTCGCCGGGCCCTTCGCGAGAGAAGGCCAGTCGTGCCGCGCCTTCGTCGCGCGGCTGGGCGACGACCAAGACGCCAAGACGCTCCAGGGCGTCGGTTGCCCCAGCGACGACGGCGAGGTCGCGGTCTACGACGTCTCGCCGTGGACGGGCCTCTGACGCGCGCCACTTGCGAGGAAAGCGGCCGCGGCCCAAATAGGCGGGGGAGACGAAGCGCCCGCGCCTAAAGGGGCGGGCGCGCAATTCTGGGCTCATCATGCGCGACCCCTATGAAGTTCTTGGGCTGGCCAAGACCGCCAGCGCCGGCGAGATCAAGGCGACCTTTCGCAAGCTGGCGAAGAAATACCATCCCGACCAGAGCAAGGAGCCGCGGGCGAAAGAACGGTTCGCCGAGATCGGCTCGGCCTACGAGATTCTCGGCGACTCCAAGAAGCGCGCCGCCTACGACCGCGGCGAAATCGACGCCGAGGGCAAACCGCGCGCGCCGCAGTTCGAAGGCTTCGGCTTCGGTCGGCGCGCGGGCGCGCATCCCGGGGAAGGGCCGGACTTCCGCAGTTTCGGCTTCGATTTCGGCGGCGGCGAGTTTTCGCAGGGCCGCGGCGCGTCGATCGATCCCGACATCATCTCCGAATTGTTCGGCGGCCGCGCCGGAGCTCGTTCGCGCGGCGCGACGCGCGGCGAGGACATCGCGGCGTCGGTGACGGTTCCGCTGGCGATGGCGGTCGGGGGCGGCTCGGTGCGCGTCGCGCTGCCGACCGGCAAGACGCTCGACGTCGACGTTCCCGCCGGCGTCGAGGACGGCAAGTCGATCCGGCTGCGCGGACAGGGCAGGCCGGGAACGAAAAACGGACCCGCGGGCGACACGATCATAACGATCCACTATGCGCCGCATCCGCTGTTCAAGGTCGACGGGCGCGACTTGCGTCTCGACCTGCCGATTACCCTCTATGAAGCGGTGCTGGGCGCGAAAGTGCGCGTCCCGACCCTCGGCGGCGAAGTCGAAATGGCGATCGCGCCGGGGACGGGCGGCGGGCGCGTGCTGCGCTTGCGCGGCAAGGGGCTTCCGGCCACCGCCGAACTGCCTCAGGGCGATCTGTTGGCGTCGCTGCGCATTGCGTTGCCCGCCGGCGAAGACCCGGACTTGACCAAGCTGATGCAGCGCTGGCGCGACGAAAAGCCTTACGATCCCAGGGCCGGGATGGCGGGATGAGGCCGCGGCGCTCGTCGGCCCGGCCGCCTCCCGAGCCGACTTAATACGACGCCTCTTCCGGACGGCTGATCGCCGACCCGGAAAACATCATGCCGCAAAAGAACGCAACCCCAGCGACGCTCGGGCGCCGCGTCGGCTCACTTGGCCTTCGGCGCGGCGTGGTGATGGCGATGGTGGTGGTGGTGATGGCGGTGGTGAAAGCGGTGATGGCAATGATGGTGGCGAACGTGGCAGAAGTGATGGTGATGCACGGGGTGGGCCGGCGCGGCGGCGTAGGCGGGCAGAGCGGCGAGGCCGACGACCAGGGCCGCGGCGGCGAGCAGATTCTTAATCATGATTAAGACCTTGATTTTGCGATAGCCCCACCAGCGAGGCTTCGCCCCACCTTTGGTCAAACGTCCCTGAACCGAAGATGAACCGCCGCGAGAATGTCGCGGCCGGGCGCGTCTTCGGCGCGATTGCGCCCAATGCCGCGCCGCCTCAGATCGTCGCTTCCTCGAACGCCGGATCGACGCTCCGTCTCCAGGCCCCGTCGAAGCGCGCGATCCAGCGCTCGGCGGGGACGCGGCCCTCGGCGACGATTTGCTCGAGCGGGGCAAGATAGATCGTTTCGTCGCGGCCCGCGGCGTCGCTGCGCGCGCGCCGCGTGAGGCCGGCGCGCGCGATGGCGAGCGCCTCGCCGGCGATCGCGCGCAGGTCGCGGCCAGCGATGCGCGCGGCCAGCCCTAGGCGCGGGGCCTCGTCGCGCAAGCTCTGGCGCTCGGCCGCGCTCCAGCCGCGCACGAGATCGCCCGCCGCGGCGAGGGCTTGGCGATCGTAATAGAGACCGACCATCAACGCCGCCAACGCGCAAATGCGCTCGCGGGGGCCGACGTCCGCGCCGCGCATTTCGAGGTAGCGCTTCAGGCGCACTTCGGGAAATATGGTCGAGAGATGGTTGGCCCAGTCGGAAATCGTCGCGCGCTCCCCGGGCAGCGCGGCGAGCCGGCCGGCGAGCAGATCGCGAAAGCTCGCGCCCGCGACGTCGTGGTAGGTCGCGCCGCGCTTGACGAAATAGAGGGGAACGTCGAGCGCGTAATCGACGTAGCGTTCGAACCCCATGCCCGCTTCGAAGGCGAACGGCAGCATGCCGGTGCGCAAATCGTCGGTGCGCCGCCAGATTTCCGAGCGCGCCGACAGAAAGCCGTTCAATTCGCCGTCGGTGAACGGCGAATTGGCGAACAGCGCGGTGATCATCGGCTGCAGCGCCAGACCGACGCGCAGCTTGGCGACCATGTCGGCTTCGTCGGAAAAATCGAGGTTGGCCTGCACGGTCGCCGTGCGAAACATCATGTCGAGCCCGCGCGTCCCCACTTTCGGCATGTAGCGCGACATGATGCGATAGCGGCTCTTGGGCATCGTCGGGGTCTCGGCGAGCGTCCATTTCGGACTGACGCCGAGGACGAGGAAGCCGATTCCGAGCGAGTCGGCGACGGCGTGGGCGCATTGCAAATACGCGCCGAGTTCGTTCGCGACTCCGTGCGCGCTGGCCTGCGTCGCGCCGGAGAGCTCCAGTTGGCCGCCCGGCTCGAGCGAAATCGCGCCGCCGCCGGCCGCGTCGAGCAAGCCGATCAGCTTGCCCTCGTCCTCGATTCTCTCCCAGCCCAGGCGTTCGCGCAGGCCCTCCAGCAGCGCGCGAATCCCGCGCGGGCCTTCATAGGGAACCGGCGTCAGATCGGACTTGTAGAACGGGAATTTCTCGTGTTCCACGCCGACGCGAAACGCCTCCGGGGACCTGCGGCCGGCCTCCATCCAGGCGACCAGGTCGCGGCGGGACTCGATGATCTCGGCGTCGACGACGTCGCGGGCCATGCAGGATTCCGAGGAATGGGCCGGGCGAGCGGCGCAAGGCGCATAGATAGGGGCCATAGCGCGACAAATCAATGAACCGCAGGCCGGCCGGCGTCGCTACCCGGTCTTCACGGCGTTGGCGAGACGCGCCGTCACGCCGTAGGCCGTGGCGGCGCTAGAGAGCCCGAACGCCGCCGCGCCGGCGGCCGCGCCCAGCATCGCGCCCTCGACGCCGCCGTATTTGGCGCCGAGCGCCACGAAGGGCATCGTGCCGAGGGTCGCGCGGCCCCAGTTGAAGATCATCGCCAACAGGGGAAAGCCGAGATTGTTGAATACGGCGTTGGCGACGAAGAGACAGGCGACGAAGACCCACGCCACGACGCCGACGCGGCAGAAGAAGACGACGAAATCCGCGGCGGCGCCCCGCGCGTCGAAGGCGGCGACGATCCACGGCGCGGCGAGCGCCAGCGCCGCCCAGGCGAGCAACGCGTAGCCGAGGGAAAGCACGAGCGCGTCGGTGATCGTCCGCCGGACGCGGTCCATCAGCCCGGCGCCGAAATTCTGGCCGACGACCGGGCCGATCGAGCCGCTCAGCGCGAAAATCACGCCGAAGGCGAGCGGAATGACGCGATCGACGATCGCGCCGCCGGCGACCGCCGCTTCGCCGAAATCCGACCAGACCCGCGTCACGTAAACCGCGGCGACCGGGGTCGCCAGATTGGCCATGATCGAGGGCGCGCCGATCGCCATGATCGGCGCGAAGTCGCTCTTGATCTCGCGCGCCCGCGGCGCGCCGACGAGATCGTGGGCGCCAATCGCCCCGTAGGCGCCGACGCCGAGAATCACCAGGCGAGCGATCACGGTCGCCCAGGCGGCACCGTAGACGCCGAGCCCGAAGCCGAAGATCAGCGTCGGATCGGTCGCGGCGGTGACCAGCCCGCCCGACAGCGTCACGTACATCGCGCGGCGCGCGTCGCCGGCGGCGCGCAACACGCCCGCCAGCGCCATGGTGAGCGCCAGCGCGACGTTGGCCGGAAGGGCGATGGCGAGAAACCGGCTCGCGACCTCGGCGGCTTCGCCGTGGGCATGCAGGAGGACCGCCAGCACGGGATCGCGAAACGCCAACATCAGCGCGGTCAGCGCCGCCGACGCCAGGCCGGCGATCGACAGTCCCGAAGCGGCGAGCCGGCGCGCGCGCGGCCGATCGCCGGCGCCGAGCGCGCGCGACACGGTCGCCGAAATCGCGATGGCGAGGCCGATGTTGACGGCCATGGCGAGGAACTGCAGTTGGCTGGCGTAGCCGACCGCCGCCTTCAACGATTGAACGCCGAGGCGCGAAACCCAGAACAGCGACAGGAAATCGACGGCAAAAACCGCCACCAGCCCGATCGAACCGGTCGCGGTCATCACGGCGACATGGCGCATCGTCGATCCGCGCGTGAACACGGGCGCGTCGGCGCGGGCGGCGGGGGCGACGGTCAAGAGCGATCCTGTTCCTGGCGGGCTGAGGCTCATAGGGCCTTCGGCGCTTTCGCGCCAGTCCAAATCGGCCGGCTCGGCGCCGCTTGACTTCGAGGGGCCGCCTTTCAAAGAAACGGGATAAGGAAAGAAACGGGATAAGGAAAGCGTCAGGGATCGACGACCGCAAAACCCGAGCTTCGCCTCGTCCTGTGCGCCCGCGCGGTTTTTGCGCCGGCGTGGCGCGCGCGATCGACGTGGTCGAACGGGCGCTGCAAATCTATGGCGCGCCGGTCTACGTCAGGCACGAGATCGTTCACAACAAGTATGTCGTCGACTCGCTCAGGGCCAAGGGCGTCGTCTTCATCGACGAGCTCGGCGAGGCGCCGGCGGGCGCCGCGCGAGGCGCGGGGGAGCGGAGGGAGGCGGCGGTTCGCCGACGGCTCGGCGATTTGGCGTTGCGGGTAAGACGGTAAGGCGGTAAGCTGCGCGAGGAGAAAGCGTTCGCTTACGAGGGCGACATGCGCGCAGCCAAGCCGAAAGCCTATTATTCCAAGCTGTCCGTCAAGAGCCAGACGGTGCTGCCGCGCGAAGTGCGCGAGCGGCTGAAGGTTTCGCCTGGCGACCGCCTGCGCTACGTCGTCGACGACCAGGGCGTGCGCATCGAAAAGGAGACGCACGCGCAAGAGGACGACCCCTTCGCAACGTTTTCGGAATGGTCGAGCGAGGCCGACGAGGAAGCCTTTGCCGATCTCTGAAGCGACAATTTACGCGCCTGGCGACGTCGTCGTCGTGCCCTTTCCCTATTCGGATCGGTTGGCCGAAAAGCGCCGTCCCGCCCTGGTGGTGTCCAACGCGCGGCTGGCCGAACAAGGGCTCGTATGGCTGGCGATGATCACCAGCGCGCGCCAAAGCGCCGTTCCCTACGACGCGCCGATCGCCGATCTGGCGGCCGCCGGCCTTCCCGCGCCCTCTCTCGTGCGCCCAACGAAGATCGCCACCGTCGAACCTTCGCGCATCGTGCGCAAGGCCGGACGGCTCGGCCGCGAGGAAACCGCGCGTGCGGTCGCGACGGTCCGGGCGTTCGTCGGGGGTTAGGTCGGGTTGCATGGAGCCGGAGCGGCTTTGAGGGCGCAATTGTTTGCGCAGCCGCCGGACGCGCTCGTCGCGCCGCGGCGCTTGAGAAATTCGGTTCGCTCGTGATATCTAGTCAGCATGAGGTAAGTATCCCCCGGCAAAGCCGGGGGCTTTAGAATGTGAACCGCTCAAAGCGGTAGGAGGGGTCGCTGACGCGGCCCCTTGAATTTGGAGCCACCCGAGGGTGGCATTGTCAACGCCAGAGGT
>Ga0326728_10009191_pt1 | contig 23950 bp, 20 predicted proteins | sample MB3enrmetagenome_FD_207602 | JGI IMG/M metagenome (GOLD analysis project Ga0326728, IMG submission 207602) | Lab enriched peat soil microbial communities from McLean, Ithaca, NY, United States - MB31MN | ecosystem: Environmental > Terrestrial > Soil > Wetlands > Peat | place: USA: New York... | reverse complement strand
ACTTCACCCCGAAAGAGCGTTGGTTGGTGCCATAGAGCTTGGTCCGCAAGTTGGTGACGCGAGCGAGCGTGTGGCGGCCTTTCAATAAGTTTCTGCTTTTGTATTCCAAAAGCGGCCATTGGCCGCTCGCTGAACTAATGGAGTTGTGAGGTCCGCTTGCCACCCAACCACGCTGTTTCGCCTTAATCAGGGGCGAGGACGCCTTCGGGTCATTTGTGACGGTTTCCCAAGCACATTTAGCAAGTCCGCTCCACCTCCAGTAGCCGAACGAATTTTTGCGACTGCGAAGAATGGCGCTCGGGGCCGAAGGCATGCATGTGAGCGCTTATCCAATTGTTTCCGCGGCTGAGTCGAGAAGCGGCGGTTCACTGCAGGTTTCGCCAGCGCAGCCAGGGCCAAGCCAAGAGCGACCCGTCCGGAAAAAGGCTTCTAACTCCGAAGGCAGCGAACCGCTTCGGCTGCGGCAGCAACGCTGGATATAGAAAAACCGTTAGGTGGGAACGGTATGGGAATGAAATAACCCAAAAAACCGGAACAAAACGTGATAATTCGCGCAATTTCCGCAAAAAATCACTCGAAAAAACAGGATCTTAGGCTCTAACTGGGCTGCCTTCTAAGCGGGGGGTTGGGGGTTCGAGCCCCTCCGGGATCGCCAAAGTTCAATAAAATCAACGACTTCTTTCAGCGAGCGCATTTTGCAAGCACGCTCTTTGTTTTACGAGCTGACCTGAATAACGTAGTTCTTCCATGGGCAATTCATCAACTACATCAAGGAGTAAGATCACTAAGCAAGTTTTACAAAGACGTTTTACAAACTGATTCAAAACACGCGATTTTCTGTCGCGATAAGTGACTTCGATCAAGGAGTTATGTCAGTTAGCAGGTTCCACAAAAACCTATTTTTCAAAAAGGTGGTCTGAACAATGCGTTTTTACATCGGCAGAAGCGGTTCTGGAGCGGTGGTCGAATATCTGGGCCACGCGCATCGCCGCGAAGGTTTACGACGTGGCATTTCCGCTCTCAGATTCATCGCTTAGCTCAGGGCGACAGGCACTCAAGCTCACTTTTGACCTTGTACCGTTCTCGGGCGCTGTATAGGAGATGCAGGAGAGTGGATCTAACTGATGCACAATTCTAACTGTTTGATTGCTCATTCATCGCGGCTTCGACGAGGGATTGGAAGGCTCTACCCCGGCTTACCGCGCGACATCGCCTGCCGGCAGCGCTGGACCGCCGGGTCCCCGCTGCTCATGAGGCGGAGATACGCGACGGCACGCGCGGCCTCCGAGGGCGTCAGGGTCAGGGGAAGCCCAGCCCGGTTGGCCAGTTCCCGGCACGCCTCCGGGATATTCACGCGCTGAGCTTCGGCGCGTGAAGGCGGAGTGAACAGCACCAGAGCGATCATTGCGAGCGCACGCGTCATGGCACGCGCTTCCCGGCCTCGCAGGCGGTGAGCCCTTCGTTGCACGGCGTGCCGCGCGCCTCGCCGATGGCGAGTTTCAATGAATGGATGGTACCAGCCGTTTCCATAGAGCCGTACGTTTTGCATAAAGGGTCAACGCACTCGCGAGAGATGCCTTGCTGGAATATAGGCACTCATGTGCTCCAATTTTCTCGACTTGGGGGTCCGAAATACCTTGCGACGCCAGCAGGTCAAAGCAGCTAGGAAAATCATACAGGAACGCATCCCCGGCGCGGCGCGCAATTCCATACATATATTTGCCGGCCCACATTGGGTTTCCGAGATCAGCTGCGGTGACAACAATGATGAAATAATTGTTTCCTATAGCAACCAACGCGAATCCCAATCCTTCAGGATTCCAATTGAAAAGCGACGACGCCTCCCTGTCTTCAACCCATGTATATTTTCGATTTCTGAGAACTAGCGAACCGGCACCAAACTTTGTCCACTTTCCATCGACAAGATATTGCACCTCGTACTTTCCAACCCGTGCCGGCGTGGTTACGCCATTCAACAGGACTTCTCTCGACGTGATGCAACCGGACAACATTGCCAGCAAAATAAGCAACGCGCTAAAAATCGATCCCTTGCGCAAATTGCCCGGTGAGATCATTCCCTGTCCTCTTCTGACAGTGGCGAGCAGCGCCCCATTGGATGATCGGGCGAAACCTTTGGCTTGCATGCTAATCTGCAACCAACGTCCTGCCCCATCGCGCTCGAATCTCAGCCAAGAACTTTCGAGCATCGGGAGACAACAGGACGCGGAGTGCCTTTACTCGATCTTCCTGAGCTAAGGGCACCAAATAGGGCCTTAACGGCGTAAGTCCACGATCCGTCAGCGTCCCGCCATTGTGAGCAATCTGCACACGTTCAATCCAGGCGCACAGCTCTTGCAGTCCAGCGGAGCTAATCAGTGCAGGAAAATGTTCTTGTTTAAAACCCGAGTATGAAAGCGGAACATCGGGCAATATCTCGTTTCTGATAATCCAGACCCTGCGGCCTTCGATGAAGCCGTAGCTCTGATCTGACGGTGAATTCCATTGGGCTTCGTCCAGAATTACCCTGATCTCCACGGGCAATAGCCAAAGACCGGAGCCACTTTGCGCTTCCGGAAGTCCCGGCTTGTCCGACAACTTTGCGGTTCGGCTGCCTTCGCCCTGAAGCAGCCAGCCCTCCTTCAACGACACCAAGGCTATCACTTCAGACAGAAGTTCCCGCGCAGTAGTTTCCTGGCGAGCGCTCGTCGATGTGTATAGCAACATTCCAGCCGTGATCGTGCCGGCCACTATGGCACCGATCGCAGCACCGAGGATGGTCCACCGAACCGTTATGCGATCCCCCCGTACCCGCTGAAATAAACCGGGATGCCCCAGATGAATCCCGAACTGCCGCTACTATTCGCACTTTTCCATCCTTCCTGCAAGACAGACGCGCGGTGCGGAAGTCCACGGCACTGGCGTGGCCGATCTGAAGCTCCCCTAATATTGTCATAATCTGGAAAGAGCTCGCAAAAGCCTTCAGCGGGCAGCCTCGTTGGGCGTGCGAACCGGACTGCGGTAATAATCGCTAAAGTAGCCCCCCTACTCCAAGCAATGGGAGTACCCGCTGCAAGATTGCCAGGGCACAGATCAGCACCACCAGGATCTTGAGCAGATTCCCTAGCCGGCCATCGTTAACGAACTTGTCGATGACCCAGAACAAGACCGCGCCGAGAACGCAGATGATCAGCACGTTAATCAGAACCGAAAGCATGGTAACCCCGCCGTGGTGCGAGCCTTACAGCACCTCCAATGAGGTTAGCCAATATTCCCCAAATGTTCAAGGATTGGCGAAAACCGATAGAATTTGTACTACGGCGATTCCGTCCATTCCGATTGCCTATCTTTCGAGGACGTAGGTTCCAGGCGCATCGCCGAGTACCGGGAAGCCGGGCGATCCCATCGGCGGCAGATCGATGGCTGGGCTCGAGTGCCTGGCGAGCCATGCGTTCCATTCCAGCCACCATGACCCGTCCTGGGGCGCCGTTGTGCGTTGCCATTCATCCGGCCCGAGCGTGCGGGCACCGGCGTCACGGACTCGGATACGAAAGTGGCGGTGCGCGTGACCGGGCTCGCTGACGATGCCTGCGTTGTGGCCGCCGGAGGTCAGCACGAAGGTCAAATCGCCATCGGTCTGCTGGTGCAGCTTGAACACCGAATGCCAGGGCGCGATATGGTCGTTTTCCGTCCCTACGGCGAATATCGGCAGCTTGATGTCTCCTAGCTCCACTGGACGGCCAGCGACCTGGAATCGACCCTCCGCCAGCTCGTTATGGAGGAACAAGTCCCGCAAATACTCGATGTGCATCCGTGCCGGCAGGCGCGTGCCGTCGTGATTCCAAGCCATCAGGTCGAACGGCGCCGCCGGCTCGCCGAGCAGGTAATCGCGAATGGCGTGGGACCAGATGAGGTCGTTGGAACGGAGCATCTGGAACGCACCGCCCATTTGTGCGCTGCTCAGAAACCCCTGTGTCTGCATGATATCGTTCAGGAAATCGATTTGGTCTTCGGTGACGAACAATCGCAACTCACCGGCCTCGGTGAAATCGGTCTGGGCTGCGAACAACGACAGGCTGCCGAGCCGGCGGTCGTTATCGCGCGCCATGGCGGCGGCCGCGATGGCCAGCAATGTCCCGCCGAGGCAGTAACCGGCGGCGTGGATCTTTGCCTCGCCGCAGATCGCCCTCACCGCGTCAATCGCTGCCATCACGCCTTTCGCGCGGTAATCATCAAACGACGTATCGCGCATGTCCGCCCCGGGATTGCGCCAGGAGATCATGAACACCGTGCGCCCCTGCGCCACCAGCCAGCGCACCAGCGAATTGCCTGGCGAGAGGTCGAGAATGTAGTATTTCATAATCCAGGCAGGCACGATCAACACCGGCTCCGCGTCCACTGCGGGGGTAGTTGGCGCGTACTGGATCAGTTCCATTAGCGCATTACGGAACACGATCTTGCCGGGCGTGGCGGCGAGATTTCCCCCGACCGTGAAGCCGTCGGTTATTGCATCGCCTTGGGTTGCTGTCTGGTCACGCAGGAAATTCCGCATCCCGGCTGCGAGGTTGGAGCCGCCGGTGGTGCGAGTAGCCTCGATCACCTCCGGATTGAGCCAGGGCAGGTTGGACGGCGACATCAAATCGAGCCATTGCCGCACGGTGAATGCGACGATGTTTTGATTGTGCCGCCCGACCCCTCCGGGACTGCGCACAAAGCTGTCCCACCATTCCTCCCCGAGGAGCACCGCCTCGGTGAGCAGGTCGTAGGGGGGTGTCTGCCAGGCTGGATGGGCGAAGCGACGATCATCTGGTTGCGGCGCGATCGCCTTTTCTCCACCCATCGCCGCTTGGGCCAAGCGCTGCCATTGCACCAGCGCTGTTTGCCAGAACATGGCGGTCTGAAAAGGCGAGTTCGCTGCGTGGGCGGCCCAATCCAAGAACGCGAGACTTAGAGTGCTAGGCGATCGTCCGGCCGTGAAGTGGCTCTGCCAGTCGTGCAGGAGGCGATCAAGGTCGGCTGGAATGCCCCCGTAAGCAGGCGCTCCAGTTGGCCCGGCATCCCTGATGACGGGCGGGCGAATAGGCGAAGGCAACTCTGCCATGATGACACGTCCTTGGATGGCCTGATCAGCAGACTGATTGCCAGCCACAGCTAAGATGGCACGTAGTACAGTTCTTTGCGAGCCTGGAAGCCGTCAAAAAGAGAGCCATGCCAAAGCCGGTCCGTTCAATGTTGCGTTTCCGTGGCAGGGCTCGTGGCGCTCTCGCCGGCCGCCTTGGTCCAGGCGGGCTTTGCCGTTGGCCGCAATGAACGGGTTGCAAACCGGGAGTTGCGGGTTGCCACGGCGTCAAGCGCGGTTCAGGAAGCACGGTCCAGGGCGTTATAGTACCGATCTCCACGGAGATCGCCAGCTGCCCCGGGGGGATGCAGGAATGGATCGAGGCCTGCGTGATACCTCACTGGCCGGCGGCGGGACGTCCATTGCGAGAGGAAGACTCCGCAGGTGGCAGCTTACATCCTGTTGCAGCGCTGAGGACCCTGCTGGAGTCGCCGGCGGCACGGGCAAGGGTCGCCCACATGCTCTTAAAGCGCGGTGCGATCCAACTGCGCACTCCAGACTAGGTATTTTCCGAATCTGGCGAGCGGCGGTTGACCATGCGTAAATGGCGGCAATGGTTAGTTCTATGCCGGCGAATGCAATGACGCCAAACAAGGGAGAAATCTTATGCTGAAGGGAAAACTCGTACTCGTTGCCGCCATTCCTTTACTCTGGAGTTCTTTTGCCCTCGCGCAAGCGCCTGCTCAGGCAGATCCGCTCGCGCAAGCGCCCGCTCAGACAGATTCGAAGGAATATGGCGAAGACGCATCTGAGTGGCACACCTCAAATTGCACAGAGTATCACGCGATAAGAGCGGCGCACCTGGCCTATCTCGAAGTCAAGCTGAATTTGACCGACCAACAACGCGATCTTTGGAATAAATGGCGGCAAGCCAAACTCGACGCTGCAACTCAGTATCGTGCAGCTTGCATTGAGCATCAGGCTAAGGAGAAGCGTCTGACTGCTGTCGAGTGGGAGGCGAGAAGGGAAAAGTTCCTAACCACCGAGCTGCATCAAGTTCAGGTAGAGCGCCCAGCTCTCGTCGCGCTTTATGACGCTCTAACGCCCGAGCAAAAAATCCTATTCGATGAAGCTCATCGCCATCATCCCGGCTGGGGCCATCACCGTCACGAGCGCCATGAACGCGACGGCGGGGGCGCGCGGGAATAGGCGTTATTAATTCGCGGCCATCGGCGAGCGCATCGGGCAGCAGGCCAACCGCGACGCGTCCGCCGTCGAGTGGCGGTAACGGCAGCATGTTGAAGACGGTGAGCACCACGTTGATGATGACGCCGTTGACGAGGTTGCGCCCCCAACCATATCAGCCGCTTCCGGCAGGAAGCGGCTGATATCAAAGAGCAGCGCGAACGCAAATGCCATGGCGATATTCGTGGCCGGTCAGCGGCCACCCAGATCATGTCGCGGCGCGGATTGCGCAGGGACCGGACAGTCTCGGAGACCGGCGGAAGAGCAACGGAGCGGCGCCCGTAATCCTGACGCCGGAGGCGCTTTCTTCCCTGAAGGAGCGGCTCAAGGCGCCGCCATCCCAAAGCCGCGGGCGAAGAAGATCGTGCCGCGCAAAAAAACTGCAAGACGTTGCCGCTGAAGAGAAACTGAAGCATCCGGAAGCCGTCATCGAGATCTGGGCGATGGATGAGCACCGGATCGGCCTGAAGCCTATTATGCGAAGGATATGGGCGCCCAAAGGCGAGCGTCCCATTGCCCCTGGGCCATCACCGCTACGAATGGCTCTACGTCTGGGGCTTCGTTGAGCCGGCCAGCCGCGCTACGGTGTGGAACGTCTCGAACGGGACGGGGTCCGCTGATTACGATTCCTCCGCGTTTTTTCGGGAAGCGCCGGGGCGCTTGGCGATCCAGCCAGTAAAAGTGAGCCACAGGCCGATCAGCACGAGTAAGACGAACCCGGTCTGCACGACCGGCATCATATTCTTCGCGGCGGCGGCGCTCGCATAGAATTGCGGCACGGCCAGCAGCGCCACGCCGCGCAGCGCCAGGAACCAGCCGAACAAAGAGATCAGGATTGCGGACAGGCCCGACCAATATTGGTGGTGCGCGATGATTAGAAGGCCGCCGAACAAGAGGAAGCCGCCGGTGATCCACACCAGCGCCTCGTTCTGGAAGAACGCGGACGCGATCGTTCCCATGTCCGGCGCCCGCACCGCGACGATGGCGGGCACGATGACGAGGAACGGACCGATGACACGTGCGAATGCGCGCGTCCGGGCTCTGGCTTCTGGTGCGGCAGGCATCGGTGTTCACTCCCTTCGAAAATGATCCGGGCCGTTTGGCGAGTGGCAGGATTACATCTAAACGAAGGTCAGCGATGCAGTCTAAATGTTTTACAATTGAACACGCCATGCCGTGAATTCTCACGACATTTTACAAGCGCCTTGTAAAACATTCGGAATCTACGCCGTTTGCCGACTGAAGCAGTATAATTCGAAGTAGTGTTTCCTACAAAAAGATCCATAGAAAACACTTACTCAAATCCTATTTCCGGTCCTGGGCACTCCAGAAGCGTGAGAGGTGGCTATCGACGATTTTGTCGTATTCTCCAGACTCTCGAAGCTTCGCAGCTGCGGAATTAATATAGTAAAGCAAGGTGCTGGCATGCGGGTGCGTTTTGGGAACGATGACGTGAAACGTACCAATAGCAAGCGGCCTTGGTAGCGCTTTTACGCGGTCGCCCAGCCCGAGCGCGGCGATGACGGCCTTCCCCGTTAGATCCGCCGTGACCACTGCGTTGACCGAACCGGCATCGAGCAAGCGAAAGCATTCCTCGATGGACTGCGGCTGAAGCAAGACGATCTTGTTATCCTTTGCCCAGTTCCGGCCGCCCTTATCCAATTCGTAGGTAGAATAGCCAGCGGGCTGGCATAGCGTTTTTCCAAGTACCTCGTCATCCTTTGCGAATGCTATTGTCGAATTTGATTTAACGAAAAGGACCGTAAAGATTTCATATAGTGGATCTGAGAAAAAAAACTTCCGGCAGCGGTACTTCGCGTCCTGCGAGAGGTCTGCAGGGTGATCGCAGTCCGGCTTAACCCAGGGAAAGCCGGCATCGAATGCCCGCGTTATGAGTAGGGGATTGAGATGGGCCGCCCAGTCGTTCACCCAGGACACATTAAAACTGAAGTTACCGCCCGACTGCTCTTTTATGAGGTCCATCTCGGCACTTACGATATGCGTTATCATCCCGCCATGGGGGAGTGAGCGATCGGTGAACGGCGTGTAACCATCGGCGGTTAAGAATTCGATCCGTTTGACGACGGACGACAATTCGATGTCGCCGCTTGGCGTTGCAGAAGGTTCGGAAGGCGTAGCCGGGGACTGCGCATGGGGCGCTGCGGACTGCGCCTGGGGCGTTGCGGGCTGCTGACCGCCAAGGCAAGGAATACGGATGCTCAGTCCCGGCACGAGCATGGAGGCATTTGCGCCCATCCGGTCCTGGTTCGCATAAAAGATCAACGTCCATTGAGACGAGCTGCCATAGGCCCTTGCGGCAATGTCAGCAAGAGATTCCCCTTCCTTCAAAGTATAGTCTGAGCCGCAGGTTTGAGCGCCGGCCGGCGCTTCGTAACCCATTAACCCAACCGATAACGCCATGGCCGCATACAGCCAACGCGCGCCATGCCGAAGACTTGTCACCCGCATATCGTTTTGCCTCCTCACGGCCCCGTTTCTGTTTAGACTCGATACGCCGCAGGCTTCAATCCGTAAGAACCGAACATCGTGAATATTTCTCTCTGCCGCGAAAGAGCTGCAATTTGCAGGCATAAATCGAGGCCCTGGATTCTCACGCTTCGATTGATCCTGGCTTAGTCAGGAACAGTGGGTAGGCTTGCCGTTAGAATGAGTCTCAGGTTCGAGATCGTTTCGTGAAGTGCTTGTACCTTCTGGTCAAGCGATTGAGGTTCGCTGAAGGTATCGGCAGAAGGCGTTCCGGTTTTTTGAATCTCCCCATCGATATGCCGGATCGCAATGTCCATGGGGCCTAACGTCAGCGCTTTCACTTGATGAATAAGAGTGTCTGACCTTTCTTGCAGTACTCTGGCAGCTTCGCTTGCGAGCTTTTCTATAATCGGCCTAAAGTCGACAAGTATTACTCTTGAAAGATCGGCGCTCTGGATTTCCGCTGGAATCGGACTTGAAGCGAATTCTCTCAGGCTTTCAGTAAGACCCAAAGCAGCTGGCTCGCTCAGTGCGGTAAGAGAGGGTGAGACGGCAGGCACCTGTCCTAGAATAGCTGCAGGCTTTTGCTTGAAGTTGGTCTCCTCGAACAGCCGTGTTAGATTCGCTCTAAGCCGTTCCTGCTCTCCGGCGATCTGGTCGCCAGCATCTTCGACAGCGGTTAGAAAAACGCTTTCAAGCTTGACGCGCAACTTGGCATCGATCTGGCTTGCTTGTGCGGCAATCGCATCGTCTGGAAGCGCCGCCAGTGCATCCGCCGTCGAAGCCTCTATCGCCCCTGCTAGCTCCTGATAGAGCGAGCTCAGCTTCTGGGCCCGGATCGCGGCTAGGCTATCGGAGAACGTGTCGAACTCCACCGCTAGCGCCTCTCTTAATGCCACAAGCGCCGAGAGTTCGCTCCTGGCCGAAACTAGATCAGTGGGAATCTTGCCAAGAATTTCAATTTCGGTTTCCAGCCAGGAAATCAGGTTGCGGCAAACCTCTTCGAGTAGGCTTTCGGTGGCACGAATCGCAGCTGCAATCGGTCCATCGTGCATCATTTCGGATATAGCGACCGCAAGCGAAGATAAACCGGACTTTTCAAAAAGTGTGTCTGCCGTTACGGCACCGGCAATTTCAGAGTGGCTTGGCCATTCAAAGGCAGCGAGATCTTCGCGGACACCGTTCCTGAGCGTGTCTGGCGGACAGTGCGCGGTGGCGCTAAAGGACAAAGCTTTGCGCGCCCAGGAGGCGCTGCCCAGCGCAATCGGGATCCGAGCGGATGGAAGTTCCTCTTTGAGAATAGCGATAACGCGATGCGACACCTCCCGCAAAACCTCCTCGCCGCCGCTTATTTCGTCGATCTTATTGATAAAGATAATGATGCGGTCCTTCTTTAGCCCCCTCAGCATGCGCAGGAGGCTTAGATCCGCTGACGATAGGGGTTGCCGGGCCGTCAGGACGATCACGCAAATGTCCGCGGCTTCCAGGTTTTGTCTCGTGATTTCGTCGCGAACGAGGAAAGGGTCGTTAACACCCGGCGTATCGATTAAGATCGTCGGGAAACTGAATGCGGCTAGGTCCAAGAACACGTCGGCGAGCTTGGTGATATCCGAGTACTCACCCTCGGCTCCTGCTGCGAAGCTTTCTGCATCGGGATGACCTGCTCCGACATACCGGTTCAAGAGGCCGGGCGTGAGTTCTGGATAGGTGTGCTCTGTCCCCAGCAGTTCCTCGAAGAGCGGGCCAAGCTTCCGGCTGGCTCGTTCCTGCATAGCCTGGACCTGACTACTGAGCGCTTTCCAGTCGAAATCTGGGAACAGGCGTTCGGTAAGCACGCGCGTCCGCCCTCCGATGGAGAGCCGGCGCCATTCATCACGATTAAAGAATGTGAAAGACGCACCCGATTGCGGCTTGCCCGGCACCCCAAAATGCATCCTCGTGATGACCGTCGTCCACGGATTGATGTCCGCCGGCAAGAGATTCGGCTGTTCAACAAGAACGTTTATCAGCGAGCTTTTGCCTGCCTTCACTTGACCAGAAAAAGCGATCGAACAAACGCGCTTTTTGAGGTCTTCAACAAGGACTTCGATGGCCCGGCCGGTCTCCGCATCCGATAGCGCAACAAGGACCGACGCTGCTTCGATAGAGCGCCTTTTGGCATCGGCAAGTCTCGCCCCAACGCTCAGCCTCTGCGACAAAGGCGACGAGGTGCTTTTTTTTTCGCTCGATTGAGAGACGTGATCGAAAGCTACAGTTTCGCCAAGGACATCCCTTAGAAGCGGGCTAGCCGCTGCTGGCGGCACAGGTGCGCTTGCGGCTTGCGAAACCACAGGTTTGGCGGCCGGCCTTCGTTTTGACTGCAGAAATCTCAGCATGTTTTGCATTTTACAAAGGACTAAAAGATACTGGAGGCGACGCTATAGCTTGGTACATCGCAGCCGCCCCTCACGAGAGATGGGCAAACCTATCCAATGGCAATCGGGATATCCAGCCAGCGTTGAGCTTATACATACGCTTTTTTGCAGCTGATGCGTTGCGGACACGTCGATGACGGTCACGGCCATGGGCGGAAATATTGGGTTGTAGGAGCGCAAGCGGAGAAGAGAATGCTAAGCCGCGAGAATTCACAAATGGAATACTCGGCAGAGTTGCGATATTTCATCCGAAGCCTTGATGCCGCGCAGGACGTTTTGCGTGAGGCGGCGAATTCTCATCCGGGCCTGAAAGCGTCAGGCCGCGCGTTGGGGCGCGTTGCAAGGGTAATGCAGCGTCCGTTCCGGCTAGCGATTCTCGGAGAAGCGAATTCCGGGAAAACATCGTTAGCCAATCTTATCGTTGGCGGCATGACCTTGCCCGCTCTGCCCGTGGCAAATACAAGGCTGCCCACGCTTCTGCGATATGCGCCGGTTCCGGGTGCAGGCGCTCTCTATGCCAGCGGAGAGAAGTTTCCCCTATCAGCCGGCGACGATGTTTTGTCCCAAGCCATAATCCGTGTCGATGTCGGTTTGCCGAGCGAGATACTCCGGCGCATTGAAATACTAGACTTCCCTGGCAGTGCGAATCCGCTTTTTCCCAGCGCCCTCTCAGCCGTGCTCATGCATGGAATCGACGCCGCCATTTGGGCTACCGTCGCAACGCAGGCTTGGCGCGAGTCGGAGCGGACCGCATGGTTGAGATTGCCGCGGCGAATACGGTCGTACGGCCTCCTCGCCGTCACGCATCGCGATTTGGTTTCAACCGAAGAGGATTTTAAGAGATTACGTGCCCGGCTAGAGACCGCCGCGAAGCCACACTTTCAGGGAATGTGTTTTGTTGCAGCACCGGTTAACTCGGCGGAACCCATAAACACCTCCGGCCTATTTTCCCAAATCTGGCAATTGGTGGAGCAGTTCTCGGCTAATCGTCTCGGTAAAGCTGTACTCGTCACGCGCCGCCTGGCCGGGCAAACACTTGAGCGACTGAGCGCGGGGACTGAATCTTATTAGTTTTTCTTCAACGGCGCTCCCGTCAAATCCGCAAGATGGGAGGCCATCACAGCGGAATAGCCACCGCTCGAACGGAATTTGGCAAGCGCCTCATTGATGGTTTGGATGAGCTGCGCCTGACTCGGATTATCCTTGGCTACCACAACGTGCAGGCCGGTTGTGATCCCGGGACGCTGCGAAATCAGAAAGGACTGCGAAAGCTTCAGCCTTTCGATGGCAAAACGGGCTTCAGGTTCGATTGCAATCAACGCCTCCGCCTCGCGCTGGTCGACCGCAGCCAGACAATCGATCAAGGTTTTCGGCCGGAGGGTTTTGACCTTCGCGGTTTTGATCCAAGGAATGGCTGCAAGCGTTTCATCCGGTAGGGTCTGGCTCTTGGGCACGCAAACTGTGCGATTTTCAACGGCATCTGTGCTGTTTGTAGCAAGTGGCGTGTCAAGGCGAGTGAATACCGCGATGACTGCTTGCATCAGCGGATCGGTCAAAACCGCGCGGTCGCAAAGCTCGGCCTCGATCGCGGATTGATTGCCCGGTGTGTCGCAATGCGGCGTCTGCCAGAAAAGTCCAACGTCGGCCGACTTATTTGTGAACAGGCCGTCGAGCAGTTCCCTCTCGGTGTCAACCCATTGTATGGAGATCGGAACGCCAACGGCGTTTAGCGCGCCGGTCAGGATTGTTAGAACGACGCCTCCGTCCTTGTCCTGTTCATTGGTAAGAGGCGGGCGAGCGACTGCGATCACCTTCAGGGCGCCTGCTGAAGGGAACACTTCCGTCGAGGATTTGAGCAAGGGAAGGCTGTCTTCCTTGATGGACGCAGGCTGGGCAGTAGCAGCATATGCTTCCGCAGGTCCGAAGCGCTTCCATCCCGGCGAATTTGTCCTGACATCGGTTCTACTGAAAGGCGATGCGGGGTTGTGTGCGCGTATTTTCGGTACGAGCGCGAAGAAGTTCTCAACGAAATTTACGACATCGGTATACCGGCTTTGCTTCGTACTCCAGTCGTATCCAGCCAAAAGCGCAGCGACTTGGATCGTTTCAATTGCATCGGCGGAGCTGAATCCAGCTATCGCAGCTTTGCCAAGTTTCTTTGGAAGGTAGACCGCGGCAAGCGGCCCGGCGACAGTGATCGGCAAGAGGTGATGGGAGGTAGAAGTAACGCCGAATGTTCTCAGACTAGGCAAGTCTTTCTCATAAAGAAAGACAGCATCGAGATCTCCTGCTCTGCTTGAAGGCGCGTTGCGGTCAAGTTCTACGAATTCAACTTCGATTTTCAGCAAACCGAACACCACCCTCGCCGTTACGCCGCGGGACGGCCGGCTGGCCGGGATTCCGATCTTGCGGCCGCGGAGGTCGTCTATCGATTTGATATCCTGCCGTGCAAACAAGAGGACGCTTTGGTCGAAGAGGGGGGAGATTAAACGCACTTTTCTGCGGGCTTCGGGAAGCGACGCCGCGAGGTCGAGATAGGCAAGAACGTCGTTGTTGAGGATCGCAAGATCGGTGCCGTGGAGTTGCAGAAGGTCGCGCACATTCGCTGGGCCCCCATAGGCATTGACGGAGAGAAGGCGGATCCCGCTCTCCTTGTCGAGGGTAACGGAAATCTCGTTCAGGACTTGCAAAGCGGGACTGTCAGGTTCGGAAAGTCCATCTGACAGGACCGTGACGATGCGGCTGGGAGGCTTTGCAGGGGGAAATGTGATTTGTGCCAATGCCGGGTGCACGAGCGCGGTGAGGATTCCTATTGAGAACATGAACAGACGCATGTGGAACGCCCCTTATCTATTTTAGCGTCTCTGGACCGTAAATTGACGTTCGCCTGACAAAGCGCCGTTCTAGTACGCCGCAAGACTTCTGTTCAATGCAAAGAAGGATTATGCGGCGCCCTTAATGCATTGCATTGATGATGCGCTGTAGCCGCCCGCTATCCATTTCGAGGCCGCTCTGCGCCGCGAGCTCATGCCATCTTTTGTACCAGCGCTCAGCCTCCGCCGGGTCAGGGAGGCCATTCGTTTTGGCAAGGGACTGCAAGTAGTTGGGATCGTAAGATTGAGCGAGCATGAACGCCACCTCCGCCCGGCGCTCAGGCTCATCGCGTAACAAACGGGATCTAGCGAGCATGACGTCGCCTTCGCTCAGGATTCGCCGCACTTCGGTAAGGAGCTTCAATTCACTTTCCTTGAGCTGCGCTGTTGCGGCCGCGTCCCTTGTCTGCGTGCCGGTCTTCAAGCTCTTTGGCAAATGAATCATCCCAGCGGCAAAAAGGATTGCCACACCGCCAATGAGTACTCCCGCACCGAAGAGTTGGGGAGCAATGCGGCGCTTCGAGTTCGTCTTCGGTCCGGCTGCCGCGATCGCGGCGTGCTTGCGATCGAATACGCTTATATCTGCTCGAACGGGGGGGCTTGACGGGTGGCCTCGGGCAGCAACCGAACCGGGATTCGGCTGATTGGCCCGGTCGCGGCCCGCGTCTGCAGCCGGGTCAAGCCGCTGCAGCTTCCTCAGAACGGCCTTGACTTCGGCAAGGCCGGGATCTTCCTGAACTCCCCGCATGGGCGATCCTTTCTCGATTGCCAACCTTCGGCGTGGGTCCCAAGGCTTGCCGCAGGTTCGCAGCATTGGCCGAGGTATGGCTAAAGCCGCACCCCTGAGTCAACCATGACGCCGGCCAACTCCAGCAATTTCGATTCTAGCCGGCCTCCTCCACGAGAAGCGAGCCAAGACTGGGCAGCCACATGAAGATCATAAAATTTGATTAAACTTTGTCACAACTGCAGCGCAAGCCGCAGTTTGAGCGTCGTTTGAGGAGAAGTGCGATGTCGTATGCATTTGAGCCTGTTAGAGAATTTTGTCGCAGCAAAGCATTGGAAATTGTTGCTGAACACGAGGACCGGCGGCAGGTTACCCTTAATCTTGTGGCGAGCGAAAATCTGATGTCGCCAGCCGCGCTAAGAATGTTGAGCAGCGATTTCGCGCACCGCTATTGCATTCCACCCGCCAACGAAAGACCAAAGGAAATCTGGGATTATCCGAACCAAACATTTACCAGGGCCATTGAAGCCAAGGCCAAGGAGCTTGCCTGCCGTTTGTTCGACGGCAAAGTAGCGGATGTCCGGCCTTTGTCGGGAAACAATATTGTCGGGATATTGCTTTCAAGCCTCGCGGAAGCTGGGGACGCGCTGTTGAGCGTACCTCCTTCGGCAGGGGGCCATTTCGCCACCGCACCCGTCGCTGAAAGGCTGGGTTTGGACCACGCCGGCCTGCCTTACGACAACGAGCAGGGTACCGTAGATCTCGACGCAACGAGGAAGCTGTCCAGAACGCTCAGGCCCAAGCTTCTATATCTCGACGCCAGTATGATTCTGTTTCCCTACCCGGTCGCACAGTTGCGCGAGATCTTCGGAGAAGAATGCATCATCGTTTACGACGCCTCGCATTGTTTCGGCCTTATAGGCGGCGGACGCTTCCAAGCGCCGTTGCTGGAAGGCGCCGACATCATCTCGGGCAGCACGCATAAGACCATGTTCGGCCCGCAAAAGGGGCTGATCGTCGCCCGCGAAGCCGGAAAGACAGCCGAAACAATTCAAAATGCCATCACCCCGCTGTTTGTGTCTAACTCCCACGTACACCATATCGCTTCGCTTGCCGTGGCGCTGGAGGAACTCCACGAATTTGGGCGCGCTTACGCGGCGCAGGTCATTCAGAACGCCAAAGCTTTGGGCCGCTCGCTGGCGAAAGAGGGCGTTTCGATGATGTTTCCGAACAAGGACTTCACCGAAAGCCATCAACTGCTCTGTCTCCTGAAAGCAGGCACGGATGTGCCTGGCGAAGTGAAGCGATTAGAGCAGGCCGGCCTTCATCTTAACGGCATCAACGCGCCGTTTTCCGGTCTGCCGGGGCTGCGCATCGGCGTCGCCGAACTGACGCGCCGGGGGTTCCGGACTGAGGCGATGGCTGAGGTTGCAAGGTGCATGGCCGACGTGCTGCTTAGCCGGCGGCCGCTCGCGGACGTGCGCATGCAAGTGCGCGATCTTTCGCAGGCCCACCAGCATCTGAAGTACGGATTCGACGAAGCGGGAAAACCACTCGTTTAGCCGGAGCGGGATAACGGGCGAAGCTCCGGAGAAGAGCCTTCGCCCCTCAACAAAGAGCCCCAACAAGCGAGCCGGTCACTGGAAAGCAAGGCGAACTTCAGCTCTACCCGCTATGGCCGAACCTTATATTTTTCGTGGACGCCGAGAATCCACCGTGTATTGGCACCTAGCCATTTCTTCTCGAGATCGACGAGCAGCCCAGTTCTGTGCCAATCTACAATAGCAGCCGAAATCAATTTGCCGTAGGCGCTATTGCGGTCTTCCAATTTCACCGCGATACCCCAGGGCAGAGGGTCCACTTCGGTGAACTGGACGAGCCCATAATTTTTCCATTTTTCCGCTTCGTATTTTTTCTTCGATAGCATAAGCGTCTCGTCGAATACGAAAATGACGCACCGCCCCTGTGTTAACGCCTCCTCGGCCGCCGGCACGCCGTCGAAAATCAGCGGATCCTTCTGCACGTATAGCGTTCGAAGGTCATCGTTGAAAAAGTTCCCCTTGATAGCGCAGACGGATTTGCCTTTCAGGTCGGTTTCGCTCTCGATCCCAGCTTTCGGATCGGCCAACCCTGCAATGCCCGCCGCGTAATAGGCTGGGTCAATGATACCAACCATTTGCCGCCGCTCCTCTGTGATACTCAAGGTGGCGATCATTAGGTCGATCTTGCCTTCCTGAAGGAGCTGAATGCGGTTTGACGAGAGCACGGGCACGATCCGCAGCTTAACGCCAATGCGCTTTGCCAATTCCGCGGCGAGATCTGGCTCAATGCCCACGATCTGACTAGCCTCGTTCTTGAAGCCGTAAGGCGGATAATCGGCCTTCGTGCCTACCACGATTTCGCCTTTCGCCCTTATATCGGAAAGCGTGTCGGCCTTTGCTGAGGCCATCAACAAAGGAAACAAACAGCTAATCAGCGAAAGGTAGATCGCGCAAACCAAGACATGCCTCCCCCAACACTTAGAAGCGCCGAACCGGCTGGCAGCTCCGCTAAGACTTTGATAACCCTAAATGCGGCTGCTTCGATTGGGTACGGTAAAAACTCCATCGGATTAAAAAGTCCTACTTTGTTGCCGAACTGCTACTTGCCTGCGCCGATGATCGCCGGGCGATAGGCAGGATGGTCTTTGTCATCGAATTTCGTGCCACCGGAAGCGCGCTGCTTACATTCGATGCATTTTCGCGGACGGCTTCGCAAGAGCGTAGTGGCGAGAATCAATCCGTCTCGATTTGTTTGGCCATATCCTCAATCTACCCGAAAAATAGCTCCAATTAATCAATGGTTAACGCGTGAGGCTTGACGGCTGAAAGATGCTGTGAGCTAACATACCGCACAAGAAAAAGCACCAAAGTAAATCTCGCCAGAGTAGGCTCGGGAGTAATTCCGAGAATAAGCGTTATTGTTGTCTGTTTAGCGTGCCGATGTTGTTGGTGGATCCTGGGCAAATTCATCGAAACGTGCAAAACAAGTATGCAAATCAGCGGTTTAGAAGTGCTTCTCCTGCTTTTTGCTCTTGCTTTGGTTGCTGGCATAATCGATTCGATGGCTGGTGGTGGCGGCCTCCTCATCGTGCCGGGACTAATGGCTGCAGGGCTCGATCCGGTCGCCGCATTTGCGACCAATAAGCTACAAGGTATTTTCGGGACTGCGAGCGCGGCGGTACAATTCTGGCGCAAAGGCAGGGTGCGCTTTAGAGATCATGCGTTTCCCGCGGCTATGGCCTTCCTTAGTGCGGTTTGCGGTGCCGTGAGCCTGTCCTATCTCGATCCAGGCATCTTGAAATCCATCGTTCCTTTCTTGCTGATCTTCGTCGCCTTCGCGGTACTATTGAAGCCGAACCTGGGCGATGTGCCGCGCAAAGCGCGGCTTTCATTTGTGGCTGGCGCGCTGACCGTCATTCCGCTCATCGGATTCTACGATGGCTTTTTCGGCCCGGGAACGGGAGCCTTTTTCGCGCTTGGCGCGGTGGCGTTCCTCGGATTGGGATTGGAAGAAGCGACAATCCGCGCCAAGATTTTTAATCTCATGAGCAATCTTGGCGGATTGGCGTTCTTCATTTGGGGCGGGCACGCATCCTGGACGCATGGTGCTGTCATGGCCGCTGGCAACATCATTGGCGGTAACCTGGGGGCGCGCCTGATCCTCAGGCATGGCACCGGCGTGATCAAGCCGGTCCTTGTGACAATGTCTCTGGCCATCAGCATTAAGCTCCTGTGGCAGCAGGGAACGTTTGAAGGAGCGTCGCGGATTATCGAGGCCGCCCTTCGTTCGCCCCCGGTTATTTCGCAAGTTGGCGTTTCTCGCGCAGGGGTCGTTGGCATCGGCGAGACAATTCCGATAACGCTGGCATTTACCAAGCCGGTCTTCGTATCTGGCGGAACGCCGGTGTTACTCCTGAATAACGGTGGTATGGCGGTCTACACCTCTGGCTCGGGCGCGAGTACCCTGATCTTCGACTATACCGTGTCGGCCAGTGAAAGGAGCGTTGCGGCCCTGGCAGTGACTGGAGCCAGCTTGCGATCGGCAAGCATTCATGACCAAGCTGGGCGTGAGGCAGCTTTCAAGGGCGCGGCAAGCAGATTCGCTGGGTTGCGGGTGGAAACACAAATCCCAGCGGTAACCTCTCTCCATGCCTCGCCTGAGAGAGGCGTGGAACAAGCCGGCTCGGCCATCGCATTCGCGCTGAGACTAAGCGAGGCCGTTCTCGTGACCGGCGGAACGCCCATTCTGTTACTGAACGACGGCGGCGCAGCCACCTACTCCGGGGGGGCCGGCACAAATTTGTTGACCTTCACTCACAAGGTTGGTGCAAACGCGACGAGCGTTCCAGTGCTCGCAGTAACAGGGTTCAAGGCGAACGGAGCCACGATCGCAAACGTGGCCGGGAATACGGCCGACCTCTCGGCAGCGGCTGGGACGTTTAGCGATCTGCAGATCGACACGGCGACGCCTGTCGTCACCCAGGTCGCCACCTCGCCAGGCGCGGGTTATGTTCGACCCGGGAAAAAAATTACTGTCACTTTGAATTTCAGCAAGCCGGTTAAAGTAAGAGGCACGCCGCTCCTGACACTGAACAATGGCGGCTTCGCGAGGTATAAAGGCGGGTCAGGCACAGCAGCGCTAGCATTCAGCTACAGAGTTGCAGCTGGCCAGAACGCATCTGACCTGCGATTGGTTGGAGTCAATCTTCCAGGCAGTGCCTCTATTGTAGATATGGCCGGGCACACGGCCAATCTCGCAGGCTCTAAGACCGGTCTCGGTCTGCAAATCGATACGCTAGTTCCGGCCGTCTCAACGGTTGCCGCGTCTCCTGGGAGCGGCGCCCTCAATACAGGCAAGACGGTCGCCATTACGCTCAAAATGAATAAGCCTGTTTTGGTCACCGGCGCCCCCACACTTTCGCTAAACAATGGCGGCACGGCGATATTGCATCCGGGACACTCAACCTCGAGCAGTCTCACTTTTAATTATAGGGTGGCACCGGAGCAAGATACCTCCTCTTTGAAAGTCATGCGTGTAAACTTACCGGCGGCCGCTTCGATCCAAGACCTTGCAGACAATAACGCTGACTTGTCCGGCGCCGTTGCCAGCCTTGGGCTTCAGATCGACACAAAGGCGCCGGCCGTTATGCAGGCAACTGCGGCATCGAACTCCAAAACTCTCCGGGCGGGTCAGCCGCTTACGATCACGCTCGGTATGAGTAAGCCAGTTGCCGTTACAGGAAGCCCGACACTTTTGCTCGATGACGGCGGCATTGCGACCTACGATGCATCCTTCTCGACGGGAACAGCCCTTACCTTCAATCATACCGTCGCGGCAGGGCAGAACACCCCCGCGCTCAAGATCACAGGGGTCAATCTGGCGGCCGGGTCCTCCATCCACGACCTCGCGGGAAATCACGCCGTATTGTCCGGGGCAAATGGAAATCTGGGCCTTAGAATCGATACCTTAGCACCCACAATTGCCAAGGTGACGGCGTCGCCGCCGCACGGCATGGTATCGGCCGGCCAAAATGTTGCGATCACGCTGAAAACAAACGAAGCCGTCAAGGTTGCGGGCCGGCCCATTCTGCTTTTGAACGATGGCGGCGCGGCGATCTACGATGCCTCTCATTCAACTGCGGCATCGCTCGTTTTCAATTATTCAGTACAATCCAATCGCGGCACACCGGCACTCTCGGTTGTTGGGATTGAACTGCCATCGCCCGGTGCGATCCAGGATCGTGCTGGCAACATCGCGAGGCTCGCCGGAGCGGCTGCCGTTCTTGGGCTGAAAGTTAACTCGAATACGGCCGGACCCGCAGATGTGACAATTTCAGGAACGTCTCAGGCAGAGATATTTGGCGCTTCCAGCCAAAATGTTATCTTTGCGGCCGGGGCGAGCGGAACCCTAAAGCTCGATTCAGCCCTGAACTACGCAGGCAACATTTCCGGATTGAGCATCGGCGATACGATTGACCTTACTGACCTCGCTTATGGCCCTAACATGACCGTGGCCTATTCGGTCACAAATACAGGCGGTACCCTATCCGTCAGCAACGGGACCGAAACCGCTCATATTGCGCTTCTCGGTAACTATCTCCAGTCAGAATTTGCCGCAAGTAGTGACGGACAAGGCGGCACTTGCGTTGTGGCCACTCCAAGGTTGGCGTTCACTCCCTTAGCTCCTGCCAGCGAGGGGCAGGTTCGCGCAGGCCAATCCCGAATGTGAGGCGCTTTCCGGCCTGCCCGGCAAGTTATTGAAAATCCCCGAGAGCGAGACTTCCAGGCCGCTCTCTGCCGAGTGGCGATTATAATATGCCGCGTCGCTGATGCCGCGGCGTTTCCATTCCCCTCCGGCCCGCAAATTCAATGGCTATAGGTCTCCGCCAGCCCCGCAGATTATTTTCCGCTTGCCTGATTGCAACTTCAAACCCATTTCTGCGGAGGGATTTTCCGGGCTCGCTGAAGCGCCATCCCAAGGGCGTTTGGCTGCCGCACATATCTAGGTGACACGACACATGGCTATCTCGCTCTTCGGCGGCGCTTCCGCCAAAAAACCGGAAAACGCCGGCGACCTCATCAAGGAGACGACGACACACACATTCGTCGCGGATGTCATCGAGGCGTCCCGCAAAGTCCCGGTCATTGTCGATTTTTGGGCGCCTTGGTGCGGCCCTTGCCGTCAGCTCACGCCGGTGCTCGAGAAAGTTGTGAAGGCCGCGCGCGGCGCTGTCCGCCTCGTCAAGATGAATATCGACGAGCATCCCGAAGTCGCGGGCCAGCTTGGCGTGCAGTCGATCCCCGCGGTGTTCGCCTTCAAGAACGGCCAGCCGGTCGACGGTTTCATGGGAGCGCTGCCGGAAAGCCAAGTGAAGGCATTCGTGCAACGCTTAGTGGGGCCGGGCGCCAATGAGGAGCCGGGCATCGAGGAGGCTAAGGCGGCATTCGATGCCGGCGATATGGGCGGTGCAGCCGCGCAATACGCGGCCATCATGCAAGGCGATCCGGAGAACGTGGAGGCGATCGCAGGGCTTGCGAAATGCTACATTGCGACTGGAGATTTCGGCCAGGCCCAGCAAACGCTCGCTCTCGTTCCCCCGGCAAAGCAGACGGCCGAAGCCTATCTCGGTGCCAAGGCCGCGCTGGAGCTTGCGAAAAAGGCGGGCCCGAAGCCCGATATCGCGGCTCTTGAGCGGGCCGTGTCCGCCGATCCGCGCGACTGGGACTCGCGTTTCAAGCTCGCCATAGCGTTGAATGCGAAGGGTCAGCGGCAACAGGCCATGGATCATCTTTTCGAAATCGTGCGGAAAGACCGCGCCTGGAACGACGACGCAGCCCGCAAGCAGCTTATCGAGCTTTTCGAGGCGTGGGGCGCGAAAGATCCCATGACGCAGGCAGGACGGCAGCGCTTGTCGTCGCTTTTGTTCGCTTAGGCGGCCGGTTCCACGGCCGGGGAGGCAATTTTGGGTATCACCGACAGGTATCGATCGGCGGCCGACCTTCCGGCAAGCCTGCCTGTGTTCCCGCTACAGGGCTGCATCCTGCTTCCGCGCTCGAGCCTGCCGCTCAATATCTTCGAGCCGCGCTATCTCAGCATGGTCGACGATGTCATCGCAGGCAATCGCATCGTCGGCATCGTGCAGCCGCTCGGCGCGCAGGAGGAATCGCCGCTCTCCAAGGGGCATCCGCTCCGGCAAACCGGATGCGCGGGGCGGCTTTCCGCCTTCTCCGAAGCGGAGGATGGCCGGCTTTTGATTACGCTCACGGGGATTTGCCGCTTCGATATCACGGGCGAAGCGCAGACCGCGAAGCCCTACCGGATTTGCGATGCCAATTACGGCCCGTATCTCAAGGATCTCGTGCGCGGGCACGGCCAGAATGCCGTGGACTGGCCACGGTTTCTGCAGGTTCTGAAGGCCTATCTCGAAGCAAGAAAGCTCACCGCCGATTGGGACAGCATTCAGCGCTCGCCAACCGAGGTGCTCATCAATACGCTTTCGATGATCAGCCCTTACGGACCGGAGGAGAAGCAAGCGCTGCTTGAGGCGCCCGATCTCAAGGCCCGCGCAGAGGTTTTGATGGCGCTCGCGGAGATGGAAATCGCGGCGCCGGACACCGGCTCGGGCTCCAGCCTGCATTAGGATTACGCGCAATGGACACATCGAACACTAAAGACGACGTCGATCCGGCTCTCCTGCAAATCCTGGTTTGCCCGGTGACCAAACAGCCGCTCATTTACGACCGCGAAGCGCAGGAGCTTATCAGCAAGGCGGCCGGCCTTGCCTATCCCGTGCGCAAGGGCATTCCGATCATGCTGCCCGAGGAGGCGCGCCCGCTCGCCGATGAGGCCGCAGGTTAGCTCTACAGACCGGAGCGGCGGAGGCCCGCGCTTCCCGCGAAGCGATGTAAAGCCGAGCTGCTTGACGGCGCACCAAAAACCGCTCGCGATGATGACGGCGGCGAAATTCCGTGTAAGGTGGTGTCACGAGCGGTTTTTCGGCGTGAGTACCATGATTTATCCGGTTTTAGGCTTTTTTGCCGTTCTGGCGTCTTGCCTCTCTTGCAACGCTTCTGCGGCCGGGATGCCGCGTTACGAGCATATCTTTGTAATCGTTGCGGAGAACAAGAGTTTCGATCAAATCATCGGCAGTCCGGATGCGCCGAAGCTGAACAGCCTCGCGAAAGGATACGGGCTTGCTACCCGTTTCTATGGCGAGGTCCATCCAAGCGAAGGCAATTACATAGCCATGCTGGGCGGCGACACTTTCGGCATCCATGATGACGATGCGTGGTACTGCATACCCCTTAAAATAGACCCTTATTGTGCGTATTCGCTTCTGCCCGGATATGTTTCGCATTCGATTTCCGCGCGCAGCCTCATGGATCAGCTTGAGGAAGCGAAACTCTCGTGGAAGGGCTATTTCGAGGATTTGCCCGCGCCCGGCTCGCTTGCGATCTACGATCCAAGCCCATCGCACCCCGATCCGGAGCGCCCCATGCTTCTCTACGCTTCGAAGCATAACGGCTTCGCCGCTTTCGAGAGCGTCCGCCGGGATCCCAAGATCGCTGAGAAAATCGTGCCCCTAGGCCAGTTGCGAGCGGATTTG